>WNFY01004967.1_pt1 | contig 12104 bp, 10 predicted proteins | sample 5400091 | NCBI WGS metagenome assembly WNFY01 (sample SAMN13153364, study PRJNA577476) | soil metagenome | isolation source: 60 cm soil or saprolite under grassland replicate 1 | place: USA:California | collected 2016-06-15 | reverse complement strand
CGCAACGACTTCCGCGAACGCTACGAATTACCGATCGCGCGTGGCTCCGCGCCCGATGTACAACGCCGGCTCTCGCGCCGGCTTCAACCGTTCCTGCTTCGCCGAAGGAAACGCGACGTCGCGAAAGATCTGCCCGAGAAAATCGAACAGGTCGTGCCTTGCAGCCTAACGAGTCATCAACGCGCCGCCTACGACGCGCTACTGCGCGAGATCCAGCAGGGTCTCGGCAGTTCCAGCAAGAATGTGAACGCCGGTGCACAAAGGATGAAGATGCTCACTGGTCTGCTCCGTTTGCGCCAGGTCTGTTGCGATCTGCGCCTCGTCGGCATCGATAAGGAAGAGACCTCCGCCAAGCTGGACCTCTTGGACGAGCTCCTCGAGGAAGCGATCGACGGCGAACATCGCGTCCTCGTCTTCAGCCAGTTCGTTTCGATGCTGCACCTCCTCCGTGAACGTCTGGAGAAGCTCGAGATTCCATTCTGCTATCTCGATGGCTCTACCAAACAGCGTCAGGAACTCGTGGATCGCTTCCAGAGCGATTCCGCGATTCCCGTCTTCCTGATCAGTCTGAAAGCTGGCGGCGTCGGCCTGAATCTTTCCGCCGCCGACACCGTGATTCATTTCGATCCGTGGTGGAATCCCGCGGTCGAGGCGCAAGCCACCGACCGCGCCCATGGCATCGGGCAAATCCGTGTCGTCACCGCCTACAAGCTGATCACCCGCGACACCGTCGAAGAAAAAATCCTGCGGCTGCAGGAGAAAAAACGCGCGGCGATCGACGCCGCCATCGACAGCGAGGAACCGCTCATGACCGGTCTCACCACCGAAGAACTCGAAGAGCTGCTCGCGTAGGCCAAAGGGATCAGTTGCGTCGCAGGAAGCGTGGACAACGTTGGACAAGGTGAGCTCTTACACACTGGAGCCGATTGGCTTCATTCGATCGACAGTGAAAGGCCGTGAAGACGCGCCGCGGCAGGGGCCGGAAGGCGCGCCGGACGCCTGGCTCGAGATCGAACCGCGATTCGCGGAGGCGTTGTTAGGCTTGGAAGCGGGGCACGAACTGATTGTGATTACGTGGTTGAACGAGGCGAGGCGCGACGTGTTGAAGAATCATCCGCGAAGCAATGAGAGCCGTCCGCTCACCGGCGTCTTTTACACGCGATCCCCCGCACGACCGAACCCACTCGGGTTGCATCCCGTAACCGTGCGCGAGATTGACGGCACACGCGTGAAGATCGGTCCAATAGAAGTATTCGATGGCACACCGGTGGTCGACATCAAGTCAGCCTCAACGCGTGCCGAGGGATGATCGGCCTGCGTTGATCTCGCGCTTTAAATTCATTCTGTCTACGATGAAATACCGGTGTACGATTTTTCTGAAAAGGAAAGGATTAGCGCGAGCAAATCACCGAAGATGTTCGCAGGTACGCGGCAGAGCAGGGGATCAGCGAAAATGAAGCGCTCGAAAAGGGACTAAAGGAAAAGTCAGCAGAGCTTGTCGAAAAAGGCGCAGAGCTCTATGTGAAAACCTAGTGATGTAGCCGTCGACGAAAGGCGTTGTCGATAGGTATTGGAGGGGTGTAGGATGTAGCCCCACACCCCGTAGCTCACCAATGAATCCTTCAAGCATCAAAACATCTATCAATACGTATGCCTGCGTCTCTAAAATTCCAAAGGCAGTCTTTGCAGGCGCTTTCGCACTGACGCTCAGCTGCGGCCTACACACGACACGCGCGGATGAGACCTGTTCCTCACCGTACCTTGCCCGGATCGAGGGACAGGAAGAGTTCGTCTATGTCTGGACGCTTGGCGTTGAAGGCCTTGGCGACGGCTCGGACAAGCTCGTCACAGTTGACGTAAAACCCGGCTCGCCCTCCTACGGCAAAGTCATCAGCAGCGTTTCCGTTGATGGGCGCAACGAGGCTCACCATGGCGGATTCACCGACGATCGCCGCCAACTCTGGCTTGCGGGTCTCGACACCAGCCGTGTCTTCATTTTCGATGTGCACACTGATCCGGCCAGGCCGCAACACGTTAAGACGATCGACAAATTCGCGGAAATGACAGATGGCGCGATCGGACCGCACGGCGCGTATGCGTTGCCGGGGCGAGTGCTCATTCCGTGTTTATCCAATGCGAAGGACCACGGCGGCCGCACTGCGCTGGTCGAATTCAGTAACGACGGCGATTACATCACGACTCATTGGTTGCCGACGAAAGATGATGCGCAAGGCGCGACTAACGCCGACCTCGCCGACGGCTATGGATACGATGCGCGAGTGCTACCGCGAAAGAACGCGCTCCTTACTTCCTCGTTCACCGGTTGGAACAATTACATGAATGAGTTCGGCAAAGTAAGCGCTGACCCTGAAGCGATGAAGCATTTCGGCTCAACAATGGTGATGTGGGACTTTCATGCGCGGCAGCCGAAAAAGATTTTCTCAGTGCCGGGCGCGCCGCTCGAAATTCGCTGGGCTTGGGGCCCCAGCCACAACTACGCTTTCACGGCCACAGCTCTGACATCAAAGCTCTGGCTCGTTTATGCGGATGACAAGGGGGACTGGCAGGCCAAGGAAGTCGCGACAATCGGCAACGTTAAGGGCGGCGTGCTTCCGGTGGATATCAGTCTGAGCGCCGACGACAAAACATTGTTCGTGGACTGCTTTGGTGACGGCAAGTGCCGCGTGTTCGATGTTTCTGATCCGCACAAGCCGAAACAGATTTACGAGAAACAGATTGGTAAACAGGTCAACATGGTGTCGCAAAGCTGGGACGGAAAACGACTTTATTTTACCAGCTCGCTCCTGGAGAAATGGGACAAGAAAGGCGCGGACAACGAGCAGTTTCTCCGTGCGTATTCGTGGGACGGTAAAGAGTTGAAGCCGCAATTCGCCCTGGATTTTACTGAGCTCAAACTCGGCCGGCCGCATCACATGCTTTTCGGATCGAGCAAGCTTGGCCCGAATCGCACGGTTGCGAGCAAGTAACACGAAACTAAGAACCGCGGATCACGCGGATGAATCGAGCGAGATGAGCGACATGGAAGGCAAAGCCGCGATCGACAGCGGCGAGACAGGCGTCAGCCGAACGAGAGATCACCCGAACAAAACAAGCCGTAACGACTCCGCGTCATTCGCCTCTCCTCGGGAGCAGAGGATTTAGGTGAGGAGCGAAAAGAATTGGATGCTTAAGCTACTTTCTTCGACGTTTTCAATTTTCCTCGTCCTGAGAACATTTGCCACGGCTGGCGAAATTCTTGCTCACGACGCCGATTACGATTACGACCCACCGACTGCGGGCAGTTACAATCTGCCGGTCGTCAAAGTTGCGCCCGATGGCGCGTTGCTCGGTTCCGAGGGAAAATCATTGAACCTGCGCGACCTGACCCGCGGACACATCACGGTTTTGAGTTTTATCTACACGCGTTGTGCAGCGCCCAGGGCATGTCCCTATGCGACCGGCGTGTTGAGCCAACTGTATCGTGCGAGTGAGAACGATGACGCGCTCGCAAAAAACCTGCGTCTCGTCAGCTTGAGTTTTGATCCGGAATACGACACACCTCAGCGTCTCGCCGCCTATTCAGAAGGTGTCCGCGATGAAAAACCAGGGTGTGAATGGCGCTTCGCCACGGCCAAATCGCGACCTGAGCTAAAAAAAATACTGGATGGCTACGGTCAGGCCGTGGACAAACGACAAAATGCGGCCGATCCCCAGGGTCCGCTTTTCCATATCGTGCGCGTTTTCTTGATCGATCGTGAAGGCCGCATCCGGAACATCTACAGTTCCGGCACGCTCGATCCGCGGCTGGTGATCGCGGATGTGAAAACATTATTGTTGGAACAAGCGAAAGTTTCGAAACAGTAACCCTGCCTACAAGGCGGCCTGACTCATGCAGAAGCAGTTGAATCACGAAAGCAGGAAAAGAGGAAAGAACGGAGCTGACTGGGACAAGATATTTAAGAAAACGCGCGCACTTTTCATTGACTTAAAAATAAAATTCGGCTGATGTGTTATCCACCCGCTTTCGCGAACGCAATGTGGCAACAGATCACACTGATGACGAGGTTAGCCCGAAAAGGAAGCAGAGAAAGCAGACGCTAAAGTAGTTCGAACGTGAAGCGCAATTGAGATGCAAAGATTTCGAAATGAAATGTCAAACGTCAGATTTGACGCCATTTCTCCCCCTGATCAGTAACATCCAACCCCCAACCTAATTATATGTCGTTTACCTTAAGTCATAAACTTCTGTCGGCTTTGTGCCGCCGCAATTCTTTCGAAGTCCCCAACAAAGGCATGATCTTCTTTGGACTCCGCGGCTGTCTTCCGCTCGACCCCGAAAACCACACGTTTAGAAATGCTCATGAATTGAGTCTCACGGACGTCAACTATCGCAATCCCCGATGCACACTTGGGCAATGGCTTCCGGAGAATGGCACACTGGCCGTTTATCCCGGAAGCACTTGTCCAAATGCCGGCGCTGTTGCGGCGGCGGCAGGCAAAGGCGGTGCCAGCGCAAATCAATTGCTCACTGGCTACTACAATTACGTGAAAGGCATTCACAACGCCAAGAATCCAGCGCGCGGTCATCGTGCTTTCCGGCAAGAAGAAGAGCGGGTCGTGCTTCGTAACACCGACGACCAGGACTTCGATTTCTTCGATCGGGCCGATCCAGGCAACCAAGCTGACAATTTACATTCCGCCTATTCAACTGGCGTGGCAGGCGGCTACTCCAGTGCGGGTTGCCAGGTGGTTGTAGGCTTTCCCAAGACGCTCGATGGCAATCACGAAGAATCCGGCGCATGGGCCATTTTCCGCCAGGTCGCTTACGCGCTCGACCAGGAAATTTTTCCGTACCTGCTTTTGCGAGGCTCAGAAGTGGCCGCGCAGGCGACGGACCCGGATCTGGCCAGGCCGATGCTCATTCGATTCGGCTCATCGGGCGATTTGGTACGCCGGTTGCAGGAGGTGTTGCGCGCGCGAAATTTAATCAGCTTCGTGCCCGACAGCGATTGTGGAGCGTTCACGTCGCTGGCGATTATCCAATTCCAAAAACAGCAGTTCGGTCCAGACAACACCGATGGAATCGCCGGTACCAACACCGCGGTCGCACTCGGTATCAACGATTGGCCGACTATTGGCAAAACGCCAAGTGGTGCGCCGCGCGCGCGCCGTGTGCCGGCACGTCGCGCAACAGCCAAACGCGCGGCTAAACCCGCGCCGCACGCCTTCGCCTTCAGCGAAGGATACAAAATGCCCAATCATGCGGTCGCTGAATTTGGCGCGGACGCGGGTGTGCCGTGGGATGGAGCCGAACCAATCGAAGACTGGAATCATTACACCGATATCGTGAAGAACAGCGGCTACGCATTCCCGCACGCTCCAGTTACCGCTTTATATTATGAGGCAAAGCTGGCGATCGACGCCGATGGAAAAGCACCCCAGGCAAGCGTGGACAAGACCGGGCAGACCGACACGAGTATGCACGACGCTGTCGGTGATCCGCTCGATTCGCGTGCCTTTCCGTTCATCGTCATCCCGAGAACGCAAGCAAAACGAAGAGATGGCAGCATTCTGCATTTCCCCGGTAGATCACTGGAAATGATGGGCGCCTCACTCGGCGATCTCGGCGTTGTGATATATAAAAACGGGCGCGTCATGCCCGTGATCTATGGTGATTTCGGTCCGGTCATGACGATCGGCGAAGGATCGATCATGGTAGCCAACGCGCTCAATATTAATTCAGATCCTAACCGTGGAGGAATCGACGCAGGGGAAATTCCCCCGGGTATTGTGCATATCATCTTTCCGGGGTCGACTGACGTGGTGGGCACGAAAACCAAGCGAACAGCCGCCGATGTCGCGACGCACGCGATGAAGCTCTTCAAAAAATTCCGTTCCTAACGTTGATGCGAAATTATTGTTTGTCTTGCTCTGATCGTTTACTGATTGGATGATGTGAGGACTCGTGGAGCAGACTTAATCGACTCAAGTTCGTCGCTCACTTTTTGGACCTGTGGTGCCAGGGCACGAATCTCCGCTCTATGCTTTGCAATGGTGCGGTCTTGTTCCTCCATCATACGAGCCTGTTCCTCCACCTTGCGATGTTCTTTGAGAAATTCATTGAGTAACATCGTGTTCACCGCTTCGTTACGGACGGTCTCCGCTTCGCCTTTATCATTGCGAGTTACCAGATCGGAATCCACCTTTTCCACGTCCTCGGCGATCAGCCCAAACATGATGGCGCCATTGGGTTCGATCTCCCTTTTGTAATGGAAGGTAACCGGTTTGAGCGACAGAATGACTTCACTGGCTTTGTCCATGGGCTTGATCTGCTCCTTAAACCGGCGCGAGGAAACAAGAGTGCCGATCTTCCCATCGGAATTGATGTAAACTAGTCGGGCAGAGGCGACCGAGGAATAAATGTTACTGATCCGGGTGGTGTTGTTCTCGCCACCAACTCCCAAAACATTGTAGCCAATACAGACGTTGCCACTGCCGTCTGTGAGATTACTGCCGGCGTTGAAGCCCAATCCGATGTTGTTTGACCCGGTGTTTTGTGCCGTTGTTGAGGTCACAATACCGGCTTGGTAAAGCGCGCGGAAACCAATGGCCGTGTTGAAGTTGCCCGCCTGATTGCTAAAGAGCGCGTTGTAGCCGCCGGCAACGTTTCTGTTACCGGTTGTGTTAGTATAGAGCGCATTTGCACCATCGGCCGTGTTGTCGATGCCGGCTTGGTTGCTAAAGAGCGCGTTATAGCCGACGGCAACGTTCCAGTTACCAAGGAATATGATGCTGTAGAGCGCATTTGCACCGTTGGCCGTGTTGCCGACGCGATAGCCTCCCAATCCTCGAAGCGCGCCGGCGCCAATGGCCGTTTCATAGTGGGTAGTTGTGGCGTCATCACCAAGGAATGTGCCGCCGACGCCGGTGCAGCCTTCGCGACAAACGGCTCGCGCCGGCGGCGAAAGCGCCAGCCATCCGACGACAAATGCGAGCGCGCTGAGATGTAACCCGCGCCGCCAAGTCGATTGGTTGATTGAATTTCTAGCTAACTGATTTCTGGTATGCTGATTCGATTGGTGCATAACTGACTTGTCCTTTGCCAGTGGTTTACTTTCGGGATTCCAAGTCTGAAATTGGGTTGGATAGCGTCGCAGCCGAAAAAGCGTCGCCGCCAGATTCAGATCTATTGGTTGATGCGAAATTGTTGTTTGTTTTGCTCTGATCGTTTACTGATTGGGTGACAACTCGTGGGGCAGATTTAATCGACTCAAGTTCGTCGCTTACCTTTTGGAGTTGCGACGTCAGGGCACGAATCTCCGCTTCCTGCTGTGCGATGGTGAGGCCCCGTTCCTCCGTCCTATGACCCTGTTCCTCCACCTTGCGATGGTCTTTAAGAAATTCATTGAGTAGCATCGTGTTCACCGCTTCGTAGCGGACGGTCTCGGCCTCGCCTTTTTCATTGCGAGTTACTAGATCGGGATCCACCTTTTCCACGTCCTCGGCGATGAGTCCAAACATGATGGCGCCATTGGGTTCAATCTCTTTTTTATAATGGAAGGTGACCGGTTTGAGCGCCAGAATGGCTTCGCTGGCCTTGTCGATGGGCCTGATCTCCTCCTTGAATCGGCGCGAAGAGACAAGGGTGCCGATTTTGTTATCGGAATTGATGTAAACTGGCCGGGCAGAGGCGATCGACGAGTAAATGTTACCGATCCGAGTGGTGTTGCTCTCGTCACGGACTCCCACAACATTGTAACCGATACAGACATTGTTATCGCCGGTGGCAAGATTACTGCCGGCATTGAAGCCCAACCCGATGTTGTTTGAGCCGTCTTGATAAAGCGCTCGGAAACCAATGGCCGTGTTGCCGAAACCAGTTACGTTCCGAGAGAGCGCATCATGGCCGATGGCCGTGTTCCTGTAGCCAGTCGTGTTTCGCCCGAGGGCGTTAAGTCCTGTAGCCGTGTTGCCGTTCGCAGTCGTGTTGCGTGATAGCGCCCGCCACCGATCGCCGTGTTGTCGCTCCCAGTAGTGTTGTTATGGAGCGCGTAAAATCCGGCCACTGTGTTATCGCTGCCCTCGGTGTTTTGGAAGAGCGCACTATAACCGGTAGCCGTATTCTTGGGGCCGGTGGTGGTGCTGGAAAGCGCGCCCTCACCGAGAAATGTGTTGCCGTTGGTGTCGCAACCTTCTTCGCAGATCGCTTCCGCTTGCGGCGGAAGCGCCAGCCAAGCCGCAACCAGTGCGAGCGCGCCGAGATGTAACCCGCGCCGCCAGGCTGAGCGATTGATTAAGTGTCTGACTAACTGACTTCTATTTGTGAGATGATCCGATTGATACATAACTGATTTGTCCTTTGCCTAGTGTTTCCTTTCGGGATTCCAAGCCTGAAAGAGGCAGGGAAGGTCCCCAGGCGCGAAAAAGCGTCTCCGCCAGATTCAGATCCTTATTGTGGTAATTCGACGCCTGGAGCTGAGGTTTGTCAATCAAATCGTGGAGGGAAGTGGAGTCGCGTCTTAAACAATCGACATCGCAACTCCAGAATAGCGATGGTAGTTGCACTTTCGATGACGATCTCGCAAACTTCGAGACCAACATGAACATCGAGAAGCTCCATATCGGTATGAAGGTGCGCCATCCGCAATACGGCCTCGGGGTCGTGAAATCGCTGACCGAGCAGACCGCCGAGATCGCGTTTGAGGACGCGCCGCGGAAAATTGCGCCAGCCTCCAGCGATCTTCAACCGGCGGAAGCGACTGCTACTTTGAGCGAGTTAGAGATGCCGCTTGCGAATCTTATCCGCGATACTGCTCACGCTGTGGTCGAAGCCCTCGGGCTGGAACAACAGGATGTGCTCGTTGAAGGTTTGGCCACTCGATGGCAGCACGGGACGATGGTCATGCAACCGGCAGACAGTTCGCTTCAGCCTAAAGAAGTTCCGCTGGAGACATTCTTCCACAAAATCGTCATGATTCGGAATAATCTGCGAGTTCTCGAGCAGAAGGTGAACGCCAGCGACAAACTGAGCGAGGCGGACAAGTTCGACCTGCAACAGTATGTCACCCGCTGTTACGGATCGCTCACTACGTTCAACATCCTGTTCAAAAACAAGGACGACCAGTTCCGGACCGGGGGCTAGAGTAGTGGGCGGTCCGGATGACTGACTGAGCGGGAGCTTAACGCTGTCAAAGAAATGAAACTTGAGTTCCGGCGTGAACTGGCGCAGCTGCCGTTTGAAGAAGAAATCCGTAAGGCGGGTGAGCTGATTCGGTTTTCTCGCAAAATCAAGAGGTACGGCTCGAATGATTCGGAGAATGCTGCATTCAACAGCGTCGAACTGAGCGGAATCTGTTCTCGCCCGAGATTGGAATTCACCAGAAGAGGATGCGGCGCGGTCAAACCTGTAGCCGCCTTGCTGTGTCGAGGCGTTCCGCTGTAGCGTCTGCTGTGTCAGCGGAAATTCTGGGGGAGCGCGCTTGTTACCTAGGGAGACTTTGACACACCTTCTATTGTCAATCTCTGAAAGCGTGGATCGTTCCGGAGCGGATCGAACATTGGATCGAGCCGGAGTAGCGCAGGAGTGAGTGGCACGCGCGAAGCCAATGCGCCTTCGGACGGTATCGACAACAGTTTCTGCAACGCGGCAATGGCGCGGTCCGGCTCTCCGATTTGTGCTGCTACTCGAGCGAAAACCTCGATCGGGGCAGGACCATCTACTACGTCTTTCTCGAGCGGAAGCACTTTCATCGCCTGCTCCGACAAAGCGAGCGCAGCGACTTTGTCGCCAAGCCCCATGTTAACCAGCGCGAGATCACCGATTAGAACATAGTTATCCGGCTGTTCCTTGAGGAACGGTTCCAGTTCGATACGCGCCTGCCGCCAACTTTCCTGGGCAGCGGCATGATCGCCGGCGACGTCTTGTGCCCAGCCTAACCAAAAGCGCAATTCGCCATTGTTATAGCCCAGCGCGGGATCAGGCTTGGCAAGTATTTGCTTTAGCCGTGAAATCATCTGCGCAGGTCGCCGTTCCAGGATCGCCTGGTAAACCTGTATTTCCAAGGCGCCCGTGTCGTCCGCTGACGGTTTCAGTGGAGCGAGCAGCGCACCAGCCCGCATCAGGTCGCCTTGCGCTTGTGCAATACCTGCCTGCTGCGCAAGTGTGTCCACGTCGTCCGGTATAACATCGAGGACCTGATCAAACTTCCGCAGCGCTTCCGGGAAACGACGGACTATCATGTAGGATTGAGCGTGCTGTGTAAGCAGGGAAGCGTTCCGCGGATCGAGCCGCTCAGCTTCGTTGAAATACGACTCGCTCTGCTCCCACTGACCTCGCCGGCGTGCGACATAGGCCAGCGATTCAGGGATCTGGCTGCTGTTCGGCAGAAACTGACGCGCCTGCTCAAAGTAACGCACCGCTGCATCGTTGTCTTTCAAACAGGCGTAGTAGTAATATCCCTTGGCCAGTATTGCCTCGCCGAGATTGGGCTGAAGAGCGATCGCCGTTTCCGCTGCTTGACCCGTCTCTTCCCGAAGGTCGACCGTCGGTTGAAGAGTAAGTGTGAGATAACCGAGCGCGTCGACGTATGAAAGCAGCGCCCAGGCCAGAGCGAACTTGGGATCCAACCGCAAGGCTTCTTTGAGATATTTCTGTGCGCCAAGGGTATTGGCAGGTGAGTTTCCCGTCTTCAGCGTGTAAGCCAGACCGCGCAGGTAGGCATCGTAAGCCTGAGGATTGTTTGTCGGTCTGGCTGCAATGACTTCTTCTTCCTGGCCGGTAAGTTTCACTCGTAACTGATCGGCAATGGCTTTGGCCACCTCGGTTTCGACGGAAAAGATGTCAGTCAGTCTTCGATCAAAAGTCTCTGCCCAGAGATGCGAATCATTCGCAGCTCGGATGAGTTGGACATTCACGCGCACCTGATCATTGGTTTTCTGAACACTACCTTCCAGGAGATTGGCAACACCAAGTTGTTTCGCAATTTCAGAAAGTTTCCGAGATCTGTTCTTGTAACGCTGTGTGGACGTGCGCGAGATCACTTTGAGATCCGCAATCTTTGAGAGCCGGGTAAGAATCTCGTCCTGGATCCCATCAGCGAAGTAGGCATTGGATTTATCTTCACTCAGGTTTTCAAATGGAAGAACAGCGATGGATTTTTCATTTGGTAATGGCGCGCGGGCGATAAAGAAAAAGTACGCAATCGCCACGCCCGCTAGCAGCGCCATGGCCAGAGTAACTAACACGCTCCGCTTACGACGTTTGATTTTGCTGGGGAGAAATTCGGCACGCGGTTTTGTCTGCGACAACGAGTCCTCCGGTTGCAGTTTCCCCTTGAGAATGCGCAGTTCGGCGAGCATCTCCTTAATCGTTTGGTAACGTTCATCGCTGTTCTTGCGCAACGCCTTTTGCAGAATGGATTCGAGTTCGAGTGGAACATCTGGCGATACGCCGGATAAAGGTGGTGGCTCCGCTGTCAGGATGGCGGCAATGCAGTCGCTGGGCGTCTCGCCGCGAAACGGCGGGCTACCTGCGACCATTTCGTAGAGCACTACGCCCAAGCTCCAAATGTCGGACCGAGCATCCACCTTCTGACCGCGCGCCTGTTCCGGAGACATGTAACGCGCCGTACCTAACACTAGCCCCGGTCGCGTTTGCAGCAGCGCCGTTGTTCCGGTCGTATCATCGTTCGACGTCGGCCTTTGCTCGGTCAGCTTGGCAATCCCGAAGTCGAGCACCTTCACGTATCCGTCTGGTCGCAACATGATGTTCTCAGGCTTGATGTCGCGGTGCACGACGCCGGCATCGTGCGCGGCAGCCAACGCAGAAGCTACTTGCACCGCAATTTCCACCGCCCGATGCGGATTCATTCTCCCGCAACCCAGCGACACGCGAATCGTGACGCCTTCGATAAACTCCGTCGCGATGAATTGCACTTTTCCCTCCGCGCCGATCTCGTAAACCGTTAGAATGTTCGGATGATTTAATGCCGAGGCACTTCGCGCCTCATTTTTGAACCGGCTCAACTGCGTCTCGTCCGTTGTCAGGCTATTTGGTAGAAGCTTGAGCGCGGCTTTGCGCCCGAGCCGCTCGTCCCGCGCGAGAT
>WNFY01007883.1_pt1 | contig 12106 bp, 8 predicted proteins | sample 5400091 | NCBI WGS metagenome assembly WNFY01 (sample SAMN13153364, study PRJNA577476) | soil metagenome | isolation source: 60 cm soil or saprolite under grassland replicate 1 | place: USA:California | collected 2016-06-15 | reverse complement strand
AGACCCACAACCTTACACGGGCGTTCCGGCCGCACCCAGCTTACAGTATCCTCGTTAATAGCAATCATGCGCTTCAACGAAGGCAGGGGGCAATACGTGTAGCCCTCGATAGCAGTTTCGCCAGCCTTGTGACAAAAAATCATAGCGTCCGGCATAGAACCATGTATTAAACCCAGTGTCACAGGAGAATAGCCTGGATGATTAAGCGCGCCCTGGCCCTCGACGAACACCCAGTCGTATTTATTAGTAAAATCGAGCACCATCTCTTCTACCATACCCGCCACAAAATCACTTATGATGCGATCAACAGGCAGCCCATTGCCTGAAATCATAATCCCTGTCTGGCCAGTAGCGACGAAAGCGCTATTTAATCCCCGGCGCGCTGCCTCCTGGTCCATTTCCAGGGCTGCAGTCATTTTTCCTGTAGCGCAGTCCGAGCCTACCATCAGGATAGTATAGCTTCCAGGGCGATGTGGAATAAATTGAGCAACGCGATTCTGATCCGGTGGCCGGCGTACATCCCAGATCATCACGCCGCGTCTTTCTGCAGCGCTGCATAGTTCCTCGTCCTCTGAAATAAAGAAATGCAGACCGCTAATAATATCTAACCCCGCTTCAATAGCAGTAAGCAGCTGCCAGCGCCACGCCGCGGGCAAAGCGCCTCCCATTGGAGCGATACCGATCAGCAGAGTATCTGGTTGATATTTCAAGGCCTCATTGATATCACGCACCACAGGTATACCCCTACCAATCGCAGCCCCCAGGGCTTCTGACACATCCTGTCCCGCTTTAGTGCTATCGATCACCGCCACAACCGTATCTTTCCCATAACGAATGACCCCTGTCGCCGTCTTGCCATAATGCCACTCAAAAGCGCCTTCCGCCAGTATCGCTAATCGTCGCATCCTGCTTGCTCCTTCACCCGATCTATAGTAGCTACGAAACCATATTGCCTCAATTATACAATGGGCTTTGCACAAAAGTGACCTTGCCTGTCACCCCTCGCATGTCACTCCTCACATGTCACTCCTCACATGTCATCCTGAGCGCAGTGAGCCGAAGCCCTGAGCTTGCGAAGGGCTTCGGCTCACTGCGCTCAGGATGACAGCAGGCGGACAGGCCAGCGGCGAGGATGGCCGATCTTGATCGTGAAACTTCATAATCGGCCCTCGGTGGCTATTCCGCAATCCAGATTATTTCGCCAAAGTCTATCATTTATGCTCTCACTGAGCACTCGGCTGTTCGTAAGTTTTAGTATACTATGAGCATGAATGTAAGCACACCAACAGAACAGGTTCGAGACTGGCTTAATAAACTCCCAGCCGATAAAAAACTGGTCGTCAATAATCTACGCCAACTTATCGGATCAATAGCCCCAGAGGCCCACGAAATTATATATCATGACGCGTTAGGATATGGCCCCACCGATTCCGGCTTTGACCGGATATTGTACGTGACTGTTTTTGAAATGATTGGCGTTTAGACTATAAGGCATCAAATCTATCGCAATGTCACAACTTCCACACCCTCACATCACTTACGATAATATCGAAGCCGCCGTTGATCCCCTGAGCGAATACACCAATTTGGCCCTGTTGATACGATGTGTCTGTTGTACTCGCCAGAAGCTGGTGATTCACGTACATGGCAATGGTATTGCCAATGGCGACGATGGCAAGCAGGTTCGTTTGATGCCCCAACCGAAACGCAGCAGGCCGATTACCCTGCCTCAAGTAGCTGAGAGAGTCGTTTTCATCGGTAGTAAGGCCATAGTCTCCTCGCGTATCCATGAAGAAAAGGTACCGTGTTCCCTGTGATTGAGCATAGCGAAACCAGATACCAGCAAAATCCCCCTGGAGGATCGTAATATTGGCCTCAAAGGCAAGATTGCTGAATACGAGACCGTTTGCTTTGGGGCCACAGTAGCCAAAGCCTTTCTGTGCTGTCTCCCTTCACTCCATTGATACCCGGCGCTATTGTCTCGCAGAGGGTCATTCAGCACCAGTGACCCCGTGTAGGGCGGGTAGGAATTGCGTGATGCCAGCGTTGTTGCGGTAGCTGCAAGCTGCGTCGGGCCAGCAGTAGGCTGGGCCTGTGTGATCCCAGATGAGTTTGCGCGAGGTCGGAGTATCGCGATTAATCCAGCAAGAACCAGGAGGACAACCAATCCCACAAGCACGCCGGTGAGCACTTCCCTTCGGCTCCCCTTCTTGGGAGTAGGAGTTGGCAGTGGAGGCGGAGCTACCTCATACGGGTTTGCAGCATATCCTGCCGATGGAGTGTTGGAGGGACCTGGTCCCTAATTCGTGGGTGGCATTGGCGGCTTACTTACCTCAGCCGAGGCGGCATATGTGGGGCTGTATGGCGACGATCCCGATTGGCTGTAGAAAAAGGGAGTAACGGTGCCACAATTGGGGCATGCCATCGCTTCGGCGGGAAGCGGGCGTCCACAAGTGCTGCAATTCATAGTAATGTTCTCCTTTCAGGAATGCGAGACGCCAGAGGATCGTAAACCAGAGGTTGAGTTGCTAATACTGCTGAAGCTTTAGACAGGCAACTCGGGACTTGATTGACGTTTAAACTAATTTGACATCGAAGAGAGCTTGTCCCCAGTGAGTTACTATTAAAACGATAAAACTAGGACCTTTTAGGGTGCGGATTCTGAAATCAAGTTCCTGAATTATTGGCATATCGGGACAGAACAAGGGGTATTACGAATCATCTCTTCACAGATATTCCCAACTCGTAGCGCACCGCCTGTTTCACTTCCTCTACTCCGTATATTATACTGTTGAGGGTTACAACCCTGGGAAATTGATTTGAAACGCCGGAGGAGAACGCTCTACCATGACCAAATATGCATCCTCGGACTCAGACATTCAATCATCATCGGATAACGCAACCGCTAATGGTAGCCCCAACCATGAATCCACGGAGCGCATCTTTCGCCTGCTGCAATTTCTGGCCGCTAATAATTGTACCCGCCAGGACATCTTTGAACGCATGCGGGACTACTACAAGATCAATGAAGGTGATGATCCCAGGGCAATGGCCTCTTCTCAACGTGCCGGGAGAATGCTTCTGCGCGACATTCAATTCCTGGAAAAGATGGGCTACCGGGTCAACAAAACGCGCTCAGGCAATACCACCCGTTATAATCTCGCGGAAGGCTCGGGACCTGCCAGTCCATTTCTCTTCAATCAAACCGAACTGGATACCTTAGCTCTCCTGCATACGCTCTTTGCAGATCCCGCGAAGTACGCTCAATCCAACGCAGCACAGCCCCTGCCAACACAGCCCCCACGCAATCCCTTTGCAGAAGGAATACTCTCACTGATCGAGCGACTTATCGCCACACTCCCGCCCGAGCAAAAGAAATATTTTGACAGGTGGGTCCGCAAGCCCTTTATCTACTTCAACCTGGATACCGTCACCAACTACCTTCCCCATCGAGCTACCATCGATACTATTGTGCGATACATTTCTCAGCGTCAGCAGATTCACTTTGAATATGCCTCTATGCAGCGCCGTCAGGGTACGACTCTGCATGAACATGTAGACCCCTACTATATCATCCACCAGGATGGACACCTGTACCTCATTGGCTACAGCCACAAGATGAACACATTTTTCGAGTATCGCATCGACCGCATTAAAGCGGAAAGCCTCAAGCCGGAGCACGAAATGATTGACGGGGAGCGCCGTCGGCGACCTATAGAGTTTAGCTACTGGATTGATGCAAGCATTGCCAGGGGTGGCTTGAGTCAACGCTGGTTGACGCACACCATCGAGCGTGAAGAAGCCTACCTCGACGAACAGGGCAACCAGAAACGCAGGGTGCTTGTGCGCGCAAAAGCCTACAGCGACTGGCGTATCCTCCAGCAACTACACAAGTATGGCGACAAAGCCGAACTCGTCGATCCCCCCGAGCTACGCGAACGTATGCGGCAGGAAGTGGCGAGGATGTACCGCATGTATCAAAAATAAGGCCCGAACAGTAGATGAAACCTTGTAGAGGATGTACTTTCGTGATATGCTGACGTTCTAAAAGAGAATACTAACCCCGACTGAGGGATTGAAATATGCTGTTGACCTATAGTGCAGCGATTATTCCTGTAGCAAACCTAAGCCCGAACAAGGGATTGAATAAAAGACTTTTGAACAAATCTCGGCACGACCAGATTTCCTGGTATTGTGCGTCTTCAATCCTTTTGTAAGCCCTCACCTATTATCTCGTGTGCAGGTGGCTGGGCTGCTTATTAACTAAAGTTTCTGCGAGACGTGATGCTATTGACATATACTAGCATAATAAGCTATACTCAGCTAAAGAGGTAGCTCACTCAAGATGGCCGCACCGGAAAGTTATTTAGGAAAGGAGAAATTCTTTGCATATCTACCAATTGATACTGCCCTTTGATGATCTTGATGAGGTCGAATCACAGGTAATGAGTGTTGGTCCCGACGCTCGAGGCATCAAGATGCAGCCCAAGACGATTGATAGAGAACGTTGGCAGCGACCGATAGAATTTAGCTGCTGGATTGATAGAAGCATTGCAAAGAGTAGTTTGAGTCAACATTGGTTGACGCATACTATCGAATATGAAGAGACCTATATTGACGAACAGGGATTGCGGAGATCCAGAATACTTGTGCGGGCAACAGCCTATGATGAACAGCATATCATTCAGCAACTGCATAAGTACGGTGCTAAGGTTGAACTTGTAGAGCCTCCTGAATTGCGCGATCAGATGCGGCAAGAGGTAGAGCGGGTATATCGCCTGTATCATAAATAGGACAAAAATTGTCCTAAAAAAGCTCCGTTTTGTGACATCACATGTCACATCCATCATTTATGATTATACTATATGCTTTGAGCAACAAGTTTAGAGGTATGTACATCATGAAAACACTTTGTTTAAGACTGGGGCCGGTATACTCACGCTTGGCAGACGATGACGATTTAAAAGGATTGAACACTGCCAGGCTGCCTTATCAACTACGACATCATCAAGCCCGGACCTGGCAGGCATTTAGCAACTCTGATACAGACGTGATTTTCGATACTGCACTTACAGGTGATGGGAAAAGCTTAGCAGGGCAGTTACCGATGCTTGCAAACAATAAATATGCTCTCCTCCTGTACCCTACGAACGAACTCATTAAAGATCAGGTCAAGCAGGTAGAGAGGTATATGCAGGAATTTGGCCTTCCATCCAATTATACCTGTCAAACGCTGTACAGTGATCGCATTACGGAAGAAATGGAGAAATATGGAGCAACCAGCCGCTCTTCAGTAATCCTTACGTGGTTAAAGTATAACAACTATATTCTGAGCAACCCGGATCTTTTTCACCTGATGAGCAGCTACAACTATGGAAGTTACCAGGATAAACGAGAGTTTGCCTACCAAATACCGGATATCTTCGACTACTTCATCTTCGATGAATTCCACATCTTCGGGCCGCCACAGGTCATTTCAGTAATGAATATCCTGAACTACCAGCGAATAGTCCAGCCTCGCTGCAAGCTCAAGTACGTGTTTTTGTCGGCGACGCCTACGCGCATGTTCAGAAAGTTGTTGGGAAATGGGGGATTTCACGTAGAAGAGATAAAGGGAGAATATTCATCTGTACCGGCTTCAGGCTATACAAAGAAGCCAATCGTCCAACCAGTTTCGCTTCATCTTCATTGCCTTAGCGATAAGGGAGCCTATATATGGGCAGAGGAACACTTAGAAGATCTCATAGACTTTTTTCGTGCTCATCCTAAGACTAAAGGAGTCTTTATCGTTAACTCTGTGGCAACCGCTAAGCGTCTGGTAGCTTATTATAAGCGCGAACTCGAAGTAAAGAGAGGCATTAAAGTTGGTGAAAACACGGGCCTAACTGATCCTGAAGCAAGCAATGATGCTATGAACAATCCCGATGTGCAGTTCATCATCGCTACAAGTACAGTGGATGTGGGCGTTGACTTCAAGATCAACTTGCTGATCTTCGAATCCTATAATGCTGGAACCTTCATCCAGCGTCTGGGACGGCTGGGAAGGCATGAAGGATGGAACGAGTACCGAGCATATGCGCTTCTTCCAGATTGGATTGTTGACAGATTTGCTGCTCACTTCAGCGACGGCTCGGAGGTAGAACGTGTAACATTTCTTGAGACGATACGCATTGAAGATGAGTTCGCCACAGTGAAAGACGCCGAGGTAATGACTACCCGCAAGCCTATTTTCCAGCCTGACCAGGAGTATAAGCACTACGCTGGATGCTGGGGAGGCTTACAAACAGCACATATCATGGTGAGTGTAGAAGATTGGAAGATTGGAAAGCAGGGACACTCTGACTTCTCGAAAGCGCTACGTGAGCAGTACAACAAGGTCTATAGACATGCTACTGTAAAAGATTGGGTTGGGAAGCAAGTTGGGCGGTATCTCGCCATAGCAAAAGATGACGACGACAAGCAGATTCTGACTGAACTGAACAGTTTTCGTGGCAGAAGCCCTCTGGATTGTGGCATCTTCGACGAGACTGATGGAAAATTCAAACGATATGATCTCTTCTTCCTCCTGGCAAATACTTGGTTTCATCCGATGGATGAGACAACATTCAGGAAGATGGTGGAAGACAGCCAGCAGGACTTTAAGAAATATCGCAGCCATGACTTAAAACTCTATGTGCGTCTGGAAAAATATGTTGAGGAGCGAGAAAATTTCAGCTTGGAGAGCGCTTACTCGTTCAGAAAAAAACTGAACCAGGTTCATGTGTACGATAACTTTATGATCCAGGACAGCAGGGTACTCGCCAGTCAACTAGACAATTCCGTCAATGAACGGCTTGCTGAACTTTCACTTGTCTGCCTCGTCGTTGAGGGCAAACCTAAGGATTTCAAGAGGCAAAGTGGGCTCCACACGCTGTTTCCGGTTTATGTGGTGAGAGATAACGATGGCATAGAGCGAAGCATTGTATTCGGACTGAATGCCCTACTTGCTCATTCTCTCGTTTTCTGGAGATCAGCGAAGAATGATTGCGATGAGATATTGATTGTATAAAGGAGCATAAGTATGTTTCTAGCTGATGTATTACATCAGGTTACAAAGGGATTTGAAGCTGGCACTAAAGTGCATACAATAGTGTCCTCGTTTGCTGAAACGATGCTCGAGCCGATGATCAAGCGCTACAGTTTGTATCCCGCCAAAGGCACGACGGTTGCACACTTTGCCCATAACGCAGATCAGATGATGATCACTCATATACTGAATGGCCTGTTTCCTACTCTGACACTAGTATATGAAGCTCAGCAGAGGCAACAACAGCTTCTCTCACGTCTCGAGGTGGACGAATTAAAACTTTATGTTCTGTCATACTCGATGCATGATCTCGACAAAATTCTCGGCGATAAACTTCAAACGCTGACTACAAAGGGCGCGAAAGAGGCTTGCCAGAAAGTACTTGCTGAGCTTGCCAGACTCAACGCATCTGCTTTCTTTCCCGAAGTGGATGATTGGGCATACGAAATTCTCTGGCTAGCCGTCAATACCCAACGCAGCCGTGATATCAATCTCAGCCATTATACTTTCGTTCCTCCTGAGACTCTTTTAGCTGATGACAAGGCCGTAGAAATACTCCGTTCTGGAACATACAAGTTTCGTACCCGTATTGAATCTACATTACGCGATCTCTGCACGTTCAGCGATCTAATCGCATTCTTCATAAAATCGCCTGAAGATGCTCTAACAAACGATGCCGCAACTCGTCGGTATGGTATTCTCGATCTCATGGGGCAACTTACCGGGAGTCAATTCACGCTGGCGTATCATAAATTAGCAGAGGTGCGCGGTTTTCTGAGCAATCAGATCAACAACGCCACGATTCGCTATCTGCAAAACATCTATCCAGAGGAACAGGAACAGCTCATTCCCTACCTGTACTTCCCAAATGGAGTTGTCTACCTGAATCCACAACGCCGCTCCGCACCCACTATTGACTATAGCTCGGTACACACGGCTGTAGAAGGGGAGGTACAGGAAGCATGCCGCGATCTCATCGTTGAAGGATCAGGGTTTGGTTTTAACCCAAAGGGTCTACTCAGCTATCCTAGTTATCTTCACGATTTTCTAACCGTAAGAGATTTTTTAGAGCTTTTCGCAAAAAAAACTAGAGAGGGCAAAAGCAACATTGCTCGAGATCGGCTAGCAACGATGAAAGAAATGCAGAGCGAAGGCTATATTCCTCCAGGCATCGAACTGGATTATGATCCAAATGAGAGAATCACTCAACTCGGCATTTTTCTCATTAATTACGTTAAGCTGATAGATAAAAACTTGGGTAAGCTTTTTCCATCCTTGAAGACTGATTTGGAAAAAAGGCTCATAGCTCGCCTGGGTGAAGACATCTGGGATGAGGCGCAGCAGATTCGAAGTAGCGGCGGCGTTGACTATCGTTTCTATTGGATAGCAGCGCAGTATCTTAAAACGCACCCGCTGGCAACTTACGAAGCTGAAAGTCCGGGAGACAGCCTGCAAGGCTTGTTTAACGAGCTAATAGATGAACTGTTACAACTAGCAGAAGATGAATTGAAAGCCAGCGAGGATTTCCGGGGACCATACTTGCATAATCTAGCCGATTACATAGATAAAAACCTCTCGTTTGGTTTCGGAACTACGCCTCAGGTTGAAGCTTTACCAGATTTTGCCGCCGAATTGACCGGATATAGCAACGCGAAAAAACCGCGTCTGAATCAGCTTACCTGTACCATCTGCAATTCTGCATATCCAACAAGGCAGCAAGAAGAGGCATCTGTGCTATTCCAGCCTTGGGTCTACAAAAATCGTCTGCCATTGTACAAAGGCGAGAACGCAGGTGGTATCTGCTCCATCTGCTCTTTAGAGCTGATGTTGCGCAAGATATTGTTACAAGACAAGCCAGGAAACCAGGGGAGAATCACTGTGACAGGGAAGGGCTATGAGGATTTAGAACTGAAATACTTTTTCCTCTACCCAGGTTTTTTCTTCACAAATCAGACATTCCGCTTATCGAATTACATTATCCGTAGGATGCAAAATCTCAAATTGTACGAAGTGTGCGAAGACTCTTCAATTCCTGCGCCGATTTCCCTGAGACGGTAGTACTCGATGCACCTCATCAATCGGTGCGCCATTTGCTCACTTCGGCCTCGGCGCGTTTACGGCTTGATCAGTTGTTTGGCAACAGCGATAACAAACGAAACGAAGGTGATTGGATCGGCGGCACACTCGCAGCTTTCAGTCGTGCTATTGAATTGCACATTGACACAGAGAGAGTTGGTGGAGACCTGAAGTTAGAGCGATTCACACGCATTGCGAGAGACCTGGAAACGGATCAACTTTTCGCATTCTCTTTCCTACAAGAACAGATGCGCGAAGCCAAAATGGAGGTGATGCCAGCCGAAAAGGCCCATCACTATACCCACATCTATTACCAGTTTGTCAACTATTACCATTCCAATGAAGGAGATCTCATGGATAAGATGGCAACACGCCACGAACGGGTAGTCGAACTCTATAGCAAATTTTACAGCCCTTTCACCCCTGGAAAACCATTTCCCAAATCACATGCTATCGTTCGGCCTGTCGATACTGCTGCCAAATGCATTATCAAGGGCACGCTTAATTTTACAGAGGACGAGATTAAGCTAGAGATGGTCGGGAAGCTCCTTGCATGGTTGGAGATTGTTAGCCACGATGGAGCAACAGGGAAAGCGATAGTCCATGATAGTAAAACAATCAATAAGAAGGAAGAACGCCTGGTTTCAGAATTCGTTGACTACTTTTACAAGGAAATCTTCCTGGGTTATGCGGATGGAGAGCGTAGCATACTCAACAACCGCCTGAACCGTTTCAAAGATGCTTGCGAGGTCGCTTTTAGGCGGCGCTACTACAAAGATAAAGGGCAATCCGCCACCGCTTCCACATCCGAACAGACTGCCGACGATAACGAAACGCAGGTTGTTGCTGCGGAAATGGCTTCACAACAGTAGTGTATAGAAGGAGGTTTGAAGATGTTTTTGCAAACGATTGACACAGACACGCTTTTCCACGCATCCATTCCACCGATACCAATGGGCCGCTATGTCCATTTTGTAGTGCTGCGGGAAACACATTCTTTTCCCCTTTTTCAAACCGATCAGGAGTTGAATTTTGCGCGAGTTAGCGCGGGGCAGGCTGTTAACGGAAAAGCTTCCCCTATCAGCCGTATCGTGATGTTCAAACGCAAGCAAACCACTCCTGAACGCCTCACCGGGCGCGAATTGTTACGCCGCTACAATTTTGTGAGCGACGACAGTGCAGATACTGACAAATATTGTGAATACAACAGTGCGAATTTCTGTAAACATTGCCCAGATTGCATCTACTACGGATTTGCAATAGGGCAAGAAGGGAGTGAACGCTCAAAGGTCATGGTTGACTCAGCCTTCTCCCTTTCCAACTATGATGAGTCTCATGAAGCGATGACATTCAATGCACCGTATGAACATGGTACGATGAGCAGGGGAGGTGAAACAAGACACAGTTTTGGTGAGCAAGATCATGTATTACCGCAGGTGTTCTTCCCATCCGTGATCACTCTGCGCGACCCAACAGAGGCTGAATTTCTCTACGTATTCAACAATATTCTTCGCACCAAACGCTATGGAGCACAGACAACACGTACGGGTGCACTCGAAAATCACATCGCTGCGGTCATTTTTACAGATGGAGAAATTTTCTCGAATTTGAAGCTGACCCAGAAACTCTATGACACGCTTGAGGAAGACGATAAGGGACAGGTTAAAAAAGGGCCATACCAGGCCGAGGTGCTTGTACAAAACATAGAACGTGTCCTGCCCGATCTTTTGCGAGATGATCACGTTACTACGCATCTGTCACTCGCCGGGGATGATCTGGACGCGTTGCTCGAAGAAGTCAATGCACGTGTTACAAATGAAGCAATGCTTGTTGAAGTTTTACAACAGGCTTATAGAGAAAGCCAGGATTACTATAGCAGTTACGGAGCTGGAGCAGAAACAGAGAGGAAGGCCAACAGAGGCAAACAAGGCAAACAGGATGAAAAGTAGGCATGCAATGGTCAAGTGACAGAAAGTGACAGAACATGGCTACATATATTGCTCGTTGCCATATGACTCTACATGACAATCTGTATTATGCAAGCCACGAATTCGGCCGTTTTTACGAGACCGAAAAGTATCTGCACAACTACGGATTAACCTACGCTTTAGGTCTGGTACGGCCTGCTCCGCCCTATTTTAATAGGTTGCAGGAGCCTCGTTACCAGGAAGAACTACAACGGGAAAGGGTTGGCAACTATTATGTCACGCCAGCTCATCCTCTTCGGGTAGATTTTGCCTTTATCACCTTTAAAATGGCAACTGTACCATACTATAGCAAGGTTCCTAAGGAAAGCAAAAACCGAGTAGTGTTTGGAAGAGCCAAAGAACTTGCTCCGGGATCGACGTTTGAGTTCTTCGTTTTTGCAGACGAGGAGGGGCAACTACCAACATGGGTGCGGTTAGGGAAATGGATGGCAAAAGCTGAAATCACCTATAGGTGGTATCAAGTTGGCTCAGGAGCAGCACGGGTCGTGGACCTAAAACAACCGCAACTGGCGGCATGTGCCATCAACCCTCTTGATATTCCTCGTAATCGGCTTTCTACATTTGACATAGTGGTTATGCCACCAGCAAGCCTATTATCAAATCCACGAGTAACTGGTCCCTGTTGTAAACTTGCTGCCGATAAGTCTCTTCATGACAAAGAGGATAGATACATACCTTTGGATATGAGCTACTTTGGCGGGGAGGTTATTGCAAGATGATGAATGATGGTGGCGAACTCTTCTCCATGCTGCTCCGCCTCCACCCCACCGAGCCGGGGCTCGTCTCGCCCAGCTCCGGTACCCAGGTGCAGGCCGCCTTCCTAGATATGGTGCGCCAGGGCGACCCCACCCTGGCAGAGTGGCTTCATGCCCCCAACCAGCGCCGGCCATATACCCTTGGCCTCTTACAGGGCTTCAATCACCTCTCCACTGCGCAGCTAGAAGAAGCAATGATGAAAAACCAGCCGGTGCAGGTA
>WNFY01005222.1_pt1 | contig 12111 bp, 9 predicted proteins | sample 5400091 | NCBI WGS metagenome assembly WNFY01 (sample SAMN13153364, study PRJNA577476) | soil metagenome | isolation source: 60 cm soil or saprolite under grassland replicate 1 | place: USA:California | collected 2016-06-15 | reverse complement strand
TTATGTATGTTGACGGACCTCCAGGATACGTAAAAAAAAGTCTTGAATAGTCACAGAGTCAATATCCCCGCTAATTGCAAGTGCGGCTTCATTGCCGTCTGGCCAGCAACCGAAGTGCACAAACGCAGTATCCAGTTGTTCGATCTGTTGTAGCAGCTCACTCCGTTGTTGTATCTGCTGCTCACGCGTTTCTCCCAATCCTTGCGGTCTATCAAAGTAGCATGCGTAGTAGGAAGCCTCTTCCTCAGTGCAGCGTATCGTTGGATATCCCTGTTCCTGAAGGAAATCAGATACCTGCTGAGGAGTCTGAGTTGAAAGACCAATGCAAGGACATTGTTCAGCATGAATGATGCAGCGATGAGAGGAGAGACGCACCTCGCTGGCTGACCAGGGGAGCGTAGACTGATCCTCTGGAAGAATATGGCGTGCAAGCAGTGTGGTGCGAGGAGAGCAATCGGCCTCGACCAGCCAGCGCTCCGAAGCCAGTGGCGTGATGGTCAGTTTGAATTGACTGCGCTCCTTCCACCATTGTGCGATATCACCAAGACGAGCTACCCAGACGGGATGTGGTTGTTTGCGTGCAAAGGATAACAAAATAGCAAGCGCTTTTTTGCACAGGGTCGCACGTTCTGGGTGGAGATTGAGGGTATAGAGTCCACCAAGCATATAGACCCGCTGCATAATAGCACTCCAGATGTGTCCAATCTCCTCCGCATCAGTAATATGAAGACGATCAAAAAGCATCTCGTCATCTGGCACACTGATGGGGATGCGTAAGAGTGGCCCTTCGAAATGCGGACGTACAGTATAAACGTTACAAGGGACGACCCGGTACAGCAGCAGCGACTTTTCATAACTACTTCTGATTACGGGCGTAAGACGATCGAGATCAATAACAGGATGCTGAATGGCTTCGTTACTTTCATAGGTGAAACCAAGTGCGGTAAAGACGCGAAGACTTTCTTCTGTCCAACCAAGATACGGGTTGCGAAATCCCTGAAAAGGAATCCGTGTTCCCTGAAATACTGAGATAGCATGCCTTGTTTGCTGATACTGCTCGCTTTCATTCAAAGATCGATAATCTGTATGTACATACCCATGTATACCGATCTCCGCACCACTACTTGCTACTTTGGCGATCATCGCAGGATGACGGCGTAACACCACTGCAGGGATAAAAAACGTTGGTGCTCCCTCACACTGTTGAAGAAGATCTGTAACTGTATAGAGAGCCTGCTGGATGGGCGCCTCAGAAAAGCCAAATCTGCTGAAAACGGTGTGGATCCTTCGAAAAAAGGTACGCGCTCCTTTTGTTTTGATCGAGAAAGAGACAAGATTCACAGCGCAACCTCTTCTTTCATGCATCTTCTATCTGTTGGTGAAGGTCCAGGCTTACATACTATGTACGTACTATCAGTACTACCCAACATACTGGTAGTCAAAACTAAAGAAGCGTAAATGGATTCTATAAGCAACACAATAGCCTGCATTGCTGACACTAAGGACCAGTATACCCAAGGGGAGAAAGAAAAGTCGTTACTTGAAGACTTATCTTACAGGAAGTGATAACCGAATTTCCTCGATAAGATGACCGCTCCACGCGGATACTTATATCAACCTTTAGCAGCTATGTATGGTTACGTCGCACTTGCTAAGATGCTTGCTCATACCGTCTGGAATATAGCCTCACGGAAGAGTATATTCCAGACTTTCGCTTATTATTACAGGTAATAAACTACTTTTTAATTACCGCTTATTTCTTGCGTTTTGTGTTATTTTTATGGTATAGAATACCTAGAGAAATTTATGGAAGGTTTTTCCATCGAGAGGAAAGAAATGGCAGTAGTTCTGCCAGAGGGAGTCTAAAGAGTACTTCAGTCCGGGGGATCTGAGTGTATTCCGATAACTTCTACCATGTCACCTCGCTGTTCGATAGTTGAGAGATCAGGCTACAATCTCTAAGTGTGTCCTTGTCTCAATTATGGCAACATCTCATCAAGCAAACGGGAACAGGTAACGATGCAGTTAGCCGGGTCGCGCATTACCTCCTCGGGAAACTGTGTCAGGTTCTGAGGATATTTCCTTTGAAAAGGTGAACTCGCATATCAGGTTAACTTAATGTAGTGCAGTGTTGTATATAAGCCCGTCCATTCACATAAAAGGAAAGATGTATGGAGACCACGTATCCTGTTTACATGCAACTGGACACGGTAGTAGAGAAGAAGATACGCCATTTTTTCTTAGATAGCCTGCTACCTCCAGGCCAAAAGCTAGCCCTAAGTTTGGAGACGCGCACGTTGTTTCTCCTCACTGATGGTCCGCAACTTCTTGTGGCGCAGCAACTTAGCGCCAATGAAATGGGTATGATACTGCCAATACTGGAATATTTTCCGTACTACTGTCCTTACGAAGTGCTTCTCTCCTACATTTCTTCTAAAGCTGTTACAGAGGACTCTGTTGTTTACTGTCGACAACTATTGCGAAAAGCACAGACACTTGGGATGTGGCAACAAGAACTGAGGCCGGTTCGCCGCGCTATCTCATCGCTACGTACCAAGTTGTATCACTTCGATTTGGCTGTTTCTAATATTCGAGAATGCGGTTGTTGCCTGACTGGATTACCATCCACGGCACGTCTTCGGATTCAACACTAACACACTTCCCCTTTCTATATTTGTAAGGTGGTCGCCACTAGCAATGCGACGGCGACCACCTTACAAATATAGCCCTGCCCTTCAAAATGTCTTCCAACATGTTGATTACGGTGAAAACGTCCGCACACCGCACGGGATCGCCCGTGTGTAGCCCGAGCCAGGCAAAGAACCAGCGTATCTGGTTCACGGTTCTCCTGTTCCACCTCAGATGTGAGGGAAGACGGTCGTCACTGTTGCATGAATCCGTGTGTGGATGGTCATCTTACCGGGGAAAGTCGGTTATCACTTCCTGGAAGATAAGCCTTCAATTGGGGACTTTTCTTTCTTCCCTTGGGTATACTGGTCCTTGATGTCAGCAATGCAGGCTATTGTGTTTTCTTCAGGTCCTGTAATTGAGAAACATTGAGGGAAGAACTCCTTTTTTTGTGAGATGTACCTCTTATCGTTGCCATTGGCAATATGCTTGATCATATCTTTGTATCAGGAGGTGACGGTCGTGTACGCCAAAGACAGGAAAGTTGCAGAGCATTCCCACGATGTATTGATTGCTATTGGTGACGCAGTGACGAATTTTCAAGTGGGTGCTCCACTTCTGATGGAAGCCGAACGGCAACAAATCGCCGCATGGAACGCGACCGAACGGCCCTATTCTCAGGACAGGAGTGTCTCGCAACTAGTAGCGGCACAGGCTGTTGCCTGGCCTGATGCGGTGGCGCTTGTAGCGGATGGTCAATCACTTCGCTACGAAGAGTTGAATAGACGCGCTAACCAATTGGCTCACTACTTACAGGCCCTTGGAGTGGGTCCCAATGTACGTGTAAGTTTGTGTATGGAGCGCTCCTTTGACATGGTGATAGGGCTGCTAGGTATTCTCAAGGCGGGAGGAGCATACGTTCCGCTTGATCCTACGTACCCATCAGAACGACTTGCATTTATGATGGGAGATGCGGAGTCCCACGTGCTAGTCACGCATCATGACATAGAGGTGCGTCTTCCCAATCCGGCGGGGCAAGTAGTTTCTATGGATACCCATGCTGCCGTGCTCGCAAAGCAAGGTACAACCGATCCCATCTCAGCTGCCACAATAGATGATCTGGCCTATGTCATCTACACTTCTGGGTCGACGGGTCGACCCAAAGGTGTGCAAATCACTCACAATAGTCTTCTTAATCTAATATTCTGGCATCAGCGCACCTTCTCTGTCGTACCTGCCGCCCGTGCAACACAATTAACCAGCCCGGCTTTCGACGCTACTGGATGGGAACTATGGCCCTATCTCACGGCTGGTGCAAGCGTGTACCTGGCTAATGATATGTTGCGCATGGAACCATTAGCACTGCGCGATTGGTTGGTGGATCAAGGTATTACCATAAGTTTTGTACCAACCGCGTTGGCGGAAAGTCTTATCACCCTGGAGTGGCCCTCAACGACGAGATTACGCTACCTGTTAACCGGAGCTGACAAACTTCATCGCTATCCCCCTTCCACATTGCCTTTCAAACTGATCAATAACTACGGCCCAACAGAGGCAACCGTGCTGGTGACATCCGGACAAGTACTACCAACTGAACATCCTGATGTGCCACCGTCTATCGGAAGCCCGGTAGACAACACGCAGATTTATATTCTGGATGAGCAGCTACAACAGGTTCCTATTGGTGAGGTAGGAGAACTGTGTATTAGTGGCGTAGGGTTGGCCCTCGGCTACCTCAACCTTCCAGAGCAAACAGCGGAAAGATTCATCGCGCACCCCCTTAGTCAGAAAACAGGGGCACGTTTGTACAAGACGGGGGACCTGGCACGCTATCTACCAGATGGACAGATCGCATTTGTAGGGCGCATTGATCACCAGATCAAAATCCGCGGTTATCGTATCGAGCCAGGTGAGATCATAGCTGCGTTGAACCGCCATCCAGCAATTCAAACCAGTTTTGTCATTGCGCGTGAGGATGATGCTGGTGATAAACGCCTGATTGCTTATATCGTACTGGTGGATGATGTGCCAGTTACGGCAAGTTCCTTGCGAGATGCGCTTCTCACGGCTCTGCCTGAATACATGATTCCTGCATCGTTTGTAGTGATCGATGCATTACCTATTACCCCAAATGGTAAAATCGATCGTGATGCTCTTCCTGATCCGGATACGATGAATATCCTGAGTGATGAGATTATCACGTTGCCCAGTACGCTGACTGAGGAGCGGGTGGCCAGGATTACGTACGATCTTTTAGGAATCGAGCAAATCGATATCGATGCCAACTTCTTTATGCTTGGCGGTCATTCATTATTGGGTACACAACTAATTGCGCGGGTAGCCCATACCTTCGGCATTGATATTCCCTTGCGCACACTCTTTGAAGCTCCTACCATACGAACGTTGTCCGAGCAGATTGAGCAACGTATTCTCGCCAGAGTGCAGGAGATGAGTGACGATGAAGTACAGCAATTGTTGCTGTAGAAGTCATAGACGGCTCCTCTCGCGTCCGGTAGTCACACACAGGAGGAATGAATATGTCGGCCTACACAAAGGCGTTGCCGATGAAGGGAAAATCTGACCCCTCATTGAGCCTGTATCATTTGCTTGACCCTGAGGTCCTTGCAAATCCGTATCCATTGTACCACCGACTTCGTAGTGAGGATCCAGTGCATTGGGACCCCTTTCTGCACGCCTGGGTCGTCACCCGGTATGCGGATGTCGTCACGGTATTTCAGCGCTTCTCCGCCAATCGCACACCGACAGCGGAACAACTGACTGCACTGGGTCTCTCGGCATTAACGCCTCTGGCGAAAGTGATGGTCCACCAGATGCTCTTCCTGGACCCACCTGCTCATGGACGTGTACGTGGCCTGGCCTCGAAAGCCTTTACCCCACGTCGTGTGGAGATGCTTCGCGCTCAAATACAGGAGATTACAAATAGCCTCCTCGATGCGGCACAAGACAAGAGCAAGATGGATGTGATTGCAGACCTGGCGTATCCGTTACCCGCGATTATCACTGCGAGAATGCTAGGAGTACCTACCTCAGACTGGAGACAATTAACGGCCTGGTCAGCCGACTTCGCCCAGGTGCTCGGCAACTTTCAACATAATCCCGATCATGCTACGCAGGTGATACGCAGTCTGAACGAAATGTGTGCCTACTTCCGGGCAGCGCTTGAGGATCACCGGCAGCATCCGCGTGACGGCCTGATCAGTGCCTTTTTAGCGGTCGAGCAGGATGGAGATCGCTTCACCGATGAAGAGATTGTTGCCAATTGTATCGTGACCATGGTCGGAGGTCAGGAGACTACCACCAACCTGATTGGGAATGGCATACTTACTCTCCTACGCCATAGAGATCAGCTTGAGAAGCTTAAAGCAGACCTATCCCTTGTTCCCTCTGCTGTAGAGGAACTGCTCCGCTATGAGAGTCCTAGCCAGCATACGGCGCGCCTGGCTCCCTACGATGTCCAACTGGGAGGAAAAGATATTCGCAAGCGCCAGGCTGTCATTGCGATCATGGGAGCGGCGAATCGGGATCCAGAACGCTTTCCCGATCCGGATCGACTGGATATCTGTCGTCAGGATAATCGACATGTCGCCTTCGCCTGGGCGAGTCACTTCTGCTTTGGTGCAGCGCTGGCACGCATAGAAGGGCAGATCGTCTTTGAGACCGTATTGCGTCGTATGCCAGATATTCGCCTGGAACCTGGCCCCATTGCCTGGCGAGAAAATCTGGGTTTGCGTGGCCTGTTAGCATTACCAGTCTCATTCTAACGTCTCGGATCAGCCTTGCTGGTCATCCGCGATGTGTGAAACCTGATTTCATCCTGCCAGGGCGCATCTTGTACCTGCCTCTGCAAGTGCATGAGCGTGCGGTAACATTTGTCAATGAAAGGTCGGCTCTAGAAAATAGAGTGTGAAAGGAAGAACCGTAATGCCAGAAACTCCGGAACTCTCAGAGGTCAAGCGCGCCTTCCTTGAAAAATATCTGCGTGGAGAGGTTGTGCAGTCTTCAGGAGGTGCTCATGCGGCCGCACTGCCCATGCGGGAAAAGCCGAAACCTGTGGTCGCCGACACGCGATCTACCCTGGTACCGATTCAAACAGCAGGTTCCAGACGTCCGCTTTTCTATTTTCACGTGCACTGGCAGGGAGGCGCTTTTTATGGCTTCCCCCTGGCACGCGATGTGGGAGCGGATCAACCATTTTACGTGCTAGATCCATACAATTTTGACGGCTTGTCTGTTCTGCCTACGCTAGAAGAGATGGCTGTAGACTACATACGGGCGTTGCGTGCCATACAACCAGAAGGCCCATACCTATTGGGAGGATTCTGCGGCGGAGGTCTGATAGCTTCGGAAGTAGCTCGCCAGTTGCTTGCAGAAGGGCAGGCGGTTGACTTTCTGCTTCTAATAGATCCCAAAGCAGGCCCTATTGAGGTCATCAGATTGCTCAGCAGGATCATCCGCCGTGTGGGCAAGCTGATATCGCTCTCTCCAGAAAAGCAGGTAGATGTGTTTCTGCGCCTGCGACACCTGTCCAGGTGGGTGAGACATGCGCAGGACGAGTACTCGCAAAACTTCTCGCCACTCTCAACAGCTGAGGAGCTTCGTAAGGACTGGATGGGCAAATTTATCTGGGCGATTTCCTCGTATGTACCGCGCCCGTATCCGGGCAAAATGACATACTTTTGGGCGCGTGAAAAGCCTGCTGATCGCAAAGTATGGTGGGGGAAAGTGACCGAAACAGAAGGGGTAGAGTTCCATGATATCGATGGCTCACATGAGACATGTAGAACCGAGCACCTTCACGATTTTGCCAGGCACTTAAAGGAGTGCCTATTCAGAGCACAAACGGCAGCATCGGGATAGCATTGATATAGCTGGCTCGCAATACCAGATGCACACGAATAGTTTTGGTTGTATTGGCTACTGTTTGGGTATTTCTAGACAAGCTTTGCTTTTTTCTTCTTGAAGAAGACCACGAGTAGAAGTTTTTAGGAGACTCCATATGGTAGATAACGCTCTTTCCAAGAGTACACTCAAGCGTTCAAGCGGGACCAATTCTGGGCCTCTCTGGACCTATGCTACTGGGGATGTTATCTATTCCTCATCGGCAGTCATGAATGGAGTGTTATATGTTGGTTCGTGGGATCGTGCACTCTATGCCCTGGATGCAGCCACGGGTACCCACCTATGGCGCTATGTTACGGGCAATCGTATCTGGTCCTCGCCGCTTGTGGCTGATGGGGTAGTCTACGTTGGCTCGTGGGATCGCGCGCTCTACGCCCTGAGTGCAACGACGGGCATTCGCTTGTGGAGCTATATGACTGGAGGGGGGATTCAATCCTCGCCAGCAGTAGCAAATGGTGTGGTCTACGTTGGCTCGTGGGATTGCACGCTCTACGCGCTGAATGTAGCGACGGGTACCTTGCTGTGGCACTATGTTACGGGCGCTGATATCTTTTCCTCGCCGACGGTGGTCAACGGCGTGGTCTATGTCGGTTCCTTTGATGCTGCGCTCTACGCGCTGGATGCAGCTACAGGCACCCTGCTGTGGCGTTATAGCACCGGAGGAGGCATTCAGTCATCGCCGACAGTAGCCAATGGTGTGGTCTACGTCGGCTCGGATGACTACAACCTGTATGCACTGGATGCAGCTACAGGCACCTTACTGTGGCACTACGTCACCAGGGGAGCCATTCAGTCATCGCCGACGGTGGCCAATGGTGTGGTCTACGTCGGCTCGGACGATTACGACCTGTATGCGCTAGACGCAGTCATGGGTGTCCAATTATGGCGCTATACCACAGGAAACTGCATCTGGTCATCGCCGACGGTGGTCGATAGGATAGTCTACGTCGGTTCGAATGACCATATTCTCTATGCATTCCTCCACCTTTTTCCGCCATATATGGAACATTGATCCAGCCAAAGATGGATGATTGGTTATGTTATGTCTATTTATGAGGAGCGGTAGAAAACGTATGGAGATCCCACTCGTAGACCTGCATGTGCAATACCAGATGATAAAGCACGAGATTACTGCAGAGATAGAAGGTGTTCTTGACGGGATGCATCTGTTTCTCGGCCCGCAAATAGAGGCATTTGAACGTGAATTCGCCATGTATTGCGGATGTCAGCACGGCATAGGTCTTTCGAACGGAACGGATGCTCTCATCCTGGCTTTACGCGCCTGTGGTATTGGTACGAGAGACGAGGTGATTACAGTCGCTAACACATTCATTGCAACAGTGGAAGCAATTGCTACAGTAGGAGCAACCCCTGTATTCGTCGATGTTGATCCTGACACATTTACCCTGGATTGGCACAATCTGGAGCGAGCCATAAGCCCGCGCACACGTGCAATCCTTCCAGTACATCTTTATGGACACCCTGCTGATATGGACCCTATTATGGATATTGCTCTTGAAAGAGGAATAAGTGTGATAGAAGATGCCTCACAAGCCCATGGGGCAAAGTATAAAGGGAGGAGAGTAGGGAGCATTGGAGATATAGGTTGCTTTAGCCTTTACTGTAGCAAAAACCTGGGAGCATACGGTGAAGCGGGCATATGTGTAACAAATCGTGGAGATATTGCGGAAAAGATACGCATGTTGCGTGATCATGGTTCACGTGTCCGCTACCAACATGAGTTATTGGGGGGTAACGCTCGCCTGGACGAGATTCAGGCTGCGATACTACGCGTGAAATTGCGTTATCTTGAGCAGTGGAATGCCGCACGCCGGAGTCATGCCAGCTCTTATACAGACCACCTGAAGCACATCGTCGAGTTCGTCCCAATAATTCGACCGTGGGCAGAGCACGTCTACTATGTCTATGTCGTGCAAGTTTGTGCCCGTAATCAATTTCGTGCACACTTGCGGAAGGAGGGGGTGATGACAGGCATTCATTATCCCATCCCTCTCCACTTACAGCCAGCCTGTGAACAGTATGGCTATCGTCAAGGCATGCTCCCCATAACAGAAGCGGTGGCTGAACGCATTGTCTCTCTGCCTATGTACCCAGAATTGACCACTGAACAGATTCGGATGGTGATCAGCGCTGTCGAAAGTGCTTGCGTAGGGGTGTGAGTATATGTGAAAGGTTGACCGCGGTGTTTGTAAGTCAGATGGAGGAAAGCTATGGGTTGTACAGATTTACATCTTGGAATCATTGGTTGGGGGTACTGGGGACCCAAAATTGCCCGTAATCTGGATACGTTGCCGCATGTAATGGTAAAAACGGTGGCGGATCGAGATAGCAGTCGTTTGAAATCTCTTGTGAACCAGTCCTGGACAAGCACGACGACGCAGGTAGAGGAAATATTTCGTTCTGATATCGATGGGGTAGTGATTGCAACTCCGGTGAATACCCATTACCAGTTGGCAAAATCAGCCTTGTTACATGGTAAGCATGTACTGGTAGAAAAGCCTCTAACAGCCAGTGTCGCCGAAGCTGAAGAACTGGTGACTCTGGCACAAGATGTGCAAAGAGTTCTGATGGTAGGGCACACCTTTGAGTATAATCCTGCTGTTAATGAGTTGCGCAAAATCGTGCAAAGTGGTGATCTAGGCAAAGTTTATTGTGTTGAAGCTGAGCGCTTGAATTTAGGTCTATTTCGTAGCGACGTCAATGTGATATGGGATCTGGCTCCTCACGATATATCAATTCTGCTCTATCTTTTAGGAAAAAAACCACACCAGGTCAGCGTCCAGGCCCATGCTCACATACAACCACATATCCAGGATGTAGCTCATCTCGATCTACAGTTCCTCGATGGCATGAGTGCTCATGTGCATATCAGTTGGCTTCACCCCTGTAAGATTCGCCGAGTCACGGTCATTGGTGATCTAAAAATGGCGGTCTATGACGATACAAATCCTGCTGAAATGCTAAAAATTTACAATAAGGGAGCGGACGTTCATGCTGATCCTGTCGTGTCGTATCGTTATGGTGCGATCACTATTCCACATATCGACTGGATTGAGCCACTACACCTGGAATGTGAAGACTTCGTCAATGCAATTCGGCAGCGAACAAGTCCACGCGCTCATGGTAGTGTTGGCCTGGAGGTAGTACGGATATTGGCTATGGCACAAGAGGCACTGGAGAGGCAGGGCAAGCAGGACACAGCAGCGGTACTTGTGTAACACTGTGAGCCCCTTGCCCACGTGCAGGATATGGCCCGGGCCAGCAAGTGCCCGGTAATTGCCACACATCTTTCTGCTGTAAGAGTGAAGCCTGCGCGTCTCTGTGCGAATATATGCCAGGAGGAGAGGATACTTATGACTATTCAATCAGCTCCAGCGCAAAGTTCCATTGCTATTGATGTCGGCTACCTGCGAGCAAAGCGCATGTTTGACTTAATATTTACTCTCATTGTGCTCATCCCTCTCTGCATAATTATCGTTATTGTTGCTATCCTGATCCGGTTGGATTCAGAAGGCCCGGTATTTTTCCGGCAGAGACGTGTGGGCCGAAATGGAGTTGTGTTCGACATGTTCAAGTTTCGATCTATGTACCATCAATGTGATGAGATGCTTCATCGCCGGATGATTGAAAAGTACATGGCAGACCAGCTGCTGAACGAGAGTAGTACTTCAACAGACCTCAAGTACAAGCTGGTCGATGATCCTCGTGTCACGCGTGTCGGTCGATTTCTCAGGAAGACCAGCATTGATGAGCTTCCCCAGTTCTTTAATGTGCTTCGCAATGAAATGTCATTAGTTGGCCCGCGTCCTCCTCTTCCTTATGAAGTCGAACGATATAGTTCACGTGATCTGCTCAGGCTGAGTAGCTTGCCCGGATTAACCGGTCCCTGGCAGGTATACGGTAGATGTCGTGTGCCCTTTGCTACAATGGTCGACATGGATATTGCTTACTTGCAGCGGCAGTCTTTTTGGGAAGACCTCAAGCTTGTCGTCCTTACAATACCAGTTATGCTAAAAGGGCATAGTGGGTGTACAGAATACGCTTTGTGTATTATATACTGGTAATGAGTGTGTTATTAACATTTTTCATAATTCAAACAAACGTAGAGCTGGCAAGACATCAGCTTCTTCAACGACACTAACTATACCCGGTAGACTCACCGATCATATCTGGCGCGTTGAGGAAGTGATGTTCTATCCTGTCGCTGGAAATGCGCAGCATCCAGGGCGTTCTTGCAATATAGCTCTCAAGAGGCGACGACATTGCTGAAACGCCGAGGTAGCTCTCAAAAAAATGGCCGTGATAACCTCTATCACCCGGGTTCTATCCGAGACCTTAATTTCTTGTTTTCGGGATAGTTTTGACGGTCAAACCAGCCAGACTACAACCTCTTTCACGAATGTTGGAAATTTCTAAATCGAATTGACGTAGCTTGGTTCGTAACGACGAAAGCGCTCGGCGGATGGGTCTCAATTCCTGTTGCCATGTTCCGTTGTCTTGTGCCTCCTGTAAACGTTGGTAACAGCATGCTATGGAAGTTGC
>WNFY01008567.1_pt1 | contig 12113 bp, 12 predicted proteins | sample 5400091 | NCBI WGS metagenome assembly WNFY01 (sample SAMN13153364, study PRJNA577476) | soil metagenome | isolation source: 60 cm soil or saprolite under grassland replicate 1 | place: USA:California | collected 2016-06-15 | reverse complement strand
GCGCCTTGGCGAAGACGTAGCCGGCGCCGCGCACGGTGACGATGCGGCGCGGCTTCTTCGGGTCGTCCTCGATCGCCGCGCGGATGCGCGACACGTGCACGTCGATCGAGCGGTCGAAGGCTTCCAGCGGCTCGCCCTTGACGAAGTCCATCAGAGTTTCCCTAGACAGCACGCGGCCGGCGTTCTCGGCGAGCGCCGCGAGCAGCGCGAATTGGTAGCCGGTGAGCGAACGCGCCTCGCCCCCTATGCGCACCGCACGCGCGTCGCGGTCGATCTCGAGGCGCCCGAAGCGCAGCAACTTCGCAGCGGCCGCGCCCTTGCCCCGGCGCAGGATCGCGCGCAGGCGGGCGAGCAGCTCGCGAGGGCTGAACGGCTTGGGCAGGTAGTCGTCGGCGCCCAGCTCGAGCCCGACGATGCGGTCGGCGGCGTCGCCGCGCGCGGTGAGCATGAGCACCGGAGTATCCGATTTCGCGCGCAGCTCGCGGCACACGTCGAGTCCGTCCATGTCGGGCAGCATCAGGTCGAGCACCAGCGCATCGAAGGGCTCGCGCGCGAGCCGCTCGAGCCCCGCGCGGCCGGCAGCGGCGATCGAAACGCGAAACCCCGCCTCGCCGAGGTACTCAGACACCATCTCGGCGAGCCGGGGATCGTCTTCGATCAGGAGAATGCGCTCGGGCACATCCGGACTATAGTGGAAACCGGGTGGAAACCGGGGACGGACCACGGTTTCCAACCCGAAGCGCCGTGTTAGCCATCGGATGATAAGTGAGCACCTGGGCCATGGCCACCGCCAAGCAACATCACACCAACCATCAGGATCAGAAGGATGACGATTACGCCAAAGACTTTCACCCAGGGTGGCGTGCTCGCGACCGACCCGAGGTCGGACCCTGTCCCGGCGTTGCCCTGTTCGCGCAGCTTTCGCACCCCATACCGAGTCATGCCCTGAGGTTTGTATACCGCCAGCGTGACGATCGCGAGTAACACCAATAGCCCGCCTATGGCGTGGATCAAAATGGAGGTCCGTAGCCCAACGAGACTGGCGCTCGAATATGCGGGCTCTGCCCCCGCGTCTGCTAGGTAGCTGATCGGGCCCAACTTCAGCAGCAACACGCCGGTAGCCACGGCGGTTAACAGAAGTTTGAAAAGTACCCAATAGTGCCGAAACAAGCCCCACGCGGTACCCAACGCTTGAACAAGCCCGGTTATCAGCGAGGCGAGACTCAGCGGTAGGATCACGAACCAAGCGGCTAAGCTCATCGCGAGAGACGCCGCACGCACAATCTGCTCGTCCTGGCTGAACAAGCTGGCGATGGCATGTGCCAGAAAAACAGCAAGCGCGCCAAGCCAACCAACCGAGGCTGTGATATGGGTCGTTAGCGTGAGCCTGCGGAAAGCGGGTGTCATGGTCATGGCCGGCGGTCCTGATCAGGTGATTTTGAGGGCTAACGCCCCGCGGCTCAACTGCGGCCGCTTGTTGGGCGGCCGGTCGGCTAGAGCCACCGACGGACCGAAACTTTGTAGGGTGAGTACTCCGAGGGAAACCGTGCTTCGAGGTAACGCTCTTCCCTCGGGATGACCACGAGCCACATGAGCGCAACGGCTGGAATGAGCGTAATCAGCAAGGCGAGACTGTTGACCCAAAGAGAGAGACCGAGCTGTACAAGCGAGAAGGCGAGATAGATGGGATTCCGGCTGAAGCGGTAGGGCCCCGTGCGGACGATCGTTGTCGTGGGGCGGTTGCCCGGGATGGGCGTGCCAGCTGCCCGGAGGGTGCGAACTGCGGCGACGAAAAGCGCGATGGCCAGGACCGTAACGATGGCGCCCGCTGGCGTGCTGACCGACAGAGGGACGAGCCGAGCCGGCCAAAGGAGGTGAAGCACCAAGCCGAGTGCGACCGAGCCCAGGTAGACGAAAGGCGGACGGACCAACCCAAGGTTTGCGACGTCCGGCCCGCAAGTTCCGAGACTGCGGTTATCTCGAGAATCGTCTACCACGCAGTGCCTCCGGCCGCCCAACGCGCGTTCACCCAAGCCGCGTACGCGGGAAGCTCAGCCATGGCGCCAGCCGCGATGCTTCTCCACCCGTGTCGCGAGTTCCTTGCGCTGTACGGGTGTGAGTACCTCCGCAGCGTCGCCAAGGGCTTGCACGATGCGGCGCGACGCCTGCTCGGCGAGCTGGAGATGCTCGGCGCGCAGCGCCTCGATCGCGGCTCGGTTGACGCTGTCCTGCGTGAGCAGCTGGAGCGCCTTCCCGCGCGCCTCGCGTACCCTCTCGCGAAGCGGCAGCAGGTCTTTCGCCGCCTGCTTAACGATCGGCGCGAGCTTCTGCTTCTGCTCCTCAGTGGCGTCGATCTCGACGTAAAGGTGCTTGAGCATGCGATCGAGGTGCTCGTCCACCTGCGCGGGATCAAGCGGGCCGGCCATGAAGCCGCCGTGGCGCCAGCCGCAGTAGCCGCCTTGCGCGAAGGCTGTGATGCCGATAGCGGCGGCGATGCCGCCGATCAGCGTGGCGATCGCGGCGCGCTTGAAAAAGCGACGGCGTTTCTCGGGATTCCGGTCTTGCGTTTCCATGATTCGTCCTTTCCTGGTTGCGGGGAACGTCTCCCCTGCGAGGAGAGTGTCGCAGCCCCGGGTAAGCGGGATTTGTCCGGCGGGTAAAGTTATGTAAAGCTGGGAAGAAATGCCCGAGCTGCCTGACATAGTCGTGTACATCGAGCATCTCGAAGCGCGCCTTATCGGGCAAAGGCTCGCGCGCGTGCGGCTCATGAGCCCCTTCGTGCTGCGCAGCGTTGCGCCTCCGATCGCCTCCGCCGAAGGAAAGAAAGTCGTCCGCGTCCGGCGAATGGGCAAACGCATCGTCATCGCGTTCGAGGGTGAGCTCTTCCTCGTGCTGCATCTCATGATCGCCGGCCGGCTGCGCTGGTTCGAAAGGGACGCGAAGCTCCCGGGGCGGATTACGCTTGCTGCTTTCGAATTTTCGGGCGGCACGCTCGCGTTCACCGAAGCGGGCACCAAGCGCCGCGCCTCACTCCACGTCGTCGCGGGCGAGGCGGCGCTTGCGGCGATGGACCCCGGCGGCCTCGACGTCCTCGCAACCGGTCTCCAAGAGTTCGCCGACCGCCTTAAGCGCGAGAACCACACGCTCAAGCGTGCGCTCACCGATCCGCGCTCGTTCAGCGGCATCGGCAACGCCTATTCGGACGAGATCCTGCAGTCACCGCCTTTCGCGAAGGCATGGCGGTGCACGGACGATTTCGCAAACCCTGCCCGGTGTGCGGCTCGCCGGTGCAGCGCATCGTGTACGCGGAGAACGAGACCAACTACTGCGCGCGCTGCCAGACGGGCGGCAAGATCCTCGCCGACCGCGCCCTCTCGCGCCTGCTCAAGGCGAGCTGGCCGCGCTCGATCGACGAACTCGATTGAATGGCCGACCCTTGCTATTGCCTGGGTCCAGGGCTAGATTCTTGACCGTCGCCGGGATGGCCCGCCGGCAGTCCGTCAATACGGAGGTCGATCATGCACGGCTTTCCAATTCCGATTACCGCCCTGTACGCGGGCGTGTTGGGCATCCTCCTCGTGGTGATCAGCGCGCGGGTCAGCGTGCTTCGGGCGAAGTTCAAGGTCATGTTCGGTGACGGCGGCAAGGAGCCGCTGATGCGCGCGATTCGCGCGCAAGGAAACTTCACCGAGTATGTCCCCTTCGCCCTGCTGCTCATCGGCATGGTGGAGTGGGCGGGGACGAGACCCTGGGTAGTGCACTCGCTCGCGGGCGGGCTGCTCGCGTCGCGGCTGATCCACTATTGGGGAATCGCAGCGCGCAAAGACCCCGGCCGCGGAATCGGAGTGACGATCAGCTGGATAGTGCTCGCTGTCTCGGGCCTGATCGTCCTGTACCAGCGCTGGGGCGCTTGACCACCAGCACCCCTTTCATCACGGGGTGCAGACGGCAGATGTAGTGCATCTCGCCCTTCTTGCGCGCGGTGAATCGCCAGCTCTTGTCCGGAGCCAGGTCCCCGGATTCGACGCGCGCTTCCCTTGCAGTGACGCTGTGGGCCAGAAAATCCTTGTTGGTCCAGACCACGGTGTCCCCGGCAGCCACTTCCAGGCGCTCGGGGACGAACTTCATTCCTTCGATGCGCACCGCATGCGTCGTTCCCGCGGCGTGGGCGCCGGCCGCTAACAGCGCGGCGACGCAGATCAGAACGAGTGCCGCGCGAAACTTCACCGGCTATTTCTTCGCCAGGGACGACTGGACCATTTTGGCGTGGTCCAGGTGCGCGGCGATGGCGGGGCGGACCTTGGTGATGAGGTCCTTCAGCTCCGCGTTCCTGGCGTTTGGAATCAGAACCTTGTCGATCGCGTCCAGGACCTGCTGGTGATACGCCACCTCGTTGTCCGTATACGCCCTGTCGAACCCAGCGCCCTTCAGGGTCTTGAGGTTCGCCAAGTTTTTTCCGGCAGCGGCCTTCAGGCTCTTGCTGGTGGCGCTTTCCTCGGGCCTCACACCGAGCTTCTTCACGAGCGCGGAAGCCTGCTTGTTGACCGCCGTGTGGTCGGTGATCATGAGTTGCGCGAACTCCGACACCTGCTTGTTCGTGGTGCGCGACTTGGCAAGCTTGCCCGCGTCGATGTCGATCTGGTCTGCCGTGACCACGATTCCGGCAATCTGCGGATCGGACGGTCCGCCCTTGTCCTGGGCGGAGGCGGTGACGAGGAAGAGCGAGGCTGAAAGGGCGACGGCGATTTTCGAGGGGTTCATGGTTTCTCCAATTGGTGGGGGTCAGATTTCAATTTCTTCGAGCTTCGCCATCACGCCCGCGACGATGCGGTCGCAGCGCGCTCCGGCGAAAGCGAATGCGTCGCCGTAGGCGAGATCGATTTCCTTCGAAAGCGCCTCGCGCAGCAGGCCCCGCGCGCGAAAGAAACGCGAGCGTACCGTCGCCTCCGGGATGCCGAGCGCGACGGCGGATTCCTCGACCGAGAACTCCTCCAGCGCGCGCAGCACGAACACGGTCCGGAATGCGTCGGGCAGCTCGTCGATTTTCGACTCGAGCAGCCGGCGCGTCTGTGCGCGCTGGGCGGCGCCTTCGGGCTGCTCCGGTAGAGCTTCGTCCATGTTTCCCTCCACGGCTTCGCCATCCTCCTGCGTCTCGTTGTTCAGTTGAATGATTTCGGCCCCGCGGGTGCGCTTGCGTGCGCGTCCGATCGCCTCGTTCACGACGATGCGAACCAGCCACGTGGACAGCTTCGCGTCGCCGCGGAACCCGCTCATCCCCCGGTACGCGAGCAGATAGGCTTCCTGCACCGCGTCCTCGGCCTCGGCGTCGTCCTTGAGGATGCTGCGCGCCGTGCGGTAGAGCTTCTGGTTGTGCCGGCGCATCAGCAGCTCGAAGGCATGCTTGTCGCCGGTCGCGATGCGCCGCGCCAGTTCCGGGTCGGTCAGTTTGTCGTAAGCGATTGCTGCGGTCGCGGGTTGCATAGGCACCTCTCGCTGCTTTTTACACCGGTTTCACGCCATTGGATGGAGATTGTGCACCCCGCGTTCCCCTATCATTTCATTTCTACAGCGACTTCAGGTACTCGATCAGGTCGCCTTTTTCCTGCTCGTTCAGCCCGAGTCTGAAGTGGGCGTCGTAGTGCTCGATGACGTCCCGCAGAGTTGCAAAGCGCCCGTCGTGGAAGAAACCGCCCTTCTGGTGCGTCCACAGCCCCGCGAGCGGGGCGGTGCGATACATGCGGGTCGGCGAGCGGTCGGCCTGGAACGAATCCACGCCCATCTCGGCCGGCGTGTGCAGGTTGTGTCCCGGTTCGGTGAAGAGTGGCGGAACGTGGCAAGTCGCGCACTTGCCCTGGTTGTCGAAGACCTCCTTGCCCCGTTCTGCGGCAGCCGCGTCGAAACTTCCGACGGGTGGCCTGGGCGCCTTGAGGGCGAGCTGATAGGCATGAAGCGCGGGAAGCTTCGCCGTGACGAGGTCCGGGGTGCCGCGCGTGTTCCACGAGCCGCTCCTCGCGGACACGGGATACTGGACGGGATCGCTCAAACGCTGATCGAAGAAAGTCCCCGAGCCGTGCATCTCCGTCACGGCGACGTAGGCGTTCCAGTACGGCACCGAGCCGAAGCCCGTCCAGGTGTGGAGGTTCACGCCGGCGAGGCCGAACGCGGGCGGAATCAGCGTGCCCGCCTGCCCGCCGTCCGGACGCAAGGCTTTGCCGTCCTTGTCGAGCTCGGCGTCGAAGCGCCCGGGGCCCCAGCTGTTCAGCACCGCTTTTACCGTAGCCGCATCGACTTGCAGCAGCTTGGCGATCGGGGTGAGGTTGGGAGCGAGCGAAACGATGAGTCCGACGTTCAGATCGCGGTTGGCCCAGCCGTCGAGGCGCCTGCCGATTCCGGGCGCGAAGGAGTCGTCGACGGTCGAGTGGCAGAGCGCGCACTGAACCCCCATCGATTTGATGTTGCCCGCTCTGTCGAAAATGCCGGTCACGCCCACCACGGCGTTGAGCTTGAGGAGCGCGAGCGTCGTCGCCGGATCGTCGAGATTCACCCTGCCCGCGATGATCTGTTGCTTGAGCTGTGCGGGCAAGGCGTCTGCATCCACTTTGAGGCCGACTGCGAGCGCCGTCTTCGGGCTCACCCCCGGACCGACGCCGCCGTTTCGTGCGCCGGCGATCGCCTGATGCAGCCTGAGCGTATCGCCCCACCAGGCCTCGTCACCGAAGGTATCGAAACGAAAGATCTGCCTGCCCAGGTCGATCGTGGCCTGCGCCTGGTGGTCCACTTTCTCGTCGTCTTTTGAAAGTTCGGGTCCTTCCCAGGCGAGCAAGCCGGACTCCTCAAAAAGGACAAGCGCTGCGAAGAGAAAAATCCCCATGGATAAAATGGATTTGTGTTTCATTGGGCCTCCTTTGACGTGCGTGCACGCATTGGATGAGGACCGCGATTCGCGCGTTCCCGCCAGGAGTAAACATGCGGGAGGAAGGAAATGCTTCCCGGAACTCCGTAAAATGGGGCCCCGCGGAAAATCGGGAACGCCGCGGGTCGAAGCGTCGTCGAATCGCTACAGGAATAGGCGCTACACATGAACCCCGTACTGCGATGGATGGGCGGACGCTTGGCCACCTACCTGGCACAGCCGATCCGCGGCGCCCAGAGCGCGACCGCCTCGCTCGAACAGCTCGGGGCCGCGCTCAAGCCGGGCGATGTCCTGCTCGTCGAAGGGAACACGCGCGTCAGCGTCGCCATCAAGTACCTGACCCAGTCGACCTGGTCGCACGCGATGTTCTATATCGGCGACGCGCTGGGGCCCCCTGCTCTTGGCGAATCGCCCAGGGTCCTGGTCGAAGCCGACATGCTCTACGGGATTCGCGCAGTGCCGCTGTCCGATGTCTCCGGTATGAACACGCGCATCTGCCGGGCGGTCGGCTTGTCGAAAGAGGATCTGCAGGCGGTGATCAGGTTCACGGTCTCGCACATCGGCGGGCGCTACGACCTGAAGAACGTTTTCGACCTCGCGCGCTATCTGATACCCACGCCGCCGGTCCCGGTGCGCTGGCGCCGCCGCATGCTCGCCTTCGGCAGCGGCGATCCGACGCGCGCCATCTGCTCGACGCTGGTCGCCCAGGCCTTCCAGTCGGTGCACTACCCGATCCTGCCCGAGGTCAAGTACGTCCACGACGGGACGCCCGGCTGCAACGACTGCTATCACGAGGTCATGCACATCCGGCATCACAGCTTGTTCACGCCGCGCGACTTCGACATCTCGCCCTACTTCGAGGTGGTGAAGCCCACCATCGCCAAGGACTTCGACTATCACAAGATAGCCTGGGCCCAGGAAGACCCGGTCTGACCGGAGAAAGAGCGGCGATGCCCAAATACGAAACCAAGCTAAGCGCCAGCGAGACCGTCGCCGAGGGCACGATGGCGTTTCATTTCGCCAGGCCCGCAGACTTCAAGTTTCAGGCTGGACAATCAATGAACGTGTCCCTGATCGATCCGCCCGAGACCGACCACAAAGGCAATTCGCGCTCCTTCTCGCTGGTCAGCGCACCCTACGAGACCGAGCTCGTGATTGCGACCCGCATACGCGACACGGCGTTCAAGCGGTCTCTGAAGGCGATGCCGGCAGGTGGGCGGATCCATCTGCGGGGACCCGCAGGCAATTTCACTCTGGACCGCGCGGACGCGAGGCCCGCGGTGTTCCTCGCGGGCGGCATCGGCGTCACGCCGTTCATGAGCATGTCGCGGCAGGCGGCGCACGACCGGCTCGCCCGGGATATCTGGCTGTTCTACTCCAATCGCCGGCCCGAGGACGCGGCCTTCCTCGAAGAGCTGGCGGCGCTTCCGCGACGCAATCCCCGCTACCGCTTCGTCGGCACCATGGTCGAAATGGCCAAGTCGAGCCGGCCGTGGAGCGGCGAGACCGGTTTTCTCGACCGCGCCATGCTCGAGCGTCACCTGAAGGATCTCGCCGCGTCCATCTACTACATTGCGGGACCGCCCGGACTGGTCGAAGCCATGCAGAAAATGCTCGTCGACGCCGGGGTCAAGGACGAAGCGATCCGTACCGACGAGTTTTTCGGCTACTAGGATTTGCGTGAGACGCCGACCGTCTCCGTCGTTTTACCGCCGCGCATCACGGTCCGGTGGGATTCCGGCCAGCAGCGAGGGCCGGCGATGGCGCGTCGGTTCACCGGTGCGCAGCCCGCGCACCTCGAATAGAACGCGATCGAGCGGGTTGCCGGCGGCGTCGACCAGGATCACCCGTCGCCTGCCCGGCTGGGGCAACCAGAGAAACGGCGCGTCGGCGGCCACCCGGCGGCCGTTGTCCAGCACGAACAACGCACCTGGCGGCGCGCCGCTCGAGATCATGGCGATGCGCTGCCGCTTGTCCGGAATATCGGGATCGATCGCGTAGATGGCGCCGTTCACGGGAGACGTGATGTGCGGCCGACCCGCGGGAGCGTCCACGGCCCTGAGTAGCGAGGACTCCGTGCCGGCAACAAACCACTCGTCTCGCGCAGGCTCCGAGCCGTCGGCATAAGAGACGCGCCGCCGCACCAGACCCGCCGGCGGTGTCGCGGCCGCAGGCACACCGCCCTCCGTCAGATAGTCCATCACCTCGCGCCAGACCGGCGCTGCCCCGGTGACGCCGGAAACATCGTGCATGGGGTCGCCGGAGAAATTACCGACCCATACGCCGACCGTGTAGCGACCGCCGAATCCGACCGCCCAGTTGTCGCGCATGTCCTTGCTGGTTCCCGTCTTCACGCTGGTCGGATACCGGGTAGCAAGCGGGCTCGACAAACCGAAGGTCAATGCGCGCGCCGCCGCATCGGCAAGGATGTCGTTCACGATGAACGCTGCCTCTTCGCCGATCACCCGCGTCGCGCCGGAGAGATCCCCGGAGGTGCCCGTGACGCGCACTGGGCCGACGCGCCCAAGGTTCGCCAAGGCGCGGTACGCGTTCGCGAGTTGCACCAGCGTGACGTCCGCGCCACCGAGCGCAAGCGAATAGCCGTAGTGATCGGCGTCGCGCGTCAAGGTCTCCAAACCCAGTGCCCTGAGCTGCCGATGGAATGGCTCGTAGCCGGTAAGCGCCAGCGTACGTACGGCGGGCACGTTGAGCGAAGACGCGAGCGCCTGGCGCAGGGAAATCCTGCCTTTGAAGCCGTGATCGTAGTTCTGCGGCACATAGAGCCCGGCCGGCGTCGTCACGGCAAGCGGCGAATCGTCGAGGATGGACGCTGCCGTCAACAACCTGCGCTCGATCGCCAGCGCATAGAGGAAAGGCTTGAGCGTCGATCCGGCCTGGCGCAGCGCGGTCACGCCGTCCACCTCGTGCGCGCGCGAGAGATCGCCGCTCGAACCGACCCAGGCGAGTATCTCTCCAGTGGCATTTTCGAGCACGATCGCCGCGCCGTCCTCGACGTTGCGATCTTCGAGCTCACGCAGGTGGCGCTGCAGGGTCTCGTTGGCGAAACGCTGGACGTGCGCATCGAGCGTGGTAAGCAGCCGCTCGCCCGGCCGCGAGAGGAGCTTGCGCGCCAGGTGAGGCGCATCCCCGTCTATGCTGGAACGCCACTGCCCTGCACGCAGGCCCTGCGCGGCAATGTGCCGGGCAGCGAGGCACGCCTGCTCCTCATGATCGAGCAGGGTGCAGGCTCGGCTGGCAACCCGGGACAACGGCGAGTTGGGAGCGCGCGCCAGCGCCGCGAGCAACGCGCTCTCGACTCGGTCGAGTCCGCCCGCGCGCTTGTCGAACAGCGCGCGCGCCGCAGCGTCCACGCCCTCGAGCTCGCCGCGAAACGGCGTGAGATCGAACCAAGCCTCGAGTATCTGCCCCTTGCTCCAGGCCCGCTCCAGCGCCGCAGCCTGGCGCATCTGTCGCCACTTGTCGATGAGGTCGCGGCGGCCGCCGGATTCCAGGACGGGATGGAGGTATGCCGCGAGCTGCATCGTCAGTGTGCTGCCTCCGCGCCGCCCCCCGGCGACAGTCTGCCTCAGCGCTCCCAGCATGCCGGTCCAGTCCACGCCGCGATGCTCGTGGAAACGCCGGTCTTCGGAAGCCAGGACAGCGGCCATGAGCGCGGGCGATACCTCGCTCACCGCCACCCAGTCGCCCCGGCGCCGCTCATGGTCAACGCGTACGCGCGAAAGCATCTCGCCGTTGCGGTCGAGCAGCCACGCGTCCGACCCGCGCCAGTCTCCACGCACCGAATCGAAGTCCGGAACGGCGTACGGCACTACCTGGAGCGAGACCAGGAACGCCACCGCGAGAAGGCCGGGCGCGCCGAGGGCAATGATGGGCAGGATCCGCCGCTTCATGGCTTCACCACGACGACATCGTTTGGAACCTCGCCGAACATTTCGGGCGAATACATCGCCTCGACGCGGGTCGCAGGCAAGTCGAACCGGCCGGGGTTGTTGAGCCGCACCGTGTACTCGATCTTGAAGCTGCCCTTGGGTACGAACTCGTAGTAGGCACGGTAGGCCTCGTGAGTCCGCTCGATGAAGGCCGGCCACGCCCAGCCCTCGCGCTTCTCGCCGCGTGCAAGCGAACCCGCATCGCGGCCCAAGCCGGAACCGAGTATCGCCGCGCCCGACGGAATCGGGTCGTCGATCACCACCCAGGTCATGTCGCTCTGCGCATCTATCTCCAGGGTGACGCGGTAGACGTCGCCCCGCGCATAGCCCGACGAGTCCTTGCGCTCGATCGGCGCTATTGAGCGCTTGATCGCGTAACCGGTGGACAACGGCGCCTTGAGCGGCAGCGCCGCGCGCGACTGGACGATGGTCCACGGCGCACCGCTCCCGGTATGCGTGAGGCTCAGCGTCTCGCGACCCGCCGGCCATTCCAGTTCGCGCGTCTGCTTGTCGGCCCCTACCGGAACCGACGACGACTTGCCCGCGAGCGCGACCACGGTGTCGCCGGTCGCCGGCACCTTCTCGAAGGCCCGCGCAAATCGGGCTATCGCCACCACGCCCCACGCGTTGGCAACCGTGGTGCCCCAGTGGCCGCGCTTCTGCCGCGACAACGACCCGCGCACCAGGCGGCCCACGTCTTCGCGCCAGTCGCGCTCGTCCAGCACCGCAAGCAGCGCGCGGTTGGCGTTGACGTCGGCCGAGACCATCAACCACCACAGCGCGTCCGTGCGCTCGGTTGAGAACGTCATGATGGTGCCCTGGAAATTGAGCCTTCCGCGCAGCAGGCCGAGCGCTTCATTCAGCCGCTCCTCGCGCTTCGGTACATTCTTCACGCGCTTCAGGATGCCGATCCAGTCTATGAGCGCCGACGTCGGCCACAGCGCCGGATCGACGGTGATCGTGTCCAGCAGCGCGGCCCTGGCGCGGCCGCGACGCGCGAGCGCCTCGATCGCGGCCAGCTTGCGCACTGTCAGATCCGCCGTCGGCAACGCGCTGCCGCGGACGATGCGGCCGGCGGCAAACGCCTCGAGTCCGGACAACATGCGCCCCAGCGCCTCCTCCGGCCATTCGCGACCGGCGGCGTCCGCCACCTGCACCAGGTAAGCGGTGAGGGCGTCGCTGCCGTTCAGCCAGTCGATGGGGAAGTAGCGCGCCAGCCCGTCGCGGTCGAGATAGTTGGAGACGCTGCC
>WNFY01004961.1_pt1 | contig 12113 bp, 12 predicted proteins | sample 5400091 | NCBI WGS metagenome assembly WNFY01 (sample SAMN13153364, study PRJNA577476) | soil metagenome | isolation source: 60 cm soil or saprolite under grassland replicate 1 | place: USA:California | collected 2016-06-15 | reverse complement strand
AAGCGCGATGTTGCAACGGCCAACGATTTTATTTATAGGATAGGAGACATGTGTGCGGTCGAGCGCGCCGCCAGTGATTTGCCATGACACCGAGTTCTCTTGTAATCGTCACTGATCGCGGCAGCTTGAAAGCCTATCGGGTAAACGAAACGCCGACGCGCGGACCGAGTCTGCAGCTCGTGCAAGCATTTAACATGACTGACGCGCACGGAAAACTCATCGATAAGGTGAGCGACTTAGCCGGGCGCTTCCCGGTAACCGAAGGCGCGGGTGCGCACCGCGGGCCGGCGTCAATTGCCGAGCGCACGCAATTGGCCACGGAAAGGGACCGGCGGATTCAAAAAGAGTTGGCCGACCAAATCGCGAAAATTGTCTCGCAAAATGGAAAGGACGGCTGGTCGTTTGCGGCGCCTGCGGAAATCCACGCGGCGATCGTAGATCTGTTGCCTGCCGGTGTGCGACAGCGAATTGTCGAACACGTGAAATCGGATTTGGTGAAGGTCGAACCGGCCAGACTGATCAGCCATTTCCGATCGTTGCGGCAAATTTGAATAGAATGCCGGAACCGAGATTTTTTGTTCCCTCAACGGCGAGTAGCGCCGTAGTATCTAAGTAATTATGCAACTGCCTGTTAAGATATCGTATCGGGGTCTGGAAAAATCTGACCATATCGACAATCTCGTTTTGGATTATGCAGAAAGACTCGAGAGATTTTGTGATCACATCAACCGCTGCGATATCGCTATCGAGCAGACCAATCACACCCATCAAAAAGGGAACCCATACCGATGCCGGATCGACGTGACGGTGGCGCCGCGCCACGAGCTTGTGGCAGATGAAAGGCAAATGGACAACGGCACTCACGAACCGCTCAAAAAAGTCATCCACGACGCATTTAAAACCATGGAGCGTGAGCTGCGTCGCGTTGTGGAAAAGCAAAGGCGTGACATTAAAACCCACGCCAACATGCGTTCGCCGAAATAATCCCGGCTCCCAGGGCAAAACTCATTGTTCTCGAGACGTTGGCAGCAGGCGCAGCTTTGCCGCCGGGAACGAGTCAATCGCCTGCTGCTGCCAGACATATTTTTTCCCGCCTCCAACAAATCAATCCACCACCAGCTTCGCTCTTTTCCACCTGTAACGCCGAGCCGACGAGCTTTGCCAGCGCGAGGGACTTTTTCAGCAGAAAGCCTGGCAAAGAGCTGCCAAACGTCATCTAACTGAAGTCAATACGCCATAGTACGCAGCGAGTCTTGCTCGGGGGCGGCCCCGCAGAGCATCCGAAAGTAAATCCACAGCGCTATCCAAACTCACGATTTCAAATTCTCTTTGGCAGTTTCAACGGCTGTGGCGCGGTGTCGCATTTCGGGATGAGTTGACCGAAAGTCGCCGCAGGAACGAAGATAAGCGCGACTCATGCATATCACCGAAATCATGCGGGGACATTCTCCTACGTTTTCGTTCGAGTTCTTTCCCCCAAAGACGCCACAGGCCGCGGAGACGCTCTATCAGACGATTCGCGATCTTGAGTCATACATGCCGGATTTTGTCAGCGTGACTTATGGCGCCGGTGGCTCGACGCGTGAGTTGACCCACGATCTCGTCGAGCGCATTCAACACACAACAAAACTGGACCCGGTCCCGCATCTTACCTGTGTCTGCCACAACGAAGAGGAAATCGAAAGGATTCTGCTCCGATACGCAAAGTCAGTCATTGGAAACATTCTCGCGCTCGGCGGCGATCGACCGGCTGGAATGGCTTACGATAAATCGCGCGACTCGTTCCAACACGCGATCGACTTGGTAAAATTCGTTCGCCGCTTCAACGAATCCGGTGCCCATCCTGACCGCCGTGGTTTCGGGATTGGAGTTGCTGGTTTTCCCGAGGGACATCCGGCCACGCCAAATAGATTGGTTGAGATGGATTATTTCAAAGCAAAGGTCGACGCCGGCGCTGATTACGTTGTCACACAACTGTTTTTCGATAATCGCGACTTTCTCGATTTCAGGGAACGCTGCGCGCTCGCGGGCGTTCACATCCCGATTATCGCAGGCATCATGCCGATTACCTCCATCGGCGGACTGAAACGCATGGCCGAGCTGGCTGGCGGCGCACGTTTTCCTGCGAAGCTATTACGTGCTCTGCAGCCTTGCCAAAATGATCCCGAGATGGTCAGGCGCGCTGGCATTCAATACGCATTGGAACAATGCCATGATCTTATGGCTAATAATGTTGCCGGTATTCATTTCTACACGCTCAACCGGTCGGACGCTACCCGGACGATTTTCGACAGCCTCGGCATTCCGCGTCATCGGAATCTGCAAGCTTCGAGCGTTTAGCTTGGGCAATCGATTGGGCTGTACTTTCACCGGCGTGCGCGCCTTTTGTGCATGGTTCGAGGCGTTTACACAGGCGCTAACATTTGCGCAGACTGCGGGCGTGCGCACACTCTCAGGGTGCTGAGTGTCCGCCGCGTTATTTTCTGGCAAGGTGCAGCAGTCGTGGCTGCGATTGCGCTCGCAGTAACGCTTTCCCGCTTCTTTCCAGTTGTCAGTTTCGTTGAAGCCTTGCAAGACCGTGTGATGAGTTGGGGCGCTTGGGCCGGGATTTGCTATCCATTGCTATTTGCAGCTTGTAATATCCTTCTGTTGCCGGGAGGCGTCGTCGCTGTGGGAGGCGGTTTCTTCTTCGGACTATGGTGGGGATTTTTGATCGTGTTTGTAGGCAACATCGTTTCGACGGCGATTTCGTTTTCGTTGAGTCGCTTCGTCGCGAGGCGGTGGTTTCGGCGAAAGCTCTCAGCTAACCCTACGTTGAGGGCGCTGGGTCCTGCCGTGGAACGCGAGAGCTGGAAGATCATTCTCTTGAGCCAGTTGCATCCGTTGTTTCCCACCAGCCTGCTGAATTACTTTTATGGGCTGACGCGAATACGGTTTAGCACCTACATGCTTTGGGCTTCGATTGGTCGTATGCCCGGCCTTTTCTTTTACGCATACATGGGAACGCTGGGGCGGCTTGCAGTGCGCATCATGCGCGGCAAAAGTTACCCGCAAACACTCGAGTACTGGATTTGGGGCGGCACGTTCATAACAACCGTGTTGCTATTGCTTGTGTTGGGCCGTGTCGCGCGTCGGGCGATTCAAACGCCACTGGAACGAGGGTCCAGCAGAACCCCACAGGATCGCTTAGAGCCTGGCATGTTGTCTGGATAATAAACTCGTAATAAGCTGTTTATGTTTAAATTATCGACCGATTACGACGTAGTCGTAGTAGGGAGCGGACATGCCGGAATCGAAGCGGCACTCGCGGCCGCCCGAATCGGTTGTCGCACACTGATGTTGACCCAGAACTTGGATACTATCGGGCAGATGTCCTGCAACCCTGCGATCGGCGGACTGGCAAAAGGACATATTGTTCGCGAAATCGACGCTATGGGAGGAGCGATGGGGCTTAACGCTGATGCAACCGGAATTCAGTTTCGAATGCTGAACCAGAGAAAGGGCCCATCAGTACGTGCCCCCCGAGTTCAATGCGACAAAAAGGCGTACCAGTTTCGGATGAAAGCCATTTTGGAGGACGCGCAGAACCTCGACGTTAAACAAGGAACTGTCTCGCGCGTTATTGAGGAGGCTGGAGCAGTGATTGGTGTCGAGACTGATATGGGCGTGGCGATTGCCGCTCGAAGCGTTGTGATCACCTCTGGCACATTCTTGCGAGGGCTGTTGCATGTCGGCGAGAATAGTAAGCCAGGCGGACGGATGGCGGACGCCAGTTCGAGCCTGAGCGCAAACCTACAAGAGATGGGTTTTCAAGTGGAGCGATTCAAGACTGGCACGCCTTGCCGCCTGAATGGGCGATCGATTGATTTTACACGTTGCTCGATTCAGCTTGGTGATGAACCGCCCTCCGGGTTTGCCTTCAATTCGGAGGAGATCGGCAGTGGCGTCGGTGAAATCTTCACATTGAACCAGGTTCGCGACGGTCAATTCCACGTGGAACAATTGCCCTGCTGGATTACCCACACCACTCAAAAGACGCACGAAATCATTCGAGCCAACTTGCACAGATCGCCATTGTACGCCGGGCGAATTAAAGGGGTAGGCCCGCGATATTGCCCGTCCATTGAAGATAAGGTGGTTAAATTCAGGGATAAACCCTCACACCAGTTGTTCCTCGAACCGGAAGGACGCCACACCAGCGAGTACTACGTAAACGGAATCTCCACTAGTCTGCCATATGAAGTTCAGCTCGCATTTTTGCATTCGATCCCGGGCCTGGAGGAAGCCGAGATCATGCGGCCCGGTTACGCCGTCGAATATGACTATTTCCCACCGACACAACTTCTACCGACTCTCGAAACGAAAATTGTCAGCGGACTCTACTTTGCCGGCCAAATTAATGGCACCTCGGGGTATGAAGAGGCGGCAGCTCAAGGATTGATCGCTGGAGCTAACGCCGCTTTAAAGATCCAAAACCGTCCGCGTTTCGTGTTGAGTAGGAGAGAAGCTTATATCGGCGTCCTCATTGATGATCTTGTCAGTAAAGGGACAGAAGAACCATATCGCATGTTCACCAGCCGCGCTGAAGATCGATTGTCTTTGCGACACGACAACGCTGATCAGCGTTTGACCGGTCGGGCATTTAGCACAGGATTGGTTAGTGAGACAAGATTTCACAGTTTCAAAGAGAAAATGCACCTGCTGGAGCAGGCCCGCGTCATGGCTGTAGGAGCCAAGCTAAACGGAACCCCTGTTTTTCGGCTCCTGAAGCGGCCTGATTTTGACGTGAGAACCTTGCCTATTCACATGCTATCGTCCGTGCCGCTGTCGATCTGGGAGCTGCTTCAAACGGACTTCAAATACGAAGGATACGCAGCACGCCAGTCTGAGCAGAATCAACGGCTCGACCGGAAACGAAATCAGAAGATTCCAGATGGCCTCGATTACGACAGAATTGCTGGGCTGAGATCAGAAACCAGACAGAAGCTATCAAGTCTGAGACCAACCTCACTCGGACAGGCAGCACGTATCAGTGGAATCACCCCATCCGACATTTCAATTTTACACATCTGGCTCAATCGGAACTCATTATGTGATGCGCATGCGAACGCCAGAGAGCTAGGATAGTTGCGCTGCGATGCTCACCTTGGCCGTGCTCTTAGTTGGCAGCTATTTCTTGGGATCGATCCCTTTCGGCTATTTGGCTGGTCGACTCGTCGGAATCGATATCCAGCAGGCCGGCAGTGGTAACGTTGGCGCGACCAATGTGGTGCGGGTCCTGGGCAAGAGATATGGGTACCCAGTATTTGCGCTCGACGTTTTGAAGGGGTTCGGGGCCGTAAAAATCGCCATGCTGATGGCTCCCGGACGGCCGCCGGAGTGGAATTCGCCCGAGATAGTTGGAATCCTCGCGGCGATGTCTAGCGTTCTCGGGCACTTGTATCCGCCATGGCTTAAATTCAAGGGAGGAAAAGGCGTTGCGACTTCCGCCGGTGCACTCTTCGCGTTGACGCCGGTAGCAACGCTCATCGGCGTTGCTATTTGGATAATTGTGTTCTGGCTGACCCGGTACGTTTCATTGGCTTCCATCACAGCTGCGGTCGTCCTACCGATCGTGATTGTCGTGGTTAGCTCGCAGCATGAAAACAAGGGGAAACCTCTAGTTTATTCTTCCGCTTGCGTCGCGGCAATTGTCATTTGGCGTCATCGTTCAAATCTTGCCCGACTGATGCGCGGCACCGAACCGCGCTTTACTCGAAAATGAGAATTGTGAACACAGCAATCATAGGTGCTGGTGGTTGGGGAACCGCATTAGCTGGTTTGTGGGCAAAGGATGGTCGACGAATTGTTCTCTGGGGCCACAACGCGGATCGGATCGCACGTATGGAAAAGACCCGCCAAAACAGCGATTATCTTCCTGGCCTCCAGCTTCCTGATTCAGTGCACATTACCTCGGAACTGAGTGATTGCGCCGATGCTGACCTGATTGTACTTGCGACGCCGTCGACCGCATTGCGCAATATTGCAGCGAACTTGGCGAAAGTTATTGGTGTTACTCATCCGATATTGCTGAGTTGCACAAAGGGGATTGAACACGGCAGCGGGATGAGAATGACAGAGATACTGCGCGAGATTTTCCCGGAGAATAAAATCGCGGTGTTGTCCGGTCCAAATCTCGCGACCGAAGTCGCCAGAGATCTCCCCACCGCGACCGTCATTGCGTGTGACGACGGCGATTGCGCGGCGAGCCTACAGACCACGTTGGGAAGCCCACGCTTTCGCATTTACACCAGCCTGGATGTGGTCTCGATTGAGCTGGGTGGCGCATTGAAAAACGTGTTCGCCATCGCCGCCGGAATCAGTGACGGTCTTGGACTTGGCGAGAACGCCAAAGCAGCATTGGTCACTCGGTCATTGGCTGAGCTGGTTCGGTTCGGAGTAGCCATGGGTGGAACGGCGAATGCCTTTTATGGACTGAGCGGCGTGGGTGATCTTATATTGACGTGCTACAGCGAGCGCAGCCGCAATCACACCGTCGGGAAACGGCTCGGGCGAGATGAAGCGTTGCCGGAAATCACAGCCTCTATGAAAATGGTCACGGAAGGCATTCCGACCGCGCGAAGCGCTTGGGACTGCGCGCGGCGCTTGAATATTGGCACGCCTATTACCGATCAAGTGTACTCGATCTTATATCAGCAGAAAAAGCCGGCTGTTGCCTTGGAAGAGCTACTGAAGCGCGAGCCGAAGCCTGAACAACCGTAGTCCCGCAGCTTAAAGGACCCATTTATCTGGCCAACCTCCAACTTGCTGGCTCGCTTCACCATATCTTTCGCAGAATTCGGCGATAACGGCCGGGTATAGTTTGTGCTCAAGGACTTGAATCCTAGCATGCAGGCTCTCCGGCGTGTCGTTAGGCAAAATTCTTATCTCTCCCTGTGCAAGGATTTGCCCGTGATCAATCCGTTCGTCGACGTAGTGCACCGTGCAGCCGGTCACTGTTTCGCCCGCGACGAGAGCTTGTTTCCACGATTCAAGTCCTGGGAATTTAGGCAGAAGCGATGGGTGAATGTTGATAATACGACGACGGAACGCCTTCAGCATTGGTTCATGCAAGACGCGCATGAAACCGGCGAGAACGACAAGTTCGACACCAGCATCGCGCAACATTTGTACGAGCTGCTCTTCTATTTCCGGCTCCAAACGCGTGCGAAATCTACCCGGCGGCAAATACGCGTTAGTAACACCAAACTCCCGCGCGATATCAAGGATCGGTGCATCCAGCACATCCGAAACCACCAAGTGCGCTTCTGCAGCGAGATCGCCTGACCGGATGCGCTCGAAAATCGCACGGCAGTTGCTTCCTTTCCCCGACCCGAGAATTCCAATTGGCAGGCGTTTCATCTAATTCGGTTTGTTGTTTAACTCCTGCCTTTACAGATTCGGTCGATCAGTCTCGAAGTCGAATAGCCTCTCTCGAATGGAATGAGGTGAATCTCCGCGCCGATTTCCTTCAAAATTGCACGTTCCTTCTCATCCAGTGTCTCGGAACTGTAATCGCCGCCCTTGACATAAACAGCAGGTCGGACCGCAGCGAGAAACTTTGTGGCCCGAATTTCTGGAAAAATCGTGACCAGATCCACGCATGCCAAGGCGGCGAGGAGCTCCGCGCGATCCGTCTGGGTTGTGATCGGGCGCCCTGCTCCTTTTAAGTCGTGGACGGAACGGTCACCGTTCAATCCGACAACCAAAAGATCGCCAAGCGCTCGCGCCGCCAGCAAATACCGCACATGCCCAACGTGCAGCAAATCAAAACATCCGTTCGTGGCTACGATCTTCTTCCCGGCCGACCGCAGCTTCTCGCAGCGATCGGAAAGGTCCTCAAGTTCGATGATTTTTGGGCTCATTCTTTCTCACTGATTTTGAGATTGCGCGTCAATCGCAGTTGGCCTTTAACTGATTTGCGCGACGGTCTTCCAAGAATGGCGAAAAGAAAAACAAAACGCAACGCGGGAAGATTGGAGGCCCGTCGCGGTTTCAAAATCCGCAGGGATCCCATGGTGCGTCTCGCCGAAGACGGATTACTGCCTGATGTCCATGATCGCATGGGCCCGACGCGTGTGCATGGGCAGCCATTCCTGTTCGCCATCGCACATGATGCACACACTATCTTCGCCACTTGGAACATTGATTGGCGATCCGTCTTTGGAAAAGCGATGCCCGCGGATCGACAAGTCCATCTTCGAGTGATTGGCGGTGACGGCGTCATAGAAACGAGAGTTACCGTCGAACCAATGAGCGCGATGCACTACCTGACGATATCCAGGTTGTACGACTCATACCGTGTTGAGATCGGTTATTTTCAACCATTCGATACTTGGCATCCTGTCGCGACGTCAGACGAAGTCGAAATGCCACCGCACGGAAACGTTGAACCTGCTGATGTGGACTTGGCGACCATTCCGTTTCACCTCAGTTTCCAACAGCTTGCTAATTTGTTCGGAGCGGCGAACGACACTTCATTAGCAAAAGTAGTCTCGGAATTTCAAAAGCGGGTATTAAACAGCGACGAGCCTAACGAGGCAACACGGTCCGACACACAGATTCTTCGCAACCTGAACCTGTCGCTGCCTGAAATAGCAGCCGCAGAGCGCGATTTTAAAAAGATCGACACCGAAAAGCTTGCGCGGCGCGCGCGCGCAATGTTTCGATCCGCTGCGACCAGTCCAGTGCGCGGATTCGAAGCAAACTCCGGCTCGTGAGCCCGTTCTTCGTCTTCTCCTATTTTTCCGCGTTCGTCGGTGATTCCATCATCAAGTGGCGTGCATGCGTATGGTCGGAAAGTTGGGCGACCAGGTTCAACAACGCGCCCAAACTCCAAGCAAGCACGAATCCCGCGAGTCCGACGACAATGCCAAGCGGTCCTGGGATGTATTCTGTGCGATAACGCGCCAGCCAGAGGATTGAGCCCAGCGAGCCGAATACAATCCAGATCACCCCTGCGATTTTCAGGGCACGAGACCACCCCGTTTCGCCCGCGATTTTCCGCGGACCGAGTTTGGAGTTGTAAAGGCTGTAGCCGAAGTAAATGACGATGCCGAACGCGAACCAGTAAATCAGCCGCTCCCAGGTTAACCACGGCAGCGAGACCATAAGAGCAACCGCCGACAGCGCGCCCATGGGAGCCACGAACCACACGGCCGGCGTCTTGAATGTGCGAGGCAAGTCCGGCTCGCGAATTCGCAGCACAAGAACGCCTATCGAGACGATCACAAATGCCAGCAGCGTACCGATAGAAACGAGACTACCGGCTTCGCGCACAGTGAAGATCGCCGCGAAACAGGCGACAACAATTCCTGTCACTATCGTCGTGATCCATGGGGTCTGGAATTTTGGATGAACCCTGCTCACAAACTTCGGTAGCAAACCGTCGTCAGCCATGGTCCAGAAAATCCGCGACTGACCCAACAGCATCACGAGAATAACCGAGCTGAGACCAGCTATCGCGCCCAATTTGATTAGCGAGGCCATCCAGCCGACGCCCGCATGGTCGGCAGCCACGGCAATCGGATCTGGCACGTCTAGTTGCAGGTAGGGAACGATGCCGGTCGCTACCGCCGATACCGCGATGTAGAGAACTGTGCAGACCAACAGCGAGCCGATGATGCTGATCGGCATGTCGCGCTTGGGATTCTTTGCCTCCTGCGCCGCTGTGCTGACGGCATCGAAACCAATGTAGGCGAAAAACACAATACCAGCGCCCTGCATCACGCCGCTCCACCCGAAATGCCCGCGCACACCAGTGCTCGGGGGGATGAACGGATGCCAGTTAGCAGGATTGACGGCGTGAGCGGCCCCGACGATGAAGAGCAGCACAACTGCCACTTTTATAAATACAATGACGTTATTGACGTTCGCGGACTCGCGAATACCGATCACCAGCAGCAACGTAACGATAGCAATGATGATGACCGCTGGCAGATTGAAGATTGCGGTGACCTGCGTTCCATCCGCCAAAGTAACGAGCGTCCCCCGCGCGGCCGATAATTGGCCAGGGATGTGAACGCCGATGTCTCGCAGAAACGACACCACATACCCCGACCAACCGATAGAAACGGTGACCGCGCCCAAAGCGTATTCCAAAACCAAGTCCCAGCCGATGATCCAGGCGAAAAGTTCGCCGAGCGTCGCGTAACCATAGGTGTATGCGCTACCGGCCATCGGTACCAGCGAGGCGAACTCGCTATAGCAGAGCGCCGCGAAAATTGAGGCTACGCCCGCCAGGACGAATGATAGAATCACAGCAGGTCCCGCGTTCTGCGCCGCGACTGTGCCCGTCAGCACGAAAATGCCGGTGCCGATGATCGCCCCAATCCCGAGCATTGTCAGGTTTGTCGCTCCGAGCGCGCGTTTCAGGCGTTGGTCCGTCAGCGCATCGGCTTGAAGTTGCGTGACGCTCTTTCGTCGAAACAGGTTCATGAGCGAAGTTGCCTTTGCGCTGTGCTAATCGGGATGACTCTGCGAAGTCAAGCTGGCGTTGATTTTTTTCCGAAGAATTTCCAAAGAAAATAAAACGGCACACCTGTCAGTACGATCACTAAGCCCGGCCACGTCGTTTGTGCTCTGTAGGCGAGCAGAACGAGCATGATCGTCGTGGCGCCCACCATGTAGAGCGCCGGCAGAATCGGGTAACCCAATGCGCGGTACGGACGTTCGGCATCTGGCCGCTTTCGACGAAGCACGAATATCCCTGCAATTGTCAGCACATAAAAAATCAGAGCGGCGAAGATAATGTAATCCAACAGATTACTGTAAAGATTACCGTAGTTCACGGCTCCGCTTGTGGCATCAACGTTTCGCGTGCGAGGGAGCACGAGCACCGCAGTCCAGATTCCTTGCATCACGAGAGCGGTGGCAGGCACGTGTTTCGAATTGAGCCGTGCTGTCGCTTTAAAGAATAACCCATCCTGCGCCATTGCGTAATACACACGCGCTCCTGCCAGAATCAGTCCATTACAACACCCGAATGTAGAGATCATGATGGCGACCGCCATGATCCCAGCACCTGCGCCGCCGAACATTACCTCCATCGCCGCAGTGCCGACGCGATCGTCCGGAGCGTGCTGGATTTTTTCCAACGGCAGCACGCAGAGATAAGCCACGTTCGCCAGCAGATACAATGTAATGACCAAGCCGGTGCCGAACAAAAGCGACAACGGAATGTTCCGTCGCGGGTCGCGCACCTCACCAGCAGTGAACGTAATGTTATTCCACGCGTCTGAGGAAAACAGCGAACCGACTTGGCCAACACAAACTGCGATCAACATCCCAAGCGCGCCGCCAGCCGCAGAGACAGCGCCAACGAACGACAGATCCGATGTGATCGGGGAAACCGCGGTCGGCGTCCAGAAATTCGTGAAATTAGCATGCAGCGCGTCGGCGTTGCGTCCCACGAAAATGCCGAGTGCGATCAACGCCATGAGCGACAACGTCTTCGCAGAGGTAAAAACATTCTGGATTAGTTTACCCAGCTCCAACCCGCGCGTGTTTACCAGCGTAAGGAGAATGATGATCAAGATCGCGACCAGTTGCTGGGTAGAAAGGCTGATCGCGTACCGCTGCGAGAGCATGATTGGCGAGACAATCCATTGCGTCGGCGAAACTAAGTCAGTTAGCACGCCGAGAAATCGCGCGAACGCTACTGCGACGGCGGCAATTGTTCCGGTCTGTATCACGAGGAATAGCGTCCAGCCATAGAGAAATCCCCACAGCGGACTGTACGCCTCGCGCAGGTAAACATATTGGCCGCCGGCCCGCGGCATCATTGCGGCGAGCTCGCCGTAGCTGAGCGCGGCGACAATCGTGAGCGCGCCCGTGACCGCCCACACCACAAGCAACCACCCGGGAGAGCCAACCAGCCGCGCAATATCCGCCGACACAATGAAAATTCCCGAACCGATCATCGAGCCGGCCACGAGCATCGTTGAATCGAGCAGGCCAAGTCCGCGAACGAACTTCTGATTGCTCGCAGGCGCCTCAGTTACCGCAGTCGTCATTTGGGTCGGCTGGATTTGCCGGAGGAGTTAATCATCAGTTAGGCCTGTAGTGCAACGCCA
>WNFY01004959.1_pt1 | contig 12113 bp, 6 predicted proteins | sample 5400091 | NCBI WGS metagenome assembly WNFY01 (sample SAMN13153364, study PRJNA577476) | soil metagenome | isolation source: 60 cm soil or saprolite under grassland replicate 1 | place: USA:California | collected 2016-06-15 | reverse complement strand
GTGATCGGGGAGTACGAGCGGGCGTTCTGCGGAAACCAGTACGGGTCGATGGCGCCGCTGTTCGAGCACTACGGCATCCAGCTGTGGATGCCCGAGGTCGCCGGGCGAGTGGACTGGCACGCCGAGGACCACGAGCAGGCCATGCTCGCGCTGGGATTGTCGTCCAAGCGGGAGATCATCCGCACCCGGATCCGGGTGCGGACCGCGATGGCCGCGCAGACCCGGGAGCAGGGCCGGTACCTCGGTGGCCGCCCGCCGTACGGGTACCGGCTCGCCGACGCCGGGCCGCACCCGAACAAGGCCCACGCTGCGTGGGGGCGCCGCGCGCACCGCCTTGAGCCGGACCCGGCTACCGCGCCGGTCGTCCGGTGGATGTTCGCGCAGCGGCTGGCCGGGCACAGCGCCGCCCGGATCACCCGCGCTTTGAACGACGCAGGGGTGCCGTGCCCGTCGGCGGCGGACCCGGGAAGGAACCCGCACCGCACGGGCGCGGCGTGGACGCTGCGCACCGTGGCCGCGATCCTGGCGAATCCCCGCTATACGGGCCGGCAGGTGTGGAACCGGCAGCGGACCGACTTCGACCTGGCCGACCCGGCCAACACCACCCTGGGACATCGGCAGGTGCAGCGGTGGAACCTGCCCGAAGGCTGGGTCATCTCGAGACATCCGGCGCATGCGGCGCTAGTCAGCGAGGCCGACTTCATCGCCGCCCAGGACACGGCCGCGCCGCGCGGCCCAGCCGGGCCCGCTACCCGCCGGTACCTGCTGGCCGGGCTGCTGGCCTGCGGGCCGTGCGGGCGACGACTGGAATCAGCGTGGTCCAACGGCAAGCCGGCCTACCGGTGCCGCCACGGCTACACCAGCGCCACCATTCCAGATTCTGGCAGGCTGAAGAATACCTACATCCGCGAGGACCAGATCCTGCCGCACCTGGCCGCGATCGCCATCCTGCTCGCCAGCCCTGCCGGGACACCCCGTCACGGGAACCGCGGCCTGGCTCAGGTGACTGGCCCGGACGGTACGGCAGCCCTGATCGACCAGCTCCGCACCGAACGCATCATCCTGACCTACGACCCGCAGGACCAGACCCTGCGCGCCGGCGGCCACGACGCGCCATCCGTCACCATCGGCAAGGACTACTGACACCGGAACCACGGAAAGGAGGACCGCCCAGCGAGAAGAAGGAAACAGAGCACCCGCCGCAGCCGGAGGCCGGGCCCGGGTGTCGTTCCCGCATGCCCGGAAACAGCCGGTCATGGGGTTTTAACGTGTCCGAGGGGGGACTTGAACCCCCATGCCCTTTACGGGCACTAGCACCTCAAGCTAGCGCGTCTGCCTATTCCGCCACCCGGACTCGCGATGCGCGGGGTACGCATCGGCTGAGTTACCTTAGCAAACCGAACGCTCCCAGGCGAGTGCCCAGGCCACTGAATCTTGCCACCCGACGCCGCGCGTCCTCCGCAGCCCGAGCCCGCACCCCCAGCCCAACCGGGCCCGCCTCAGTGCAACGATAGGAACGTGACCGCTGACACCGTGACCGCGCAGGACGAGGTCGTCGACATCTGCCGCGACCTGATCAGGATCGACACCTCCAACCCAGGGGACCATTCTGGCCCCGGCGAGCGCCAGGCCGCCGAATACGTCGCCGCCAAGCTCTCCGAGGCCGGCCTGGAGCCTACGGTCCTGGAGTCGCATCCCAAGCGCACCAGCGTGGTCGCGAGGATAGAAGGCCAGGACCGCACCAGGCCCGCCCTGCTCGTCCACGGTCACCTCGACGTTGTTCCCGCCAACGCGGAAGACTGGCAGTACGACCCCTTCTCCGGCGAGATCGCCGACGACTGCGTCTGGGGCCGCGGCGCGATCGACATGAAGGACATGGACGCGATGATGCTGGCGGTCGTCCGCCAGCGCCTGCGCGAGCAGCGCAAGCCGGCCCGCGACGTCGTGCTCACCTTCACCGCCGACGAGGAGGCCGGCGGCACCTGGGGCGCGAGCTTCCTGGTGAACAAGCACCCGGAGCTGTTCGAAGGGGTCACCGAGGCGGTCGGCGAGGTCGGCGGGTTCAGCCTGACCCTCGCCGGCCAGCGCCTCTACCTGCTGCAGACCGCGGAAAAGGGGATGGCCTGGCTGCGGCTGACCGCGCGTGGCACGGCCGGCCACGGCTCGATGGTAAACCCCGACAACGCGGTCACCGAACTGGCCGAGGCGATCGGCCGGCTGGGCCGGCACGAGTGGCCGGTCCGGCTCATCCCATCCGTCCAGGCTTTCCTGGAAGGTGCAGCTCAGGCACTTGGCACCGAATTTGCCCCGAACGACCCGGGTCAATTGCTCAGCAAAATAGGTTCTCTCTCTCGTATTATCGGCGCAACGCTGCACAACACGGTAAATCCGACAGTTTTGCGGGCCGGGTACAAAGTGAATGTCGTGCCGCAGACCGCGACCGCGGAAGTAGACGGCCGCTTCCTGCCCGGCTACGAGGAGGAGTTCCTGGCCGAACTCGACCGGGTACTCGGCCCCGGCGTCACCCGGGAGTTCATCCACCACGACATCGCGCTCGAGACCACCCCCGACGGTGCCCTGTACGACGCGATGACCAGCGCACTTCTTGCCGAGGACCCGGGCGCCCGGGTGATCCCCTACTGCCTGTCGGCCGGCACGGACGCCAAGTTGTTCAGCCGGCTCGGCGTGCGCTGCTTCGGTTTCACCCCCTTGCGGCTATCGCCAGATCTGGACTTTTCCGGAATGTTTCACGGGATAGACGAGCGCGTTCCGGTCGAAGGCCTGCGTTTCGGAACCCGCGTCCTGGACGGGTTCCTCAGCTGCTGTTAGTGCCTAAACTGAGGTCAGCGCCGTAACGGCCTGGACTCAGTTTCCTGCGCGTTGCTTAAATCCGCGTTTTACGCACCGTGAGTACTCCTTGTGATGTTAAGGTTACGCCCTGTACTCGGGATGGCGGCCCTCTGTCACCTGCGTACGGCGATCCCTCACATCGTTGTCCCACCTAGGAGCACCCATGGGTTCATGGGCACAGTGGACAGCGAAGACGGCCCTGCTCGCGGCCGGCTTCGCAGCCGTCGCCGGCGGCCTGTCCGGCCTGTCCGGCGTGGCCCTCGCCGCGGGCGGCAGCGCTGGCTCCGATGCCGGTGCCCTGCTCGGCGTGGTCGGTGCCGCCTGCCGGGTCGGCACGGCCGTCCTTTCCCCGGCCGCCCCCGGCCAGACGGGCCCGGGTACCGCGGACACGCCGCCGGCCGGGAGCGGTCAGTCCCCGGCCAGCCTTTGCGGCAGCACGGCCGCCGTGCTCGGCGACTCCACCGCGGGCTGCGTGAGCGGCGCGCTGGCCGGCGTCACGCAGCCACGGCCCGCTTCCGGAACCGGGTCCGGCGGCACCGGCGCGGGCCTGATCCAGCGGGCCGTGGCCCCGGTCACGTCGGTCCTGGGCGTGACCGCGCCTGCGCCCCGCGGGCTCACCGGGGAACGCGTGAGGCGCACCTTCGGTAACCCGCCCGGCGCCAGCGGCGCGGGCGACTCGAACGTCCCGGCAGCATCCCAGCTGGCCGGACTCGGGGCCCTGCCGGGCCTCGCGGACCTGCCCTCACTGGCCGGTCTGGCCAACATGCCTGCCCTGAACGGTGTGACGGGGGGCGGCATACCCATGCCGGGGACCGCGCTGTCCGCGGCGAGCACGTCGGCTATGAGCAGTGATTCCTTTGCGGCCCTCGCCGCCGGCGCCTTGCTGGCTGGTGCATCCGCGCTGAAAATCGCCGGGCGCCGAGCGCGCGACCGCAAGGCGGGATTTGGAGCAATGATATGAAGAAGGTCAGGTGGGTGTCGGCTACGGCCGGCGCGGCGCTTGTCGCCGCCATGTTCGCGCTGCCCGGCGCGGGCGCGGCCTACGCCTCGGATAACGGCAACACGACCGGGAACGGCAACGTCTCGGTCCTGTCCGGCAACTCGATCACGGCGCCGATCAGCGTGCCGGTCAACCTGTGCGGCATCTCGCTCGCGGCGGCCGGTTTCTCTAACGCCGGCTGTGAGGGCGGGTCCAGCTCGGCCATTTCCGGGGTGGGCGGCGACAGCCACAACGGCAACACGACCGGCAACCGCAACATCTCGCTCGGTTCGGGTAACACGGTCACCGCGCCGGTCAGCGCGCCGGTGAACGTGTGCGGCGTATCCGGCGCGGTTGGCGGTTTCTCGAACTCGGGTTGCAAGGGCGGGTCCAGCTCGGCCATTTCCGGGGTGGGCGGCGACAGCCACAACGGCAACACGACCGGTAACTTCAACATCCCGATCGTCTCGGGTAACACGGTCACCGCGCCGGTCAGCGCGGCGGTCAACGTATGCGGCATCTCGCTGGCGCTGCTCGGCTTCTCCAACGCCGGCTGCGTCGGCGGGGCTGCCTCGGCCATTTCCGGGGTGGGCGGCCACAGCCACAACGGCAACGTCACCGGTAACTTCAACATCCCGGTGGGCTCGGGCAACACGGTCACCGCGCCGATCAGCGCGCCGGTGAACGTATGCGGCAACGCCGTCGCGGCGGCGGGCTACGCCAACGCCAACTGCAAGGGCGGCTCGACCTCCTGCATCGGCAGCAACTGCAACCATCCCGACTGCCAGGGCCAGTGCCACGACTGCCACGGTCCGCAGTGCCACCCCTGCCACGGCAACGGCTGCAATCCGCCGGGCTGCACGGCCAACTGCGGCGGTACCCCGCCCGGCTGCACGGCCAACTGCGGCGGCACCCCGCCGGGCTGCACGGCCAACTGCGGCGGCACCCCGCCGGGCACCGGCCCCGGCACCACCACCACGGTGAGCACCGGGACCTCGCCTGGCAGTCTGCCGACCACCGGCGCCGACCTGCTCCTGCTCGGCGTCGCGGCCCTCGGCAGCATCGGCGTCGGCGCGGGTGCCGTCGCCGTCGCCCGGCGTCGCCGGAACGGCGAGGTCTAAGCAGAACCCGCCTGCCTCCCGAGGCGGCAGACCGACACCGTGCGCGGCTTCCCCTCGTATTCCCCTTCCGGGGGAAGCCGCGCACGAGCCGGTTACGAACGGGGCGTGTGTGCCAGCGGCATACACGCCCTGTTTCCTTGGTTGCTACTGTGCAGGCTCAGAATGTGCGGACTGGGCGTATGATTCGCCTTCGGAGGGTAGCCTTCCTGCTGCCGTCGGCGTTGAGCGAGAGCCTGGACAGTTCCCAGTCCCCGTACTCGGCGTGGTCGGTCAGGATCCTTCGCGCGGCGTCACGAGCATCTCGGGACATACCGCGTGGCAGGTAGACGACGAGGTAGGCGTACTCGGCCATCGGTCCTATTGTGCTTGAGTTCACCGGTGATTCAACCTGCGGTAGTGAAATCTGCCGTGTATTACGGCGAGCCCGAGGGAACACACCGAACCGGCCCGGTGGTTTCAGCTGTGGGGCGGCGTGTGACCACGGGTAGCGTGAGGGCGGTCACGACGCGGATACGAGGACGGGAAGAGCGTGCCAGCAAGGACAGAAACGGCGAAGACGAAGGCGGGAACCACCGCCAAGGCCACCAGGGGCAAGAGCACCACGGCCGCACGGGGTAAGGCCGCGCCCGGAAACGGCCACGGGACCAAGCTGGTCATCGTCGAGTCCCCGTCCAAGGCCAGGACGATCGCCGGATACCTCGGCCAGGGCTACGTGGTCGAGTCCAGCGTCGGCCACATCCGCGACATGCCGGACAGCGCGGCCGAGATCCCGGCCAGGTACCGGGGCGAGCCGTGGGCCCGGCTCGGCGTCGACGTCGACCACAACTTCGAGCCGCTGTTCGTCGTGCACAGCGACAAGCGCCAGCAGGTCTCCAAGCTCAAGAGCCTGCTCAAGGACGCCGACGAACTCCTGCTCGCCACCGATGAAGACCGCGAGGGCGAGGCCATCGCCTGGCACCTGCTGGAGGAGCTCAAGCCCAAGGTGCCGCACAGCCGGATGGTCTTCCACGAGATCACCCCGGAGGCGATCGCCCGGGCCATCGCCAACCCGCGCCAGGTGGACGACGGCCTGGTCGACGCGTACCAGGCGCGCCGGGTGCTGGACCGGCTGTACGGGTACGAGGTCTCGCCCGTGCTGTGGAAGAAGGTCATGCCCAAGCTGTCCGCCGGGCGGGTGCAGTCGGTCGCCACCCGGCTGGTGGTGGACCGGGAGCGGGAGCGGATCGCGTTCCGCCCGGCCGCCTACTCCGACCTCGAGGCCGAGTTCGCGACGAAGGACCACGGCAAGCCCGACATCTCCGACCCGACCAGCTTCACCGCGAACCTGGTCACCGTGGACGGCCGCCGGGTCGCCCAGGGCCGCGACTTCACCTCGGCCGGCCAGCTACGCACCGAGGACGTCCTGCACCTGGACGCCGAAGCCGCCGCCGCCCTGGCGCGGCGCCTGCAGAACGCCGCCTTCGCCGTGTCCAGCGTGGAGCGCAAGCCGTACCGGCGCTCGCCGTACGCGCCGTTCCGCACCACCACGCTGCAGCAGGAGGCCTCGCGCAAGCTGGGCTTCTCGGCCAAGCACACGATGTCGATCGCGCAGCGGCTGTACGAGAACGGCTACATCACCTATATGCGCACCGACTCGGTGACGCTGTCCCAGACCGCGATCAGCGCGGCCCGCAAGCAGGCCGCCGAGCTGTACGGCGCGAACTACGTGCCGGACGCCCCGCGCACCTACGCCAGCAAGGTGAAGAACGCGCAGGAGGCGCACGAGGCCATCCGCCCGGCCGGGGACAGCTTCCGCACCCCGCGCCAGCTGGCCGGCGACCGGCTCTCCTCCGACGAGCGCCGCCTGTACGAGCTGATCTGGCAGCGCACCGTCGCCTCGCAGATGAAGGACGCCACCGGCGAGTCGATCTCGGTCCGGGTGGCGGGCACCTCCACCAGCAACGAGCGGGCCGAGTTCGGCGCGACCGGCAAGGTCATCAACTTCTACGGCTTCCTCAAGGCCTACGTCGAGGACGCCGACGACCCCAGCGCCGACCGGGACGACCGGGAGCGCAGGCTGCCGCCGCTGGCCGAGAGCGACCCGCTCGACGTGCTGCGGCTCGCCCCGGCCGAGCACTCCACCAGGCCGCCCGCCCGCTACACCGAGGCGTCGCTGGTCAAGGAGCTGGAAGACCGGGAGATCGGCCGGCCGTCTACCTACGCGACCATCATCGGCACGATCCTGGACCGCGGCTACGTGTTCAAGAAGGGCACCGCGCTGGTCCCGTCGTTCCTCGCCTTCGCCGTCGTCACCCTGCTGGAACGGCACTTCGGCCAGCTGGTCGACTACGAGTTCACCGCGCACATGGAAGACGTGCTGGACGAGATCGCCCGCGGTGAAGCCGAACGGGTGCCGTGGCTGCGCCGGTTCTACTTCGGCACCCCCGACGGCGACGGCGTCGGCGCAAGCGCCGACCGCGCCAGCGAAGACCGGGGCCTGAAGTCCCTGGTGGGCGACATCAGCGACATCGACGCGCGGGAGGTCAGCTCGTTCCCGCTGGCCGGCTCCGACATCGTGGTCCGGGTCGGCCGGTACGGCCCGTACCTGGAGCGGGACGGGCAGCGGGTGAACGTCCCCGAGGACATCGCGCCGGACGAGCTGACCGTGGAGAAGGCCGAGGAGCTCTTTAACCAGCCGAACGGGGACACCTCTCTCGGCACCGACCCGGACAGCGGCCGCGAGGTGGTCGCCAAGGCCGGGCGGTTCGGCCCCTACGTGACCGAGCTGCTGCCGGAGGATGCCCCCTCGTCGGCCAAGCCGAGGACGGCTTCGCTGCTGAAGTCGATGGCGCTGGACACAGTGACGCTGGACGACGCGCTGAAGCTGCTCAGCCTGCCCCGTACCCTCGGCGAGCTGGACGGCGAGCAGGTCACCGTGCAGAACGGCCGGTACGGGCCGTACGTGAAGAAGGGCACGGACAGCCGGTCGCTCGAGTCGGAGGAGCAGCTGTTCACGCTGACCCTGGCCGAGGCCAAGGAGCTGTTCGCCCAGCCGAAGACCCGCGGCCGCCGCACCGGCGCCGCGGGCTACGGTTCCCCGCCGCTGCGCGAGCTCGGCCAGGACCCGGCCACCGGCAAGCCGATGGTGGTCAAGGACGGCCGGTTCGGCCCGTACGTGACCGACGGGGAGACCAACGCGTCGCTGCGCAAGGGGGACGAGGTCGCCGCGATCACCGATCAGCGGGCGGCAGAGCTCCTCGCCGACCGGCGCGCGGCTCCGCCGACGACCCGCCGCAAGACCACTACCACCAGGAAGAAGGCCGCCACGCCCGCCCGTTCGGGATCAAAAAGATCGTGACCTTCGCCCGCACCATGAGGATCGGGGACTAAGCCGTTATGCGGCCAGCACTGCCGATACGCTAACGCCGTGAACTTCCGCGCCGCACCGCAGGAGGGCGACGCCGACCGGGGGAAGACCGGAAACGGCGCCGCGCGGCGCCACCATGCCCGGCGTCAGGGGGGTCAAGGGGTCCTGTCGATCAAGCCGTTCCGCCGGCTGTGGATCGCGCTGTCCCTGTCCAGCCTGGGCGACTGGCTGAGCATCGTCGCGCTCACCGCGCTGGCGCCCTCGCTGGCCAGCGGCGGCGCGGTGGCGAAGGGTTCGGCCGTCGGCGGCGTCTGGCTGGCCACGCTGCTGCCCGCATTGCTGTTCGGCCCGCTGGCCGGGGCGCTGGCGGACCGGATGGACCGCCGGACCATGATGATCGCCGGCGACGTGATCCGCGGCCTGCTGTTCGTGTCCATCCCCATCTTCCCGAACCTGACCTGGATCTACGTCGCCAAGTTCCTGGCCGGCATCGCGACCCAGTTCTGGGCTCCGGCGACCTCCGCGTCGATCCCCAACCTGGTGCCCAAGGACAAGCTGGAACGGGCCAACCAGCTCAGCATCCTGAGCACGTACGGCACCGCACCGCTCGCGGCCGGCGTGTTCAGCGTGCTCGCCCTGGTCAGCGACGGGATCAGCCGGGTCACGCCGCTGTTCCACGCCAGCAACGTGGACCTGGCCCTGTACTTCAACGCCGCCTCCTACTTCATCTCCGCGCTCACCGTCTACTTCATCCGCGAGATTCCCAAGCGGAACGACAGCGAGAAGATCTCGGCGCCGTCCGCGGCCAAATCCATCTGGGAGGGCTGGCGGTTCATCGGCAGGACCCCGGTGGTGCGCGGCCTGGTGATCGGCATGGTGGGCGCGTTCGCCGCGGCCGGCGTGGTGATCGGCCTGGGCTACTTCTACATCACCTTCACCCTGCACGGCGGCAGCGCCGGCTGGGGCCTGGTCTTCGCCGCGATCTTCGTCGGCATGGCGCTGGGCATGGTCGTCGGCACCAAGGTGCTCGGCAGCTTCAGCCGCCGACGGCTGTTCGGCATCACGATCGCGGCCGGGGCGGTGCCGCTCGCGCTCATCGGGCTGATCCCGAACCTGGGCGCCGTCGTCCTGTTCGTGGTGCTGCTCGGTGCGCTGTCCGGGATCGCCTACTCCACCGGCTTCACCATCGTCGGCCTGGAGGTGGACGACGCCACCCGCGGCCGGGTCTTCGCCTTCTTCCAGTCCTCCATCCAGATCATCCTGCTCACCGTCATCGCCGCCGTCCCGTTCCTGTCGGCCCTGTTCACCAGGCTGATCGTCAGCCTGAACGGCACCGGGGACGTGAAGATCGGCACGGTCACCTACGTCTCGGCCGGGCAGAACGCGGTGATCCTGCTGGCCGCCCTGGTGGCGTTCCTGCTCGGGATCCGGGCCTACCGGCAGATGGACGACCGCAGGGGCGTGCCGCTGCGCGAGGACCTGATGGCGGCGATCCGCAGCGAGTCGCCCCCGCCGATCGGCGAGCCCGGCCATGTCAACGGCAGCACCCCGCCCGGACCGCCGCCGGGGCGGCTGATCGCGTTCGAGGGCGGCGAGGGCTCGGGCAAGACCACGCAGGCCCGGCTGGTCGCCATCTGGCTGCGCGAGCTCGGCTACGACGTGGAGAATACGCACGAGCCCGGCGCGACCAAGATCGGCATGCGGCTGCGCGCGCTGCTCCTGGACACCTCGCACACCGGCATGTCGCCGCGTGCCGAGGCGCTGATGTACGCGGCCGACCGGGCCGAGCACGTCGCCTCGGTCATCGCGCCCGCGCTGGCCCGCGGCGCGATCGTCATCACCGACCGGTACGTCGACTCTTCCCTGGCCTACCAGGGCGCGGGCCGGAACCTGCCGGTCGACGAGATCGCCGGGTTCAACCGGTGGGCGACCGGCGGCCGCATCCCGGACCTTACGATCCTGCTGGACATGGACCCGATGGCGGGGCTGAGCCGCCGGGCCCGTTCGGCCGACCGGCTCGAGGCCGAGCCCGCCGACTTCCACCTCCGGGTCCGGGCCGGCTTCCTGGCCCTGGCCCGCGCCGAACCCGCCCGCTACCTGGTGCTCGATGCCGACCGGCCGCCCGCCGAGATCACCCGCGACATCCAGGAGCGGATCCGCGAGCTGCTCCCCGACCCGGTGCCCTCGGCCGCCGAGGCCAGCACCGGTGACTTCCCCGCGATCCGGGCCGAGGTCCTGACCCCCACCCCGCAGCCGGGCGACCGGCACCGCCCGTGACCGGGGTTTTCACCGACCTCCCCGGCCAGGACGCGGTCGTCGCCCAGCTCCGCCGGGCCGCCGCCGGGGCCTCGGCCCTGCTGGCCGGGCGGCAGCCCGAACCCGGCGCCATGACCCACGCCTGGCTGTTCACCGGCCCGCCCGGGTCAGGCCGGTCGGTGGCGGCCCGGGCCTTCGCCGCCGCGCTGCTGTGCGACGAGGGTGGCTGTAACCAGTGCAACAGCTGCCGCCAGGTCTTCGCCGGCACCCACGCCGACCTGCTGCTGATCCGCCCCGAGGGGCTGTCCTACGGGGTGAAGCAGACCCGCGACCTGGTGCTGCGCGCGGCGGGCAAGCCGACCGGCGGGCGCTGGCAGATCGTCCTGTTCGAGGACGCCGACCGGTGCACGGAACAGGCCGCCAACGCCCTGCTCAAGGCGATCGAGGAGCCCGCCCCGCGGACCGTCTGGCTGCTCTGCGCGCCCTCGGCCGAGGACCTGGTGCCCACGATCAGGTCGCGCTGCCGGGTGGTCACGCTCGTCGTGCCGTCGTCGGCGGCCGTGGCTCAGGCGCTGACCGAGCGGGACGGCATCGAGCCCGCTCGCGCGCTGGCCGCGGCGCGTGCGGCGCAGGGGCACATCGGCCGCGCCCGGCGTCTCGCGGTTGATCCCGCCGCAGCCAAGCGCCGCGCCGACGTGCTTCGCGTCCCGTCATCGGTGACCTCGCTGGGCCCGGCCCTGTCGGCGGCCGCCGCCCTGGTCCGCACCGCCGAGGAGGAAGCCAAGGCGGTCACCGAGGAACTCGACGAGCCGGAACGCGAGGCGCTGCGCCGGGCGTTCGGCGAGGGATCCTCGGGCAAGGGCGTGGCCAAGGCGATGCGGGGCATGGCCGGCGCCATGAAGGACCTGGAGGACCGGCAGAAGTCCCGCGCCACCCGGGTCAAGCGCGACACCCTGGACCAGGCCCTGCTCGAGCTGGCCCTGTTCTACCGCGACATCTTGATGCTGCAGCTAGGCGCCGGGGTGGAGCTCGCCAACCCCGAGTCCGGCCTGCGCAAGCTCGCCTCCTCCTCCACCCCCGAGGCCACCCTCCGCCGCCTGCAGGCCATCATGCACTGCCGCGAGCTCCTCACCCTCAACGTCGCCCCCCTGCTAGCCGTCGAAGAAATGGCCCTCTCCCTCACCGAAGCCTAACCCCCGGGGCTCCGACAAAACGGCGGGCAGCCGGTCGGCGCCTGGTAGCGGCAAACCCGGACAACGTAGTCTGGCACCGTGGGCATGATGATGGCGGTGAGCTTCGAGCGGTACGGCCGGCTCTACTACCTCGACCCCGGAGCCCATAAGCCGGCCATCGGCGACAAGGTGCTGGTGCCCACCGATTCGGGACCCGAGGTAGCCGAGTGCGTCTGGGCTCCGCAGTGGGTGTCGGAGGAGATCGACGGGCTGCCGGTCTGCGCGGGCCTGGCCAGCGACGGTGACCTGGCCCGGGACGAGGAGAACCGCAAGCGGCGGGCCGAGGGCCGGCTCGCCTCCCGCCGCCTGATACGCGAGCACGGGCTGCC
>WNFY01007233.1_pt1 | contig 12114 bp, 13 predicted proteins | sample 5400091 | NCBI WGS metagenome assembly WNFY01 (sample SAMN13153364, study PRJNA577476) | soil metagenome | isolation source: 60 cm soil or saprolite under grassland replicate 1 | place: USA:California | collected 2016-06-15 | reverse complement strand
ATCGGGACAATTTCTGCGCCGCAGCTCGGCGGAAAATATTACTTCTACACCAAGCGCGAAGGCTCGCAGAACCAGCCTGTACTTTTTGTCCGCGAAGGGCTGAATGGAAGAGACCGTGTGCTGGTGGATGTGAATGCTCTCGCCGCGGATGGGACCGTAGCCCTCGACTGGTGGACACCTTCAGAAGACGGCAAGTACGTCGCTTATGGGACTTCTCCTAGCGGCTCTGAGATGAGCACATTGCACTTGATCGAAACTGCGACCGGCAAAACGCTTCCTGATGAAATCGAGCGCACTCGCGCTGCCAGTATAGCGTGGAAGCTGGACAATTCTGGTTTTTATTACACGCGTTATCCGAAGAAGGGCGACGTCGCTGAAGGGCAGGAAGTTTACAACCGCCACATCTTCTATCACACGCTGGGCGATGATTCCGCCAAGGACCCGCTGATTTTCGGCGAAGGCCGCGATCCGCAAGATTGGCTCGATGCCACTCTCTCCAATGACGATCGCTGGCTGCTCATTACCGTAGCGCAAGGATGGACTAAAACCGAACTGTACTTGCAAGACTTGAGCGCCGGTTCTGCCCCCGTGCGCATCACCGAAGGCAGGAACTTCCTTTACAGCGGCGAGATCGACAACGGAAAGATTTTCATCACCACCAACGAGGATGCTCCGCGCTATCGCGCTTTCGTGGTCGATGCCTCTTCACCAGCACGCTCGAACTGGAAGGAGATCGTTCCGCAGGGTGACGCCGTGCTGCAAAGCGTCGGCATGGTAAACGGCCTGCTGCTCGCCGTGTACGAGAGGAATGCCAGTTCGCAACTCCGCCTTCTCGATACTGATGGAAAGCCACTCGGTGACATCCGTCTGCCTTCGATCGGCACCGTCTTCGGACTGGGCGGGAAGTGGAATCGCAAAGAAGCATTCCTTGCATTCCACTCCTTCACCATTCCAGATTCAGTGTTCCAGATCAACCTGGCGGATCGCAGTACTTCGCTCTGGGCCAAAGTTGATGCCCCTGGCATCGATTCGGAACTTACGGGATATGGCGGCTTCAACACGAGCATGACTCCCGCCTTTGTCCCCGCCCGATATCTCTGGTTGGAACATGGTGGCGTTTACGCAGTTGCCAATTTGCGTGGCGGCGCAGAATTTGGAGAAGACTGGCACCGCGGCGGCATGCTCGACAAGAAGCAAAACGTATTTGATGACTTCATCGCCGCCGCAGAATTTCTGATCTCCCAAAAATATACGGACAAAGATCATTTAGGTATTATCGGCGGATCGAACGGCGGTCTTCTTATGGGTGCCGCCCTCACGCAAAGGCCGGATTTGTATCGCGCCGTCGTGTGCCAGGTGCCTCTGCTCGACATGTTGCGGTACCAGAATTTCCAGATTGCGAAACTCTGGGTACCCGAATACGGCTCGTCGGAAGATCCCAAGCAGTTCGAATGGCTCTACGCGTATTCGCCGTACCATCACGTGAAGCAGGGGACTGAATATCCCGCAATTCTTTTTATGTCGGCGGATACCGACACCCGGGTTGATCCCATGCACGCCAAGAAAATGTCTGCCCTGATGCAGGCCGAAGCCGCCAACGGCCGAAGTCGCGAGCATCCAATTCTACTTCGCATTGATACCAAGGCCGGACATGGCGCTGGCAAGCCGATCGCCAAGCAGGTCGAGGACCTTACTGACATTTATTCATTCTTGTTTTGGCAATTGGGAGTGAAATGAAAGATTGAGCCATCTGGGGATTGAATCATTTAAAACCACTCTGTTCAACGTCCACTTTGCGTCCCTTGTGTCCCTTGTGCGCTTTGCGGTGAAAAGCTTTTCACCGCCGAGATCGCAAGGATAACCCGCGAAGGTCGCAGAGAAAGGCATGGAATGCTTCAATGCCCCGATGATTCAATAATTCAATCTCCTTATGCCCGAACTCCCCGAAGTCGAAACTATCGCCCGTGGACTGAACCAGCGGATTGCGGGTGACGTCATTGAATCCATCTGGCTGGGATCAAAACCTGAGCCGCTCAAATCGTCCGCGAGCGAAATCGCAGCCGCGCTGCAAGCCAGGAAAATAGCTGCTGTACGTCGTTCCGGCAAGCACATCGTTTTCGATCTCGAATCCGCCGAAAACAAAACGAGCAACGCACAATGGATCGTCCACTTAGGCATGACCGGCAGTCTTCTTGTTTGTACCCCTGATGCAGGCCGCGAAAAGCATACCCATGCCGTGCTCCAACTGGTTTCAGGACGCGAGCTTCGCTTCGTTGATCCGCGGCGATTTGGCCGATTGAGCGTAATTGAAAAATCAAGAGCGCCTTGCTGAATCAGAGACTGCTGAGCGGCGTCGGAAATATTTATGCCGACGAAGCGCTGTTCAGGGCGGGCATCAGGCCTCGCAGACGAGCAGCGTCATTAACTCGCGATGACCTTCGCAAGTTGCATCAAACTCTCAAGAGAGTTCTCAAAGAAGCCATCCGGCTCGGCGGCTCGAGTATTTCCAATTATGTTGATTCCAACGGAGACGAAGGCTATTTCCAGATCAAGCATCGCGTTTACGGCCGAGAAGGCAAGCCCTGCCTCGTCTGCAAAACGCCAATCAAACGAATAGTGATCGCCGGCCGCAGCAGCCACTATTGCCCCAAGTGCCAGAGATAATCCCTACGACGCCTTCACTGGTCCCTGGTCGATCACGTAGATCCGTCCCGGCCCGGCGGCCTGAACGTTGTTTTTCTCGAAGCATTCCTTGATTTGTCGCCTCAATTCCCTGCTCACTCCATACTGTTTATTTGGACGCGTTTTGACAAGCATCAGATATTCCGCTTCGCCGTTGCCCACGCGATCTATCCCGGGAACGTCAATATCGCCGACAATGTCGTCCGCAAATGTTGGATCGTGCCGGACTTCGCTTGCTACCTCTTTCAATAAGTTCACAATGTTTTGGCTCGGCTCACTATACGCCACCACAACTCGCAGCGGAAATTGCGACCAGTCGCGCGTTGTATTCGAAACAATCTGAATGGCGCTGTTGGGAACAATGTGCACCGTCCCATCTTCGTCGCGCAAAACAGTTTGCCGCAGGCTCATGCTCTCGACTGTACCTTTGACCCCAGCCACGCGGATCATGTCGCCGAGGTCGTACTGGTTCTCAAAAAGGATAAAAAATCCATTGATAAAGTCGTGCACCATTGTCTGGGCGCCGAAACCAATCGCCAGGCCCGCAATGCCTGCGCTCGCCAACATAGGCCCAAGGTTCAGACCTAATAAGGACAACACTTCCAAAGTAGCTACGAACAAGATTACGAAGACACCGACGCTGGTGATCACACTGGTCAGGGTCCTGATTTGTTGCACCCGCATACCCGAAGGAACCTTCTTAATATGCAAGTCAGCAGTTTTCCTGGCGATTGCCCGCAGAATTCGCGTCAGCAAATAGGCAACCAGCAGGACAAATACGATCTTCGGCGCGTCGTGACGCAGGAAGTTCATCGTGTCTTCGCGCCAGTCGCGGAGCAGCGTCGGCAAGTGGGCTGCAGTCGGAAGGGTCACATTCTGCATGGACAAAATCGGCATATCAGGGCCTGATTATAGCAATCCCAGTTCGCCGTTCCCGCACGGAGCAGCGCATATAATCTATGCTGCCGTTTACTTTTCGCGAGGTCCACCGTGCGCTCGACATTTACCCCGGCTGTTTTACTTTTGTTAATCCTTGGTCTGCAGCCTTTTTCGTCACCCCAGCGGCCTTCCGTGCCCCCCATCGGGCCTCCCGGAGATAACACCAATCCCGATATTCCAACTCGCGCTCAAAAGGAAATGGAGAAGAAGGCCAACGAACAGCGTCATGCCGAGTTGAAACGGGATACTGACAAATTGCTCCAACTCTCCACGGAGCTTAAAGAATTCGTGGACAAGAGCAATGAAAACGTGCTGTCGGTGGATGTAGTCCGCAAGGCCGAGGAGATCGAGAAACTGGCACATAGCGTTAAGACGAAAATGCGGGGCGATAATTGAGTCTCTTTTTTCAGCGGCTTGGCACACCGATATTTATTCGGATAATCTATTGCAACTGCGTTTCAACTAAGGAGGTCGGGTCCCAATGCCCCTGCCGCAAACTGAAGCTCCCGGACGCTTGCAGTCTGAACTAATGTCGCGTGGGCTGCGCATGACCCACCAGCGGCGCACTATTCTCAGCGTGGTGGAAACCGCCAAGCAGCACCTTGACGCCGCTCAAATTCTTCGTCAGGCTCGCCGCCTCGATCCCGGCATTGACCGCGTCACCGTCTATCGCACTTTGGGCCTGCTCAAGCGCCATGGATTGATTGACGAGCTCGACCTCATGCACATGCAGGGCGAGAAGCACTTCTACGAACGCCGGCCGCAACGGGACCACATCCACATGGCATGCCTGCGCTGCGGAAAGATCGCCGAGTTCGAGAGCGACCTCTTTGATCGTTTAAAGGGCCAGATCCAACGCGAATGCCGTTTCCACATCGTCGTCAGCCGTCTGGAGGTCGGCGGCTACTGCGCGGAGTGCCGCGCTTCCAATTGATCTGTTGCAACTGGTTGCAATCCTGCTGAAACACAAACTTGGCGCTTAATCTTGACGAAGCTCACAGGCGTATCTACGATAGTGTTTCGTCTTATTACTGCAACTGAGTTGCATCTTTAAATGAAAAGGTTCTACCTAATATTTCTGTTGCTGCCAATGCTGCTACGGTTCCCCGCCGCGGCGCAGGAGTCCCCCTTCTTCGTCACTTATACCCACCATATGGAGGAGCCCGGCAATCTCGACCTGGAATTCTCAACGACTAACGGAGTGCCGCGCAGCGATCAGCGGGCTTACGTCGCGCCATACATCGAACTGGAGTACGGTGTCACCACGCGCTGGACATCGGAGCTCTACCTGGAAAGCCAATCCACATCGGGCGACAGCGCGGTCTTTACAGGCTGGCGCTGGGAAAATCGGTATAAAGTCCTCGGCCGCGAGCACTGGATCAACCCGGTACTGTATATCGAATATGAAGACTTAAACGAGGCCAGCCGCATTCAGAAAGAAATTGAAGGCGGTGGTCCCGACCTCACATCACCGAACGCCCTTCTCACGCCGACTCGCGATCATGAACTGGAAGGTAAGCTGATCCTTTCGAGTGACTACCACGACTGGAATATTTCTGAGAATTTTACGCTAGCCAAGAATTTCTCGCAGTCCGAAGGCATCGAGTTCGGATACGCTTTCGGAGTTTCACGCCCACTCGGAACTCTATCCTCTGCGCGAGACTGCCACTTTTGCCGTGAGAACTTTTCTCTCGGCGCAGAATTGTACGGCGGACTCGGCAGCACGCTCGACTTCGGCCCCCATAATGCGGCGCACTACTTCGCCCCGGTCATTTCCTGGACGGTGAGCGACAATTCCACGATTCGCCTGTCTCCGGGCTTTGGGCTTACCCACGAAACCAACCCGGTTCTTATTCGCTTCGGCTATACGTACGAAATTCAGGGCTTCAGTCAGCACGTCGCAAAACTGTTCGGGAGCAAGCGTTGAGCAAGGTCGGCTTCTTGGGATTGTTTGCGACTCTTCTGGCCACACCGGCGTTTGCGCAGAATCCGCAATACCAGCCTGATCCCGAATGGCGCCCACCTGTGGAAACGGTTGCGCGGAAGAATCCGCTTACCGCAAGGCCTGAATTGGCCGGCGGAGGGAGAAAACTATTCATCCGCAATTGTGCCGAGTGTCACGGCCGCGACGGCGCGGGAATGGAGAAGAAACACTCTGCTGATCTCCAGCTTCCTGTGGTCCAGCAACAGAGCGATGGCACGCTCTTCTGGAAGATCACCAACGGAAACGCGAAACGTGGCATGCCATCGTTCAGCAAGATCCCCGAACTTCAGCGATGGCAGATCGTGCTCTACATACGGACATTGAAGCCGGTACAAACATCGGAATAAATGCGGCCAGTTCCTAACGATAAGGCTCGCTAGGCACCACCACTACCACTTTCAATCCGCTGCCGCCCGCACTTCTTGCCGCTTGATCTCGGTGCCGATTCGCATTCCATAGAACGAACGATAGACAAAGAAGAACGAGACCAGGAAGAACACCAGCGCAAGCACCCGAGTCAGAGTGTTGTTCTTCGAGGCAAGCTCGACCGCCAACTCTACCGCCAGCAAGCCAAAGAGGGTCGTGAACTTGATCACGGGATTCATGGCAACAGACGAGGTGTCTTTGAATGGGTCGCCAACCGTGTCGCCGATCACCGTCGCGTCATGCAGGGGCGTTCCCTTTTGTTTGAGATCAACTTCGACGATCTTTTTTGCGTTGTCCCAAGCGCCGCCGGCGTTGGCCATGAAGATCGCCTGATACAAACCGAATGCCGCAATCGAAATTAAGTAGCCAATGAAATAGAAGGGCTCGACGAAAGCGAACGCTAATGTCGCGAAGAAGACGGCAAGGAAAATATTCAGCATTCCCTTCTGCGCGTACTGCGTGCAAATCTGCACCACTTTCTTACTGTCCGCGACTGAGGCTTTCTCAACACCTTCAAGTCGAATATTTGCCTTGATGAATTCAACCGCACGATACGCTCCCGTGGTCACTGCCTGTGTGGAAGCGCCGGTGAACCAATAAATCATCGCGCCGCCGCTGATGAGCCCCAGCACAAATGGCGCATGAAGCAACGACAGCTTGTCCACGTTGATGGTCAAGCCATCCGTCAGCGCCATAATGATCGAGAAAATCATGGTCGTGGCGCCAACAACTGCTGTGCCGATCAGGACCGGTTTTGCCGTTGCCTTGAAAGTGTTCCCTGCACCATCGTTCGCTTCCAGCAGGTGCTTAGCGCGCTCGAAATTCACATCAATATTGAAGTCGCGCTTAAGTTCCGCGGGGGGCACGTGTTCGATTAGCGACAACTCGTAAACTGACTGCGCATTGTCCGTGACTGGACCGTAAGAATCAACCGCGATCGTCACTGGCCCCATGCCCAGAAAACCGAAAGCCACCAGTCCGAAAGCAAAAACCGGTGCAGCGATCATGTGCGCCGCATCGGTCAAGCCCATGGTGCTGAAGTAATATCCCACGCCCATCAGGATGACCATCGAGAAGCCGAGGTAGTATGCCGAGAAATTTCCTGCCACGAAGCCGGAGAGAATACCCAGCGACGCGCCGCCTTCCTGCGCTGAAATCACTACTTCTCTCGTGTGACGTGACTCCACCGACGTAAATACTTTCACCAGCTCTGGAATGATTGCGCCGGCGAGCGTGCCACAAGAAATAATCGTCGCCAGCTTCCACCACTGCGAGCCATCGCCGCCGAGGTCCGGAATCATCAGGTGCGAAATCACATATGTGAGCGCAATCGAGACCGTCGAGGTAATCCAGACCAGCGACGTCAGCGGCGATTCAAAGTTCATTTCGTTCGAGTCCGCGTAGCGTGCTTTCGCGATGGCGCTGTTCAGGAAATAAGCGATCGCGCTTGCCACCAGCATCATGATGCGCATGACGAAGATCCAAACCAAGAGTTGGACCTGCACAATCGGACTCTTAACTCCAAGCAGAATGAACGTGATCAGCGCAACTCCGGTCACTCCGTAGGTTTCGAATCCATCCGCGGATGGACCGACGGAATCTCCTGCGTTGTCACCAGTACAGTCAGCAATCACTCCCGGATTGCGGGCATCGTCCTCCTTGATCTTGAAAACAATCTTCATCAGGTCAGAGCCGATATCGGCGATCTTGGTAAAAATACCGCCGGCGATGCGCAAGGCCGCCGCCCCCAGCGATTCGCCGATGGCGAAGCCGATAAAACACGGTCCGGCATAATCTCGCGGCACCCACAACAGAATGAACAGCATGATGAGCAGCTCGACACTGATCAGCATCATGCCTATGCTCATTCCTGCCGAGAGCGGAATGCGGTAGAGCGGATAAGGCTTGCCTCGTAGGCTGGCAAAGGCCGTCCGGGAATTCGCGAACGTGTTCACGCGAATCCCAAACCAGGCCACGCCATAGCTCCCGGCGATCCCCACAACGCTGAACAGCAAAATGATGGTCACCCGGGCCGCCTCAAATTTCAGCAGCACGCCAAAATAGAGCACAATAATGACGGCAATGAACACCCACAGCAGGACGAGAAATTTTCCCTGCGTGACTAAATACGTCTTGCAGGTCTCATAAATGAGCTCTGATATCTCGCGCATAGCGCGATGCACCGGCAAATTCTTCAGGCGCGAATAGATCACCAGGCCGAATCCCAGGCCGAAAATGCAAAACAGAATGCCTATCATCAATAGAGTGTGGCCATCTACGCCGCGAAAAAAAACGCTGGAAAGATCGGGAAGCTCCAGATTGGCTTCGCCGCTGACGCGTTCCGGCTGCGCCAAAGCAGCGACGCTGAGACCTAAAAAAGAAATCAGGACTGAGGCAGACTTCAGCAGCCTATGAGACGCAATTCTGGAGAGCCAGTTGCGCATGGGAATTCCTCCGATATGGCACGATGATGATGACTACGCGTTCAGGGCCTATTTCCGCGGCTGATTTCTCGCGAGTCAGGTCCTTTTCCCGGCCCTGGCGCGCGAGCACTGCCGCATTTCCGAACACGCTTCCACCGCAAGCAAGACTAGTAGGAGTGCTGAGCTTGGCCGCGTCGGACGTTTGATGCAGTCTGCCCGTCAGGTGGGAGCTGAAAACCTCCCTCGGCAGGCCACACAAAACTAGCTTTTATAGCACTCGACAGGGGAGAGCGTCAATGAGCTATCGTTGAATTCCGCCAATCAAGGTCTGAATTTTATTGAACCTCATCTTCAGAAAGCGTAGTGGCAGCTTAAATATGAATGACACGCCTCGAGCGTTCTTTGAAGAATTGCGCTCCGGAATCCTCAAAAAGAGGGTCGGGCAGATTGGGCTCGCAGTTGTGCTGGCAGAAGCCATTTGGCGGTTTGTCAGGGCACTCACCTGGTATTTAGTAGTCCCTTTGATCGGGCGATTTTCCAGGGTCAGACTGAATCAGTCCTTTTTCGAAGTTCAACAGCTCGCCCCATGCCCTGGGAAGACCTTTCCGGGTCGGTGCTGGAGTTTCTCTTTACTATCATCGTCGTTTTCTATCTAAACAGGTGGATCCACAAGAAACCAGGCAATCCGCTCGCCGAGGCTGACGCCGAGTATTCATCAATCGGGGAGACCGTCGATTCTGCGAGCCAACCCAGCAAGACTATGGAGTAACACGCCTAGCAACTGCGGTTTGGCCTCACTGCTGTTGACGGGTTATCATTTCGAGTACACCTCAGCTCCTGTAAATCCCTGATCTGCATTACCTGCATGATTCTGTGTACTGCGGGCTTCGGTTCTCTTTGAAAAGAACAGCCGTGGCCCAGGAGTGAGATTTGACGAGCAAACAAAAGGGCAAAACCGCGGTCATCGTGGGCGCGCAGTGGGGCGACGAGGGCAAAGGCAAAATCGTTGATGTGCTGTCGGAGAAATTCTCCGTTGTTGCGCGCTATGCCGGCGGACACAATGCCGGGCACACCGTCATCATCAATGGGAAGAGATTTGTCCTGCAGTTGGTTCCTTGCGGCGTGCTGCGCGAAGGCTGCCGCAGTGTGATCGGCAATGGTGTTGTGCTGGATCCGATCGCATTTCTGAAAGAAGTTTCTGCTCTCCGCGATGCCGGTGTGAAGGTTGACGGCAATCTGTTCGTAAGCAACCGTGCACACGTGATCCTCCCCTATCACCGTCTGATCGAGCTCGCGTCAGAAAATGCTCCGGGCCGGGTGAAGATTGGAACGACCTCACGCGGAATCGGCCCGAGTTATGAAGACAAAGCCGGACGTCGTGGCCTACGCGTTATTGATCTCCTCGACCTTGATCTTCTGAGAAAGCACATCGAAAATGCCTGCCGCGAAAAGAACATGATTGCGCACGCATTGTTCAATTCCGAGCCTCTTGATCCCGACAAGATGTACGCGGAATATGCTGGTGCTTCTCGAAAGCTGGCGCCCTTCGTATGCGATATCGGCGTCTTACTGAATCGCGCAATCGGCGAGGGCCAGTCCGTGATGTTCGAAGGCGCGCAAGGCACCATGCTCGACATCGATCATGGAACTTATCCCTTTGTGACCTCTTCCAGCGCGACCTCCGGTGGCGCCGTGATTGGCACTGGTGTGGCTCCAACTGCAATTGATTCCGTGATCGGCGTAACCAAAGCGTATTGCACGCGTGTGGGAGAAGGGCCGTTTCCGACTGAGCTGTTTGATTCTGCCGGCGATCAAATTCGCAAACGCGGTAACGAATTTGGTGCCGTGACCGGACGCCCGCGTCGTTGCGGCTGGCTTGACCTTCCACTGCTGCGCTACTCAGGAATGATCAACGGCACTTCATGGCTTGTTGTCACCAAGCTTGACGTGCTCGACGGATTGCCGGAGATCCCAGTCTGTGTCGGATACAAAGTTAACGGGCGGGAGACGGAGGAGATCCCCGCCGAGACAAGCTGCTGGGAAAACATCGAATGCATTTACAAGAAAATGCCGGGCTGGAGCACACCGACCCAGGGCATCACCGACGTCGATCAACTCCCCAAGCCGGCGCGTGAGTATCTCTCCTTTATTGAAAAAGAAAGCGGCGCTCGGGTTGGGATGATATCAACCGGACCGGGACGCGATGAGACGATGTTTACGGAGAAGTTTGCCGAAGAACTCAATTCCATAACCGACGGCAAAAGCCGTACGCAAAGGCGGAGTTGAAGATGGTTGTGCTGGCGGTAACTTGGGTTGCGAAAACGGGACGTGAAGCCGAAGTTGCGGCGCTATTTTCCAAACTGACTGAGGAATCGCGGAAAGAGCCCGGCTGCGTAATGTACCAGGTACATCGCCATCGTACCGAGCCGCCCCGCTTCTTTATCTACGAACAGTACAAAGACGAGGCCGCCCTCGAAGCCCACCGTTCCGCGGCGCATTTTCTGCAATACGCAAAGAAAGAACTCCCAAAGATTGCCGACCGGGTCGAGGGAAATCTGTACGAACCGCTGGGTTAATCGGCGCAAGACGAGCACCTTTGGTGCTAAAGGCGTTCCGGCCACTTCCGTGCGCCCTGGAAGACTCGCAAGACTTCAACCGCGTCGCCACGCACTCGGTACGGAATGATGTAAGGTGTCCCAGACACCACGAGCTCCCGCGTACCAGCAATTCTTCCGGGACGCCCCAGAGCCGGATACCGGGTCAAAGGTTCCACGGCCTTCACGATTTCAGTTACCACCCTGGCGGCTGCCGTAGGACTGTCGCGAGAAATGTACTCCGCCTCATCGTCGAGATTCTTTAATGCTGTGCGCAGCCACTTAACCCGCACGACGGGTCCACTTCTTCACAACCCGAAGTACGTCTTCCTCTTTGGCAAACTCACCGCGATCAGCCTCGGCGATTCCGCTCTTGATCTCTCTCGTTTGCCATTCGTTCAGAACCAAATATTCACGAATCGCCTCCGCCGCCAGGAATGATCGAGTCCGGTTCATGGCCCTGGAAAGCTGGTCAAGCTGCTTTTTTAGCTTTGGGTCAAGCCGCAACGTGAGAACCGAGGATTCGGACATGGATGCCTCCTGTATACATTATAGATCTTTGTAGGTTTATGTATACAGCTAAAGGAACGCAACCGGTTATTGCGCCAGTTCGTACCCCGCGAAAAAGAAACTCAATTCGAAGCGGGCGGTATCGTCCGCGTCGGAGCCGTGGATCGCATTGTGCTCAATGCTCGCGGCCCATTTTTTTCGGATGGTCCCTTCTTCCGCGTTCGCCGGGTTGGTCGCGCCCATTAGCTTGCGCAGGTCCGCAATCGCGTCTTCCTTTTCCAAGGCCAGCACAACAATCGCGCCGCTCGACATGAAGTCTGTCAGCGAATTGAAGAATGATTTGTGCGCGTGCACGGCGTAAAACTGCTCAGCTTGATGTTTCGTAATCTCAAGCATCTTCATGGCGAGAATCCGAAAGCCGTTCTTCTCGAATTGCTCAATAATGTCGCCAATCGCATTTCGCCGTACAGCATCTGGCTTAACGATAGTCAAAGTTCGTTGCAATGTTTTCATAAAATCCGTCGTCGGCTATTGGTCGTTGGTCGTTCGCTGAATT
>WNFY01012171.1_pt1 | contig 12115 bp, 9 predicted proteins | sample 5400091 | NCBI WGS metagenome assembly WNFY01 (sample SAMN13153364, study PRJNA577476) | soil metagenome | isolation source: 60 cm soil or saprolite under grassland replicate 1 | place: USA:California | collected 2016-06-15 | reverse complement strand
CCGCTGCTGGCGGGCTGCACCACGCTCGCGTTCGAGGGCGCCCTCGACCACCCCGGCCCGGAGACGCCGTGGCGAATCATCGAGGAGCTCGGCGTCACCGGCCTCTTCACCTCACCCACCGCCGTGCGGCTGCTCATGCGCTACGGCGAGGAGCCGGCCCGCGCGTTCGACCACCGCACGCTCGAGCGCGTCCTGTGCGCGGGCGAGGTGCTCAACGCGCCCGCCTGGGAGTGGCTGCAGAAGAGGGTCCTCGACGACCGCGTGCCGGTCATCGACCACATGTGGCAGACCGAGACGGGCGGGCCCGTGTTCGGCAACCCGTACGGCCTCGCGATGCTGCCCGTGAAGCCCGGCTCGGCGACGCTCCCTCTGCCGGGGATCGCGTCCGCCGTCGTGAACCCGCAGGACGGCAGGCCGTGCGAGCCGGGCGAGAAGGGCATCATGGTCCTGACGCGCCCCTTCCCCGGGCTCACGCCGGCGCTGTGGGGCGAGCCGGAGCGGTACGCCGCGGACTACTGGCAGCGCATCCCCGGCGTGTACTACACGGGCGACTCAGCCGAGGTGGACGAGGACGGGTACGTGTTCTTCTCCGGGCGGTCCGACGAGATCATCAAGTGCGCCGGCCACCGGCTCGGGACGATCGAGGTCGAGACGGCGCTCCTCACGCACCCGGCGGTGGCGGAGGCCGGCGTCGTCGGCCGTCCCGACGCGCTGCGCGGCGAGGTGATCTCCGCCTTCGTGGCGCTGAAGCAGGGGAGGCAGCCGTCGGAAGCGCTCCGGCAGGAGCTCTTCGCGGCGGTCCGTCGCGAGCTGGGGCCCGTGGCGGTGGTGGGCGAGGTGAACTTCGTCTCGAGCCTCCCGAAGACGCGGAGCGGCAAGATCATGCGCCGGGTCTTCCGGGCGGGTGGACGAGGCGAGGCGCGCCTGGGCGGAGATGCGAGCGGAGCTGGCGGCGCAGGAGAGCGCGCCGCCCTAAGCGCGAGCTGGCTGCGAACTGGCGTCGGACGCGGATGTTGAGCACAGGGCATCTCCGGCCGCTCGGCGGTCGGGCGGGCGCCGTGTCGGTCGCCGGTGGACCTCGCAGGGAGCATTGGGATGACACGCTGCCCTGGCCACACTTACTGTGAAGGCTCCGGAGGGTGTGTGCATGCTCACGACATCGCGAGCCGTCCTCTATGGATTGGCGGCTGTGATTTGCGCGGCAGGCGCCGGCTGCGCCGGCGACCGGTCTAAGGTCAACTCGCCGCCCGGCAACGCGGACGGGGCCGGGAGCAGCGCGCCGGACGCCGGGACCGAACAGGGTGGAGCGACCAACGATGGGGGCTCATCGGCCCCTACTCCCAACGCGCCCGGAGCCCCCTTTCCCGGCGCTCCCGGCTCACCCGGCGGGACCCCCGACGCCGGCGCGCCGCCGCCTGGGGACGCGGCGCACGGCGCGACGAGATGGGCCACCGCGCTTCCCGACTCGATCGAGGCCAGCGTCGTGTCGGATCCCGATGGGATCCTCTTCGTGACGGGCGCGTCCGGGGCCGTGAACGAAAAGACTGCTGGTCTGCGCTTGACCGAGCTCGACGCCTCCGGAAACGTGCTCCTCGCCCGCGACTACGGCTCCGGCTGCGGCGTGGGTGGGAAGGCAGTCGGCGTGACGGCAGCGGGGCATCTCCTGGTCGACGTCGCGAGCTCCTGCTCGCAACCGGCGGCCGGGCTCGGACCCGATCCCGTCACCGGAGGCACAGTCGTTGAGCTGGCGCGCAACGGGGATTTCGTCCGGCAGCTGGTTCGGGACGTCGGGGGGCCGTTGTCCGGAGGGACCGCTGCGATGGCACCTGACGGCAGCCTCTTCACGGCCTTCCGAGATAACCTCCAGAAGTTCGACACGAACGGCGCGAAGCTGTGGAGCACCGCCGTCACCGCGCTCGCCGGTACGCCGCTCGGACCGATGCAAGACGACGGTGTCGTGCTCCCCAACTTCCTGGCATCGACCTCCGCGAGTGTCCCTGACGAGCTGGAGCGCTTCGGGCCTGACGGGAACCTCCTGTGGAGGACGCCGATGCCGGGCAGCGTGTACGGCCTCGCCGTCGTCAGCGACGGAGGCGTCGCCGTGCTCGAGCAGGGCCCCACCGGCACGAAGTTCCTCGAGGTCGTAAACGATGACGGCACGTCACGAGCGCGAACCGACACGGGATTGCCGGACGCCCGCGTCCTCACGGCGCTCCCCGGCGGTGGGCTGGTGCTCGCCTATGACCGGATCGAGCAGGATCGGCGGTGCCCGTTCCTGCGCGTCTACTCCGCCGTACTCGCCCAAGAATGGGACCGCGCGCTCGATCCGAACTGCAACGCCCTCGTCGCCGACGTCACAGTGACCCCGCAGCAGCAGATCATCGTGGTGGGCGCGCTGGGCGGTGCCGCCGACTTCGGCGGCGGGCACGTGCTGACCCCCACCGAGGCCAGTGTCGGATTCGTGGTGAGCGTCACGCGCTAACGAGCAGCGGCGAGCGCCGACCGAGCGAGGGCGGGCCCATCTCCGGGCCCGCCCGTCGCGAACGCTCCCTACTGGAACTTGGAGATGAAGATGTCGATCAGCCCTGAGCTCGTCGCCCCAGGCATGGCACCATTCGTCCGCCCCACGAGGTAAATGGTGTTTGCCGAGTTCAACGCGACATCGGTGGCCTGATCGTCACCGGTGCCGCCGAACTCCCTTACCCAATTTCGGCTACCGTTCGTGCCGTACTGCGCTAGGAACACGTCGTAACTGCCCGCGTTGGGGAGCCCCGCTTCGTTCCCGAGCGTGCCGCCTGTGATGTGAACGTTCCCCAGCCCATCGACCGCGACGCGCCAGGCGAAGTCATCGGCGGAGGAGCCGAGGAGGCGGCCTCCCCACTGGCTGACGCCGCTTGAGTTGAACTTGTCGACGAACGCGTCGTAGCCACCTTGGGGCTGGAACCCGTAGCCGCCAGTCGTCGCGCCGGCGATGTAGATGTTCCCGGCCGAGTCGACGGCGATGCCGTACGCAGCGTCGTCGCCTGCCGTGCCGCCCTGCTTCACCCACAGCCTGCTCCCGCTGGGACTGTACTTCGCGATGAAGAAGTCGTTCGCACCGAGGTTCCCCGTACCGGAGAGGTTGCCGCCCGTCGTGCCCGCGATGAAGGCGTTCCCCGCGAGATCGACCGCGACGGTATACGCATAGTCATCCGCGGACGTGCCGAGCTGGGTTCGCCACAGCTCGGTACCGGCGTTGTTGAACTTCACGAGAAACGCGTCGTACCCGCCGGCGCTCGTACCGGAGAAGGACCCGTTCGTCGAGCCGACGACGTAGACGTTCCCGGAGGCATCTACTGCGACGCCATAGGCGACGTCGTCGCCGCTCGTGCCGATGTTCTGGCTCCAGGCCTCGCCGCCGCTCGTATTGGCGTCCCACCGGGCCAGGAAGCCATCGTGTGGGCCGCCCTTGTAGCTGGTCCACATCGTCGAGGTCGTCGAGCCAGCGACGAAGACGTTGCCGTTCGAGTCCAGGGCAATCGCGCGGCCCGCCGAATCGCCCGGATCGAGCAACTGACCTCGCCAGAGGGTGTTCCCGTTCGCGTCGAGCTTCGAGGTATAGACGTCGGTCCCGCCGCCGTTTCCCAGGCCCGACAGGTTTCCGGAGGTGTAGCCGGTGATGAAGAGGTTCGCGTTCGCGTCGGTGGCGACCCCGTACCCATAGTCGTTGGCGCTGGTCCCGATCTGCCGGGTCCAGACCAGATTGCCCGCGTTCGGGCTCGCCGAGGTCACGGTCCAGCTCACGCTGGCAGAGTGCGTCAGCGCGCCGCTCGTCCCAGTCACGGTCACGGTGTAGGTGCCCGCGCCGGCGGTCCCGGCGGCGAGCGTCAACGTGGAGGTCCCCGACCCCGCCACGCTCGTCGGGCTCAGGGTGGCCGTCCCGCCCGCGGGGGCTCCGGATGCGGTGAGCGTCACGGGACCGGTGAAGCCGCCTTGGGCGGTGACGGTGATGGTGCTCGTCGAGGTCGCCCCGCTCGCGGTGGAGACGCTCGACGGTGAGGCGGTCAGCGTGAAGTCGACGGCCGTCACGGCCCACGCGACCTGGATTGTCTTCGTGATGCTCCCGCTGGTCCCGGTCACCGTCACGGTGTAGTTCCCTGCTGCGGCCGTACCGGAGTTGAGCGTGAGCGTCGACGTGCCGGAGGTCGTCACGCTCGTGGGGCTGAGGGTAGCCGTCGCCCCGGACGGCGCCCCGGTCACCGTGAGATTCACCGCACCGGTGAAGCCGTTCTGCGGCGACACGGTGATCGTGCTCGTGGTGGTGGCGCCCAAGGCCGTGCTGACGCTCGCGGGGTTTGCGCTTAGCGTGAAGGTCGGCGCACCGCCGTCGATCTCGTTGCCCATCTGGAGCCGGGTATTCGTGAGCAGCGTGTTGAGCCCAGAACGGTCCGTGCTCGAGGCATACGGAAACACGCCGCTCGCGAGCGACTGGGCGTGCGCGTTCCCCAGCTTGGCGGAGTCGAGCAGAAGGTACTCGTAATCCTCCATCGCCTCGCGGATCATTTTCAGGCGGATGGAAGCAATGGGAATGTCATGGTTGCCGTTGATGGGGGGCGGCTGCGCGACGGGCCAGCTCCGTCCCGCAGTGGTCGGGACGCCCGGATAGAAGAGCGTGCCGTCGCCATTGCCGGTCTGATAATACTGGTTATGCCAGGGGTCCTGTGTGGCGTAGGCGTAGGTCCAAGCGACGTCCCAATAGAGCTCACCCTTCGTGTTGAGCTGGAACGAGAGCCACGGCTCGGCACGGTTCCGCTCCGGGTTGGCGTCTATCATGTAGGTCGGCCAACCGGATGCCGTCCCGCCACATCCATGACTGTTGCAGCTCTGGTAATCCCAGACCTGGCCGCGTTCAGCCACGACGTGTACTGCGGCATGTTCGTCGTGCTCGACGTCCCCGGCCAGACCAGCGTGATATTGGGATCGAAGATGTCGACGAGGCTCGTGCTCGCGTGCCCCGCCCAGGTGCCGATCTCGGTCGTGACCTGGTTGTGGAGCAGGTTTCCGCTCGCGTTGTGCGACCAGGTGAACCAGTTGATGCAGTTCGTCCAGCTGTCCACCACGCCAGGCTCGTCGCAGTCCACGAAGAGCAGCCCGCCCAGGCCGACGTTGTTGAAGGTGGTCCACCATTCCTGGATGGTGCTCTGGCTCCCCGTGTTGCGCACCTGCAACGCGGTGAGCTTCGCGCCCCTGAGACGCGGCACGACCCGTCCCGTCCCGGCCGCGGGGTCGGTGCCGTTGATGAACTGTCCGTACGTGCTCAAGGCATGGCCGCCCGTATTGTCGCCATCGTCGAATCCCGAGATGCTGATGCGGTGATCGAGGGCGAGCTGGAGGTAGGCGGACACGAGCTCCGTCGGAACCGACCCTGAGCCGAGTCCGTGGCCCACCTGGAGCTCCGGCCATCCCATGCCGAACGCTGTCCGGAGGGTCGCGGTCGAGCCGAGCGTGAAGTTCCAGACGTGCAGGCTCACGGGCACGCTGACGCTGGTCCGGGCACCGCCTGCGTTCTGGTCGTTGAACGTGACCGTCACCTGGCCGCTGTAGTCGCCGGGGTTCGTGATGGGGGGAACGAACACGTCGACCCAGATGGCGTGCGTCTGGTTCGTGCTGTCGTTTGAAGGGACGTCGAATGGGAAGGCGTTGCGTGGCTCGTTGTAAACCTCATCGACGGCGGGAATGAGCGCGTCCGGCCACCATCCAGGTTGCGACTCCGTGTCAGACGAGGAGACGGAGGTGATGTGGATGTACTCCTCCCGGTACAGAGTGATGTTGCTCGCGGCGATGCTCCCGCTCGCGCCCGAGAGGGCGCTGGCGCTGGCCGTGACGCCGGTGATGGGGCCGGTGAGGACGATCTGGAATGGCTCGAACTCGTTCCGGGCCGCACTGATGCTCACCGACGAGTTCAGGCCCGTGGGCGGCGGCAGGTCACGCCGGAACTTCGCGAGTGGTCCTGCCGCGTACACGTGGTACGCCCGGGCGATGACGGGCGCTCCGGCAGCGGCCAACACGAGCAGCGCGTAGCACGACGCGGATGTGAGTCGAGCGAGACTTCTTCGATTCTTCGAAGACGACGTGTGATACCCCTCGTATGAGAGCGTCCCTTGGTTCATTTGGAATCCTGCCTTTGGGGCTACCCGCGCCTCGGGCGAGGCGGACGAGAGCGGCACGACAATGGTGACGTGCGACCGCCCGTTCGACTCCTTCGCAGGTAGTGAACCTTTCCGGAACGTCAAATTCGTGGCGACGTTGACGGTGATGCGCCGCACTGTCTCGACAGCGCGACGGCTTCCGAGGGCACCGGAGCGGCGGTAGAAGTCGCGGCAGCCGAGGGTGACGGTGTGGCGATAGTCGAGCCCGCGAAGCCGGCTTGCGGGAGCCGGGCACAGGGCGCGCGAAGCAGGCAGATCTTGCCGACGCCGGGCTTACCCGTGAGGAGCCGCGCGGCCGCGTCGGTGGCTGCGGGAGAACCCGGACCGACGCGGCGATGCGCCTGCGTTTCTTTCGCCTGACCGCCAGGCCTTCCGAGCGGTACAGGCAGAAGACGAGCTTGTGGTTCACTTCGTGCCCCTCGCGCTTCAGCAGGACGTGGAGGCGCCGGTAACCCCAGCGCGGCCGCTCGGCGGCGAACGCCTTGAGCTTCTCCCGGACCTCGACCCGCTCCGGGCGACGCGCGCGGTAGTAGTAGGTCGCCGGCACGAGACCGACGACGCGGCAGGTCCGCCGCTTCTTCATCGCGAACACCGCTGGATTTCTTCGACGCCGAGGCGGGACCGGCCCTACCATTTTTTTCCGAGAAGGTGCTGCAGGGCCTGCTTGTCGCAGCATGAGGTCCGCAACGAGCGTCTTCAGCTTCCGGCTCTCGTCTTCGAGCGCGCGGAGCCGCTTCGCATCGCTGACCTCGAGGCCGCCGTACTTCGACTTCCACCGGTAGAAGGTCATCTCGGTGATCCCGAGGCGGCGGACGACGTCCTGGACCTTGAGCGCCGGCGTCGACCTCCCTCAGCACCTTGATGATCTGCTCCTCGGTGAACTTGCTCTTCCGCACCCGTCCTCCACTGCCAGTGGAGGACTCATGCTGCGAACCGTCCAGTGGCAGTGGAGGACGGCGCGCACCACGCGTGCATGCGGGCCGCATGCGGGCACGCATCTCAACGCTACCTCGACTGGCGCGCGGACATCCTTCGCGAGGCGCGCGGTTTCACGGTCCGGGTCGGCATGGCGGCGACGGGGAGGCGCTCGAGCCGGCTCGCCGCTCGACGCGCTACACGCGGATCTCTCGCCGAGTGCCGACCTCGGCGCTCAGCGCACGGCGCGCGCGCAGCGTGAAGAGCGTCACCTCGGGCGGCGCGTTCACCCGGAGTGGCATCCAGCTGTTGCCGACTCCGCGGTTCACGTAGAGCTGCACCCGTCCCAGGCGGTAGAGCCCGGACTTGTAGGCGAAGAGCATGGAGACGGGCGGGAAGTTCAGCTGGCCGCCGTGGGTGTGACCCGAGAGGACGAGGGCCGGCTCGCCGAGCGACCGCAGCGCCTCGGCGGTGACCGGGACGTGGGCGAGGTAGAGGCGGGAGCCGCGGGCGGCGCCCTTCAGCGCCAGGACGGGATCGGCGTGGCGCGTGACGAGGTCGTCGATGCCGATCACCGTGAAGGGCGCGCCGCGCAGGCGGAGCGTCGTGTTCTGGTTCCGGAGCGCGCGATACCCGAGGTGCTCGAGCGCCGCCACCGCGCCGCCGGGATCGACCCAGCAATCGTGGTTCCCGAGCACGGCCACGGTGGGCGCGGCGATCCCGCCGAGCTGCTCCCGGATGAGCCGCGGGCTCGTGTGCCGGTGGATGACGTGGTCGTGCGTGAGGTAGTCGCCCGTCAGCACGACGAGGTCGGGGGCGAAGCCGTTCACCGCCGCGAGGGCGGAGCGCACGAGCCCGTGGGGCGTGAGCTTCCCCACGTGGAGGTCGGAGAGCTGCGCCACCCGCAGGCCGTCGTGCGCCGGGTCGAGATCCGGGACGACGACATCGACGCGCTCCGCGACGACGTCGCCCACCGGCAGCGACGCCCGGCAGGCGAGGTGCGCGGCGGCGGCCGCGGCTCCACCCAGGAGGAAGTCGCGGCGGCCGAGCCTCATTGGCGCGCGCCCCTGGGCGCGGCCGCCCGCGCGGCGAGCAACATCCGGTACTCCGCCTCGATGACGTCCCAGATCGCCTCGCGCCGGAAGCGCGAGAGCACCCGCCGGCGGCCGGCCTCGCCGTGCCTCGCGCGGAGCCCGGGCTCCTCCACGTACCCGCGGAGCGCGCGCTCCAGCGCGGCCGCGTCGCGCGCCGGGACGAGCGTCCCGGTCACGCCGTCCTCGACCGCGTCGAGGCAGCCCGGCACCGAGGTCGCGACGACGGGGAGGCCCATCGCCGCGGCCTCGAGCACGACGTTCGGGAAGCCCTCGCGGTACGTCGGGAGCGCCACGATGTCCATGGCGGCGTAGAGCCCAGGCGTCTCCGAGACGGGCCCGGTGAAGTGGATGCGCGGGTCGGCCTCGAGCGCGGCGCGGAGCGGCCTCAGGTCGGGCTCGAGGTCGTCGAGCCATCCGACGAGCAGCAGGTGCAGGCGGCGATCGCGCTCCCTGAGCGCGCTCCAGGCGGCCATCAGCTCGGCGAAGCCCTTGTCGCGCACGAGGCGGCCGACGAAGCCGACGACGAGCGCGTCCTCCGGGATGCCGTGCCGCTCCCGCGTCTCGAGGCGGACCTGCGCCGGGAGCGGCTTGAACTTGCCGGCGGCGTCCACGCCGTTCCCGCTGCCGCCGAGCGGCACCGCGATCTTGTCCGCAGCGCACAGGCGCTCCTCGACGGCGAGGGCGCGCATCGAGTGGCTCACGGCGAGGACCCGGTGCGCGAGCGCGCACGACATCCACTCGGTCCACCGGAGCAGCCGGCGGCGGAGCCCCGACGCGGTCACGAAGGGCAGCCCGCGGACGTGGTAGATGCGCACCGGCGTCCGCGCCAGCGTGGCCGCGATCATGCCGAGCAGTCCGCCCTTCGGCGTGTGCGAGTGCACGATGGCCGGCCGGAGGCGGCGCAGCAGCGCCCACAGCCTCCAGACGGCGACGAGGTCGTCGAGCGGGGTGATGGCCCGCCTCATCGGGACGGCGTGGACGGGGACGCCCTCCCGCTCCGCGAACGCGGTCAGCTCCGCGCCGGGCGAGGCGACGACGTGCACGCGGAACCCGCGGGCGCGCATGTGGCCGACCTGGCCGGAGAGGTGCGTCGCGAGCGACATCGGCACGGTCGTGACGTGGACGACCGTCGCGGACTCCCCCTCTCCCCGGCCCTCCCCCCGCTCTTGCGGGTTGAGGGAGACGGGACCCGGGTTCACGCGATACCCGCCGCGAGCGGGCGCTCGGTCATTCACTGCCGGTGCTGGGCGCATCATCGTGGTCCGCCGTGGTCGCGGGAGGTCAGAAGTCGTCGAGCTTCGTTCCGCGCCGCGCGCCGGACCGCGCCTCTGCGTGCGGGCGCGAGCGCTCTTCCGGCGCGAGGTAGACCTCGTCCCAGTAGCGCAGGGCGACGCCGGGCCGGATCGCCGGGCGAGCAATCGCCTCGCCCAGGACGACGTCACGCAGGCACAGCTCGGGCTCGTTGAAGCCGAAGTGGGCCCGCATCGGGACGGAGCTCGAGAAGCGGAGGTTGATCTCGAAGATGCGGACCCCGTTCGCCGTCTTCCGGAGCTGCACGTTGACGGGCCCCCATACGTCGAACGACTCCACCACCCTCCGGCACACCGCCTCGATCTCGGGGTCGCGCACCACCTCGGCCTTGTAGGTGAGCCCGGCGGCGAGGCTGCGGCGGAACACGATCTGGCCCACGTAGCCTCGCTTGGCGCTCTTGTAGACTCCGACCGTGTACTCCTCGTCGTCGGGGAGGAGGTACTCCTGCAGGACGGGGTCGGGCACCCAGCGCGCGAGGAAGGCGAGCTCGCCCTCCGCGCGCACCGTGAACAGGTTCCTCGACCCGGAGCCGTGCCGGGGCTTCACAATGAGCGGGAACGGGTGGCGCGCCAGGAAGGCGGCGACGGCCGCGGCGTCGGTCGCGAGGACGGTGTCCGGCACCGGCAGATCGCGCTCGCGGAGGACGCATGTCGTCTTCCACTTGTCCATGAACGCATCCACCGCCGCGGGCGAGTTGAGGACGAGCCGCGCGCCCGTCCGGCGCTCGAGCGCCTCGACGTGGGGCGCCATCCGCCGCATCTCCACCTCGGTGCCGAAGCACACCAGCGCGACCCGCTCGCGGACGCAGACCTCCTCGAGCGCGTCCAGGTACAGCGCCTCGTCCGCCGCGACCTTCGGCACCACGTACGCCGCGTCGGCGCGGAAGAGGCCCACCGAGAGCGGCTCGGCGTCGGTCGCGACGATCCGCGGCCGCAGCGCGGACTGGCGGAGCGCCTTCATGATGCCGACGCCGGGTGGCGCGCCCGCGCCCGTGACGAGGACGGTCGGGCCGTCGCGGTCTGGTCGTCGGCCCATCAGGCGCCCCCGAGCTTCCTGGGAAGCTCGGCCCCCTTGCCGGTCAGGACCACCGCGATCGTCTTCAGGATCACGCCGAGATCGCGGCGCGGCGACCAGTGCCGCACGTACTCGACGTCGAGCCTGATCCGATCGTCCCACGAGATGGCGTTGCGCCCGTTCACCTGCGCCCAGCCCGTGACGCCGGGCCTCATCCGCAGCCGCTCCCGCTGGAACGCCGTGTAGCGCGCCACGTGGTGCGGGAGATCGGGCCGCGGGCCGACGAGGCTCATGTCGCCGCGCAGGATGTTGACGAGCTGCGGCAGCTCGTCGAGGCTCGACTTGCGGAGGAGCTTGCCCACCCGCGTGACGCGCGGATCGTCCTGGTAGCAGTAGGTCCCGAGGCTCGAGCGCGGCGCGTCCTTCACCATGGTCCGGAACTTCAGGATCGTGAACGGGCGCCCTCCCCGGCCCGCGCGCTCCTGCCTGAAGATGACCTCGCCCGGCGACGTCGCCTTCACCGCGAGCGCGATGACGACCATGACGGGGAGGAGCGCCACGAGGAGGATCGCGGCGACGGTCACGTCGGCGGCGCGCTTGAGCAGGAGCTGGGCGCGGAGCCAGGAGCTACTCGCCATGGGCCCTCGCCTCGCTCGGTGCGCCCGCGAGCTCGTAGTGCGCGCGGGGCGCTGCGAGCGGGTCGCGCGGGACGTCTCGTCCGAGCCGCTTCCGCAGGATCCGATGCGCCTCCGTCACGATGGTGGGCAGGCTGCGCTTGTGCGCGTGGAAGAGCTCCATGAGCCTCCGCTTGAAGGAGCTCTCGAAGGCGGGCTCCTGCGCTGGGAAGACGACGCGCCGGGGCGAGGCCCCGTGGACGAAGCCGGCGCGCTCGTACTCGACGAACACGGAGCCGATCTCGGCCGGCGTGTGGGCGTCGCTGCCGGCCACCGCGGCGAGGCCGCGGGCGAGCGCGAACCGGTAGCTCCGCTGGTTGGCCTCGTAGGAGTCGCGCCCGTTGAAGCACTCGACGAGGTCGGTGCGCGAGAGCACCTCGCGGACGAACGCCTCGCTGCGCCGCGCCTCGTTCCGGAAGACGCCGCTCCCGCGCCGGAACGGGTGCGGCAGCAGCACGAGCCCGCCCTGGAGCTTGATCTCCTCGAGGAGCGCGGGCAGGCGCCGCTCCGCGATCGCGTCGCGGAGGTCGAGGCCGATGACGTGCGACCCGTCGTCGGCGGTGAACTCGCAGCCGACGACGACCTCGACCTCCGGGCAGCGGACGCGAGCGAGCGCGAGCGCGCCCTCGATGGTGTCGTGGTCGGTGACGCAGAGCACGTCCAGCCCCGAGGAGAGCGCTCTCTCCAGGACCGCCTCCGGGGTCGTCCGCGAGTCGTAGGAGAACGCGGTGTGAAAGTGGTAGTCGGCGCGGATCCCCCGCCCGTCCGGCTCGCTCCGCCTCGCCACCGTCATCCGTCCCGACCCCGCTCGCCCGCGCCTGATGCCCTGGATCCGGCCGCGGCATCCAGGGCGCCGCCGCCGCCCACGATGATGCCGCTCCCCGGGACTGCCTACGCCCCCACTGTCCGGTGTGCCGCC
>WNFY01025438.1_pt1 | contig 12116 bp, 10 predicted proteins | sample 5400091 | NCBI WGS metagenome assembly WNFY01 (sample SAMN13153364, study PRJNA577476) | soil metagenome | isolation source: 60 cm soil or saprolite under grassland replicate 1 | place: USA:California | collected 2016-06-15 | reverse complement strand
CGTTGAATCCGACGCTCGAGATCGAAGGCGTGCTGCTGACAATGTTCGACGATCGCACAAACCTCTCACAGCAGGTCACGGCGGAGCTGGACAAGTTTTTCGGCGAAAAGCTTTTCAAGACGTCGATCCCTCGCAATGTTCGCCTGGCGGAAGCTCCAAGCCACGGCAAGCCCGTTCTGCTGTACGACCCCAAATCGCGGGGATCAGAAAGCTACGTGCAACTGGCGACCGAGATCATCAATAAGCACATGCCTGGATTCGTTGCGTTACCGGAGCAGGCCAAAGAAGACAGCTCGGCCGAGTCAGAAGAGAAGCAGGTAGTGAATGCTCCGCGCCGATGGCGCAGCTGGCGCGATCGAAACAAGTTGATCACGATGGACTTGAAAAGTTGAGAAGAGCGTCGCGCGTCGCACGGTGTGCGCGGGACACTCGACGGACGGCGCATGACAGGTTTTCTGCCGGCGAACGGGAATTATATCGTTACACGATACATCACGCGGGAGAGCCAGCATGAGTGCAGTTGAAGAACACAAGCCAGCAGAGAAGCGGCGAGCGCTAGGACGAGGTCTGGATTCACTGCTGCCGTCGGGGCCCCGCTTAGCGACCGCGACCATTCCACCTCCGGCTGTCATGCCGGCACCGATTGTTATCCCGAGCGGACCAGAAGGAGTTCCTGATACCGCGCCAAGGCCTAAGTTGGACGTTGCACCTGACTCCGATGCCATACGGCATATCGCGCTGGATCTCATCGACGAAAACCCTTATCAGACGCGGCGTTCCTTCGATGAAGCCCCTTTGCGCGAACTTGCGGAGTCGATCAAAGAGAGTGGTCTCGCGCAACCGGTTGTTCTGCGTCCGAGCGCAACCGGACGATATGTGCTGGTGCTCGGCGAACGCCGCTGCCGCGCGTCGAGGTTGGCAGGGAAGACGACGGTTCCGGCAATCGTCCGGCAGTTGGGCAACGAGCAGGCGGCCGAACTCACCGTGATCGAAAACCTGCAGCGCCAGGACCTCAACTGCCTGGAACAGGCGCAGGCCTTTGCGCGCCTCAGCCGCGAATTCAATCTCACCCAGGAGCAGATCGGCAAACGCGTAGGTTCGTCTCGCGAGTCCGTTGCCAATTACATGCGGCTGCTGAAGCTGCCTGCGAGCGTGCTCGACTTAGTTGGCGAAGGGAAGCTGGGCTTCAGCGAAGCTCGCGTGCTGCTCGAGGCCGCTCCATTTCTCGATGCCGCAGGCCTCGAGGAGATGGCGCGCAAAGCGGTAGAGTCCGAGTGGACCGTCAAGGACTTGAAGGCGCGGGTCAGCCTTCTCCAAAACCCCATTGCGCCGGAGTCCAAACTGCGCGAGGAGAAACGAGTCGATCCCAACGTTGCCGACGCCGAGAGAAGATTGCGCGAAGCTCTCGGTCTGCGCGTTCAGGTCAAGTCGCAAGACGGCAACAGGGGCCAGGTTGTGATCCGCTACGAGAGCGTCGAGGACTTTGATCGGATATTGGACCTGTTAGGGCAGGAGTAGGTCACCAGGTAGGCAATAGTCAGGGGGAGAACCAAGAGAGTAAGAGTGGGAAGATGGTACGGAAATTCAACTGGAAAACCACAAGGAGCCTGCCTCAACGGAATTCGAACGGAACGAATCAGCCCAGAATACAAGAGAAAGTGGTGCGGCGTGCTGCAAGTGAGATCAAGACCCTCACCACAGGACACGAAGGTGCACAGAGGAACAACCACAGAGGTGGGAAAGCGAAAGCATCTCTGTGGTCGAGCGCATCCCAAGTCTTACCGAGCGTACTGTAATCTCGATTCGGCCACAAAAAAGCCCGCTCTGTCCGTCCGGCAGAGCGGGGTAACCAAAACGACCGAGCCGTTTCAGTAGATCAACTTCAAGCCCAGCTGAAATACTCGCGGATCCCACGCGGCTGTTACTGCTCCGAAGTTACTGGAGCCGAGATTGGCGCTGATGCCGCCGTTCTGGCCCGGTCCTCCGAACTGCGTGTGGTTCCAGGTATTGAAGCTCTCGGCACGGAACTCGACGCGACTGCCGCGATCTTCGTTGATGGTGAACTCTTTGAATAGCGAAAGATTCCAGTTTTGACGGCCGGGACCGCGTAAGGCGTCGAAACCGAGGTTGCCCCAGGTTCCAGGCGCTGGGGTTCCGAACGCGGCCGTACCAAACCATGCATCCACTGTTTTGGGATAAGAGATTCGGCCGACCAGATTCGGCCGATTCAGCACGTCTCCGCCAGGGAAGATATTGGCGACGGACGATGGCCCAGTCGAGGGGCCGCACTGAGCATTGCATCCGATGTTAAGCGGAGCTCCTGATTGTGCGGTGATAATTCCGGACAGCTCCCATCCGCCGACAGTAGATTTCAGCAGGTGGCTGGAGCTGTTCCGGAAGACGGGAATGTCGTAAACAAAGTTGATGAACGCAATGTGCCGCCGGTCGAACGGCGATGGCCCAACGTCGAACCTCCACCCCACGTATGGATTTGTGACGTGGTCGAGGTCGAAGCTGTCACCCCCTCCCAGATTGCCCGTGGTTCCGTCAACTGCCTGCGAATACGTGTAGGCCGCCTGCAGCTGAAGGTCACGCATGACGCGCCCATGCACTTCTGTCTGCAAGGAATTGTAGTGAGAGTTAGCCCCGGTCGTATTCAGAAGTATTGAGGCGAACCCGGGGAAGTTAACTGTGCCGTTAAATGGCACGCAAGTGGCGGTAGTTCCAGGACAGACTCCCACGCCCCCGTTAGTCGCAAGGCTAGCTAACGCGCTCTGTGCCGGCAAATCTGTTTCCTGGGAGTAGCTTTGGAACCGGTTCTGGTTGCCGACGTATGACATGGAGAACACGGCACTCCGTCCTAGCGACTGCTGGATACCGAGGCTGAACTGGTAACTCGTCGGCACTTTATATTGGCGTGTCAAACCCACGACAGAAGACACGGGTATCGGCGCCGGAATCGTTTGTCCGGCAGTGAAGGTGTGCGGGTCCGAAAGCAAGACGTTGTTGATGTTGAGGTTGACGTCAAAAGGATTATTAGTGGCGGCGTTGTACATATCGTTGCCCTGAATGCGCTCGTACATAGTTCCGAAACCGCCACGGAGCACTGTCTTTCCGCGCCCAGTAAGGTCGAAGGCAAACCCAATGCGCGGACCAAAGGCGTTCCAGGTGTCGTTCACCAGCCCCTTAGGAATTCCATTCTTGCCTTGAATTCCGATGCCGTTCAGGTAGAACAGAAGTCCGTTCAGCGCCTGCACCGGACTTGTGCCCAAGCCTGGGCTGTTAGCGGCGATTGAGCTGTAGTTGGGAGTGCCGTCTGGGTTGACGCCGAAGACCGGTTTTAGAGCCGGGTCATACAGGTTGGGATAGAAGTTACTCATGTTGTTGTTGGCTTCATATGTGTGTGGAATTCCGTCCCACCGTAACCCGAGGTTCAGGGTCAGCCGATGAGTGACACGCCAGTTATCTTGAACGTAGGCGGCTGGAGAGATGTTATTCCAGTAGCCGGTGGACTTGAGTGCGTACTCCTGGTATTTCTGCGCGTAGCCGAGGAGGAAATCGCCGAAATCATCTCCGCTAAAGGAGCCGTCAAAAGTAAACGCGCCTTGATTTGGAGCAAAGTAGTCCTGGACCTTCTTGTAAATTGCCCAACTGCCTCCGAACTTCAGCTGGTGCGGTCCCTTGGTCCAGGAAACATCATCACGAATCTGGTAGTCATTCGCCGTGTTCTTCCACGGTTCCCAACTGATGGTGTAATCCGTTCCGATCGAGTTGAGATGGATCTCCGGAATGCGATTGAGCTCGTTCGTGCTGTTAGCAGCAAAGATCCGATTGAAGGTGAAGTCCGAAGGAGCGGTGAAAATGCCCTTCGGAGAAATATTGATGCGGTTGCCGTTGTAGTTGAAAGCCGCTTCGTTCAATAGGTTCGGCCGGATGACATAGGTAGCGTGAACCACTGCGTGATACGAGGGGTTGCCGAAAGTATCGAACGCCGTCGGGACGTTGTCACCACTCCATTGGGTTGTGCCGTAGGTTTGTGAAACTTGATCGGCGATAAAGTGGCCGAAAACCGAGAACTTGTCGGTAAAGCGGTGGTCGATGCGAGCGACCTCCTCCTTCACATTTGTAGGAGAGTTATTGCCGCCAATGAACTGTGCCCCACTGGTGGGTTTGGGAAATATTCCTGCTGCGAGCAACGAGTTGGCGTTGGGTGTAACCATGCAAGCAGGGATCGTATTGTTGGGGAAGGGACCGCCAGGGTTCGCTCCTGCCGGCTGAACACCACCGGGACAGTTTGCAAATTGAATGGAAGCCGGAATTTTCGAGAGACTCGGATCGTTGACGGTGGTTGGGAATACAGCTCCGGTGCCGGCGCCGTTCGCGTCCGGATACTCACTCGCCAACGGCACAGTCTGATTCAGAATCTGACCTTGAATCAGGCGCCGCCATTCCATGTTTTCACTGCGCCGGTCTTCGGATCGATTCGCGGATTGAAGTAGTTTCGCGCATCCAGCGCGTCGTTTCGGCCAAAGTACCACGCTCCAGCATGGAAGTTCTTTGTCCCGGACTTGATGGCCATGCTCATTGTCCCCGCTGACGAGAGCCCGTATTCAGCGCTGTAGTTCGAGGTCATGGTGCGGAATTCGGCAATGGAATCCATGGACGGCATGACATCGGATCCACCGGCGCCACCACGATCGGAAGCTTCGCCGCCATCGATCAGCCACAGGTTATGTCCCTCGCGCAAGCCATTGAAGCTCACGTTCGCATCGCCTCCGGCGGAAGTGGGTACCTGAAAATCCTGCTGCATGCTGGATGCGCCCGGGGTGAGTGCTTCCAGCGTGTACATACTTCGTCCATTGGTCGAAAGCTGTGTGACCTGTTGTCCATTCACCACGTAACTCTGCTCGCCCGTGTCGGACTGCACGGCTACGGTAGCCGCCTCCACCGTGACGGTTTGCTGGGAAGCGCCAAGTTTGAGCTTGAAGTCGACTCGGCGACGATCGCCGACAGTAAGTGCAAGATTCTGCTCGGTTGCGGGTTGGAAATTGGGAGCTTCTGTCTGGACCGTGTAGTGCCCTATAGGCAGGGCTGGGGCGACAAATTGTCCTGCGCCGTTTGTGGTGGATCGCGTAGTTTGATTGGTGTCCACATTGGTGATGTTGACGGTGACATTGGGAACGGCCGCTCCCGAGGGGTCGGTTACGGTTCCGAGAATAGTGGCAACTTGCGCCCGAGATGGAATCGAGCCAGCGAAGATGAGCGCAAGCAGCAGGAGCAAGCAACGTACACACATCGTGTTACGAGGTATTCTGGAAACCAGAGTCGCTAACTTCACAGGGAACTCCTTGGGAAAAGTTTTCGAGCGGGGGTCGTCTTTCTGATAGGTCTTCCGAGCAGAGTCTCTCTGAGTACTGCTGTCGAACGACGGCCTTCTGAAGAAACTAACTCCTCAGCTCAGACGAATTGGCGTCACACCCGTTTTCCACTGAGCGAATGGCGACTGTCAAGACAAACGATTCTGTAGGGATAATAAGTAAGTTGAGAGCTGGCCAGCAGAGTGGCAGCAGTTGTAAGTAGTAGGTGTAAGTAGAGGATTCCCAATGTGGATCATGGCGCATTGCAGTCTGTTACTTGGCACAGGTATTCTGCCGCGTGGCGACCGCGTAACGACAATGACGACAAGTTGAGGACGCGCTGCTGAGTTGTTGGGAGTCCGCCGGCCAGCGTTGCGCGTATCCAGAATTTTCGCTGGTGAGACATACCCCGGACGAAGAACGGTCCACGCACTGCATAAGCTGCTCCGGCACCATGTTGTGTAGAAGATGTCCACCCGTGACTGTGGCCCAGCGCGATTTCAACACAAAGGAACACAGCAACAGTATGGAAACAGGAACAGTAAAGTGGTTTAACGACGCCAAAGGTTATGGATTTATCAGCCGCCAGAACGGCGAGGACGTGTTTGTACACTTCTCGGCCATTCAATCCGGAGGATTCCGCAGCCTTCAAGAAGGTCAGCAGGTGCAGTTCGACGTAGTCAAAGGGCCAAAAGGCTGGCAGGCCGAGAACGTTAAAGGGGTCTAAAAACCACTTACAATTCGTTCGAGAGGCGACCTGAAAAGGTCGCCTTTTTGTTATTGGGAAGGGCGCTTCGTAGCAGCTTCAGAGCAAGTCAAAGCTGACAATTACCGAAGCCTTCACGGTTAGCTCTCCGGGAGCAGTGGAGGGGCCGCCAGAGCGTGATCGCTCGAACGTCGTGTTTGCCGCCAAACCTCCCAGATACGAGTAACTGCCCTCGGCCTGCTGCACTTCCTCGATAGAATAGGTCTTGCCGATCTGGTTGCCCAAGCCTCTGGCTAAAGCTTCAGCTTTCTCCTTCGCCGCCTTTACCGCTTCGTCGCGAGCCTGGTCTTTATACTTGCGGAGTTCGCTGGACTGGTACTCAATGCCGTCGATTTGATTTCCTCCGGCAGCGATGACCGAATCCATCACATCGTCAAGCTTTGAGAGGTCGCGAATCGTAACCGACAATGACTGATTCGCTGTGAACGTGGTTATTCGCACCCCCTTCTGATAGTGGATTTCCGGCTGCAACAAAAGGTAGGCCGTCTGAATGTCTTTCTCCTCGATGCCGAGTCCCTTGAGTGCAGCCAAAATCTTGCGCGACGTGCTCGAGACGGCCGCCCTTGCGCTGCTCGCCTTGCTGCTCTGCCGCTCGACTCCCAACTGCATAACAACGCGGTCCGGGGTGACTTTCACTTCTGCGGTTCCTGTTGTCTTTACCAACTTTGGCGGCGGACAGGCCTGTTGCCCCTGCAAAGACCAGGTTGCCAAGCACAACACGACGACCGCGATGACTTGTCTCATTTCTTTCTTCTCCTTCTGATCTCCATTTTGGAACGCTACTGAGCACCGTTCTTGCAGGGGAGACTGCACAGCCGGCAGAGCGCGGTTCCAGACGGCCTGTTCTAGCTACTGCTCTTGCGAAAGATCTTCGCCGCGGCAGTCGCCAGCAACAACAACGTCATCAGCGAAATTGTGCCAAGAGAGATTGCGCAGTAGAGACACCAGACCCCTAGCTTGTATTGTTCGATCGACGCCAGGTACAGCGCGAACGCGAGCGCCGGGATGACGAGAGCCAGCATCGTCCGGTAATAACGGCGCAGGGCAAGAACGCCGAGGAGCAGGTACCCCGCGATGCCGATCACGGCGACGGGAATGCCGTGGGGACTTGATTGAGGGAATACGGCGTATGGGCTGTGGTTCACGATGCCACAATCCCAGCGGTCGTTGATATCGCAAGGCGATTCGCCATAGGGACGGTATTTCTCGCGTAACGCTAGGGACGAGACGACGATACCGAGAAGGGCGAGAATTAGAGTTTACTGCACGGCCGAAGGGCGTGCCCTCCCGCATCTCCAAAGCCGTTCTGAATCTGACTCAACGCAAAAAGTAAAAACAATAAAGCTGTTCTGAATCTAACTCAACGCAAAAAGTGAAAACAATGCTACTGCTTTGCCGGTGTAGCCGAGTGACCCGCAACCACGATGTTCTCCAGCCAGGAGTTGTCGTCTTGCACAACTACGTCCGCGGTGATGGCGTTGCCGGGAGCCAACTTGTCGAGTTCGGACGCAGGCTTGACGGCATACGGCATTGTCATCGCGCCCATGAATCCAGGGATGTCCTCGGCATCCACGTTGAGCATATTCGCGCGCTTATCCACCGAAAGAACTTTACCCTTGAGGTGGTAACGCTTGGCGGATGCGGTCACCTGAGGTGACATTTGAACGGTTGGCTGGTTCGAACTCTTGTCGCAGGAAAGCACGAGGAACGCAAACAGAAGACAGGCGGGAAGCAAGCATTTCGTAGATCGCATTCGTTCAGTCCTACTCGTCCCGGGAATCGAGGCGCGGCTCTCGGACAGCAAGGGACAAGCCGCCATTCTAAATCAGGCAGCGTGGTGGCATTTGGTTCGTTGACTCTGTAACCGATCAACGGAAGCGAACTCCCAACACTTGACCCCCAGTCTCTGGCGGGTGAAGCCTTCACCGACGACCGACGACGGAGAGCCGAGAGCTGAGGCCTGACGCCTGAGGCCTGACGCCGGTCTATAATGTCGTGGTTCCAGCAAGGAGAAGCTCATGTCGCAGGTCATCCCTGATAAGTACCGCGATCTTTTCAACAAGCGTTCGTTTGCCAGCCTGGGTACGCTGATGCCCGACGGCAGCCCGCAGGTCACGCCTGTCTGGTGCGACATTGAAGGTGACCTGGTCATCATTAACACCGCCAAGGGGCGCCAGAAAGACAAGAACATGCGCCGCGATGCGCGCGTGGCCCTGGCGATTATCGATCCCGAAAACCCCTACCGCTATCTGGAGATCCGCGGGCGCATCGTCGAGATCACCGAAAACGGCGCCGACGCCCACATAGACAAGATGGCCAAGAAATACCTGGGCGCGGACAAGTATCCGTACCGGCAGCCCAGCGAAGTTCGCGTCATGTACAAGATTCAGCCTGAACGCACCTCAATGATGGGATAGCCCCACAGGGCGGCCAAGCTTAGCCCAGCGCGGAAGCGCTGGGTAGCTAGGAGAAATGATTCAAGTCGCGTAGGGACGGCCCAATTCGCGACGAAGTTAAGCGGCTGAATATCCCCGAACTCGACTTTGACTTTTTTGCGGTCTCGGCGTACTCGGCGGTGAAATGAACATTCTCACTAGCAACGGCCCCTTAACTGGCCAGCTCGATCTCTCCTGGGTTCGCTCGCAGTTCCCATCTCTCTCGCGGGTGCTCAACGGTCATCCCGCCGCATTCCTCGACGGCCCCGGCGGAACCCAGGTTCCGCAAACGGTGATCGACGCCATCTCGCATTACCTGAAAGCCAGCAACGCCAACACGCACGGCCAATACGCCACCAGCCGGGAAACGGATGAAGTACTTGCCGGCGCACGCGCCGCAATGGCGGATTTCCTCGGCTGCGATTCAGATGAAATCGTCTTCGGTCCGAACATGACCACGCTGACCTTTGCCATGAGCCGCGCCATTGGCCGCGAGCTCGGCCCTGGAGACGAGATCCTGCTCACGCACCTGGACCACAGCGCCAACGTTTCTCCGTGGCAGGCGCTCGAAGAACGAGGCGTGAAGATTCAGTTCGCCGATATCCGCGAAGACGATTGCACGCTCGATATGGACGACATCGCGCGCAAGCTTTCGCCGCGCACAAAAGTTGTCGCCGTCGGCTACGCGTCCAACGCGGTCGGCACCATCAATGATGTGAAGACGATTGTGCGCATGGCTCACGATGTCGGAGCGATGGCGTATATCGACGCCGTGCATTATGCGCCCCATGGGCTGATCGACGTCCGCGATCTCGACTGCGATTTTCTCGCCTGTTCCACCTACAAATATTTCGGGCCCCACATGGGCGTGCTCTACGGAAAGCGTGGACATCTGGAGCGACTGCATCCTTATAAGGTGCGGCCCAACACGGATGCTGTGCCGGGACGCTGGGAATCGGGCACGCTGAACCACGAATGCATTGCGGGAGTGACGGTGTGCGTCGATTACCTTGCCGAGCTGGGACGGCGAAGTTTATCGAACCACGGCTTCGCCGACGTCAGTGTGCCCCGTACAAATCCAGAGGCAACCTCGAACCACGTGGCCCCGGACGCCCCGGTCCGGGTTGGGCGGGTGAGGGGACCCGCCCTTACGCAAAGCGACCTGGAGCGTGCGTCAGCGCAATCCGCACGCGGTGCGACGTTGCTTGCGGCATTTGGATTCCGTCGCGACTGCCTAAGGACTGCCTATCGCGCAATCCAGGCGCACGAACGAGAACTCTGTCTGCGAATGCTGCGCGGCCTTGCGGAAATTCCTGGTCTGCGCCTTTACGGAATCACCGATCCCGCGTGCGTGGCGTCCCGCTGCCCGACGTTTGCTGTTCGCATCGAAGGCCACCATCCCGCAGAGCTGGCCGCGAAACTCGGCGAGCGCGGCATTTTCACCTGGGACGGCAACTACTACGCCCTCAACCTCACCGAGCGCCTCGGCGTGGAGCAGGATGGCGGCTTCCTCCGCATCGGCTTCGTCCACTACAACACGGAAGAAGAAGCGGACCGGGTGCTCGCAGCCTTGCGCGCTTAGGCCAGAGCAAATGTTCCCTCGCGAAAGACACTGACGTATAATCCTCTCCTCGCTAGAAGCCGTACTTAGAGGCTGTAGCAGAGGAGAAGCATGGCGACCGCCACCCCGTCATTTAAAACTGTTCCAAAATCAGCGGCAGCGCTGCCCGGCCGTCGCTACGATCATTATTTCTTTTCGTCGGTCGCGGCACTTATGCTCGGCGCAGTGATCCTGGGGTTTGGTCCAAGCTACTATTTCGCCGGAGTGCTCAAAGCTCCGGTGCCCAGCGCCATCATTCATGTGCACGGGGCAGTGTTTACCTGTTGGATGGTGCTCCTGATTGGCCAAACCTCCTTCGCGTCCATTGGGAGAGTTGACCTCCACAAAAAACTCGGCGTCGCAGGATCTGTTCTCGCTCCGTTGATGCTCATTCTCGGCGTGTGGGCAGCAACCGATTCACTGACCAGAGCTCCTCGCGTTCCCGGGCGTGATCCACTCGCTTTCTATGCAATTCCACTGATCAGTGTCATCGCATTTGCGACTCTGATTTTGTTCGCGTTGCGGCAGCGTCGGAATCCACAGGCCCACAAGAGAATCATCCTAGTGGCCAACGTTGCGCTCATGACCGCTGCGATTGCGCGCTTCCCATTCGCCTTCGTCCACCGCAGGGCGCCAATTGCGATGCTCTGTGAGTACAGCTTCCTAGTGCTTCTGATCGCCTACGACCTTTGGTCCATGCGCAAATTGCAGCGCTCGACGTTGGGTGCCGCTGCGTTTCTCGTCTCGGCTCAGTGGACCGCGATCTTTTTCTCCCATGCGGCGGTGTGGCACGCCTTTGCGCTCGCGGTGCAAACGTGGGCCAAGGCGCACATGGTTTGATTCCTACTTTGCCGCCGCGCTCTCCGACTTCGTCCAGGCCGACGCATTTAGACACTCGACGGCGCCATCGATCATTTTTCCCAAGCCAGCCCGAAATTTGATCTCGTCGGTGATCTGACGATTGCCCAGAGCTTCGCTGATCGAGAGCGTCGCTTCCAGAAATGACAGCGCCGCAGTCTTCTTTTCCTCTCCCGGACGGTTGCCAAAGAGTCCTTCAATTCCACTAACGACCGCAGGGAGGAATGAAAGTCCGTGTAACAGCTTCGCCACATAATCCATTGTGTCTCCTTTTCTTCTTGAGGTTGGTTCCGTTCAGTAGCTCAGAAGGCCGTTCAGTAGCTTCGGAAATCAGCCCCGTAGGAGCGGCCGAGCTTAGCCCGGAGCTGAAGCGCTGGGTAGGCTGCATTTGGAGTCAGAGATCCCGGCGGGACGGCCGAAGAATTCGGGGAAATCACGGGTGCCGATTGAGAATGTTCTGTCGCCCCGCGGGGGATCCCTCGCTGCATCGGCATAGGGGGAGTGGTCGCCCACTCTCCCCTGCCACACCACCGTACATGCGGGTCCGCATACGGCGGTTCGATAGGTTAGTCCCACCGATAAAGCGGGCGGGCTGGGTGTTCGCGGTTTGGGGACGCCGTGGGGGTTTCACTTCTCACGTTAGCATCCGGCGCGGGCTTCACCCGCACCCTGCCCACGGAGGCCCGCCGAAGCGGGATGGCTAGTGCAATACCCTGATCGAGACCCCAGCACTACTGATCCTTCCTATCGTTCGGGCCTTCGCCGCTTGCGCGACTACTACGCCCTCTGCTGACTTCTCCTGTGCGGTCAGGGCACCTTACGATGTCCTCAGTCACGATTCCGTGACGCACAGAAGATCTCCCGCGATAAGCTCGACCGCTTTCCCCGCACGACCGCCGGATTTACCACCAGTGCCCTTGATGAATATGGGCTTCGCGATCAGTTGCTCGCTCGTCCAGCACCGTAGGCCTCATCATCCGGTTCTTGTTCATCGGCCCGTGTGTTTGCTCCACGCTTCCTTCAGACCCCACCTCACGGTGACCCCCTTGCGCTTCGCTAGACCTTCACCTCCATCAGGTTGGTCAGAGGACTTTCACCTC
>WNFY01006573.1_pt1 | contig 12116 bp, 10 predicted proteins | sample 5400091 | NCBI WGS metagenome assembly WNFY01 (sample SAMN13153364, study PRJNA577476) | soil metagenome | isolation source: 60 cm soil or saprolite under grassland replicate 1 | place: USA:California | collected 2016-06-15 | reverse complement strand
GCGGTCGTCAACGTCAGCGGCACACCGGGGAACACGCTCTGGCGCACGCACCTGATCCCCGGCCTCGTTGCGCACGCGTCGCTGAAGCCGAAGCCAACGGTGAAGGTCAGAGAGGACACCGCGCCGGTCAAGGGAGCGACCATCCGCGGCGGAGGCAAGGTCGGGCATACGAACGCCAAGGGCCTCGCCTCACTGAAGGGCTTCAAGCGGCACGCGCTTGTGAGGGTCACGAAGGCGGGCTACGTGGCCACTTCGTTCCGCGTGCCTTAGCTTCAGGGCTAGGATGGCCGCGTGGCCGTAACAGCACGTCCAAAGCTCGACGCGCAGAAGCAGCGCGCCGACTTCCCGATCTTCAACGAGCTGATTCACGGTAAGCCGCTGTCGTTTCTCGACTCCGCGGCGAGCTCGCAGAAGCCGCGCCAGGTGCTCGACGCGATGCAGCGCTTCTACGAGACCTCCTACGCGAACGTTCACCGCGGGGTCTACGAGCTCGCAGAGCGCGCGACGGCCGGCTACGAGGGCGCGCGCGAGACGGTCGGCCGCTTCCTGAACGCGCCCTCCCCGCGGGAGGTCGTCTTCACCAGAAACGCGACCGAGGCGATCAACGTCGTCGCCTACGCCTGGGGGCTGAACAACCTTGGGCCCGGCGACGTCGTACTCGTGACCGAGCTCGAGCACCACTCCAACTTCGTGCCCTGGCAGTACATCGCACATAGGACCGGCGCCGACTTTCGGATGCTCCCGCTCGACGATGAAGGCGAGCTGAGGCTCGACGCCCTCGACGAGCTCGCGGGTGCGGGCCGCGTGAAGGTTGTCGCCGCGGGCATGGTCTCGAACTCGCTCGGCAGCGTGAATCCGGTCGACAAGCTCGCCGCCTGGGCGCACGAGCGCGGCGCGATCATGGTCTGCGACGCCGCTCAGGGAGCCCCGCACCGGGTCGTCGACGTCCAGGCGCTCGGAGCCGACTTCGTCGCCGTCACCGCGCACAAGCTTTGTGGGCCTAGCGGGATCGGCGCGCTCTGGGGTCGGATGGAGCTGCTGGAGGCGATGGAGCCGTTCAATCTCGGCGGCCACATGATCAGCCGCGTCACCGTCGAGGACACGAGCTGGGGCGAGGTGCCGGCGAAGTTCGAGGCCGGGACGCAGGCGATCACCGAGGCCGTCGGCTTCGGCGCCGCGATCGACTACATCACCGAGATCGGCCTCGACGCGGTCGAGCAGCACGAGCACGAGCTGGCCGCCTACGGGCTCGAGCGTCTCGCCGAGCTGCCCTGGGTCAAGACGTATGGGCCGCCCGCCGACCGCCGGGCCGGGATCATCTCCTTCAATGTCGACGGCATCCACCCGCACGACGTGGCCCAGATCCTGGACGGCGAAGGCGTGGCGATCCGCGCCGGCCACCACTGCTGCCAGCCGCTGATGGCCAAGCTGGGCGTGGCCGCAACGAACCGAGCCAGCTTCTATCTCTACACGGTCACCGAGGAGATCGACCGGCTCATCGCCGGGCTGCACAAGGTCCGTAAGATCCTCTCTTAGAGCCGATGAGCGACCAGATGTACAGAGAGGTGATCCTCGATCACTACAAGAACCCGCGCGGGCACGGGGTGATCGAGGACGCCGACGCCGAGGCCGAGGGGTTCAACCCGCTCTGCGGCGACGAAGTCTCGATCTACGTCTCGTTCGCCGACGACGGCGAGACGATCGAGGACGTCAAGTTCTCGGGGCGAGGCTGCGCGATCAGCCAGGCCGCGACCTCGATGCTCGTCGACATGGCGAAGGGTCGCAAGGCAACGGACCTCGCGCAAATGCCGAAGGACGAGCTGCTCGAGGAGATCGGCATCCCACTGACGCCGATCCGGCTCAAGTGCGCCTTGCTCGGGCTCGGGGTGCTGAAGGTCGCCCTGCATCGCGCCAAGGGCACGCCGCTGCCTGAGGAATGGGCCGGTCTGGACGAACTCGAGCTGAAGTAGCGTGGCCGAACTGGATGTCGGCCCGGTCGAGGAGCTGCCGCCGGGTTCGGTCAAGATCGTCGTCGCGGGGTCGATCGCGGTCGGCGTCTACAACCTGGACGGAGAGTTCTACGCGATCGAGGATCGCTGCTCGCACGATGACGGGCCGCTCTGCGAAGGGGATTTCGATCCCGAAGAGGGCTACGCCATCTGCCCCCGCCACGGCGCCCACATCGACATCCGCTCAGGCAGGCCGCTGACCCTCCCGGCCGTCTTTCCGGTCGAGACCTTTCCGGTTCACGTCGAGGACGGAATCGTCAAGGTCGAGGTGACCTGAGTGTTAGACGATCGCGTCCGCGCAGTGCTCGCCCGAATCGAAGCCGAGGAGCCGCGCCCGCCAGGAGTTCCGGTCGAGCCCACGACCGGCCGCTTTCTCTTCTCGGTCTGCGCGCCGCAGGCGGACTGCGAGGTGCTCGAGATCGGCGGCGGCCACGGCTACTCGACGATCTGGCTGGCCGCGGGCGTGCGCAATCTCGGCGGCCGCGTGCTCTCGCTGGAACGCGACCACGAATGCATCGCCGACTGGCGCCGTAACATCGCCGAAGCAGGGCTCGAGGAGACCGCCGAGCTCATGGAGGGCGATGCGCGGGAGACGCTGCCGATGATCGACGACGTTTTCGACGTGGTCTTCCTCGACGCGGCGAACAAGCAGTACGAGGAGCTCTTCGGCCTCGCCCGCGACAAGCTCGAGCCCGGCGCGCTCGTGATCGGCGACGACGTGACGCTGCATGCGGACACCTTGCGCGGCTATACCGAAGCCCGGCAGGCCGATCCGACCTTGCTCAGCACGACCGTGCCACTGGACCGCGGGCTCGAGTTGTCCGTTGTGCTCCGCTGAGTGAGAACGACAGCCTTGCGGCCTGCTACTTTTCGCCTACCGCGGAAAGGAGGTGGTCCGGATAGACATTTCAAGTAGCACGGGCAGTGGAGGTACCAGCGGGTAGAGGCGTGTCCCCGGCACCTACGGGGAATCGCCTAGCCAGCGTAGGGGACTCGCGCTTCGCGCCGCCGTTGCGATACGGCTGGAAGCGCCTCTACTAGTTCAACGCTGGTAACCGGACCAAGGGGCCATCTTCGGGTGGCCCCTTGTCTTTTTCAGGCCGGCGCACGCTCTATTTCGACGCGCGGCAGCCAGCCGAGCCAGCTCGGCAGGTACCAGTTCCATCGGCCGAGCAGTGCCATCGCGGCCGGGAGGATCACCGATCGGATGATCGTCGCATCGATGAGCAGCGCCACGGCGACGCCGAAGCCCATCTGCTGGAACTGGACGAGATCGCCCCTGGCGAAGCCGGCAAAGACGGCGACGATGATCAGTGCGGCGCCGGTGATGATGCGTGCGGTCGACCCGACGCCCCACGCGACCGCCGCCCGCGTGTCGTGGCCCGCGTCGTAGCGCTCCTTGATCCGGCTGAGCAGGAAGACCTGGTAGTCCATCGAGAGCCCGAACAGAACCGCGAACAGGAACAGAGGCACCCAGGCCTCGATCACGGCGACGTGCTGGAAACCGAAAAGCTCGTTGCCGACGCCCTTGAGAAAGACGAGGACGAGCAGGCCGTAGGCCGCGCCGACCGAGAGCAGGTTGAGCACGATCGCCGTCAGGGCGATGACGATCGACCTAAAGGCGAGTGTGAGCAGGACGAGCGTCAGCCCCAAGACCAGCGCGAAGACGTACGGGGTCGGATTGCTTACCGAGTCGAAGTAGTCGATGTTCTCGGCCGTCCTCCCGCCGACGAGGACGGTGGCGTCGGTGCCGGAAAACGCCTGCGGAATCGTCGTCGATCGCAGTTCTCGCACGGCCGCGACCGCACGCGTTCCTGCGTCGTCGCCGTGGATCGGCACGTCGAGTGCGGCGACGCTCCCGTTCGTCGCGTAGCGGATCACGCCACGGCCGAACTCGGGGTTCGCGGCAAGCTGAGTGCTGAGTCCCCGGAGTGCCGCTCGCACTCTCGGATCCGAAGCGTGGTGGGCGACCACGATGCGGACCGGGTCGGTGGTGGCGCCGGGAAAGCTCTGCTGGAGCAGTAAAAAGCCACGCTTGGAGACGAAACGGTCAGGAAGCGTGCTGATTCCGTTGGCGCCGATCTTGAGCGAGAAGACCGGAATCGCGGCCGTCAGCAGGAGTGCGCATGCGAGAACCAGGCTGAGGGCGGGCCGACGCAAGACGCGGTGAACAATGCCGCTCCAGAACCGGCTCTCCGGGTCGGCGTGTTGCGCCGCAGCGCCGCCGATGAAGGGGATCCTGAGGGCATTGACCCGGTCGCCGAGAAGGCCGAGCAGGGCCGGCAGCAACGTCAGAGCCGCTGCCACGGAGGTGACTCCGACGAGGATCGCGCCCGTGGCCAGGCTCCGCATGACCGTGTTCGGCACGATCAGCATCCCGAGCATCGCGATCACGAAGGCAGTGCCGCTGAAGAGGACGGCGCGGCTCGCCGTCGCGCCAGAAGCCTCGATTGCGTCCAGCGGCTCGCGGTCGTGGCCGCGTTCCTCCCGGTACCGGGAGACGACGAACAACGAGTAGTCGATGCCGAGAGCGAGTCCCATGCCGGTCAGCATGTTGATGACGAAGATCGAGAGCTCCCAGATCGAAGCGACGACCGCGACCAACCCGAGCCCGACGACAATCGCGAGTAGCGCGAGCGCGATCGGGACGAACCCGGCGACGACGGAGCCGAAGACGAGCAGGAGGATTATGAGCGCGGCCGGCAGGCCGAACTGGAGCTCTCCGCTCTTGAGGTCGTGTTGCGAGAGATCGGTGAAGTCCTGGTCTCGGACGTCGTTGCCAGTGATTCCGACGTCGAAACCGGAGCGGCCGTCCGCCCGCTCGACGATTCGGTTGATCTGCTTGATGTCGGTCGTGTCGGCGACGTTGAATGTAATCAGCGTCGCGTGCCGGTCGGAAGAAACGAGCGTTCGGTCTCCGGTTGTGTAGAACGATCGCGCGTCAAAGACCTTGCCCGTGGCGCGGCCTTGCTGTGCAAGGGCTGTGACGAAGACGCGAAACTGCGGGTCCGTCACTCTGTACCGCGTCGAGCGGACGATGACGACGTTGTCGAAGTTGCGGGACGGATCGAAGGGGAACGAGCTTGCCTCGAGACGCTCGGCTTGTCGGAACTCGGGGTTGCCCGCCGCGCTGCCGTTGGAGGTCAGGTTGCCGGGAAGCAGAAGCGCGATCGCCGCGAAGGCGAGCACGAGCGCCCCGATCCAGGCGCCGATCGTGCGCCACGGATGCCGGCTGCACGCCCTCGCGAGACGTTCGGTCACGCCTTCGAGTTTCCCGGCTTGGCGCCTCGGCGCAACTGTTCATCGAGCGACAACAGCGGAAGCTGGAACGTCTGGACGGCGTCGTCGTTGGAGACGACGTTGTCACCGTGCTCGAGCATCTTCAGCAGGTCGCGTGTGAGCGGGATGTTCCCGGGCAGGCGCTCGGTGACGAGCGCGTTGACGCGCATCAGGCCAATCGGGACGTGGAGGCTCGGGCGGCGCCGGATTCCGAGCGCCGTCCTGAGCTGCTGCCAGAACTCGTTCCAGCTGACGATGTTGGGGCCGCCGAGCTCGAAGGTCCGGTTCGTTTCGGGTTTGTGGAGGGCGGCGGCGAAGTACGCGGCCACGTCGTCGACCCAGATCGGCTGGATCCTCTGGTCGCCTGCGCCGATGATCGGCGTCACAGGGGTCAGCTTCGCGAGCTTGCGGAAGGTCGGCAGGATGCCGCCGTCTCGCCCGAAGACGAAGCTCGGCCGGAAGATCACGTGCTCGAGACCGGAGTTCTTGACCGCCTGCTCCATCTCCCACTTGCCGTGGTAGTAGGGGACGAGGTCCTTCGAGTCTTCGCTCGTGCCGAGGGCGCTCATCAGGACGAAGCGCTTGACGCCGGCGTCCTTTGCGACCGTGACGAGGTCGCGGGTTCCCTGCTCCATCACCCGCTTGAACTGCTCCTCTCGGCCCTGACGGATCGCGACGAGGTGGACGACCGCATCGACGCCTTCGACCGCGTGTTGGAGGCTGACGGTGTTCGTCATCTCGCCGACCACCGGCTGGCCTGGCAGCTCGCGTGAGCGGGTCGAGTCGCGGACGAGCAGCTTCAGGTCGTGTCCTTGGTCGGCGACCGCCCGTACCACGTGCGGGCCGATGAAGCCCGTCCCGCCGGTGATCAGAACCTTCATTTGGTCGGCTCGCGCTCGAAGTTCTGCCAGTAGCGGCTCGGGGTGGGGCCCATTTGGCCCTGGTACTTCGAGCCGAGGTCGCCGCTGCCGTACGGGTGGTCGGCGGACTCGGAGAGCTGCATGAAGGAGATCTGGCCGATCTTCATCCCGTGGTAGATCGTGATCGGGAGGTTAGCGACGTTGGAGAGCTCCAGCGTGACATGTCCGTCCCAGCCAGGGTCGATGAAGCCCGCAGTCGAGTGGATCAGCAGGCCGAGGCGGCCTAGGCTCGACTTCCCTTCCAATCTTGCTACTAGGTCGTCGGGCAGCACGATCCGCTCGAGCGTCGAGCCAAGCACGAATTCGCCGGGGTGGAGGATGAAGGGGCGCTCGTCGTCGATCTCGACGAGCTCGGTCAGATCCTCCTGCGGCTCCTTGACGTCGATGTAGGCGTAGCGCGCGTTGTGAAAGACCCGAAAGAAGCGGTCGACGCGGACGTCCACGCTCGAAGGCTGCAGCAGTGACTCGTCGTAGGGCTCGATGACGATCCGCTGCTCGTCGAGGAGCCGAGCAATCGTCCGGTCGGAGAGAACCATCGTGCCGATTCTACGGAGCGGTTTCAGGGACAGGCACCTGCGGTGCCTGTCCCTACAGGCGGTGGGAATGTCGTTAGCGGCCGCCGGCTGCCGCGCCGGCCGGGTGCAGCGGCGCTGCCGGTACGCGCAGGATCCGCGCGACCGGGTGCGGCAGCCACCAGTTCCAGCGGCCGAACAGGCGGACGAGCGAGGGCACGAGCAGCGTCCTGATCACGGTCGCGTCGAAGATGACCCCCGCGGCGAGTCCGATGCCGAACTGCTTGATGTCGACGCCCGGGCTGCTCGAGAGCACGAAGAAGGCGAACATCAGCACCAGCGCCGCGCTCGTCACCAGCTTCCCGGTGCGCGCGAGGCCGAGCTCCACCGCCCTCGCGGTGTTGTGGCTCTCGTCGTACTCCTCCCGCATCCGGGTGAGCATGAACACCTCGTAGTCCATCGAAAGGCCGTAAAGGAAGGCGAAGATCATCAGCGGGATCCACGAGATGATCACTCCCGTCGCGGGAACGCCCCAGATCGCCTCCGAGCCGTGACCCCACTGGAAGATGAAGACGATGATCCCGTAGGCAGCGCCCAGCGAAACCAGATTGAGCACGACCGCCTTCAGCGGCAGCAGGATCGACCGGAACGCGCGCATCAGCAGGACGAACGTCAGCAGGATCACGAAGGCGAGCACGTAGGGGAACTTGCCGTAGACGGCGTGGACGAAGTCGCGGTCCTCGGGTGAGACGCCGCCGAGGGTGGCCGTCGCCGTTAGCGGTGGCAGGACGTCGTGCTGCAGCTTGGAGATCGTCTTTGAGGACTCGCTGGAGGCGGAGTCGGTCGTAGGGAATGCCTCGACGAGCTCGTCGCCGTCACGGCGCCATTGCGAAGGCGCGATTGCGCCCGCGATTCCCGGCGTGGATCGTACTGCGCCGACCACCTCGCGCGCCGCGTTCGGGCCGCTGTGCTCGATCAGCACCACGTAGGGCTTCATTACCCCGGGCGAGATATTCGCCCGGGCGAGTGCCTCGCGCCCGTCGATTGCGTTGCCAGTGCCCGGATAGTCCTTGAGCTGCGCCTCAGCCGGATTGATCTGTAGACCCGGAATAAGCAGGATCGCGACGATCGCGATCCCTACCGCCGCCACCGGGATCGGGTTCCTCGTCACGACCACCGCCCACCGGTGCCAGAAACCGTGCGTCGGATCCTGCCGCTCGACGATTCGCTTCGGCATCACCCGCAGCCGGTTGATCCGCGGCCCGAGTATCGCGAGCAGCGCGGGCAGCAGCGTGATCGAGGTCAGCACCGAGACCGCGGGAATCAGCAGGCCGCCGATTCCGATCGACCTGATCACCGGGATCGGCAGGATCACCATAGAGAGCAGTCCGATTGCGACCGTCGAGCCCGAAACGACCACCGAGCGTCCCGCGTGGCGCATTGTTTCGATGATTGCCGTGTCGGTGTCCTCGCCGTTCTGTAGCTCTTCGCGGAAACGGAAGATCATCAGCAACGAGTAATCGATCGCGACGCCCAGCCCGACCAACGCGACAAGGAACTGCACGATCAGCGAGACCGAGGTGATGTAGGTCAGCAGGTAGACGAGTGTGAAAGTGTTCAGGATCGAGACGATCGCGACGGCGATCGGCATCGCGACCGCCGGCAGCGTCCCGAAGACGAAGAGCAGGATCACGAGCGCGCCCGCGCCGCCGATCAATGCTTCGGTTAGCACGCTCGGGCCGTTCGTGTCGCCGCCGCTTGCCGCCTCCTGCAGCGGATCGCGTCCCGTTAGATACGACTGGACCCCGGCCGGCGTCGCCTGCTTCAGCGCTGCCCGCGCCTCCTTGATCTTGACGTTGCCGTTGAAGCCCTGGTTGCCGGGCGGATAGAGCTCGGCGAACGTCGTGTGGCGGTCGCGCGAGACGTAAGCGTCGCTGCCGGTCGAGAAATAGGAGCTGACACGCGAGCCGGGGTTCTGCTTCGCCGCCGCTGCGATCGCCCCTTTGACCGCTGTGACCTTGGTGACGTCGCCCTTGTCGTGGAAGACGGCCACGAGCGGCGCGTTCTCGCCGGTTCCGAAGGTCTTCAGCGTCCGCTGATTCGCCTCGTAAGCCGAGTAGCCCGGGATCGAGAACTGCTCGAGCCAGCGCGACGAGACCGCGTTCGCCGACCAGGCGCCGACAAGCGTCAAGGCAAGCCAGAGGAGCACGATCGCTCGCTTGTGGCCGAGCACGAGACGGGCGAGCGCGGTCATAAGCCGGGCACCATAGATATTCGCAACGACGGCGCGCAAGGGCCATATTCCCGCGCTGAATCGGTCCTATACACCTATTCATTCCGCCGGTCGCTCATGTATCTTCGGAGGCATGGCGATGACGCGAACGATCGAGCTGAAGACTGCGATTCCGGGGCCCAGGTCCCGCGAGATTCTGGCCCGCAAAGAGCTCGTGGTCGCCGACCCGCTGTCCGTCTTTCTCCCCGTCGTGATCGAGGAAGGCCGTGGCGCAACGCTCACCGACGTCGACGGCAATACCTTCATCGACTTCACCGGCGGCGTCGGCTGCCTCAACGTCGGCCATTCGCATCCGCGTGTCGTCGAGGCGGCGCAGGAGCAACTCGCCAAGTTCTCGCACACCGACTTCACGATCGTCCCCTACGAGGTCTACGTCACGCTCGCTGAACGGCTGATCGGGGCGTCTCCGTTCCGCTCGCCGGCCAAGGCGGCGTTCTTCAACGCCGGCACGGAAGCGGTCGAGAACGCGATCAAGTTCGCGCGAGCCTTTACGGGCCGCCCGGCGGTGATCGGGTTCGAGGGCGGCTTCCACGGCCGCACGCTGCTGTCGCTCTCGCTGACCTCGAAGACGCACCCGTACAAGGCGGGGCTGGGGCCGTTCGCTCCCGAGGTCTACCGGGTGCCGTTCCCGAACGATTACCGCGGGCCGAGCGCCGAGGAGGCGCTCGCGGCCCTCGAGCGCGCGCTGATCACGCAGGTCGCCGCCGAGACGGTCGCTGCGATCGTGATCGAGCCTGTCCAGGGGGAGGGCGGCTTCGTCGTCGCGCCGCAGGCGTTCCTCGACGGCGTTCGCCGGCTCTGCGACGAGCACGGGATCGTTATGGTCGTCGACGAGGTCCAGACGGGCTTCGGGCGCACCGGCAAGCTCTTCGCGATCGAGCACTACGGAATCGAGCCCGATCTGATCACCGTCGCCAAGTCGATCGCAGCCGGCTTGCCGCTCTCCGGTGTGATCGGCAAGGCCGAGATCATGGATGCGCCCGGCGACTCGGCAATCGGCGGCACCTATGTCGGCAACCCCGTCGCGCAGGCGGCGGCGCTCGCCGTTCTCGACGTGATCGAGGACGAGGGTGTCTGCGAGCGCGCCGCTCAGCTCGGTGAGACGATCCGGGGCCGGATGGAGTCGTGGCGGGACCGCTGGCCGCAGCTCGACGACGTTCGCGGCCTTGGCGCGATGCTGGCTCGAACTGGTGAAGGAGCCCGCGAGCAAGGAGCCGGACGCCGACACGGCGACGGCGATCGTCGAAGCGGCCGCGGAACGGGGCCTCCTGCTGCTCAAGTCCGGCATCTACTCGAACTGCATCCGCGTGCTGGCGCCGCTAGTCCTCTCGGACGCCGAGCTCGACGAGGCGCTCAGTGTCTGGGAAGACGCGCTCGAGGCCACTCTCGCGCCCCTGGCCGGCGACGGCTCCGCCGCCGCCTGACGCAGCTGCCGGCACGCTGCTCTCCGGGCCCGTGCATTCGCACTGTGCCCTCCGGCATCGCACCGGCACCAGCGCCCCAGTCCTGATCCTTGGAACGGCCGCGGGCGCCGCTTCCGGCCGGGAGTACGTTCTCTGGACGGGAAGCAAGGTCTTCGTCACCGCCGACGGGCAGGGCTGGCGACAGGTGACGCCGCGGGGTGCCGTCAGGCCGGGCACCTTCAGGGCGATCGACGCTGTGGCGTTCCGTGGGGCGCGTGAGGGCTGGCTGATCGCGAGCGACTGTTCGACTGGGCGAGGATCCGTCTACCGGAGCTCCGACGGCGGGCGGAGCTGGAAGGCCTATGCGTTTCACGCTCACTCGTGTGTCGGGGGAGCGAACTTCTCGCTCTACGTTGAAAGCGACAATCGGGCGTGGGTGCTCCAAAACGAGCCGACCGGCCCGAACTCGCGCGTCTACCGCACGACCGACGGCGGCCGATCGTGGCGGCTCGTTAGCAAGCTCGCGACGTACGGGGGGAAGGTTGCGTTCGTCAGTCCGAGAGACGGCTGGCTCGCCGGTCAGCGCCTTTTGCGGACGGCCGACGGTGGCAGGAGCTGGCAGATTCAGCCACTTCCTGCTCCGCACGGCTACAGCGGGCGGCTGGTCCTGCTCACCGCTCCCCGCTTCTTCGGCCAGAAGGGCGTTCTTGCTGGCCAGTTTGGGAGCGGCAAGCCGGTGATCGGCTTCTACCGAACGGTCGACAGAGGCCGCAGCTGGCGCCTGCTCGCCACGCTGCCGGGCTCGGTGCCGGGGGTCTTTCCCCAGTTCGTGCTCAGCGCGGCGTCCGCCTCGACGAGCTGGTTGCTGACAGCGGGCGCGAAACCGGCCGTCCACGTCACCCGCGACGGTGGCCGGCACTGGTCGAGCCACCCGCTCGCGCAGAAGCTCTACGCGCCCGTTGCGCTGAGCGCGCGCGTGGCCGCGGCCTCTGATTTCCACGGCATTCCGTACATCACCTACGACGGCGGCCGCACCTGGCGGCGTCTGAAGCTTTAGGGAGCTCAGTTCCGACCGGGATTAGACGGACGCCCCGGCAAAGCCGGGACGTCCTCCAAGTCGGCGTCGCAAGCGAACGCCTCGGCTCTTGGGTCCGGGCATCCTTCAACGCGTGGTCGGGGAACTGATTTCAGGCCGGTACGAGCTCGAGGAGCTCGTCGGCTCAGGCGGCATGTCGAGCGTCTACCGTGCCCACGACCGGCTGCTCGAGCGAACGGTCGCGCTGAAGATCCTGCACGAGCAGTTCACGCGGGACGACGCCTACGTCGAGCGCTTTCGCCGCGAAGCACGGGCCGTCGCGCAGCTAACGCACCCCAACATCGTCACGGTGATCGACCGGGGCGAACAGGACGGGCGGCAGTTCATCGTCTTCGAGTACGTCCATGGGATGAACCTGAAGGAGCTGATGACCCAGGAGGGCCCGCTGAGCCCTCGCGAGGCGATCGAGCTCGCCCTGCAGGTCGCGCGCGGGCTCTCGTTTGCGCACGAGAGCGGGCTCGTCCACCGGGACGTCAAGCCGCAGAACGTGTTGCTCGACGCGGACGGCCGCGCGAAGGTGACGGACTTCGGCATCGCCCACGCGGTCGACGTCGACGGGATGACGATCACCGGCACGATCATGGGGACGAGCAACTACATCGCG
>WNFY01004957.1_pt1 | contig 12116 bp, 14 predicted proteins | sample 5400091 | NCBI WGS metagenome assembly WNFY01 (sample SAMN13153364, study PRJNA577476) | soil metagenome | isolation source: 60 cm soil or saprolite under grassland replicate 1 | place: USA:California | collected 2016-06-15 | reverse complement strand
CCAGCCCGCTCAGCGCGTCGGCGGGTAGACGCCTGACCGCTTCTCGAGAAAGGCGCGGAAAGATTCGCGCCCATCGCGCGTGAGCGCACTCTCGGCCATGACCTCCATCGCACGCGCGTAGGCGGCCTCGAGGTCTAGGAAGGTTCGTTTGCCGAGCGCCTTCGAGGCCAGGCTGCCCCGGCTTGCGGCGCGCGCCAGCGCCTCGGTCGCCTTGTCAAGCTCTGCGCGCGGTACAACGCGGTTCACGACCCCCCAGGCGAGCGCGGTGCGGGCATCGATGGCATCGCCGACCATCGCCAGCTCGAGCGCGCGCTTGGCACCCACCGCGCGGGCGCCTAAGGACCGTGCCACGGCTGAGACGGCATGGCCGGGGGCGAAGCAGGCGGTGTGCGAGCCGGTGTCTGGGCGGGGACGCTCGCGGCGGAATCCAATGGGCTCACCTCGATGCCGAGCCGTTTGGCATCGGCGATGCTCAGCCATGTGACGGACTGTGGTACACTTTGCGTGATGTAGACAACGGCGGAATACGGCAAGCCGACGCGATTGAGATAGGCGCCGAGCAGGGCGTTGGCGACGCCGGTGCCCTGCGCCGATTTGGCATTGGACGCCAAATGCAACCCGATCCGCGCGTTGGGCCCCATGAACCGCTGCGTGCCACCCAGCCAAGCCATCGCGCATGCTGAAGCGCATCGCGCGCCGGCGGGCACAAGGGTCTGGAAGCCTTTCAGGCGGATCGTTTCGCCGATCTGAATTCCCGCCACTAGGCTGCCCCCATTGCTCTCCAGGCGGATGATGGCGGCGCTGAGCGAACCCGTTTTCGTGAAGAATTGCTCGCCGTCCTTGCCTTCGAAGCTGCCTTGCACCACCACAACCGGGTCCGGACCAGTCGATTCAATGGAGATGCTCGCCGCATGCGCCGAGCCAGCCCAGAAAACCGTCCAAACGAGTGCCGCGACTCGCATGAATTCTTGCCCTTGCTCTCCACTGGCTCGAAACTTGGCAGGCGCGCCGAGCACCCGAGGGGCGAACCACCTACTCTTTGCAGCGAGGCGCGGCCATTCTGTGGCATTCTCCGCTCGAGCGTCGAAAGGGCTAGCAGCGCGCGTCTCAGCGCACGGCCAGCGCCTGCCGGTCAATCGGTTGTAATCAGGCCCTTGCTGGTCGCCACGATCCAACGGTTGCCCCAACGCACGATCGAGTCGATCCGTCCCGCACCTCGCACGGTGTCTCCAACTGATACCCTTCGGATACCTTCGGGTCCCTGCAACACCGCCGTGCGGCCGGATACGTTCCGAACCGTCCAGCCCTCAATCGTCGTCGGCCTAGTGTCCGGCATCGGTGTGGATCTGTTTCGGGCTTTCTTTTCTCGCGGGAGCGCCGCCACTGGCGGTTTCGCCGCGGTGGTTTTCTGCGCAGCTGTCGGCACAGTGTCAGCGGGGCTGACGACCCCTTGATCAGCATGGGGGGTGGGCTCGCTGCCAAGTCTGTTGCTGCCCAGGTCACTTCCGGCCGGGGTAGAAACCTGGTTATCCGGCGTTCCCGAAGTTGTTTGCTTATCAGTAGCCAGAGGAGCCCTGTCAGGGAGAGCGATCTGCTGGAGTGATATCGACGCTGGATCAGACTTGAGAAAACGGTACAGGTCCAATAGGCCCGTCCACCACCCTAGCCCAAGCGCCACGATTAGCATGCCTGTGAGAACCCCGATGTGGAGTCTCGTGCCATCGCGAGGGACGAGAGAGCTTAGGGCCTCGTCCTGATTGGGAGGTTTGACCTCGCCAGTCAGTGGAGCTGATGCTTCGATCATCCTAAGTCCGACTTGATTGGTTCCGATGGACTTAGACCCGTCTCGCTCGGAAACAGCGATGTCTGGGTGGCTCTGTGTCTCGATAACGGGAGCCGCTGTGAGCTTGAGTGAGTTGTTTTGCGGGTCAACCGTTGATGATGGATGTGCAGGCTCCGGGTCCTCACACACAATGCGGACGGCCACCGCTTCGATCGACATGATTCGCCCGGGAGAGGTTTGGCGCTCATCGCTCATTATATGATCCTCTTGCCCCAATCATCATCGACGACGGAAAAATTCTGGGCAGAAACTAAACCGAACCTTAAGGACCAGACTAGGCCCGGTTGACGGCATTTTGATGGATGGTCAAAGGCACACCGCAATTCGTGCGTCACCGTCCCAGGCGTAATCCGATAAAAGAGAGCGCACCGCGGGCCGATGCCCCGGCCGGTCCCTTCGATATGCAGCGCGGAGGCACCCGGCGCTGTTACCGGCGATCCGTCGAGGGCGGTCGCCCAGCTTGCAATCCGCTCCACCGTGGCATTGACTTACACGATGTGCGTCTGATCCCGGCGCAATACGTGAAGCCGTTCCTCAAGGGTCACAAGAACGACTACCGCGATGCCGAGGCGATTGCGGAAGCCGTGCAGCGGCCAACCATGCATTTTGTGGCGATCAAGACGCCCGAGCAGATGGATCTGCTGGCTCTGCATCGCGTGCGCTCGCGCCTCGTCGCGAGAAATGTCCGCATAGTGGCCGGAAGCGGACGCGCTCAGGAGCCAAAGCGGAACTCAGGAGTCATGGCGTGTTGGTTCTGATAATGGAATATTATCCGAGGTAATCCCTTTGGGTTCAGGGCGAGACCGCTCATGCTCCAGATTTCCTCGGCATGCCCGAGAACCCGCCGTCAAAAGAAAAACCAGCCCATCCGCCCGGTGCTGATGATGGCGGTCGTTCACCAGGCCCCGTTTCCACAGGTCGTCGGTAGCGTGCTGCGCCGTCGAATAGGAATTGAATCGGCTGCGACCAGGAAATTGAGTGGCTGGGGTTTCGGTCCACCGATCGCCAGGCCAGTCAGGGTCTGAGAGCGGCGGCGAGGCAGACAGAGGCCAGGTAATTTCGTGCCAGCCTGTCGTAGCGGGTTGCGATGCGCCTGAAGTCCTTCAACCTGTTGAACGCATTCTCGATGCGCCAGCGCAACTTGTAGAGACGCTTGCTGAAGCCGAACGGTTGTTTCCTGTTGCAGCGATTTGGAATGACCGGCTTGGTTCCACGCTCACCCAGTTCCTCGCGCAATTCGGCGCTATCGTAAGCCTTGTCGCCGAGCAGCCGTTTCGACGGCTTCACTCTGCGGATCAGGCGCTCCGCGACCGGGCAATCATGCGCTTCGCCTCCGGTCAACAGGATGATGAGAAGGCGCCCTTTAGCATCTGCGAGTGCGTGAATCTTCGTGTTGCGCCCGCCGCGCGAGCGGCCAACAGCCTGCTTCTGCTCCCCCCTTTTCCGCCCGCCGCCGAGCGGTGCGCTTTGACATAGGTGGAGTCGATCATCTGGGTATCTGTCGATCCTCCGTTCCCAGCAAGCTCCCGGAATAGATTTTCCCAGATCCCGCGCTGCCCAGCGCACGAAGCGGTTATAAATCGTTGTCGGCGGGCCGTACCAGCGGCAACCGCTTTTCAGCACGTGACGAGGCGGCCGTGCGGATCGTCAGCCCCGGTTCGGTCAGTGCGCTACGGCCCGGATAATCCTCGCGCGGCCGGGAGCGGAATGGCCCCGCGCCGGTAATAATCCCATTACAGCGCATCACTGGCTAATCGCAGGACTTCACCGGAGTGGCGCTCTTGTGCCTCACACCGACCGCGCCTAGTATGAGGCAACACATGAAGGTCTGGGAGGATACAATGCTTCGCCTCTATTTGCTCGCCGTATTGAGTGCACTGGCGCTCTTCGGCGCGCCGCAAGCCTCGGCCCAAAAGACGATCAAGGTCGGCTTCCCGATGATCCTCTCGGGACCCGGTGCCCTGTTCGGCGAACCGGCGCTCAAAGGGGCGCAAATGTATGTCGAGGAGGTCAATGCCGCAGGGGGCGTGCTCGGCAAGAGGCTTGAGCTGATCCCGCGAGACACGAAGGGCAACGCCGACGAGGCCGTGCGCGTTTCGCGCGAGCTCATTCTCAAAGACAACGTCGATTTCCTCGTCGGCACACTCACTTCGGCGGAAGGTCCGGCGGTCTCGACCATCGCCAAGGACAACAAGATCGTCTTCATCGCGCCGATCCCGAAGACCGATCAGCTCACCGCTCCGGCGAACCTGCATCCTTACGTGTTCCGCACCGCCTCGAACACCACGATCGAGGGCCGTACCGCTGCCGAGATCGTCGCCAAATGGGGGCTGAAGCGGGTCGCGACGATCAGCCCCGATTACGCCTACGGCCAGGACGTGACGAAGGCCTTCGTCGAGCATCTCAAGAAGATCAAGCCCGATGCCGAGATCGTCGACCAGCAATGGCCGAAGCTCGGCGAGGCGGATTACACGCCGTTCATCAACGCGCAGATGGGCAAGAAGCCGGACGCAGTGTTCTCCTCGCTGTGGGGCGGGCACTTCCTCACCTTCGCCAAGCAGGCCAAGCCGCTCGGCTATTTCGATGCCGTCAAGTACAACTTCATCGGCGCCGGCGAGGCGGCCTCGATCGAATCGGCAAGGACGATGGGCGCCGAATATCCGGTCGGGATCTGGGGAAACACCTACGACGTCAACGACTGGCCGAACGGACCGGCGGCGCACAAGGACTACATCCAGCGCCTGAAGGCCTATAGCAAGGAGGAGAACCCCTCCTCGTGGCCGATCACCGGCTATGTTGCGATGCAGGTGCTGGCCGAGGGCATCAAGAAGGTCGCGAGCACGGACAGCGACAAGGTTGCGAAGGCCCTGCTCGACCTTACCGTCGACACCCCGATCGGTAAACAGACGCTTCGCGCCAAGGACCACCAAGCCAATCGCGGCCAGTTCTGGGGGAAGACGGTGAAGGACGAGAAGCTCGGCTTCGCCCGGCTCCAGGAGGTGGTCTATATCGATCCCGAGCCGTTCATGTACTGAAGGTGTACTGAAGGAGCGCGCCCGCCGCCGGGCCTTGCGGCCACAACCGCGGCAGGCAAGCGGCGGCATCTGCCTCTTCTGAGCGGCGCGGATGGAACCCTCTTTCCTCTTGGGTCAGTTCCTCAGCGGGCTCACCGCGGCGATGTTCCTCTTCCTCATCGCTTCCGGCCTGTCACTGATCTTCGGCGTGCTGCGCGTCCTGAATTTCGCGCATGGCTCGTTCTACATGCTGGGCGCCTATCTCGCCTGGCAGGTCGTGCGCTGGATCGGGCCGGCGGGAGAAGGTTTCTGGCTGGCGGTGCTCGCCGCCGCGCTCGGCGTTGCGCTCCTCGGCGGCGTGATCGAGCGGCTGTTACTGCGTCGGCTCTATGGCCGCGAGGAGCTCTATCAGCTGCTGTTCACCTACGCCCTCGTGCTCATTCTTGGCGATGTAGCAAAGGTGGTGTGGGGCACCGGGCAGCTTTCGGTATCGCGGCCGCCGAGCCTCTCGGGCGGCTTCGTCCTGTTGGGCGTTACCGTGCCCTTCTATAACCTGTTCATCATCCTTCTGGGACCGGCGATCGCGCTCTTCTTCTGGTTCGTGCTGCAGCGGACACCGGTGGGGCGGATCGTGCGCGCCGCCGCCCTCGACCGCGAGATGTTAGGCGCGCTCGGTGGTAATGTCGGCTGGGTTTACACCGCTACGTTCGTGCTCGGCTCGTTCCTCGCCGGGCTCGGCGGTGCGCTGGTGACGCCGACGCAGAGCATCGTTCCCGGCATGGACGTCGGGGTTATCGTTGAGGCTTTCATTGTCGTGGTGATCGGCGGCCTCGGCTCGTTCTGGGGGACCTTCCTGGGCGCACTCATCTTCGGCCAGGTTCTCGCCTTCGGCATCCTCGTCCTGCCCGGCTTCTCGATCTTCGCGGTCTCGGTGCTGATGGCCGCCATCCTCGTCGTGCGGCCCTGGGGACTCATGGGGCGGCCCATCCCATGACGCGGGACTGGACAGGCCTATCGTCTTCCAACGTGCCCTGGACGCTCGTCATCTTCCTGGCGCTGTTGTCCGTGCCGTTCCTCGGGTCGCGCTTCTACACCTTCGTTGCGACCGATATCGTCATTCTCGCCCTCTTCGCCACCAGCCTCAACCTGCTCCTCGGCACGACCGGGCTCGTGACGTTCGGCCACGCCGCGTATTTCGCGATCGGCGCCTATGCCTGCGCCCTGCTGATGAAGGTTTGGTCGGTGCCGTTCCCGCTGGCGTTCGTCGCCGGCGGCATCGTCGCCGCCGGCTTTGCCACCGTGTTCGGCTTCTTCTGCGTGCGTCTCACGAAAATCTATTTCGCCATGCTGACGCTCGCCTTCGCGCAGATCGTTTGGGCAGTATGCTTCAAGTGGAACGAGGTGACTGGCGGCGAGCAGGGCCTGCCGAACGTGCCTTATCCCGAGCTCGGCTGGATGGAAGAGCTGCCGCTGCCCGACGCCTTCCGCGTCGGCGAGAGATTCTATCTGGTCGCGCTCATCCTCGTCGCGCTCGCGTTCGCGGCCCTGCGCCGGCTCGTTCTCTCGCCGTTCGGCCGTGTCCTCACCCTCATCCGCGACAATCCGGAGCGGGCGCAGTTCATCGGCGTCGACGTGCGACGCTACGAGCTCGCCGCCTTCGTCGTCGCCGGCTTCTTTGCCGGGCTCTCGGGCGCGCTCTTCGGCATCTTCAACCGCGGCGTCTTCCCTGACTTCGCCTTTTGGACGAAGTCGGCCGAGCCGCTGATCATGACGATCCTCGGCGGGATGGGGCATTTCTGGGGGCCGGCGGTAGGCGCGGCTGCGCTCATCCTCCTCAACCAGCAGATCACCTCCTACACCGAATACTGGCCGTTCGTTCTCGGCACGGTGCTGGTCGTGCTCCTCTTCGCCTTCCCCGGCGGGATCGTCGGCACGCTGGCCAACGCAGCGCGCCGCGGGCGTCAGAAATCGAGGGCGGCAGCGCAGCCGGTGCGCCATGCTTGACGTTCGCTCCCTGCGCAAGACCTTCGACGGCTTCATTGCTGTCAACTGTGTGAGCCTCGCGGTCGCTCGTGGCGAAATCGCCGCAGTGATCGGCCCCAACGGCGCCGGCAAATCGACTTTCTTCAATCTCCTCACCGGGCATCTGCACCCCGACGCCGGGCAGGTGCTGCTCGACGGCAAGGACATCACCGGCGCGCCGCCGCACCGCATCTGCCGGATGGGTGTCGGGCGATCGTTCCAGCGCACCAACATCTTCCCGCAGCTCACCGTCTTCGAGAACGTGCAGGCGGCCTACATCGCCCATCGGGGCCGCGGCACAAACTTCTGGATACGCTCGGCGTTACTCTACCGCGACGAGACCGAGGCGCTGCTCGCCTCGCTCGGACTGCTCGAGAAGGCCGGGGTCATCGCCGGCGCGCTCAGTCACGGCAACCAGAAGCAGCTCGAGCTCGGAATCGCGCTCGCCTGCGACCCCGAGCTGCTGCTTCTCGACGAGCCGACGGCGGGCATGTCTGCGGCCGAGACGCACGAGACAATCCGGCTGCTCAAGCGTGTCGCCGACGAGCGCGCGCTCACGCTGCTCTTCACCGAACACGACATGGAGGTCGTCTTCTCGATCGCGCGCAAGATCTCGGTGCTCCACCAGGGGCGGCTGATCGCGGAAGGGCCGCCCGCAGTGGTGCAGCGCGATCCCGAGGTGCGCCGCGTCTACCTGGGAGAGCGCCGATGACTGAGCTCCTGGAGGTCCGCGACATCCACGCCGCCTACGGGCTTTCGCGCGTCCTCTTCGGGATCAGCCTCGAGGTGGCGCGGGGCGAATGCGTGTGCCTCCTCGGGCGCAACGGCGTCGGCAAGACGACCACCCTGCGCGCGGTCATGGGTTTGACGCCGCCGAGCGCCGGCCAGATCTTCTGGAAAGGCGAGGACATCACCGGATGGGCGCCGCACCGCGTCGCGCGCGCCGGCATCGGCTTCGTGCCGGAGGACCGGCGCATCTTCGCCGAGCTGACGACCTGGGAGAATCTCGACGTGGCGCAGCGCGTCGCCAGGCGCAGCGGGGCATGGACGATCGAGGCAGTCTATGGGCTGTTCCCGAAGCTTCGCGAGCTGCGCGATCGCCAGGGCGGATTCCTGTCGGGCGGCGAGCAGCAAATGCTGACGATCGCGCGCACGCTGATGGGCAATCCCGAGCTCCTCCTCCTCGACGAGCCGTCCGAGGGGCTGGCGCCGCTCGTCGTCGATCAGCTCCTGGAGCGCGTCGCGGCGCTGAAGCGCCAGGGCCTAACGATCGTGGTCGCGGAGCAGGGCGTCGCCTTGTCGCTCACCCTCGCCGACCGGGTGTACGTTCTGGAGAAGGGCCGGATCCGGTTCTCCGGGGCCGCCGCGAGCCTGCGCGAGGACGCCGCGCTTCGGCAGGAACTGCTCGCGCTTTAGGGGAGGTCCGCTATGCCATTCGTTAACATTCGAATCCTCAAGGGGCACAGTCAGGAGCGCAAGGACGAGATCTCACGACGAGTGACCGATGCGATAAGCGAGGTCGCAAAACTGCCGAAAGAGGCCGTGTGGGTTGTGTTCGAGGATGTGAGCTCGGATGATTGGTATGTTGGTGCCAGAAGCGTGACAGAGCTCAAGAAGAAGGCCGACCAATGACGAGCGTCGAGCTCCGTCACGAGCGGTTCGAGGCCGTCGTCGGCTCTTCGGTCGAGTTCGAGAAGCTCGCGACCGGCTTTCTCTTCACCGAAGGGCCGCTCTGGCACGCGCGCGAAAAATACCTCCTCTTCAGCGACATGCCGGGCGACCACCTGCGCCGCTGGAGCGAACGGGACGGGATCAGCACGTTCCGCAAGCCGTGCCACAAATCGAACGGGCTCGCCTGGGACCGGCAGGGACGGCTGCTCGTCTGCGAGCACGCCTCGAGCCGGGTGACGCGGACCGAGCCGGACGGGCGGATCACCATCGTCGCCAGCCATTATCAAGGAAAAGAGCTGAATAGCCCAAACGACATCGTGGTGAAGACCGACGGTGGCATCTACTTCAGCGACCCGACCTACGGCCGGATGAAGTATTACGGGGTCCCGCGCGAGCCGGAGCTCGGTTTTCGCGGTGTCTACCGGGCCGAGCCCGACGGCAAATCGCTTCGTCTGCTCGCCAACGACTTCGCCCAGCCGAACGGGCTCTGCTTCTCGCGCGACGAGAAAACTCTGTTTGTCAACGACACCGAGCGTCAGCACATTCGCGCTTTCGATGTGCAGCCGGACGGAACCCTCCGGGGCAGCCGTGTCTGGGCCGAAACCACCGGCGAGGAACCTGGCGCCCCCGACGGAATGAAAATCGACAGCGCCGGCAATCTCTATTGCTGCGGCCCCGGCGGCATCCACGTCTTCGCGCCCGACGCCACCTGTCTCGGCGTCATCCGCGTGCCCGAGCCTACCGCGAATTTCGCATGGGGCGACCACGACTTTCGCAGTCTCTTCATCACCGCCTCGACGTCGCTCTATCGCATTCGCGTGACTGTGTCGGGGACGCCACAATGGCTAGACATCGCCTAGTTCTCAGCGGGACGTTGACACACCTCCGGCAGCTCGAGCGCATCTACGCGGCAATTCCCGAGCTCATTGTCCTGCGCGAGGAATGGCCTTGCAGTTGTCCGGCGGCCAGCAGAAGCTCGTTTCGCTGGGCAGAGCGCTGATGGCAGCTCGGAAGCTGCTGTTGCTGGACGAACCGTTCGAAGGTGTAGCGCCTGTGCTTGCCCGTCGTTTGGCGGAAGTGATCTCGGACTGCGCAAATCGGGATTGTCGGTCCTCCTTTCAGAGGCGAGTATGACTCATGTACGCGGGCTGCTGGATCGCTTGTTCCTGATCGATCGCGGTTCGGTCGCCCCAAGGAGCTAAGACATGTCTCGGGCCGAACGGGCGTGGCTCGGTACCGTCCCCCGCGTGCGCCATGAGCGGCACTATGGTGATCGCATCGTGCGCTGCTTCGTGGAGCGGCCAAAGAACGCCTACGAGCTTCTGCGGGAGGCGGTAGCACGCAACGGGGCGGGCGAGGCGATCGTCTGCGGCAACGAGCGCCTGACCTACCATGAAAGCGCTGTGGAGCAATGTGCTGCAGGGCTACAGATGGCTGGCATCGATAAAGGCGATCGTGTGGCAATGCTTCTGGGCAACGGCATTCCATTTCCCATCGTGCTGTTTGCTGTGCTTCGCATTGGCGCAATCGCCGTGCCGATGAGCGTGCGGGAGCAGACGCCGGGGCTTGCCTACATGCTCACCCATTCGGGTGCGAAGCTGCTGGTATCCGATGCCGATCTCGCCGACCGCCTGCCGGGCCCCGAGGACACGCCGGCCATCGTGCAGCGCATCGCAGTCGACCCTACGGCGCCCTTCGGGACGATGCGCCTGCTCGCTGCAGCCGCGGGACGCCCGCCGGCCGCTGTGGACGAGGAGGATACGGCCATCATCCTCTATACCTCCGGCACCACCGGACGGCCGAAAGGCGCCATGCTCAGCCACCTCGGCATATGCCACTCGGCGCTGCACTACGAATGCTGCATGGCGCTGACATCGAACGACCGCTCGATCGTTGCTGTGCCTATGAGCCATGTGACGGGCGTGATTGCGCTGATCGCGGCGATGGTGCGAGCAGCAGCCGCGCTGATCGTCATGCCTGCCTTCAAGGCCGGTGAGTTCTTGGAGCTGGCCTCCCGTGAGCGCATGACGCATTCACTGATGGTACCGGCGATGTACAACCTTTGCTTGCTCGATCCGACTTTCCAGCCAGCGAGGTATTCGGCTTGGCGGGTGGGCGGGTATGGAGGCGCCCCCATGGCGCCATCGACGATCGCGGGCTTCGCGCCGATGCTGCCGCGTCTGTCGCTGATGAATGCCTATGGCTCGACGGAGACAACGTCCCCGGTCACCATGATGCCGCCGTCCGAGACGTGCGCCCGGCCCGACAGCGTCGGCTGCGCCGTGCCCTGCGCCGACATATTGGTAATGGATGATGACGGCCGCGAGGTTGCGCTGGGAGAGCAGGGCGAGCTTTGGCTTGGCGGGCCGATGGTCGTGAAGGGTTACTGGGACGATCCTGCGGCAACCGCCGAAAGCTTCATTGGCGGCTACTGGCGCTCCGGCGATATCGGATCGCGGGATGCAGAAGGCTACGTGCGGGTGTTTGACCGCAAGAAGGACATGATCAATCGTGGGGGCTACAAGATCTATTCGATTGAAGTCGAGAACGCATTGATGAGCTTCCCCGGCGTAGTGGAAGCGGCGGCTGTCGCGCAGCCATGTCCGGTTCTCGGGGAGCGCGTCCACGCGTTTGTGGTGGTGAACGATGCCAGCTTGCAGCCAGCTGATCTGAAGCGCCATTGCGCGAACTTGCTTGCCGACTACAAAGTTCCCGACATTTTCACGCTGCGCGATCAACCCCTGCCTCGCAACGCGTACGGAAAGCTTCTAAAGCGAAGCCTGCGAGCCGCTTCCACAACCGCAGGCGAGTGAGGCAAGCCGACCCTCACTCATCATGGCCATTATAATCGGATGGTCCAGCCGTGGTCCTCATGCCGGATCGTTGGTGGACCGCGCCCGCGTCTTGACGAGCGGGTCTGAAGTTGATTGCCTGCTAATACTGACCGGGGAGCACGGCGCCGACAGCGGGTCGGGGATCAGAACGCCCTGCTGGGCCGGGTTGGCGTTGCACGGATCATCAATCTTGGGGCGCGGTGACCGGCCGGATCCCTGGAGCTCCATGACGAACACATCGAAACCCTTCTGCGCCAGAGGCGATGCGGCCGGCTCGTATCGGACCGATGCCGTCCACATCCCGCAGGCGGTGGGGCTCCACCTCGATGACGTCGAAAACCTTGTCGCCGAAGGCGCGCAGGAGCTTCTTGGCATAGACCGGGCCAATGCCGCGGATCATTCCCGAGGCGAGGTACTTCTCGATGCCCTCAGCCGAGGTGGGCGCGGAGGTCTTGAGGAACCGGGCTTTGAACTGCTGACCGTGGGTGCGGTCGTTGACCCAGCTGCCGGTCGCTGTAATCCACTCGCCAGCCGAGATCGCGGCGGCATGGCCGACCAAGTTGATCAGCCGACGGTGGCCACGGGCCTTAACCCTGACGACGCAAAAGCCATTCTCGGCGTTCTGGTAAGTGACGCGCTCGACCAATCCGGTGAGCACCTCGCGATCGGATGGTGTGGGCTCGCGCATCATTGATGGCCGTCACTGCCTAGCGGACCTATCGGCAGGCGGCA
>WNFY01012481.1_pt1 | contig 12122 bp, 11 predicted proteins | sample 5400091 | NCBI WGS metagenome assembly WNFY01 (sample SAMN13153364, study PRJNA577476) | soil metagenome | isolation source: 60 cm soil or saprolite under grassland replicate 1 | place: USA:California | collected 2016-06-15 | reverse complement strand
TTTGGAAGAAGCAAAGAGAGACCTCGCCACGCTCAAAAGGTCCGACCAGTTCTTCCCGCACAAGCGAGAGTTCCAAGAACTTTCTATCGAAGTCACATCACTACAGCTCCAGGAGATAACGGGAGGATACGGAGGTATCCGATGCATGACCTGCGTCCTCAACCGCAAACCCTCAAACTAGGGCCCTAATCCAATGAAGGTTCTAGTAAGCCTAGGCGGCAACGCCATCCTCCAGCACGGCCAGAAAGGAACGGCAGAACAGCAGGCCACAAACGTTCAGAACACGGCCAAGCATCTAGCGCGCCTCCTTCGGAGAGGCGAGAAGATTTCCATCACGCATGGGAACGGCCCACAGGTGGGCAACATTCTACTCCAGAACGAGATCGCGAAGGGTATTCTTCCACCAATGCCCCTCGACGTGTGTGGAGCAGAGAGTCAAGGAATGGTGGGTTACATGCTACAGAGAGCAATGCGCACGGAGCTAGACACTGGCGGGCCAAACCTGCCTGTGACGACTCTCATAACACAGACACTAGTAGACAGGGAGGATCCCGCGTTCAAGAACCCTACAAAGCCTGTGGGACCATTCTACACCGCTACCGAGTCTTCGGACTTGAAACGATTGAAAGGATGGCAGATGATCAGCGACAGCGGACGAGGCTTCCGAAGAGTCGTCCCCTCTCCAACCCCACTGGACATACTGGAAAAGGAGACGATTATCCGATTATACGAAGCAGGGACTGTAGTCATTAGTGCTGGCGGTGGGGGCGTTCCAGTCATCAGAGACAAAGACGGCATGCTGAGAGGCGTTGAAGCAGTCCTGGACAAGGATCGAACCGCAGCCCTCCTCGCCAAGATTGTCGGAGTGGAAACCTTGCTGATTCTGACAGACGTAGAGAAGGTATCCATCAACTATGGCAAACCCGATCAACGAGGACTTGACAGAATGACTGTCCGAGAGTGCAGAAGGTATCTTGATGAAGGCCAGTTTCCCGCGGGGAGCATGGGTCCGAAGATCGAGAGTGCAATTAGCTTCCTGACAGGCGCAGGGAAGAGAAGGGCTATCATTGCCTCGCTCGAAAGCGCGGAAGAGGCACTCAATGGAACGGCCGGGACTACAATCATAAACTGATTCTTCTACGAAGGTTCACTCGTTTTCCGGGGGAACGCAGTGCTCAGGTCTGGTTACATCTTTAACCCGAAACTAGTTCAGAGGAATTATCTAGTGCCGAGGTTCAAGTGCGCTTGCTGAGAGGCAACGATCGACTCCCAATCCGAGCTGTTGGACTCTCCACCACCCTTGACCACCATTACTGACCGCGAACACTTGTGCACGACTCTCTCAGAAACGCTGCCGAGGACAAGGCCGCCGACGCCTCCGAGTCCGCGGTTTCCGACAATGACGAGGTCAGCTTTCAAATGGTCTGCGGCGCCGCATATCGAATCAACAGGATTACCCGACAAGGTTTGCAGGCGGATCCTTATCCCGGCAGGATTGTATCTGTAGACAGGCTCGCTTGGATTGTTGGATTCAACGGAGATTCCTTTCTTCGGAAAATGCTTAAGGAGCAATTCTCGATGAAAACTCGCAATTCGATTTCGCTCCTCGTCAATGCTGAACTTCCTCATTGGGTCCGGGTCCAGAACGGTCAGTATGACCAGCTCGGTCCGGAGTAGGGAGGCAAGCTCAGCGGCTCTGCCGATTACCGAATGAGCATTGCGTGACTGGTCAACGGCAGCGAGGATGGTACGCATTCCAGCATTCATCTCCAACCAGCCTAGAATTATTCCTGTCATAACCCGGAATCGATAATCACAGTGACAAAGCACACGTAAAGTGAACCCCCTTGGTTTGCTGATTGTGTCCAAATACGAGCCGCGTGCTGGACTATTGCGGTCGATAATTCGTCTGTCAGACATCAGGAGCCATGTTAGGCGAGTTAACCTTCTGCGCAGGCGAAACAGGACATTTCTGGTCATAGGCTGGTATTTCGGAAGGTTCGAGCTTCTGACCGGAATCGTCTTTCTCGGTGCGGCCGCCGCGATCTTCGCCTTCTCCGATAGGAGAAGAACAGCGAAGGTTCTGAGGAGCCCGTGGACCTCCAACCCCTAATCCTCGATCCTCAAGAGATCCAGCGAAGGCAGTGAAACGCGGCGAGTCTATCCGATTACGCAGGTGGACCAGCTGCACTCGAGACATTTGTAACCGAGTTTGCTCATCATATCGAGAGTGCGGTTCGGTGTTGAGGCCAGATACCTGTTCAGGCGCTGTGTCGGTGTCTTGAGTACCTGTTCGCCCTTCGACGTGTCTCGATAGATCGTTACTCCTCTCAGGCCTATCTTGTATGCGAACAGGTAGGCGTTTTCCACGTCTTCCACTGAAGTCCATGAAGGCATGTTGATAGTCTTGCTCACGGCGGCGCTGATCCACTTCTGCATCTCATACTGTGCCCGTATGTGGTCCCACCAGGGAATATCGTATGCTACGAGAAAGACCCGCTTGAAACGCTCAGGGGCGGCTTCCAGTCCTTGGAGCGAACCTCCATTGTCGGATATTCTCTTCAAGACTGTCTTTTCGTAGGAGGTGTCGGTGCCGAACTGTCGTTCAAACTCCGGGTCGACATAGTAGAAGCTGCCCACGGTAACATGCTTCTCGAAGACGATTGCGAACTGGGGCTCTAAGCCGGACGAGGTGTCGGCTATCATCGAGATGCTTCCCGTGGGAGCTATCGTAATATTATGGCAGTTTCTTGTCCCATTCTTTTTCACCTCATCCGCCAGGCCGTTCCAGTCGAGGGTCCACCATTCCTTATGCCGGAAGCCCTCCAACGGCAGTTTACCTTCCGCGTAGGAGGAGTTGTTGAGGAGGGGGAATTCGCCTCGCGCCTTTGATAGTTGCACTGATGTTTTGATGGAGTGATAAGCAAGGAATTCTACGATTCTGCTCATCATCGCAAAGCCTTCCTCGCTGTTGTATGGTATCCCTAGCGCGTAGAGTAGGTCGGCCAGACCCATTAGGCCAAGTCCAATTCTGCGCGTTGACTTTGAGAGTTTCTCGATCTCCTCGATTGGGAAATTGTTGAGGTCGATCACGTTGTCTAGGAAACGCGTTGCCACGCCGATTGCTTTGTCCACTTCGTCCCAGTCAATCATAGCCTTGCCGTCCTCTCGTCTTACGAATGCGTAGATGTTGAGGGAACCTAGGTTGCAAGACTCGTATGGATACATGGGCTCCTCGCCGCAGGGATTAACACATCTGATGTCTCCCCAGTAATTCCTCAACGGGTTGTCGGCGTTGATGTTGTCGAGGAAGAGGGCTCCCGGATCGGCTGTCTCCCAGGCCATCCGGGCGATATCATGCAGTAGTTGCTTGGGGTCCACTTCCTTCCAGACGGATCCGTCTCGCCGGTTGGTCAGCAGCCACGGCCTACCCGTTTCGTAGTGGTCCCAGAACTCGCGAGGGATCAGTACTGAGATGTTGAAGTTCTCAAACTGTCTCGTCTCGCGCTTTGACCTGATGAACTTCTCCACATCGGGATGGGACGCTTCGAGGATTCCCATGTTCGCACCCCGTCTCTTCCCTCCCTGCCTCACCACATCGGTTACCGTGTCTATGATGCGCATGAACGAGACTGGTCCCGAGGCGATTCCTGATGTGGAGGCGACCCGGTCTCCTTCAGGCCTAAGCGGGGAATAGTTGATTCCTATCCCGCCTCCCGACTTGAATATCAGGGCCGCTTGTTCTGCGGACTTCATTATCGACTCCATGCTGTCGGCGATGGGGAGTACGAAGCAGGCGCTTAGCTGGCCCAGCTGAGCGCCAGCGTTAAACAGGGTCGGGCTGTTTGGCAGGAACTTCTTCTCTACCATCAGGGAATAGTATTCTCGGTACTCAGGTAGGTGGTCTTCAAAGTCTCCACTTCCAAGCTTTTGGACAAGCTCGTTCCACGAGAGCCGCATCTTGCCATCATTGTTCAGCTCTCTCCAGAGATGATGCATTCTTCCTAGGTGATGCCTGTTCCAGGTGACCTCATAGCCTTCACCCTGATTCTTTCCTAGGCCCAGCTTGCCTTCAAGCGGAACAGGGTCGAATTTCTCGACCGGCCGTTTGGGCTGTGCTCCTTTCTTGTCGAAGACCCGCGGGTCGTGAAGAATATCGGAGATTATTATTAGAGATGCGACGCGCTGGAAGAGTTGTTTTGGACTCTCGACTATTCTTCCATGGTCATCCTTCAATAGATAGCGGGAGGCTAACAGTCGGAGAGCGTTGAGGGACAATGACTTGTCAACCTCGTCGACATAGTCCTTCTCGAGAATCTGTTTCTTCTCATCCCTCAGCCTCTCCCTTTCTCTCCTGTAGACAACGTATGCCTTTGCCGCAGGATACAGGTTGAGCTGTACAAGGGTCTGCTCGACGACATTCTGGATCTCCTCCACATTCGGTGGATTCTCGGTGCCATACTTTTCTGATAGGAAAGAGAGGATTCGCTGAACAGTCTCCTCCAGCATCTTTTCGTTGAGGCTCTGGGTCGCAACCATCGCCTTTCTTATCGCCTGAAGGATCTTGTCCGTGTCGAAGTCGACAGTCCTACCATCACGTTTGACGACTCGCCCGGGAAGGCTCAACCGCTAAACCCACCCCATGTTGCTATTCTGCTAGAATATCTTAGTGCTCGTTTTCCTTGCGGTACCTGCACGTTCCCGGCATCTCCCAGAGACGGCTTTAGGCTTCAAAACAGCCCCAAAACACCAAGAAGAGCCAGAATTAGAACAGTCGCACCGACGACCCCCCTCCCCCCGGGGGATGGCGAGTCGCGCGACACAGCAGCCCCTGGAAAGGGTTCTTAGCGTGTCCATCGTGACGTCCCAACTCCTGCCAATGAACGACAATTTCTAGGGAGTGTATCGAGATGCGGTTCTATGCTCCTCCTAGAGAGACAATCAGATCGGTGAGAAAACCCGCCAAGAGCCCGATGAAGATTCCCACCATGATCAGATCATTGCTAGACTGGCGTCGCGCAGCGTTGTACATCAAAAGCGTGACGTATACCAGAGCACCTGCAGCAAGTGAGAGGAACAGCACATAGGTCAATTCTGATACCCAGAGGCTTCCTATGATCGTACCCAGAAACGTAGGGCCACCCCCGATCAACCCAAGCTTCGCGAGAAACGAGATTCTAGGTTTCTCAAGAATCCCCGTCAGTGGACCCGCGATTCCAAATCCTTCAGTTGCGTTATGCGCTCCGAATCCGACGATCAGGACTACGGCGAGAGCGATCGAGCCTGAGGCGTATGACTGGCCGATAGCCAAACCTTCGCTGAAGTTGTGTAGTCCTATGCTCATCGCGATCATCGTGGCAAGATGGTATGGGCTGCCGAAGAGAGCGGTCGAACGTTGTTCTTGCAACCTGTCTCGGGCTGTTGTCGCGGGACTGTTCAGCTCGTCCTTCTTGCTTTCTCCTGCAGACCGAGCTGACGCTTTGAGAGCCAGAGTGATCCTTCTGATGTATCTCTGCTCATAGGATGCAAGTCCCAGGAGTCCTAGTCCCAGACCCCCGAAGAGTGCGAGGAGGTCCAGACCAGCGTTGACGGGAGAAGCTACGCCGGTGTAAGCGTTGGTCGCGGCGAGCTTTGTCGGGTTCCACGCACTTGCCAGCACGTCGGAGACAAGGAAGACGAGGATTCCCATCGAGAGTGCGTTCAGAAACCCCTTCTTACGGGGGCTGACACTCTGAAGCAGAGCCATCGGCAGTCCCAGGAAGATGGTCAGTCCTGCGATTGCTCCAAGAAGCAAGAGTTCGGCGTAGTTTAACATCCTGGCCCAGCCGGCGGTCTATGACATACGCAATTTAAGCAAGCGGTCCACTTTGCTCATCGAAGAGAGAAAAGAGGGGAGTTTCGGGCTCCCCAAGGGGATATCTTGTTTTTTCGGTTGTCTGATCTATGGCGTGACTATGTAGGGACGCATCATTTCGTTGTCTTCGTGGTCGACAATGTGGCAGTGCCAGACATATCCTGGGCCCACGGTTGGATCGAAGGAGTACTGGTTGACTCCCGGCGAGGGTGCACCTGGTCCGGTTGATGGTGATGTTAGTGGTGCGAACCTGACGCGTATTACGGTGACCTGTCCTGGGTACACTATGACCGTATCTTTCCATCCATTCTCGTTGGGCATTGGAGCCATGGGCTTGCCCTGTAGATAGTTGTCGACTGGCAAGGTCACGGTGGGATGATCCAGCGGAGGTTCGCCGTTCAGCGCGATCCAGTCAGCCATATACTTCGCAGTGTTCAACGATTGGCGGCTGACCACTTGGAACTGGACGAGGTGAAGATGTATGGGATGCGCGTCACCTGTTATGTCGACTATCAGCCAATCTTCCGTGGAACCAACACGTGGAGTCTCAGATACTGGAGCGTCGAACGTCTGTCCTTGGAGAGTGACCATTAGTGGTTCGTCTATTGAAGAGGCCACTTCGTATAGGACGAGTGTTCTGGCTGGAGAGTCAGGAGTCAAGACTGGAATGTTGTTCAGGACGGAGGGCAGTGGGGTTGGGTGTACTGGTGTGCCGCCACCGACTGTGAACTGCATTATCTGGCCCACTGTTGTTCCATCGGGAGGCGAGCCCGCGGGGAATGGTGCCTTGCCGGTGTTCTTCATGATTATGTGGGTGCCCGCTGGAATATTGGAGAAGTCGACCAGAATATCGGCTCTCTGGCCCGGGGCTATGAGGAGCGAGGTCATGGACGCTGAAGTTCTCAGATAGCCTCCTTCGGTGCCGATCTGGGTGAAGGGCACTAGCACATCCCTTCCACCCTTTTGGTAGGTGAGAGTCAGTGTGTAGAAGCGCGCATTGGACCCGTCAAGGACTCGGAATCGATACTGGTGTGGCTGTACGTTCAGGTTTGGCCAGACGACGCCGTTCACCATGATCGCGTTTCCGAAGAACTCGGGTTGCCAGTAGGGATGGACATCAGGATTGTCGCCGACGCTCGGGAACCACATGGAGCCGTCCAGGTTGAAGGACCGGTCCTGTATCGCCAATGGAACCTCGTACTGGCCGCTAGGCAGGAGGGGCGCTATAGGGTCGTTCGGGTCACGGATCATGTAGAAGCCAGCCAGGCCAGCCATCACATTGAGTCTTGTCATGCCAAGAGTGTGATCATGGTACCAGAGGGTCGTCGCAGGCTGCCCGTTCGGGTAGTAATCTACGGCGGAGTTCGCGGCAGTCGGAACATACGTATTGTAGTCAGGTCCATGGATTCCATCAGTGGTGAACCAGGCTTGGGGCCCGCCGTCAGAGGTTGACTGGTCCTCTGCACCATGGAGGTGGGGGACGAGTGGAACGGGGCTCTGGGCCTGGGCGTAGCCGGGCGGGAAGGGCGTGAAAGGCTGTGTGACCGTCGCCATGTTGTTCGGGTTCGCCCACATAATGGTCGGATCGACCGGGAACATTGAGGGGCCTGTAATCCTGTTGACCCAGGTCACCTGTACAGGGACTCCCCGGACCGTTTCAAAAGTGGCGGCTGGAGAGTGCTCGATGTATCCCGGTTGTTGTCCAGTCAGTGGGTCGTAAGCCATGCCGGCGTATCCCCAGACCGTGGTGGCAGGAAATCCTGCTGGAAGTATTTGCTGTGAGAACTGGACCATGTCCACCGTGTAATCTTGCTGAACCACGGCTCCAGTAATGGGGTCCACGACCAAAGTTGGTGTGTACACTGGCGGTACGATCAGCTGACTGACGTACTTGGGCATGGTATGAGGGTCAAGGGTCGGACCGGGGCCTGTTTCAGATCCCATGCTGTAGGCGGGAGAAATTAGTGCAGCGAGTGTTAGAGGGATTAGGACGAGAAGCGCGGTTGTAGCAGTAATTGTTTTTTCTTTCATTTTTCGGATTCACATCCGCCTCTACGAATGTGCGAGAAAATGGAATAAGCCCGACGTACACTTTGAGCACAAATTCAACGGTCTTGATCTTTTCGATTTGGTTTGGCTTCCATGAGCTGTCTGTTTCAAGCTTCGTCAATTCTGATGGGCGAATAGTGGAGTGTCGTGTCTGAGAATTCTCTCTGCCGAAAACGGAAAGGGTAGCTCAGGTGGAGGGAAACGCCGTCGTCCCTCGTCTCCAGACCCCGGATGGGTCCAACGTTCCCTTAGAAGCGAAATCTCACTCATGGACAATGCTGTTGGCAGACCCAAGAAGGAAGGTCGATACTCGAAAGCGGCGCAAGCAAGGACTATAGACAGGTCCTTGATCTGGCCGGGAGCGTAAGCGCACATGGCAACGAAGAGTTTGGGAACGCGTCACGAATCCTCTTCGATCTCGACGACATTCAATAGGATTCTTGTCGCAGTCGACGGATCTGAGAGTGCAAATCGAGCCTCAAGAATCGGGTTGGAGCTGGCAAAGAGGTTCAAGTCAGAGCTCATCGTCTTGCATGCGATCAGTCCTCCTATGTCCTATTACAAGTCAGATTTTCCTGTACCGGTTGGTATGGCCCCGCCTCCTCCCTCTCAGAAGGAGATAGACGCATACTATGCCTATGCTCGAAGAGTTGCGTTGGGCATTGTTGGCGAGACGGTATCCGAAGCAAAGAAGCTCGGCATAAACGTCAAGACAGAACTCCCGGAAGGAGCATCATCCGTGGTCGAGACCATAATCAACCACGCAGCCAAGGAAGACGTTGATCTAATCATAGTTGGAACTCGAGGCCTGGGAGGTTTCAAGAAGATGCTCATCGGGAGTGTCTCCAGCGGAGTAATCTCCCATGCCAATTGTCCAGTTCTAGTCGTCCGATAATATGGGTTGAAGAAAAGATGGCTGAACAGGAATTCGGCGAAATACCAATAGAGGTTATCGGTCTGCCGAAAGACGACATCGAATCAAGAAAGGCAGAACTGAAGTTCAAGCGAGCAGTGCAGAGTCTCGGCAGAATTCACAATGACATTCTTGAAGCAAGGGCCATTGTGAAGACTTCCACACTAGAGAAAGATCGAAAACGCTACGTAATCGCTGAACAAACAGAGCCTCGGACAGCAAATAGATCTATCTCGAATCTATCCATATAGGCCCAAGGACGGCCGAAAAGGCGACTACGGCCGTGTTGTTATCGCAGGAGGGAGCGACAGGTACGCTGGCTGTCTAGCCTTCAACGCTCTCGCGGCCCTCAGAGCAGGAGCCGATCTTGCAATAATCATCGCACCTCGGCGGGCCGCTGACATCGTGGCTGGCTATTCACCTGACCTCATCACAGTGCCCTGCGCGGCAGCATTTCCCGAACCCCGAGTAGTTGGGCAACTCCTCTCGGGTGCAGATGCGTTGATCTTGGGATGCGGGGTCGTCCGGACAAACGCGGCCCACAAGGCTCTTCTTGCAATCGTACAAGACTGCAACTGTCCAATCTTGGCGGATGCCGAGGCGCTGCACGCCGTAGCTCTCAAACCGGACGTTTGCAAAGGAAAAAGGATCTTGCTCACACCGAACGCAGGAGAGTTCCAAGTACTTTCGAAGAGGCCTTGGCCTTCCTCGGAGCAAGAGAGAACTATCGCAGTCAGGCAACTGGCGAAGCACTATCACGCGACAATCATCGTGAAGGGAGCTGAGGACTACGTCACAGATGGAACCAGAGTCCACGTGGATTATGAAGGGTCTCCCTACCTGACCAAGGGCGGATACGGCGATCTTCTCGCAGGCGTTGCAGGCGCCCTCCTAGCGAGGGGTCAGAGTCCCTTTGAAGCTGCCAAGGCGGCCGCCTACCTGGTTGGTAGAGCCGGAAGAATGGCTTCAGCTAGACTTAGAGAGAGCACACTAGCAAGTGATGCACTAGCACAACTGCCCAATGTCCTAAACCAGGGACGAAACTGAAGTCCACCCGAATACGAAGTCTGCCCAAGGCAGATCCTATGGTTCATTTCCAGCCTTGATGATGGCTTTGATTCTGTCGAGGCTTATGAGAGATGGGTCGAACTGAACGATTATTCGGTGCGAAAAAGCGATGATCTCTGCGGCGATGACGCCACTGGTCTTAAGCAGTTTTTCCTCCAAGAGGGCTGGCCGGTCAATCAGCTTTGTCCATGATAGGTCAAGAACTCCTCTTGCCCTTTGGCCGCGACGAGCAGTAACGTTTACCGCTTCAACCTTTCTAGTTCTATCCTGGGCCACAGTCGCCACAACCCGGTAGATTCAATCTAATGTGGTGTCTCTAGAGTACTTGAGTGGTAGGTTCACACTAGCCCTAGAAAGTACACTTTGTATCCACGCTGTGTATCTCAATGAAATACAATAGACGTTTTTCTGCACAAAGTGGACGCCTCGCCTAAATGCCATATACGCACCGTATTCAGTCGAAGAAACCATGAAAACGGTTGATGCAAATCGGAAAGAACCAACTCGTAAGGATGCAAGGGATGCGATCTTTCAGCTCGCCAGCGACAAAAGGCCGAGTACAGTTGTCGGCTTCAGACCCGAGTCACTTCTCGCCCCTTGGAGCAGATGGGCGAATCGGTTCATTATTGCAGCCATAGCACAAGGCGCTTTGGCCGTCGGGGTCTCAGCATATCTTCTCTACGACGCCCTCTACGATACTCCCGGAGCAGCCAAGATCGTCGCATCCGGAGGCCCCGGAACCTGGCTTACCGCAGGCTATCTTGGCTTCATCGTGCTTGGACCCCTCGCCGCAGCAGTCACATCCCTATTCTACCAACATCTCGAAGTTTACCTACGCGCACCGTACGGCGGGCTCAGCAACGTGTTGGCTTGGCTTCACATTGTACTGATGAACGTCGGCGTCGTCGGAGCCACATGGATAATGATGAACGGCGGGTGGAGAGGGGGTGCGCTTGCGCTCACACTGAGTCCAAGCAATCCAAGTGCAGCCTACGGACAGGTTCACACGCAGGTACTGGGCGCGCTTCCGCCCTACATTGCAGCATTCGCGGCCACAGCGATCATCGGAGCCGTCGCGGGCGGACTGGGCTACGTCACCGCTTGGAGAAAATCCGTCAAACATTTGATACCATCAGAGAAGCAGTGATAGGCGTGAGAAATGGACACTCTGCTGGAAAATCCGAATCTCGCGAGAAACCCTTCCTATCGATTAGGACTGGGGTCCGCGCGGTGTCACTGGAACCAGGCGAAGTATCCATCATGTCTCGACAAATTAGGAGCGCAAGATTTTCCCTCTTTTTCAGAAATTCGGAGCCTGGTAGATCACCAAGTACCCCCTACACGAACGAGTAGGCGGACACGATGGATCTTGGAGGCTATTAGCCGCGGTTCGATTTTTGGCCAAAGTTTGTCTTTCTAGGCTTAGGGTCCCCACTTGCCGCGCATCAGTCCTCTGCGTCCAGCAAAAGTGACCCACATTATCGCAATAGCCGAAAGTGCGACGATGAGAGCAACCGCGACAACCACAAAGTCTTGGAATGCATTGAAGTTCTTTGCATAGAACCCGACATAGATCAGGGACCCGACCAGGAATCCGGCGAAGGCTATGATCGTCCCGATTATTCTCCACAGGACACTTTCCGACCACTTCTCGACCTTTTCCATTATCAACCACCCGCGAGCCTGGAGCTACTTGGATAAAGGCTTACGGGTCGCGCTAGGCGACAAGCAAGAATACCGGTTTCCAGAGCATTCTTAAGCATCCCGTAGAACGAGGGCCGAGTAGGATGGTCTTCTGCTCCTTCTGCGGCAAAGAGCTTCCTGTAGAAGCCGGCTTTCTGTCCGTCAAGTGGGAAACCAACTACGGGCGCGCGACGGCAGGGTCAGTAACAAGTCAGTCTCAAGCCACCCAGACTGGCATGACGCCGAACCTGGCCTCAGAGGGGGATAGGATAGTAGCGGTCCTCATCGACACGATCCTGATATTCGTGATCTCACTTGCCATCTTCCTCCCTCTCTCCCTCTTCATAGGATTCTTCGGCGCCTTCGGATCATTTCCATCGTTCTTCTTCGGGCCTGTGACTCTGGTCACATGGCTCTTCTGGCTACTCTACTTCACATACTTTGAATCGACTACGGGACAAACCCCGGGCAAGCAGGTCATGAAGATTCGAGTCGTCGACGAGACAACGTTGCAACACTTGGACTTCGGCATGTCCCTAGTCAGGAACATTCTAC
>WNFY01005293.1_pt1 | contig 12123 bp, 5 predicted proteins | sample 5400091 | NCBI WGS metagenome assembly WNFY01 (sample SAMN13153364, study PRJNA577476) | soil metagenome | isolation source: 60 cm soil or saprolite under grassland replicate 1 | place: USA:California | collected 2016-06-15 | reverse complement strand
AAGACAATCAATAGAGAGTTATAACAATAAAAGACCCCATGAAAGCAACCACTTATTAACACCCTTTGAAATGCACCAACAAGACAAATTGAAACCGAAGGCCTGGCACAAAAAATCCACAAGAACTTTTAAGGGTTCTTATGGATTTTTACCTTTGCTTCAAATTAATTAACCAGTCAACCTTTTTTAGGACGACTCAAATAACTACAGAAAATATTTTAAGTAGTTATTTTACGTGTTTGTCAATTCCTTTCATGAACAGGAGAGATTTCTTCAACATCATCTTTTTTATACTAGCTGCTATTGCCATTTTCTATCCGCTTTTTTATTCTGAATATCTATATACGGATGAAGCTGTTCAGCTATGGCTTTATAAAAAAGGTTCAAATTTTCAAATGTTTTTGCCCCAGGGACGGTATATAGCCGAAAAACTTTTTCAGTGGTTGTTTAGTGGAGTAAATACTATTCATGACCTTAAGTTTATACGGTTGTTTTCCTTCTTTGGCTGGATTCTTTGTATTCCTGTTTGGTACTTCATCATAAAAAAGATCGTAATAAGGGAAAGATTGCCTGGACTGCTTATTTCCTTTTCAATTTTATACCTGGTATGCACGCCATCATTTTCAATATATGTGAGTTGGGCTTCCGTAATAGAATTATTCATTGCAAATACAGCCGGATTAATGTCGGGATATATTTTATATTCCTTTATAAGCCTTGAAGATGGAAGAATTAAAAAACCACTGCCAGTAATAACGGGAGCTGCGTTATTTGGCATAATCTCTTTATTTACTTATCAAAATGGTTTTGGATGTTTTTTGCTCCCTTTTTTATTACACTTAATTGCAAGACCGAGGAATTTTCGTACGATATTTATTGCGATAGGTATTTACTTACTCGTTTATGTATTGTACTATATTTTGTTTAAGTATACCATCCAACTAAATAAGATTGAAACAATCAATCGAACCAAAATATCTTTTAATGTTTTCCCCAAAGTAAGATTCTTCGTCAGGCCTTTGGCTACGGCTTTTCATTTTACTTACCTGTTTAATGAAAAGAGTATTCCGGGGTTCATTATCTATTTGATAACTTTTCTTTCATGGTTGATTGTTGATTTTTATCGGTCGTCTAGCTTTTCATTTAAAAGCTATGTGAAATTTTTCGCTCTTGTTTTATTGATGCTTATTTTCATTTATTTACCTTCTTTGATCACTAAAGAAAATTATTTTTCTAACAGAACATTATTAGCAATAAACATGGCTGTTTTTTTTCTTGTTGCAACAACACTTCTGCAAGTCGTTAGAAAAGACAAGGTAAAACTTACTGTAGGCATAATCTCTGCTTTATTTGCATTTAATGCCTGGTTCAATTTCAATAAGCAGTTTTTAAATCCACTTGAAGAAGAATATAGAAAGGTGAGAGGGTTTATTGAAAATCATTATAACCCCGATATAAACACCGTATACTTTATCCGTCCACATGAAGATTTTTTTGTTAGCAGATACAACATTACCCGTTCCTGGGATGAATTTGGGGTGCCTTCTACTTTTTTTGATTGGGTCCCTGAATTCTTTGTAAAACAGATAATTTTTGAAGAAACAAGGAGCCGGACAACAGCAGAAAAGCTTGTGATTAAACATTGGTCGGGAAAGGAAGGGTTTCTTCGTTCAAATCAACCGATTTCGAAAGAAACATTACTTGTTGACGTAGAAGAAATCATTAGCGGCAATGATGATAGATAACTTTCTTACTCTACTGTTAAATAGGGCTTCAATTTCGAAAATATTTCCTCCGTAATTAAGCTGATTTTTTTCAAATCATCGATGGATGTAAAATTGCCGTGTTGAGTTCGGTATTCCACAATTGCATTTGCTAAATTCCATTTCACATACGGGTGCGATTTCATCTCATCTTTTGTTGCTGCGTTGATATTGATTTTTTTTACAGGGCTATTATCAATCTTTAGGTAGGGCTTTATCTTTTGAAAAGTAGAATCCGGCAAACCATAAGTTTCACCGATCTGATCTATGGAGTAAAATCCGCCTAACTTATCTTTGAAATTTACAATTCTTGCAGCCAATTTGTTTCCGATCCCTGGCAAAGCAATAAATTCCGATGTGTCTGCAACATTAATGTCAACTAAAAGATATTTTAGAGGTTTATTTGGCGACGCTTCTTTTGTGAATTCATTTTTTGAATAGGCCTTGAGATCTTTTTTATTTATCGTTTCAATCTTAATAAAGGGTTCTAATCGCCCATACTCATCAGCCCTGATGCCATAAATTTTTTTTAAATCCTCATTGTTATAAAAATGGCCTCCTTTGTTTAAATATTTCTGAATTGTAGCAATTGTTTTTTCCCGAATTCCTAATTTCTTCCATCCTTCGCTTGACAAAGTATTTGGATCAAAATAAAATAATTTGACTGTTGATTTATCAAAGTTGTCAGCGGGTTTATCATACACCAAATCATTGATGTTTTCATCATTTGATTTTAAAGCACTTTCTGAATTTTCCTGATCATGCTGCAGCTGTTTAGCAGCAGCCATCCAACTTGTATCAGCAGAAATCGCCCTATGCTTCCCCGATGCGGCTATGTTAGGAAATATCCATATTCCAATAATGACTATAACAATTACTATAAGACCAATCCTCTCTTTCCGGGTGAAAGTGAAATACTCGTCTAGAAGTCTGTTCCAATTCATAGCTAAGGTTTCTCTAATCTACATTATTTTGCTTTTTCCAAACAACTGTTAATTGTATTTATGGCTTAATGTTTGTTGGCAAAGTTTTCTTGTTCGTAAGGCATTATTCCTTACCTTTGCGTTCCTTTAATTTGGCCAAATACATTTTGACGTTACAAATCATGATTAAATAGTTGATTTCCAAAGGTTTTTTTTCAGAGGTGAGAAAAAGCCTAATGTGATTTTTACGTCATTGACTCTTTAAAACCGGTTTTTTAAGCCTATGTCTTCAACAAAACTGAATCACAGAATTGACTTTGGTAAAATCAAGCATCTTGCGGACGCCCCTGACCTACTTGATATTCAAATTCAATCATTCAAAGATTTTTTCCAATTAGAAACCACACCCGACAAACGAAACATTGAAGGTTTGTTTCGTGTATTTCGTGAAAATTTTCCAATCACAGATACACGTAACATTTTCGTGTTGGAATTCCTGGATTATTTTATTGACCCGCCACGCTATACCATCGAAGAATGTATGGAACGCGGATTAACGTATGCAGTTCCTCTCAAAGCTAAACTTCGCTTAAGCTGTAATGATGAGGAACACGTAGACTTCCAAACTATTGTTCAGGATGTATTCCTTGGAAATATCCCTTACATGACTCCAAGAGGTACGTTTGTGATCAATGGAGCGGAGCGTGTAGTGGTATCTCAATTGCACCGTTCGCCAGGGGTGTTCTTTGGTCAATCTATCCATCCGAATGGAACAAAAATTTATTCGGCAAGAGTAATTCCCTTTAAGGGTGCGTGGATGGAATTCGCTACAGATATCAACAATGTAATGTATGCTTACATTGATCGTAAGAAGAAATTCCCGGTTACCACTCTCCTGCGTTCTATCGGTTATGAAACTGATAAAGACATTCTGGAGTTATTTGGGATGGCTGATGAGGTAAAGGCAGAGAAGAAGGCATTGCAAAAATATATCGGTCGTCGTCTTGCGGCTCGTGTGTTAAGAAGCTGGGTAGAAGACTTCGTGGATGAAGATACAGGTGAGGTAGTTTCTATTGAAAGAAATGAAGTGGTATTGGAACGTGATTCTATTCTGGATCAGGAAGCCATAGATATGGTGGTCGAAATGGATGTAAAAAGTGTTTTTATTCAGAAAGAAGACGTGGGTGGTGACTATGCAATTATTTATAACACTTTAAATAAAGATACTTCCAACAGTGAATTGGAAGCGGTTCAGCATATCTATCGTCAACTACGCGGAGCCGATGCCCCCGATAATGAAACGGCAAGAGGTATTATAGATAAATTATTTTTCAGCGATAAGCGTTACGATCTTGGTGAAGTTGGTCGTTACAAGATCAATAGAAAACTCGGTCTTAATTCTCCGCTGGAACAAAAAACATTAACAAAAGAGGATATTATTGAGATCATAAAGTATCTCGTACGATTAACAAATGGTAAAGCTGAGATAGATGACATCGATCATTTGAGCAATCGTCGGGTGCGCACAGTAGGCGAGCAGCTATATGCTCAGTTCGGTGTAGGTCTTGCACGTATGGCAAGAACAATTCGTGAAAGAATGAATGTACGTGACAATGAAGTCTTCACTCCGGTTGATCTTATCAACGCCAGAACACTTTCTTCTGTGATTAATTCTTTTTTTGGAACGTCACAATTGTCACAGTTTCTTGATCAGACAAATCCATTGTCGGAGATCACGCACAAGCGTCGTATATCTGCACTCGGTCCCGGTGGCTTAAGTCGTGAAAGAGCAGGCTTTGAAGTTCGCGACGTGCATTACTCTCACTATGGTCGTCTGTGTACCATCGAAACTCCGGAAGGTCCAAATATTGGTTTGATTTCTACACTTTGCGTGCATGCAAAGATCAATGAAATGGGTTTTATTGAAACGCCGTATCGTAAGGTCGAAGCGGGTAAGGTGAACATGAAAGAATTGACCTTTCTCAGTGCAGAAGAAGAGGACACGGCAAAAATTGCCCAGGCAAATTCACCTCTTGATGAAAAAGGAAATTTTGTTGATCAAAAGGTTGTTAGTCGTGAAACAGGTGATTTTCCGATTCTTGATAAAACGGATGTTGAGTTTATGGATGTAGCGCCAAACCAGATCGTGGGGTTGAGTGCTTCATTAATTCCTTTTCTTGAGCATGACGATGCCAACCGTGCCCTGATGGGATCAAACATGCAACGCCAGGCTGTTCCGCTGATTCGTCCTGATGTACCGATTGTGGGTACCGGCCTGGAAGGAAAAGCAGCAAGAGATGCAAGGATCCAAATACATGCGGAAGGAAATGGAATAGTTGAGTATGTAGACGCTAATGAAATTCACGTTCGATACAACAGAAATGAAACTCAAAAGCTGGTATCGTTTGAAGACGATCTCGTAGTATATAAGCTCACGAAATTTATCAAAACAAACCAGGAAACCGCTATTAATCTTAAGCCCGCTGTTAAAAAAGGTCAGCAGGTAAAAGAAGGTGATTTTCTTACAGAAGGATACGCTACACAAGATGGTGAGCTGGCCCTTGGTAAAAATCTGAAAGTGGCATTCATGCCGTGGAAGGGTTACAATTTCGAAGATGCCATTGTAATAAGCGAAAGAGTTGTGAAAGAAGATTTATTTACCTCTGTTCACATTTCCGAATATGAATTAGAAGTTCGTGATACAAAGTTGGGGGAAGAAGAACTGACGCCTGATATTCCAAATGTTTCTGAGGAAGCAACAAAGGACCTTGATGAAAATGGTATTATCAGGATTGGTGCTCAAATAAAAGAAGGTGATATCATTATAGGAAAGATCACACCAAAAGGCGAAAGTGATCCTACACCGGAAGAAAAATTGTTACGTGCAATTTTTGGTGACAAGGCAGGTGATGCCAAGGATGCCTCATTAAAAGCACCAAATGGGGTGGAGGGTGTAGTAATCAGTAAAAAATTGTTCCAGCGGGCCAAGAAAGATAAAAATGCTAAAGTAAGAGAGAAGGCTGCCCTGGAAAAATTGGAAAGAGTACATGAAAAGAACGAAGCCGATCTGATGGAAGTGCTGCTGGAAAAATTACAAGTTTTGTTAAGGGATCACACATCTGCAGGTGTAAGCAACAATTTTGGCGAAGTGCTGATTGGCAAAGGTGTCAAATTCACTGCAAAGAATTTGACAGGTATCGACTATCAAAATGTAAATCCGCTGGGATGGACAGGTGATAAGAAAATAGATGAACAAATCAATGTGTTGCTTCACAATTTTAATATTAAGTACAACGAAGAGTTAGGGCGATATAAAAGAGAGAAATTCAACATTTCGATTGGTGATGAATTGCCAGCAGGGGTGCTGAAGCTTGCAAAAGTTTATCTCGCTGTCAAGCGTAAGTTGAAAGTGGGTGATAAGATGGCGGGTCGTCACGGCAATAAAGGTATTGTTGCCAAAATCGTTCGTGAAGAAGACATGCCATTTCTTGAAGATGGAACTCCTGTTGATATTGTTTTGAATCCATTGGGTGTACCAAGCCGAATGAATCTGGGGCAGATTTATGAAACCGTTCTTGGCTGGACAGGCCAGAAACTCGGAGTAAAATTCTCTACGCCAATTTTTGACGGCGCTACCGTTGATGAAATTGCTGATTACTGTGAACAGGCCGGAATACCTAAATACGGGCATACTTATTTGTATGATGGTGAGACAGGTGAAAAGTTCCACCAGAAAGCGACAGTGGGTGTTATCTACATGATCAAGCTTCATCACATGGTGGATGATAAAATGCACGCCCGTTCAATAGGACCTTATAGTTTGATTACTCAGCAACCGTTGGGTGGTAAGGCCCAGTTTGGTGGGCAGCGTTTTGGGGAAATGGAAGTGTGGGCACTTGAAGCATATGGCGCATCAAACATTCTGCAGGAACTGCTCACTATTAAATCCGATGACATCATTGGTCGTGCAAAGACTTATGAGAGCATCGTGAAAGGCGACAATGTTCCGAGAGCGGGAATCCCCGAATCATTCAATGTGTTGGTGCACGAGCTAAGAGGGTTGGGACTTGATTTGAAGTTTGAGTGAGAAATTAAAAATAAAGATTCAAAATTTACAGCTTTTATTTTTTGAATTTGCTCCATAAAATTCCTGCAGTACAAGAGTGCGACGCAACGAAGGTGAAAAGAGTTGATGTCGCTAGCAACAAAAAATTAATTTAAAAATCGTAAATCGAAATATGGCTATCAAAAAAGAAAATCGCCCGAGGCCAACATTTTCAAAAATTACTATTGGCCTGGCTTCTCCTGATTCGATTCTCGAAAGAAGCTACGGCGAAGTTTTGAAACCCGAAACTATTAATTATCGTACTTACAAACCTGAACGTGATGGTTTGTTTTGCGAAAGAATTTTTGGACCGGTAAAAGATTATGAATGTGCTTGCGGAAAGTACAAGCGTATTCGTTACAAAGGTATTGTGTGTGATCGTTGCGGTGTTGAGGTTACGGAGAAAAAAGTTCGCCGTGAAAGAATGGGACATATCAAGTTGGTTGTACCTGTTGTTCACATCTGGTATTTTAAATCGCTGCCAAATAAGATTGGTTATTTATTGGGAGTAAGCTCAAAGAAATTAGAGAGTATTGTTTATTATGAAAGATTTGTTGTAATACAATCAGGGCTTCGCGCAGATAAGGGACAGAATTATGGTGACCTTTTGACGGAAGAGGAATACCTGGATATACTGGAAGCATTGCCAAAAGATAACCAGTATCTCGCCGATGATGATCCAAATAAATTCATTGCAAAAATGGGAGCTGAGGCTGTTCATGATTTATTAGCAAGAATAGATCTCGACCAGTTATCCTTTGACCTGCGAAATGCGGCGGCAACAGAAACATCACAGCAACGCAAAGCCGATGCATTAAAAAGATTAAGTGTGGTTGAAGCTTTTCGTGATGCGAATTCAAGGATTACCAACCGTCCTGAATGGATGGTAATGCAATACATCCCGGTGATCCCGCCAGAGCTTCGTCCGCTTGTTCCTTTGGACGGTGGACGTTTTGCCTCTTCTGATCTGAACGATTTGTATCGTCGCGTGATCATTCGCAATAATCGTTTGAAAAGATTATTAGAGATCAAGGCTCCTGAAGTAATTCTCCGTAACGAAAAGCGAATGCTGCAGGAAGCTGTAGATAGCTTGTTTGATAATTCGAGAAAATCAAACGCCGTAAAGGCGGAAGGCGGTCGTGCATTGAAATCATTGAGCGATGTATTAAAAGGTAAGCAAGGTCGTTTCCGTCAAAACCTTCTTGGTAAACGTGTTGACTATTCCGGCCGTTCTGTGATCGTTGTCGGTCCGGAGCTAAAACTACATGAATGTGGCTTGCCGAAAGATATGGCAGCCGAATTGTTTAAGCCGTTCATCATTCGCAAACTGATTGAAAGAGGTATTGTGAAAACGGTGAAGTCAGCAAGAAAACTCGTTGACAAAAAAGAAGCTGTGATCTGGGACATTCTCGAAAATATTCTGAAAGGTCATCCTGTGTTACTTAACCGGGCACCAACATTACATCGCTTGTCAATACAGGCTTTTCAACCCAAGCTAATTGAAGGTAAAGCCATCCAGTTACATCCATTGGTAACAACTGCGTTCAACGCCGACTTTGATGGTGACCAAATGGCGGTACATGTTCCATTAAGTAACGCCGCTGTATTAGAAGCGCAATTGCTGATGCTTTCTTCTCATAATATTTTGAACCCTCAGAATGGTACGCCGATCACCCTTCCTTCCCAGGATATGGTGTTAGGCTTATATTATATCACCAAGGGTAAGAAGTCAACCGACGCAGAAAAAGTAAAAGGAGAAGGCAAGGTTTTTTATTCAACTGAAGAAGTGATCATTGCTTACAATGAAGGCGTGGTTGATTTGCATGCCTACATAAAGGTAAAAACAAATATCCGCAATGCGGACGGTTTGCTTGAGCATCGATTGATAGAAACTACGGTAGGGCGTGTATTATTTAACCAACATGTGCCTAACGATGTTGGATTTGTAAATGCATTGCTTACCAAAAAGAATCTTCGTGAGATCATCGGCGATATTATCAAGATCACGAACATTCCGAAGACAGTAAAATTCCTTGATGATATTAAGCAGCTTGGTTTTCGGACCGCCTTTCAGGGAGGTTTGTCATTCAATATCAATGACCTCATCATTCCCGATATTAAAGAAGAGCTTTTGGATAATGCAAAGATTGAGGTGAATGAGGTATGGGATAATTATAATGTAGGTCTTATTACTAACAATGAGCGTTACAACCAAATTGTTGATATCTGGAGTCGGGTGGATACGAGGATCACAGAGTCATTAATTCGTGAATTGAGCAATGATAAGCAAGGTTTCAATTCGGTATACATGATGCTTGATTCAGGTGCCCGTGGTTCTAAACAACAAATTAAGCAGTTGGCCGGAATGAGGGGATTGATGGCGAAGCCAAGAAAATCCGGTTCTACGGGTTCGGAGATTATCGAGAATCCAATTCTTTCCAACTTTAAAGGAGGGTTGAATGTACTGGACTATTTCATTTCTACACACGGTGCCCGTAAGGGTCTTGCAGATACGGCGCTAAAAACTGCTGATGCTGGTTATCTGACCCGTCGTTTAGTTGACGTGGCACAGGATGTGGTAATCACAGAAGAGGATTGCGGCACACTACGCGGCATTGCTTCTACTGCATTAAAAGATAATGAAGATGTTATTGAGCCATTGAGCGATAGAATTGAAGGACGTACTTCGCTCCATAATGTGTACGATTCACAAACAGAGGAACTGTTGATAGAGGCAGGGGATGAAATTACTCCTGAAGTAGCAAAGAAAATTGAAGAAGCAGGCATTGACGCCGTTGAAATTCGGTCGGTATTGACCTGTGAAAGCAAACGTGGCGTTTGTGTCAAATGCTATGGTAAAAATCTTGCTTCGGGTGCATTGACACAGAAAGGAGATGCGGTAGGCATTATTGCTGCGCAATCAATCGGTGAGCCGGGTACACAGTTAACCCTTCGTACATTCCACGTAGGTGGTGTGGCGGGTTCTGCATCTGTTGAATCTACACTGCCTGCAAAATTCGATGGCACTATTCAGTTCGATGGTTTACGTACTGTAACAGTGGAAAATAATGAAGGCGAAAAAGTACAAGCAGTAATTGGCCGTACAGGTGAAGTAAGAATTATCGATACCAAAAATGATCGTTTACTTATCACTAATAATATTCCTTACGGCGCCACTCTCATGGTGAAAGACGGCCAAAAAGTAAATAAGGGAGATGTGATTTGCACGTGGGATCCTTTCAATAATGTAATTGTTGCAGAGATAAATGGTACCATAAAGTTTGAAAACGTAATTGAAGGCGTAACCTATCGCGAGGAAGCAGATGAACAAACAGGCCACAGAGAAAAAGTAGTTATTGAAACCCGTGATAAAACAAAGATCCCTTCAATTCTTGTTGAAGGAAAAGAAATCAAATCATACAACCTGCCTACGGGAAGTCATATTGTAATTGAAGAGGCAGACGAAGTAAAAGCCGGCCAGGTAATTGTAAAAATACCCCGGGTATTAGGAAAATTGAGGGACATTACGGGTGGTCTGCCTCGGGTTACTGAATTGTTTGAAGCAAGAAACCCAAGTAATCCCGCTATCGTTTCTGAAATCGATGGTGTGGTTACAATGGGTGCTGTAAAACGCGGCAACAGGGAAATAATCATTGAAGCAAAGGACGGCGTAACAAAAAAATATCTCGTGCCATTGACAAGGCAGATTCTTGCACAGGATGGTGATTTTGTAAAAGCAGGTTCTCCATTAAGCGATGGACAAATTTCTCCCCAGGATATCCTCTCGATACAGGGACCTTTTGCCGTACAACAATATGTTGTGAATGAGATCCAGGAAGTATATCGTCTTCAGGGTGTAAAGATCAATGACAAGCATATTGAAGTAATCGTTCGCCAGATGATGCGTAAGGTTAGCATTGTTGATCCGGGAGATACTAAATTCCTTGAAGAAGATCTTGAAGATAAATTTGAATTTCTTGAAGAGAATGATTTCATCTTCGATAAGAAGGTAGTAACTGAGCCGGGTGAATCAGCTAAGTTGCGTGCAGGTCAGATTGTAAGCTTGCGTGAATTAAGAGAGGAGAATTCCATACTTCGTCGTAATGATAAAAAGCTGGTTGAACATCGCGATGCAAGACCGTCTACATCTGCACCTACATTGCTTGGTATTACAAAAGCATCATTAGGTACACAGAGCTGGATTTCTGCCGCTTCTTTTCAGGAAACAACAAAGGTACTGAGTGCCGCAGCCATACAGGGCAAGTCGGATGAAATGCTTGGATTAAAGGAGAATGTGATCACAGGACATCCAATACCGGCTGGTACAGGTTTGCGTGAATTTGAAAACATGATTGTAGGCAGCAAGGAAGAATATGAATTGCTGCAAACTACAAGGGAGGCGATGGCATTTGATGAGGAAGAATAATCAATGGTCAATAGGCAATTAGCATATTTCAAGGAGTAAGAAAATCTTACTCCTTTTTTGTTCATTGTCAATTGTCTATTGTTAATTGTTCTTGCCCTGTTAACTGTTTCATAAAGTAGGGCAATGCTTATATTTGCCCGCCCAATCGTCTTTATTTTGCAAAAAATCGAAGGATGAAAAATGGGGTTCTTCAATGACGAATGACCAGGTAAATGCCGCTAAAACTGAATTATTGCAATTGGAACAAAAAATGCGGGACACAAAAGCAAGCCTGGACCAGGAAGCTCAAAGTTATTATGTAGAAAAAAAACAAGAGATACTTTCGCTGATAAGAAAGTTTTGTAGTGAATACAACAAGGATAAAAAATACGCCATCATTATTTCCAACGAGCCTGGTCTTGTTTTTTATAAAGACAGTACGCTGGATATCACCAGCGATCTTTTGAAAGGCCTGAATGAAGAGTATGGCAAGAAAAAAACGAATAAAAAAGATTAGCAAAAGCCCCCGATAAAATCGGGGGACTTTTTTTAGTGGATGGTCGCTTACAAGTTGGAAAGTACATTCAAATCAAAGGCGATTGAATACCGTGCAAAGGGTATTTTCCATTTTGCCCAATAGGAAATAAAAAGTAAAAGTTTGCAGACGATAGCTGTTTCGATGTTTGGTCGGAATCGAGACATTTATCGTCTCCGATCAGGATGCCGAACGCAAGTGACACCTGCCTGCCGGCAGGCAATGACGGTGATTAGAATTATCCCCGCATGATGGGATTGGTAAAAAAATAAAATACTTATCTTGAACAGCAAACCAACTCTCCATGGCAGAAGAAATCATAAATGAGCCACAACATGCAACTTCATTTAAACAATCACTGGGCTTGGTGGACGCTACAATGGTGGTTGCAG
>WNFY01013592.1_pt1 | contig 12125 bp, 12 predicted proteins | sample 5400091 | NCBI WGS metagenome assembly WNFY01 (sample SAMN13153364, study PRJNA577476) | soil metagenome | isolation source: 60 cm soil or saprolite under grassland replicate 1 | place: USA:California | collected 2016-06-15 | reverse complement strand
CTCCTTGCCCTCTTACTCTCAGCCTTACGATGCCCCAGCGGGTGTTTGCTCCGCTGCCTTTCCCTGGCTGCGCCGTCCCATTTCCCCACCGGCGACCATCAGAATGACCAGCATGAACAGCGCGCCGACAATGAGCATGACTGTCACGTTTGGATCGCTGCTGAAATTCTGGGTTCCGATCACCAGGGCCGCCGACACGTTACGCTGCGCCGTGCCCAGACCCGCGACTCTCTTGATCCCGCTGTCACTGCCGATCCCACCTACAAAGTATCCCAGCACAAACGAGACGACAATGAAGATCACCAGGGCCAGAATGCCACCGGTGCCGATGATGGAAATGACATTGCTGAAGTTGAGCACCAGCATCAGCACGAGCACCAGGATGATGCTGTAGTTCGATGCCTGGGCCATGACCGGTTGCAGGCCAGCAGCAGCAGATTCATAGCGGGCCTTCATGAACAGCCCGATGGCCAGTGGGATCAACATCAATACCACGAGGGTGGTAGCGATTTGTAACGGATTCACCGTGACGCCTGTTAGCAAGAGCGGCAGGACGAGGGGCAGGTAGATAATGGTGACCACCATCAGCAGAACCATCAGTCCCACGGCAAAGGCGAGATTGCCTTTGGCAACCTGCGTCAGCTTGGGCAGGAAAGGAGCGCCTGCCGCCGTTCCCAGCAGGATCATGCCGGTGCCCAGCGACTGCTGGTTGGCCAGGATGGTCTTTGCGAGGCCGTAGGCCAGGGCAGGCACCACCAGAAAGTTGAGCACCAGGGCCAGGATGACCAGCCTGCCATTGCGCAACGGTTCCAGGATCTGCTGCATGGTCAGGCTCAGTCCCATGCTCAGCATGCTCGAGATGACGAAGACGGCAACGGCCAGATTCGCCAGCACTTGTAGGGTATGGTCCATCGTGTGTTCCTCCTTTATGAATAAGAGCTTGTGGCAGAAGTCAGACTTGGGGAAGCTGCTCCCTCTGTGGGCTGGCACCAAGGGCGACCGATATGCATCAACCTAAGACACAGGTCCAGGATTCCATAGGGCGAGAGCGGATGGGCGGCGAGATGCTTCGCTGCGCTCAGCATGACAGTGCTGTCCTCCTCCTGCTGCGGCAACGCATTCCAATAGCGTTCCTCTGGCTCTTTCTTGTCACCCCATTCACTTCGTTCAGGGCAAGCTCTGAGCGCAGCGAAGGGTCTGTCGAGATGCTTCGCTGCGCTCAGCATGACAGTGCTGTCCTTCTGAGAATAAGGATAGCCGAGGACGCGCGCGAAAGCAATACCCCATAGGGGATAGAAATGGGAATAGATTTTGGCCTGGTGCTTTGGAAAGGCGGGTACTTGAGCAGCCAATCGCACGTCTCGTGTGCGCACCGTCACATTGAGCGTGCGATGGGCATTTGAGACCTGAAGAAATCACACATCGGCCTCAACCTGCATTCGCCTTCCTTGGACAAAGCGGCGCATCGAACGCGCCTGTAGATCACGTCGGCTACTTCGGCGAGCATCACCCGGCTTGCCGTCGCCACCTCACTGGCGGCCTTGAGGTTCTCCAGAGAGGCGACGAACCTGCTGCACATGTCGCCTCTCACGATCAGAAGACCGTCTTCCAATCGTTCTTCATGCTGACCACGAGCCAACCATGTTCTTTGGCCAGCGGCATGACCTGCTCGGTGCCATTCGCGTAGGCATATTCCCGGTCGGCGTCGTCATGATTCACCAGCAGCGACAGCGAGCGATGGCCGCTCTTCTCAGCCAGCCACAGCATATGCAGATCCCCATCGGAGTTGCCACCCGCGAGCACTGGCTTTTGGCCGATGTGGAGTTGGATGCTGACCGGCTTACCTGGCCCGTCGTCGACGGGATCGACTAGGCCCGGTTTGCGCATGATCACCGGCCCGTCGGCAGTCATCAGTGTCTCAAAGGTGATATTGCTCCCAATCACCCGTTCTTTGGCAACGCCGTAGATCTCTTCCGCAGCGACGCGCATGAAGCTCATGCCGCCGCCCGATGCCAGGAAGACTTTGAAGTCATGGTCGCCCAGGTAGCGGATGAGTTCCACCATCGGCTTGTAGGTCAGATCCTTGTAGAGGACGCCAAAGCGCGGATGCCTGGCCGCTTCCAGGTACGTCTTGACCATAAGCTCAAAGTCATCTTCGGACATGCCTGCGTGGGAGTCGTAGACGACCTTCATCAGTGCTTTGACATCGCCGCCAGCGTGTGGGTCGAGCTTGGCGAAGTAGCCCATGTCGTCCGTTGCTGCTGCCTTGAAGTCCGGCTGGGCCAACAGCCTGGGGTCCGCCTCGGCCATCTGCTTCAAGCGCGCGATGGCGAAGAAGAGCTGGATATAGGCCGGCTTTTCCACCCAAAGCGTGCCGTCGTTGTCGAAGACGACGATGCGGTCACGCTCCGGAATGAAATCGGCGCTCTTATGGTCGGTGACGGCGGCGACATAGTCGACAATCGCTTGCCTGGCCGGTGTGTCATGCCATAAGGACAATGTTGTAGCCATAGTAATTATTCTCCTCCTTTCCGGCTATCCACAAGGATGGCCATGCATTCAGGGTGTATGCGCTCCTGCTCTTTGAAGTGTACACCCTGTACGTCTACACACGACACGCGTTGCGTTTTCTACTCGATGGTGTCAGCCACAGCTTCAATCGTTTCCGCTTCGCCAACTTCCTCTGCACCTGTGGCTATGCCAGCAACGCCTTCTGCTGCCATCTCTTCTGCTGCCTGGCGCGTCTCTTGTGACGCTGCCATCTCTGCCACTCCCTGCTCCGTCAGTTCGACGCCAGCTTGAGCCAGTTGTTGGCTCTGGGACTCGATAGATTGCGCCTGGGCAAGTCGGGTGATCCCCTTCACGAACTCATCGGCGCCGAGATCGCCAACCTCGACGCCGGTCTCTGCGATGGCTGCCGCCAGTGCCCGCGTTGCACCCGCACGCAAGAGCATCTTGACCGCGATCCGTTGCACCTGCTCGCCCTTCGCGTCCAAAAAGGCGGCGAGCACGGGCATCCCGAGCGTTTCCATCATATCGCTGGCAGCCCCTAACTGCCCGGCGACCGAGGCGAGTTCCATCCCGCGATCCAAATCGGCGGCACTCATCGCGCTGACGATCGCGCTCTGCACCGCTAAATCTCCGGATTCGGCCAGCAGATCGGCCGCTTGCGTCACATCGCGCGCGCCCGCGGTAGCGACCGCTTCGCCAAACTTGCCAGCGAGTCGCGCGGCATTGGCCGCATCAATTCCCTTGGTCGCATCGCTGGCTCCTTCGGCGAGCATCACCCGGCTTGCGGTCGCCGTATCGCTGGCAGCCTGTAACTGCTCGGCACCACCGGCCACGTCCAACACACCGGCAGCTGCCATCGTGGTTGCTGCACCTTGCAGTTGATCGGCCGTCTCACGTTCCTGATTCGCACTGCTGGAGCCACGCTTTTCTTTCGTTCCTTGCTTGCTTTTTTCTGCCATGTTTCTCTTCTTTCATCGCAAAACGTGCACATCACGTTCCTTAAGAAGAACTGTAGTCGAAGACGCGCGCGAAAGCTATCCCCTGTGGGGTATAGCTTTCGCGCGCGTCTTCGACTATACTAAAAGAACGTTACGAACGAAACAAACTCATGAGCGAAAACACCGAACTGTTCTCTGTTGATGTGCGTGTAACATATGTGTATGCGAATGGAATGAATCTATGAGCGAAAATACTGAGCCGAATGTCGAGAACATCGAGGCCATGTTTGTGCAGAGTGCCAGCGGGCTGACGAGCAGCGACGGCAGCATGATGTTTCACGGGCTAGCACACTCAACCCTGTTCTTTGCGGACAGGCCAGAGCGGGTCGTGGGTCACCTGCACTCCAGGAAGTTCGTCGAGCAGTGGGGCGAGGGCGAAAACAGTTTCGCCGACGATCCGCCGAACGCGGTTGTGTCCTTCCTGGAGGACGGGGACACGGTCCCCGAAGAAGTGACAGTGGCCTTGCGCGATCCGCAACTGGACGGGGATACCCTCACCTACAAAGTCGAAGTCCTTGACGGGACGCTACCGGTCAGTGCGGGACCGTGCTCGCTGTTCATTGACCCAATCGGCAGGCCGTTGTCGCCGGTTTCGGTCATGGGTATGCACCGGCGCACGCGGCGGCGCATGCGTTGAGGGATGTTGTGAGACGCTCATTTGAACACGACGCGGGCGGGGGCTGCCCCATACGGTTCAAAAAGAAAAAGGAGAAAATATGCTATCATACAAAGAGAGAGTGCAGAAAGTTATGGAAGATTTCAGCAGCAGGGCATAACCCGGAAATGATACCAGGGATTGCTCAAAGTAGCATTTAAATGCAAACACAAAGGAGATACAGTTATGCGCAGAAGAAGAGAAGAGCGTCAGGAGAGGCGCGGTGGTGGCGAGGACAAAACCCACTATCAGATGCGAGAAAAGCTTGTGTCCATCGGCGATGATTACTGGATCGAAAACAACAGAGGTGAGAAGGTATTCAAAGTAGATGGTAAGGCCTTGCGGGTGCGCCAGACGCTCATCTTCGAGGACCGCAGTGGCAGGGAGTTGGCCAAGATCCAGGAGCGCATGCTACGCGTCAAGGACAGCATGGAAGTTGAGGGCCCCGGTGGCGATCAAATGGCTATGGTCAAGAAGGCCTTGATTGCACCCTTGCGCGAACGCTGGACTGTCAAGATCAAAGGCGGGCCTGACCTGCAGGTGCAGGGTAATATTCTCGACCATGAGTACACTATCGGCGAGGGCCGGGATAAGGTGGCCGAGGTTTCCAAGAAGTGGTTCCGATTGCGCGACACCTACGGTGTGGAGATCGAAGCCGGGCAGGACGATATCCTCATCCTGGCGGTCACCGCGTGCATCGACCAGATGGCCCACGATTAAGCATCACCTCTTCGCCTAGATCAGCCTGAACACGTCGCGTCAAGGCTGTGCGGGGTGCGGTTACGGTGATGTGGGGCGAGGTTTATCCTTGCGCAGCCTTGACCGGTGTGGCACACTCGGCATTCCCGCACGGGAGGCAGCATCACTCCTGGCAAGAGGTAACGAAGCGGGTTGAGAGAGTTCAGATATCGTTATTAGGGAGAACAGACAGATGCTTCGCTCCGCTCAGCATGACAATTTGCTGTTGAGAGAGTTCAGATATCGTTATCAGGGAGAACAGAGGAGATAAATGAGCACATCTAGAGAGAGAGAACGTCAGGATGTAGAGTAGACCCTTTCCCGAGTGCAGAATACATACCCATCATGCCGATTGCTGCTCGTCGTAGATACGATGGATTGCAACGTCTCTCCCGCCTTGCAGGTCTTCCGCTGGCTGTTCCTGCTTCTGCTCTTCTGCTCTCTTCTCGTCCCAGGGCAAGCGATACGTGACCTCTGCTGGCATGTCATAGCCATATCCTCCCTCTGTTAGTTCTTGCTGGAGTTCCTGCAAGTAAAGGCGCAGAAAGGCCATGCGGCGCTCTGCCATGGCCCGCCCCGTAGCCGTCGTCATCGCCTCCTGGAGCTTCAAGAGTTTCGTGAAGAAGCGGTCGAGCAGATAGCGCTGCCCATCTGGAACGCGCCACAGCGCGAACGGGTCGTCAGGATGGTAGGTCTTGATCTCGGGCCAGCGCCCGTGCTTCGCGGCCATGGCCCAGCGCATCACCCCACTCGCTCCCAGGCTGTCCAGGCGATCCGCGTCATAGAGCACACGCGCTTCCAGCGTCGCAGGCTCGACGCCATGACGATAACTATGGGCCAAGATCGCGTGGAGGATCGCGTGCTGCGTCTCATAGGGAAAGTCATAGGAAGCCAGCAGTTCCTTCGAAAGCTGAGCGGAGCGTTCTGCATGCGAGCGCGAAGGACCCCGGGTGGTGCGTCCCAGATCATGCAGCAAAGCTGCCATCCCACGATCAAGCCACCGGCGTGTTCCTGCTCCGCCAGGTACAGGGCGAGATGATAGACCCGGTGGACATGCTCCCAACCGTGCGCCAGGTCGCTGAAACCGGTGAAGCGAGCCTGCACCTCCGTCGCCATCTTTGCCAGCAGGTGGATTGCTTGTTCGGCGATTTCCATGAAAGAGTTTCCTCTTACTCAGCATCTGAGTGTGGCTGCCTGGTACTTTGGCTACGACTGGCTGGTCGTTTCGTGGCAGTCGATGTTCGCGCCGCCGCCTGATGTGCAGGTGCCTTCCCTGGCGCCGGTGGTGTTGGGGAAGTATCACTTTCAGTTGCGGTTTCCTGGTTTTGTACTGCTTCCCTTTCAATCATATCTTTGGTCGCGACTATGACCTCCGAGGGTGCGGTCTCTTCTACCACAGGAGCGTGTTGCTCTTCGTCAGTGGAAGTCGAGGCCCCTGTTTCAGGCGAAGCCGGTTGATTCCCATCAGAGCTACCTATGCTGCTCTCCAGCACGGATTGCTCTTGTTGGTGCTCAAGCTCTGCACTTTGTGGAGGCGTCTCAATTGCAGGCTCCGGGCCTGGGGCGCGCAGTTCCGCCAGACGCGTTTCAAGTGTGTGTAGAGAGGTGCTTTGCGCCTCCAGACGCGCCTGTGCTTTCGCCTGCCAATGCCTCGTCGGCGGATGTTGATGGTTTGTCGCTTGCTGTTTTTGCCATGGTACCCTCCTTATGACATACTCGTGAAAACCTGCTTTTCACTTGCAGGTGTATGAAATAGGCCGATAATGCACATGAACACATTGATCCAGGAATCCGTATGGGTCACAGCACTTTCACGCTGAGGGCAGCGAAGCATCTCTCTGCCCAGCGCGACAGACCCTTCGCTGCGCTCAGGGTGACAGTGGAGGGGCTGATTTCATCATCCGTCTTATTTTTTGAAACTGCATTATCGGCCCCTTTGTGCATTTTCCGATATCCAGATTATTTTGTGAAAAATCTTAATCGGTCCCTACAGCCTGTTTGTTCCGCTTTTGCCAGTCGCTCCCGTTTGCTTGCCTATACATCGACCTCGGCCTGAATGCGACCTTCTTTGATGGCAGCGAGCAACGCAGCGTGATCGCGTTCGGTCTGATCCGCATAGGCCTCGGCGAAGAGGGCAATCGCCTGTGCAAATAGATCACTGTTGCCCAGGTAGCCGCTGATCTGCGCCGGGTCTCCGCTGCGCGCATGGGCTCGCGCAAGGGCCATGGCACACCACCGGGTGTACTGATCGAACTCTCTCTTCGTCAAGGTCGCAATATCTGCCGACAACTTCATATCGCGCAACTGGCGCACATAGAGGTCGGCGACATCGCCATGCGTCCAGCCCAGGAAGATGTCGCTCGCTTCCTGCATCAGACGCTGCCCCTGCACCACCCGCTCCCCATGGTTGGCGTAGGCACTTTTCCCAACGTAGGGTTCAAGCGTCGAGGCATCTGCTTCCTTGACCTGCAGGAAGAGCGGGTCATCTCCGTCCCCTCCTGCCATGAACAACCCGACCCAGCAGCGCGTTCCGACGCTGCCCACCCCAACCACTTTGCGAGCGACGTCGACGAAATGGTACTTGCTGAGCAGCACCTTGCGATCATCTGGCAGCGTCCCCAGGTAGGCAGCAAAATAGTCCTTGATCCATTCGGCTTCATGCTCTTCCGTCTTTTTGACATCGCCTTGATCCACGACGTGCACGATCAGCGGTGGCTCATCCTTGATACGGTACTGTCCGTCAACCACCTCGGTCAACTTGGGAAAGACTCCCTCGCTCGTATGGCGACTCGCCTTCTGCTCCTCCCTTTGAATAAGTTCCCGACCTTTGCGTTTCGCCATCCCCATGATCTGCTCAATGTCGATGTGCTGGTACCAGACGTCGAGATGACACATGCTCGCCATGCGCTGCATCAACCTATGGTATTGCTGTATACTCCCGACAACTGCTTGCCGGTTCTCTTGAGCCGTGTAGCCATTCTGCCGGCCAGCTACCATGATGCTGGCAGCCAGGCGCTTCACGTCCCACTCCCAGGGCCCCGGCAGCGTCTCGTCGAAATCGTTGACATCGAAGACCAGGTTGCGCTCTGGCGTGGCGAAGACGCCGAAGTTGCTTACGTGTGCATCCCCGCAGATCTGCACCTTGATGCCCGAGACGGGCGTCTTCGCCAGGTCAGACGCCATGACGATCGCCGAGCCGCGTAAGAAGGTGAACGGAGAGAGCGACATGCGTCCGTAGCGGATGGGCACCAGTTCCGGCACGCGCGTGTGGTTGGACTCTTCGAGCAGACTTATTGGATCAGGACGATCGGAAGCAGAGGCCCACTCTCCATGGCTGGTACGGGGAGCTTTGGAACGCAAGGCTTTACCGGCCGCATACCGCTCGGCGCGTGTTGAATACGTAGTTATCCCTTCAGAAGAAGAGGTTGATACAGTCATTTTCCATGTCCTTTCTCATGTTCGATGTGTCTGGTCGCGCTCTGATGGTTCGTCCCACCGGTAAAGGGCGAAGACTCAAGCACTCTCAACATGTGTCAGGAAGAGAGGGGCGGAGGACGGGATGAAAAATACCCCGTCCTCGCCCAAAACTACTTGTTATCTGCGCTCCCGCGTGGCTGTTCCGTGTTTTCAGCCACAATCTCCTCCAATCTTCCCTGCGCGGCCTGGATGCCGGTTCCACGACCCCGCAGGATGTAGGCGATGCCGACGGCAAGCAGCCCACCGGCAATTGGACCCACGATGTACACCCAGTAGTGGGAGAAGTCGAGGAGCACCAGATCCGGGCCGAACGAGCGCGCCGGATTCATCGACGCTCCACTAATCGGGCTCGCCCAGAGCCCGGCGAGAATGATGTAGGCACCCACCCCGAACGCCGAGATCGGTCCGAGGTTCTGCGCTCGAGAGGCCGTCCCCAGGATCGTGCTCACCAGGCCGGCCGTCAGCACAAACTCCATAATCAACGCCTGCCAGTCGTTGATGCCCGGCCCCGGCTCAGTGGCGCCGAGCAACCCCACCTTGCCGAACAATGCCGCCAGGAGCAGGCACGCGAGGGTGGCTCCGACCAATTGAGCGATGATATAGCCGGGAACACGCCGCCACGGGAAATCGCCACGAACAGCAAACGCAATGCTGACCGCGGGATTGAGGTGGGCCCCAGAGACAGCTCCCATGAAGAGGATCACGGCCAAGACCATCAGGCCTGGCGCGGTCACCGCTGCCGCACGGCTGATTTGCCCGTTGCTCACCGCGTTGATAGTCCCTCCACCGGCTGCCACGATCACCAGCAAGAACGTTCCCAGGACCTCCGAGAACAGGCGCCGCCACTCTAACGCGGGATTGTCGAAGTTCCTGCGGGAAAACTCCAGTGAAGCGAGGGGGGTCAGGATCGAGTGTTCTTTCTGATCGCGAGATACTTCTTGACTGCTCATATGCTTTTCCTTTCTCTTCTCCTGTATGCTACCAAGTTCACGTAACTCCCAGTATTCCAGTCGGATAGGCCGATTGCTACGTCGGAAAACTTGGACGGTATGGTGCTTAAGAATAATAGTAGTCTCAGACGTGCGAAAAAGCTATACCCCACAGGGGATAGAAAAGGGGGTAGTTTTGGGCGTTCTGCCCTTTCCAAGGGAAAACGGCTGAATGGTTGTAAAGCAAATGCAATCGTTGTGATTTCTTCGAAAACATTTTGGCAACTGATATGATAAAATTGTGATGTGCTAGGTGCACTCTTACCAAAGAGGATTGAATATCCTGGCTCCTTCTGTCTTTTGCAGAAGGAGTCAGTTCGAGCGTGTCTTTTGAGTGCGCGATACAAAGGGGGATTCGTATGCACCGAACCAGCCTGAGGGTGGAAGGCGGGCGGTTATACCAGTCAGAGACAGAGAGTAATCCAATCGTCGTTGGGACCCCTGCCTGGTACGACTGGCTGGAGGACCATACTGCTTTTTCTTTCGTCGATAGTGTTGGCAGCTTTACTGCGCACAAGAGCGTGCTCCCCACCAGGGGTTCCTACTGGAAAGCGTACCGTAGGCGTCAAGGCAAGCTCTACCACATCCACCTGGGACACTCGCACACGCTGACCCTGGAGCGGCTGCAAGCTGCTGCACAGGCATTTGCCGGAGAGCATGTTCCAGGCGAGCAAGCCAGTGTGCCCTCGAGGCAACCTGTTGCTTCCAGGCTCACCATAGCCCCATCACCGCGCATTGCGCTCGATGTCGACCATTACACTTCCTTGATACAAACCAAACTCTATCGACCACGTATGGGCAGCGATCTGATCCCCAGACCCCGCCTCCTCGAGCGCTTGAACGCCGGGCTTGGCGGCAAGGTCACGCTGGTGTGTGCTCCTGCGGGCTTTGGCAAGACCACACTGCTGGTCACGTGGGTAGAGACGATCGATCGCCCCACGGCCTGGCTCTCCCTCGATGAGCACGACGACGATCTGGCAATCTTTGTGCGCTCGCTCACGGCTGCCCTGCAAAGCGTCTTCCCCGATGCTTTCGGGGCCACGGCCAGCCTGCTCCAGGCGACACGATTTCCAGCCCTTGATTCCCTGGTCGCTCTGTTCAGCAACGATCTGGCCGATGTGCCTGAAGACCTGCTCCTGGTGCTGGATGATTATCATCGCATTCACACGAGCGAGGTGCACAGCTTGCTCGAACTGCTGGTCAAGCATCTGCCTGCCCAGGTGCACCTGGTGCTCTCCAGCCGCTCCGATCCGCAGCTCCCGCTTGCCAGGTGGCAGGCCCAGGGGCACCTACACGAACTGCGTGGCACCGACTTGCGCTTTACGCTGGAGGAGACGGAAGCCTTTCTCGCGCGTGCACTGGGAAGCGTTACGGCACACGAGATCGCGGGTGCGCTCGAAGAGCGGACGGAGGGCTGGATTGCGATGTTGCGCCTGGCGGCTCTCTCGCTGCGCAACGCGCCTGACCAGGCGGCGTTCCTGGAACGGCTTGGCCATTCTCCTGAGCGCACGATCAGCAGGTACCTGGTGGAGGAAGTCCTCAGCCAGCAAGCGCCAGCTGTGCAGGAGTTAGTCGTCCGGATGTCGATGTTAGAGCAGTTCTGCGCCGGGTTGTGTAGAGCGGTCATGGGGAGTGATGCCTCGAACGCGCAGGTGCAAGCCACCCTGGAGTGGTTGGAGCGCTCGAATCTCTTTCTGGTGCCCCTGGACGAGCGCCAGGGGTGGTATCGCTTTCACCACCTGTTCCAGGGGGTGTTGCAGCAGCGCCTGCAGCAGCGCCTCAGCCAGGAGGAGCTTACCCTGCTGCACTCTCGAGCGAGTGCGTGGTATGCCGGGCAGGGATTGCTTGAGGAGGCGCTCGAACATGCCCTGGCGGGGGGAGATGTGCCGGATGCGACGCGGCTGGTGGAAGAGCACTTTTTTAGGGCATACGAGCAGGAGCGGTCGGTGCAGATGGAGCGCTGGCTGGGCCTGTTGCCGGAGGAGCAGATCCAGGGTAGCCCCGTCCTGCTTGTCGCAAGAGCGTGGATTGTACAGGTCCATGGGCAGCTCACTGACTTTCCGCGCTTGCTGACGGCTGCCGAGCAGCTCTTAGAGAGCAACAACAGCGGTGCAGGTGAAGCGGGCGAAGCGGGCAACTCTCAGACCAGGATCCTGCGTGCAACGATTGCGATGTACTGGAGCCAGTTCCAGTACGTTACCGGGCAGGTGCAGGCGAGCCTGCAGAGCGCCCGCTCCGCGCTTGAATGGATCGCGCCAGGTGAGGCGTATGTAGCGAGTCTCGCCCTCTTATTCATGTCACTCTCAAGACAAGCTACCGGGCAGGAAGAGGTAGCGCTCGCCCAACTGCAACAGGCGCTGAGAGACCAATCGACGCGACGTAACGACACTGCTCGCCTGCTCTTTGCCCAGGTACTGGTGTATCTGGTTGCAGGCAAACTGCACCAGGCGGAACACACCGCACGACACCAACTCCGGCTGGCACAGGGGACCGATCTGATATTGAGCCAAAATTATGCCCACTGGTCGCTGGGGGTGGTGCATTACGAATGGGACAAGCTGGATGCGGCGGTGTACCACTTCTCAGCCGTGCTCGCCAATCAGCACCTCGCGAACTTTTGGGCGGTGCGGGACGCCATGTGCGGCTTAGCCCTGGCTTATCAAGCCAAGGGGTTGGGCAAAGAGGCGCAGGAGACCGCTCGCGCTCTGCTTGAATTGGTGCAAGAGCAGCACAACATGGGTGAGCTGATGGCGGCCT
>WNFY01015171.1_pt1 | contig 12128 bp, 5 predicted proteins | sample 5400091 | NCBI WGS metagenome assembly WNFY01 (sample SAMN13153364, study PRJNA577476) | soil metagenome | isolation source: 60 cm soil or saprolite under grassland replicate 1 | place: USA:California | collected 2016-06-15 | reverse complement strand
TCGAGCAGCGCGATCCTGTTCGTGTTGTACTCGGTGAACCACACGTTGCCGTTGCGGTCGAGCGCCAGCCGGCGCGGGCCCGAGTAGCGCGTCGGCGGCGCATATTCCCTGATCGCGCCCGTCGCCGGGTCGAGTCTGCCGATCTTGTCGCCGGTGAATTCGCAGAACCAGACGTGGTTGCGGGAATCGACCACGATCCCGTAGGGCCGGGACTCCTTGGTCGGAATCGCGTACTCCTTGAAGCTCTCCGTCCGCGGATCGAAACTGGCGACGCGGTTGCCGCGGATCTGGGTCATCCAGATCAGCCCGTCGTTCGCGAGGAACAAGGTGTGGGGGCTCGAGCGCTCCTGCGGAAGCGGGGTGCGCTTCATCTCGCCGGTCTTCGAATCCAGGCGCCCCAGATGATTGCCGCGGCTCTCGCTCCACCAGACGAACCCTCTGTCGTCGGCGACGATCCCGTGCGAGCGCGCGACCTTGGCGGGAATCGGGAACTCCTTGAACCCGCCGGTCCTCGGATCGAGACCGCCGATCTTTTCCCCGTAGCGCTCCACGAACCAGACTTGGCCCCGCGGATCCACGGTCAGGTTGTGGGGGATCGCCGTGCGCGTGGGAATGTCGAACTGCGTGATGACGACGGCGGGCTCGCCGACCGTGTTGCGGTACGCGACGGCCTTGGGGACATTCAGGCCGGGCGCCTTGTCGGGGCCGAAATGCCGGGTTAGATATGCCGTGATCCGCTCCACTTGCTCGCTTTTGACGGCCACGGCCTCCTCGTCCGAGATCGACTTGTAGTTCGGCGGGCCGATCTCCTCGATCCGTCCCATGTCGATGACGACCTTCTTCCAGCTCAGCCGATCGAAGCGCCGGCTGACGAAGTTCACCGGGCCGTGGCAGTTCACGCAGCGGTTGATAACCAGCTGCTTCACGCCGTCGCCGTCGTCGGGGAGCTGCGGGATCCAGTCGGCCGGGGTCAGAATCGGCGAGGATCGCTTGAGCGCGAGGTCGAGCGAGGTGTTCTTTCCAGGTGCGATCTCGATCTCCGCCTTGGCGCCCTCCGCGTGCCCTCCCAGTCCCGCGGACACTTCGCTTTTTCCGGGAAACAGCCCGGGCGCGCTGTAGTTCCCGCCGCGCGAGAAGACCGTGACCGTGATTCCCCGCTCCAGATTGCGAATTTTTATTGCCGCTCCGGTCGCGGGCTTGCGGTTCTCGTCGCGAACCGCGCCCTGGAGGCCGCCCATCTCGATCGCTTCCGCGGCCGGGGTGCTTTGCGAGGACAGGATGAGCGACAGACCGAGAAAAGGAGCGACGATTTTGAGCATGGCAATCCTCCATGAAATCACGCACGGAAATTCCTAGCGGACGATCGCGCCGCCCGTGACGGGATGGCCGATCCCGAGCGGTTTCGCGTCGACGAGGATGAAAGCGACGCGCGCGGGTTGGGTCCCGCGATTGATCCAGGCGTGGTTGGTGCCGCGCTGCACGAGAACGTCGCCCGCTTTCAGCTTCACCTTCGAATCATCCATCTGCATCTCGAGCTCACCTGCAATAACGATCACGTAGTCGATCGTCTCGGTGCGATGCATGGGCCCTATCCTGCCCGGAGGAATGTCGTTCACGGTGAATCGAGTGCCGTTCGGCGGCGGCGCCGTGCCGAGCATGCGTGCGCCCATGTCTTCCGCGTTTTCTCCGACTGAAATATCGGCGGGCGCGCGGTCGGTGCACCAGATAAGGGTCGAGATGCCGCCGGATTTCGAGGTCCGCCTGTTGATCGCCGGGCCGTCGATCAAGACTTTTGCGGTCTGGTTCGCGCCGTGCCCAGTCACCACGCGGCGGATCGGAGGATACCCGTCCTTCTCGTTCGCCATCGCCGGCACTCCGGGAGGCGGCAATCTGCCTACTTTGCCTCTTCCACCCGCGTCAGGGTCGCCGGTCCTTCGCCCACGATGATCAGCCAGGCTTCCTCGTCCTTGGCGCCGTCCCAATGCACCTGCTTGGCGAAATGCGTGACGAACGATCCGGTGGGCATCGGCACCGTGAGCTTGGGATCGAATTTGTTGCCGGTGGCGACCCACCAGGTGCCCTTGATCACGGTGATGAAGCGGTCGTTCGGATGAAAGTGCGGCCGGCTGAAGTTGCCCGGCTTGAACCGGTTCATGACCACGTACAGGCCGGGCTTTTCCGGGTCGCCGGCGAGCACCGCCTGGTTGATGCCGGCGGCGCCGGTCGGGTCGCGCCATTTGAGCTGATCGGGCGACTTGTAGACAAGCGCCGCCGGATTGAGATCGGCTGCACAAGCCGCGCCCGTCGTGAGAAGCAGTGCAAAGAATTGGACGCAAAGCAACATGCGACGGGATATCAGGATCATATCGACCTCCTTCCTTATGCAAGCTTCAGCAAGTTCTGAATGGCAGCAGATACCGAGCCCTGGATGGCGGGATCGGTCTCCATCTGCTGCTGGACGTCGTCCACGACGCGGTAGAACTGGGGATCGTTGATGAGGTTCTCGCCGAACTCGGAGAGCAGTATCGATTCGATGAAGACGCGAAACGTCTTTCGCCCGCGGTTCGGGTCGTCGCGGTCGATCGCCTTGATGCGCTCAGCGATAAGGGTGGGCAGATCCTTGGATCCCGCCTTCGCCGCTGCCCCGCCTTCGCCGCGGCGGACACGGGCGTCGAGCGCATCGGCGCGCTTCGCCAATTGCTGGCGGATCACCGCGACGATTTGCTGGACGTTGCTGATCGAGGTCATTTGAGCCGGAGATTATGACCTCACCGGGCGTCCGGCACCCGCGCGGGGCCGGTTGGCTCAGTGCTTCCGGTACCTGGAGACGAGGAAGTGCTGCGAGCTTGTTTCGCCCTGTTCGGGCGCCTCGGCTACCCCGGCCCGCTTGCGCGCGATCTGGTCGATCACCATCTGCATGTCGCGGTTGAGCGCTTGGTTTTCCGTGTTCCTCGCGACGCCGGCTCTGAGACGGGACACCGCCTGTTCGAATTCGTCGCGCACCAAGTGCAGCAGGCCCGTCTTGAAAAGAAAAAGCGGATGGTCCGGCGGCAGCATGTCGAGGAACCCCCAGGTCGTGGCCGCTTCTTCGATGCGCGCCATCGTCAGGAACAGCAGACCGAGTTGGAACCGCGCGACGGCAAGATCGGGCTTGAGCGCGAGCGCCGCTTGCATCTCGGCGATCGCCTGATCGTACAGCCTCTTTCCGGCGTACGCAGCGCCCAATAGATAGTGCGGCTCGGCCATGTGCTGGTCGAGCGCGATCGCCCGCTTCAGGTACTCGACTGAAGCCTCGGCATCGTTGCCCGCGCTTGCTGCAAGCGCCATGCGCAGCAGTTCCGCCGCCTTCGGATTGTCCTGCCGCCCTGGGGTCGTTTTGGTTCGAGTACTGATGACTGTCCTTCGGTTGCCCGTTTCCGTCACTTTATATGCGGGCGCCCCGGAGGGTCAAGCCTTGTGCGCTGGCCTCAATTAAAAAGAGCCTTGACGCTAAACCAATCCGGAAACCCGTGGATAAAGGTTTGTGGCAGGCGTGAAGGATAAACGGGCGCCAAAACTCTAAGCTCGATCAAACAAGCGCTTAGGCCAGTGGTTTAAGCGCAGAAGAAGGGAAGCGATATGGCGGCGATCATCAGCGGCGTGAATCTGGGACTCTCCAACAGCTCGTTGTTCGTTCTCGGCTCCGCAGGCGCGTTCGGCACCGCTCCAACCGGCCGCAGCGGCGAGAAGGTCTACGTCAACGCCTCGACCGGCAACCTCGTGGTGCAGAACACCGACGAGCTGGTGATGGGTCGCGGCCCGGACATGGGCCTGCTGCGGACCTACAACAGCCAGGGCTTGCTCGACGACGACAACGCCGACAACTGGCGCCTCGGCATCTATCGGCAGGTCACGGACCTCACCGGCGTCGTCAATACCGGCGGCAGCACGGTCACGCGCGTCGCCGAGGACGGGACGCGGTCTCTGTATACGTACGACACGGCGCTCGGGGCCTATTGCACCCACGACGGCGATGGCGCCTACGACACGCTGCGCTTCGACGCCGTGACGCAGACCTGGACGTGGACCGACGGCAGCAGCCGCATCACCGAGCGCTACGACGCGGCGAACGACGGCCGCCTCACCAGCATGCAGGACGAAGACGGAAACGGCCTGAGCTTCGTCTACAACGCGGCCGGCCTGATCACCCAGGTCAACGACGCGAGCGGCGAGACCACGTTCCTGGACTACTCCGGCAACCTTCTCACCGACCTGCACTCGGTCACGGCGGACGGCCAGACGATCGTCCGCACGCGCTACGCGTACGACGCGTCGAACCGCCTCGCCACGGTCACCGTCGATCTGAGCCCGCAGGACGCAAGTGTCGCCGACGGCAACAGGTACGTCACCACGTACACCTACGACGGCGCGAGCCGGCGCATCGCGTCGATCTCGCAGAGCGACGGGACCACGGTGTCGTTCACCTATGTGCAGATCGCGCTGGACTGGCGCGTCGCGACCTATACGGACGGCCAGGGCTTGGTCACGCAGATCAACTACACCCAGACGGGCGTCGAGCTGCATCAGGTCGACCCGAACCCGGCGAGCCTGAGCACGACCGACACGCTGACCACCGTCAACAACTACAAGGTCAACAGCGGCGCGCTGCTCACCACCGACACGCAGATCACGCATCCGACGTACAACCTGAACACTGCCGCGGCGACGCCCATGCCGGGCAGCCTCTCTGGCGCCTCCCTGCTGGAGACTGGTACGGCGGCGGCGTCGAACCCGCAGGTGGGATTTGACCAGAACGGCAACGGCTTCTCGCTATGGCAGACGAGCAACGACCTGCTGGTGCGCGGCTACAACGCGGCGAGCAACACCTGGGGCACGACCCTCACGCTGGACGCCAACGCCAACGCGATCACAGTCCCCAAGCTCTACGTCGACGCCTCCGGGAACGCCATCGCCACCTGGGTGCAGTCCGACGGCACGGCAAACTCGATCTGGGCCTCGCGCTACAGCGTCTCGAGCAACACCTGGTCGGCGGCGGTGCAGGTGGACACCCTCGCCACCATCGCGGTCGATCCGGTGGCGACGATCAACGCCTCGGGGCAGGCGGCGATCGCCTGGCGCCAGCCGGCGGCGGGCACGACCACGCCGAACAACCTGATGGTGGCGCGCTTCACCACGGCCTGGCAGGCGCCGGTGCTGGTGGAGGGGCGCACCAACGACATCACCGCGGCCCCGAGCATCGCCATGGACTCGCTGAACAACGTCCAGGTGGTGTGGACGCAGTCCGACGGCACGGCGGTGAGCACGTATACGAACCGCTTCAGCGCCTCGAGCGGCACCTGGGGCACGGCGGCGCTGCTGGAGACGGGGACGGCGGCGACTTCGAACGCGCAGGTCGGGTTCGACCAGAACGGCAACGGCTTCGTGCTGTGGCAGACGAGCGCCGACGTGCTGGTGCGCCGCTACGACCGGGCGACGAACACCTTCGGCGCGGCGCTGACGCTGGACTCGAGCACCGCCGCGATCACCACGCCCAAGCTCTACGTCGATGCCTCGGGCAACGCCATCGCCGTCTGGGTGCAAAGCAACGGCTCGGTGAACTCGGTCTGGACCTCCAGCTATAAGGCAGCAACCAACGCTTGGTCGTCCGCCTTCAACTTCTCCTTGGCTCCGTCGACGGCAGCCGCCGATCCGACGGCGTCCATCAACGCCAACGGCGATGCGACCATCGCGTGGCGCCAGCCGTCGTCGGGCACCACGCCGAACGACCTGTTCGTGTCGATCTTCAGCGCAGGCCAGCTGATCGTTGGGCCTCAAGTCATCGAGACCCGGGCGGACAACATCACGGCAGCGCCTAGCGTCGCCGTCGACGCCGCGGGCAACGCCCAGGTCGTCTGGCAGCAGTCGGACGGCGTCGCGGCGAGCATCTACACGAACCGCTACACGCCGAGCCAGGACTACGTCTACGGCGTTCAGGGCGGCGAGACCTGGGCCTCACTGGCAACAGCGCTCTACGGCACCGCCAACGTGGCCGATGAGCTGCAGGCCGCGTTTCCTCCGGGCGAGACGCTGACCGCCGGAGACATAATCGGACCGCTGCCGCACAGTCTGACGGACACGCTTTCGACCATCATCACGGTGCCGCCGTATTACCTCGTCGCGACGGGGGCCACCTGGGCCAGCATCAGTCAGGCGCTCTACGGGACCACCGCCGTCGCTACGCAGCTCCAGGCGCTGTACGGCGACGCGGCGCTCGCCGCCGGCACGCACCTGACCAACTGCTCTACGGCAGCGCCGGTGTCTCGGCCGCGTTGCAGGCCGCGCTGGGCAATCCGGCGCTGACCACCGGCACCCGCCTCACCGGGCTGCCGGCGAGCCTCAGCGATGGCGTGGCGAGCCATCCTCTGGTGAACGTCGCGCTCTCGGCGACCAATACCACGGTCACGAATTACACGATCGACCCCACGACACTCAGTACCACCGACACGCAGATCACGCATCCGACGTACAACCTGAACACTGCGCCGACGTTCCTGGCTAACGACGGCAGCTTCACCGGCGCTTCGCTGCTGGAGACGGGGAGCGCGACGGCGTCCAACCCTCAGGTGGGGTTCGACCAGAACGGCAACGGCTTCTCGCTGTGGCAGACGAGCAACGACCTGCTGGTGCGCCGCTACGATGCGGCGAGCGGCACCTGGGGCACGACGCTCACCCTGGATGCCAACGCCAACACGATCACCGTCCCCAAGCTCTACGTCGACGCCTCGGGGAACGCCATCGCCACCTGGGTGCAAAGCGACGGTACGGCGAACTCGATCTGGAACTCGCGCTACAGCGCCGCGAGCAACACCTGGTCAGCGGCGGTGACGGTGGACACGCTCGCCACCATTGCGGTCGACCCGGTGGCGACGGTCAACGCCGCGGGCCAGGCGGCGATCGCCTGGCGCCAGCCGGCGGCGGGCACGACCACGCCGAACAACCTGATGGTGGCGCGCTTCACGACCAGCTGGCAGGCGCCGGTGCTGGTAGAGGCGCGCACCAACGACATCACCGCGGCGCCCAGCATCGCCATGGATTCGCTGAACAATGTCCAGGTGGTGTGGACGCAGTCCGACGGCACGGCGGTGAGCACCTATACCAACCGCTTCAGCGCCGCGAGCGGCACCTGGGGCACGGCGACGCTGCTGGAGACGGGGACGGCGGCGACCTCCAACGCGCAGGTCGCGTTCGACCAGAACGGCAACGGCTTCGCGCTGTGGCAGACGAGTACAAGCGTGCTGTCGCGCCGCTACGACCGGGCGACGAACACTTTCGCCGCCGCGGTCACCCTGACCACGAACGCCAACACGGTGACTACACCCAAGCTCTACGTCGACGCCTCGGGCAACGCCATCGCCACTTGGGTGCAAAGCAACGGCACGAACAACGTCGTGTGGGCATCGCTGTACACCGCCTTGACCAATAATATCTGGTCATCGGCCTGGCAGTTGAGCTCATTCACAGCAGCCGATCCGGCGGCGGCGATCAACGCCAACGGCGACGCCGTCGTCGTGTGGCGCCAGCCGGCCTCGGGGAGCACGACGCCGAACAACCTGATGGCGACGCGCCTGAGCTCAGGGGGCACGATGCCCGCGGAGCTTCTCGAGACGCGGGCGGACGACATCACCGCGCCCCCGAGTGTCGCCGTCGACCGCACCGGCAACATGCAGGTGGTCTGGCAGCAATCCGACGGCACCGCGGCGAGCATCTACACCAATCGATTTGTGTACCACCTGGACCGCTTCTACCAGACGGGCGGGGACACCTGGGCTTCGCTCGCCACGGCGCTCTACGGTACTGCCAACGTGGCGGACGAATTGCAGGCGGCGCTGGGCAATCCGTCGCTGCGCGCCGATCACGACGGCACCTACCCTGTCATCGGCCCGCTGCCGCTCACCCTGACCGACACGGTAACCACGATCATCACGGTGCCGCCGTACTACCTCGTGCAGGCCGGCGACACCTGGGCGGGCATCAGCCAGAAGCTCTACGGCACGAACGCCTTGGCTTCGCAGCTGCAGGCGCTCTACGGCGACGCGGCGCTCGCCGCCGGCACGCACCTCACCAACGTGCCGACGAGCCTCGGCATCACCAACGCCGCGACGCTCACCGTCGCGCCCCACTACACGGTGCAGGCGGCCGACACCTGGCAGAGCATCGCGCTCGCGGTCTACGGCGACGCGCGCGCGGCCGACGACCTGCGCGCCGCGATGGGCGCGCCGGCGCTCGTCGCCGGCACTATGCTCTCGGAATTCCCGCCTGAGGTCGACTTCGAGGTCAAGCTCGCCGGCCAAACCGACGTCGTCGATCCGCTCGGCCATACAACGACCTACTCGTACGACGCGCAGCGGCAGCTCCTGCAGATCCAGGCGCCCACGGTCGACGGCGCGCGCGCGAGCACGCTCTACACGTACGACGCAGCGGGCAACGTGCTCAGCGTCACCAGCCCCAACGGCACCTCGCTCGCGTTCACCTACGACGCGCGAGGCAACCGCCTGAGCCAGCAGGACAGCGCCGGCAACAGCGTGACCTACACCTACAGCGCGACCAACCAGGTCCTCACCGAGACCGCGTACCTCGTCCCGGATCCCGACGGCGCCGGACCGGCGCAGCCCGCCAACCCGCTCACGACCAGCTACGTCTACGACGTCGAGGACCACCTGCGCTTCCGCGTGTCGCCCGAAGGACGGGTGCGCGAGTATCGCTACAACGCGTTCGGCCAGCGCATCGCCGCGATCGACTACACGAATGCGACCGACGTGCTCGCGCCCGGGTCGAGTCCGAGCGAGAGCGACCTCGCGACCTGGGCGAGCGCTCAGGACAAGACGAAGACCGAGCGGACCGACTACGCATACGACTTCCGCGGCCAGGTCACGAGCGTAACGAGCTACGCCAGCGTCGACGCCACGGGAGCGGGCGTCGCCGACGGCTCGCAGGCGGTCACCCAGTTCGTCTACGACCAGGCCGGGGAGCTGCTGCAGAAAATCGATCCGCGCGGCAGCGCGACGCCCGCCGCGGGCGACTTCACGACCACGTACGCGTACGACGGTCTCGGGCGCCTGCTCTCGACCACCGACGCGCTCGGGCGCGCGACGCTGGTGCAATACGACGACGCGCACCGCAAGACCCTGCTCACGCTTGCGAACGGGCTGGTCACGACCTCGACCTACGACGCGAACGGGCGGCTGGTCGACGTCGTGCAGAGCGCGGGCGGCCCGCCGCTCGGCGAGACCAGGTACTTCTACGACGCCGACGGCAGGCTGCGGCGCACGCAGGATCCGACCGGCGTCCAGACCCACTCGCTCTACGACGACGACAACCGGCTCGTCGCGACGATCGACGGCAACGGCAGCCTCACCGAATATCGCTACGACGCGAGCGGCAACCTGACGAGCACCGTCCGCTATGCCGCCGCGGTGAGCGCCGCGAACATCGCCTCGCTGACCGATGCGCAGGGCAATCCCACGGGCGTGACTCTCGCGGCGATCCGGCCGCAGGCGTCTTCCGGCGACCGCACGACCTGGAACGCGTACGACGCGGCGAACCGGCTGGTCAAGTCGGTCGACGAGGCCGGATTCGTCACCCAGCGCTTCTACGACGGCGCGGGGCGGCTGACCGACGTGGTGCAGTTCGCCGCGGCCGTCGGCACGACCTCCCTGGGTGCCGCGCCGCGTCCGCAGGACATCAATCCCCCGAGCAGCCCGGCCGACCGCCTGACGCGCAGCTTCTACGACGGCGACGGCAACCTGCGCGCGACTCTGGACGCCGAGGGCTTCCTGGTCGAGTACAAGTACGACGCCGCGGGACGGCTGGTGGAGACCGTCGGATACGCGAACGCGACGCCGCCGGCGAACCGCGTGAGCGGCACGCTCGCCCAGCTCCTGCCCGCGCCCTCCGCCGACGACGTCCACGGCTTCACGCTCTACAACGCCCGCGGCCAGGTCGCCGCGACGATCGACGGGGAGGGCGCGCTCACCGAGACCGTATACGACCTGGAAGGAAACGTCGCGCAGACGATCCGTTACGCCACGCGCGTGACCTATACCGCCGGGGCGACGCTCGTCTCCCTGCGCCCGGCGTCGACGCCCGAGGACCAGGTCTCGACCTATACGTATACAGCGCTCAACCAGCTGGCGAGCGAGACCAACGCCGAAGGCACGCTCACCATCTACAGCTATGACAACGTCGGCAACCTGCTCTCGAGCACTCGGGCCGTCAATACGGCCGATGTGAGGACGCTCACGCGGCGCTACGACATCCAGGGACGGCTGACGGCGGAGCTCTCAGGCGAGGGCAGCGCGCTTCTGACCGGCAACCAGACGCAAGCCCAGATCGACGCCATCTGGGCGGCCTACGGCACCTCCTACACCTACGACGCGGCGGGACGCAAGACGAGCACGACGGACCCGAACGGCAACAAGACGCTCTATTTCTACGATCACGACGGGCGGCTCACGCACACGGTGAACGCGCTGGGAGAGGCGAGCGAGAACCAGTACAACGCGCTCAATCAGTTGGTGGCGAGCATCCGCTACGGCACGCGAATCAGCACCGCGGGCCTGACCGGGGGATTGGTCACTGCAGCGCTCACGAACGCCATCAATGCGATTCGCAATCCGGCGCTCGACAGCGCCACCACCATCAGCTACAACACGACCGGCACGGTGCAGCGGACTACCGACGCGCTCGGGAACGCGATCACCCATGCCTACGACGCGTTCCGCGAGGAGATCGCCAGCTCCCAGACGATCGACGCGACGCACTCGCTCGATCACACCTATGCGTACGACAAGCGCGGGCTGCTCACTCAAACGGTGTGGGACCCAGCCGGGGTGGCGGCCACGCAGGTGACGCGGTACGACGCCTTCGGTCGCGCGATCGAGACCACCGACGCCAACGGCAATGTGCGGCGGCAGAGCTATGACCGCGCCGGCCGGGTCGTCACGACCACCGATCCCCTGAATCACACCCGCAGCACTGCCTACGACGCGCTCGGCCGGGCGCTCACCCAGACCGATGCGCTCGGAAACACGACCGCCTACGGCTACAACACCGCCAATCGCAGCGTCACCCTCACCACCGCCGAAGGCATCGCCGTGACGACGGTGCGCAACCGCCACGGCCAGACGCAGTCGATCACCGACGGCCGCGGCAACAGCACGAGCTACAGCTACGACAAGAACGGCAACCTCAAGCAGGTGACCGACGCCCTGGATCAGGTCACGACCAACGACTACGACCACGCCAACCGGCTGACCGAGACGGTTGATGCCAACGGCAATCACGTTCTCTACAGCTACGACGCCGCCAACCGGGTGCTGTCGCGCCGCGTCGATCCGAACGGGCTGAATCTCACGACCAGCTACGCTTACGACGCCAAGGGCGAGCGCATCCAGACCACCGACCCGAACGGCGTGGTGACCCAGTACCAGTTCGACCTCAAGGGCCAGCTCACGCGCCAGACGCTCGACCCCGCTGTGCTCAACCTCACGACCACCTACAGCTACGACGGCCGAGGCAAGGTGCTGACGGTCACCGATCCCAAAGGAGTGGTGACGCAATACCTCTACGACGCCCTGGGCCGAAGGCTCGAGGAGCACGTCGATCCGGCGGTGCTGAATCTGACGCGCCGCTACAGCTACGACAAGAACAACAACGCGGTGACGGCCACCGACGCAAACGGCGGCGTCACGCGCTACGTCTACGACGGCGACGATCGCCTGATTCTCACCGTCGACCCCACGGGCGGGGTGAGCGAGATCGACTACGACGCCGACGGGCGGATCGCGAAGACGGTGCAGTACGCCACCGCGATCAATCTCGCGGGCCTGCCGGCAGCGCCCACGGCGGCGCAGGTGCAAGCGCGCCTCGCCGCCTCGCCGAGCGCGGACGCCGTCGCGCAAAACGTCTACGACCGGGACGGCCGTCTCGTCTACAGCGTGAACGGCGTGGGGGGGGTCACCCAACTCGCCTATGACGCGAATGGCAACGTCGTCGAGCGCATCGCCTACGCCATGCCGATCCCGATCGGCACGCCGGCGAGCGCAGCGGCTATCGGCGCCGCCGTAGCGGCGATCGCCGATCCGGCGCAC
>WNFY01004949.1_pt1 | contig 12130 bp, 14 predicted proteins | sample 5400091 | NCBI WGS metagenome assembly WNFY01 (sample SAMN13153364, study PRJNA577476) | soil metagenome | isolation source: 60 cm soil or saprolite under grassland replicate 1 | place: USA:California | collected 2016-06-15 | reverse complement strand
CTGATCGGAGTCGTGATGTTTGGCTCCTTATCCGGCTCGATGTTGCCATTCGTCCTCAAGCGCCTTGGTTTTGATCCGGCCAGCGCCTCCGCCCCGTTCGTGGCCACGCTGGTCGATGTCACGGGACTGATCATCTATTTCAATGTGGCCTATTTAGCTCTCAAGGGGACGCTGCTTTAGCCTCGCTGGGGTATGACGATCATCATGAAGAGCGAGCCCACGCCATCCGATCGCTCTTGCGTGGCGCCGCCGGGCCCGACAGGTGGCCGGATAGGCGAAATACTCGGTCGGCACGCGCTTCTGGCCAGCCGCACGCTACTGGCCACACGGCCAGTCTTCTTGCATGGCTTCGACGGCAAGATCGTTAAAAGCCTCGTACATCCTGCTTGGGCGCGCCTCAATGTATGCGACCACTACGCGAACGATCGTCGACGGTCCGATGGATGACGAGATCATTCACCAGGGGCCGGCAAAGCGATGATTCCGCAGCGGATCGGCCCGACCACCGGCCAAATCGCTGGTTTTGATCCAGGTCAAAGCACGCTCGATGCGTTCATCTTAAATTTTTTTAGCATTCGAACAGAGGAGGCTTCAACATGGCCACGCCTCTTCGCCACCCGTCGATCCTCGACGGCATTCGACGCTGGTATCGCAATTCGAGCGCAGCTCGGGAAGGCGCCTTCGAGCTTCAGTGCGCCGGGGCTGCCGAAGTCGAGCGCTTTGCGCAAGAATTGGGACTATCGAGCTTCGAGCTGCGCGCGCTGGTGAGCCATCCCGACGACCGCGAGCTGCTGGCGAAGCCTGCAAAGGGTCTGCGCCATGTGCAAATACCGATGCGCCCGCGACCTGGCAGTGGAAACGCTCGACCCGGCTTGGCAGAAGTGGCGGAATTACTGCCCGAACGCGACGACGCTGAGCGCGCTCGGCGCGCTTCGGGAAGCGTCCGACCCCGCCTCATGGGAATGAGGTCGAATCGCGGAGCGTGGCAGGGTCCGACTGCGCCACGGCTCTCGGTTCCAGAGGCACCACTGCCATGTCGAGCGCGGTCCGGTAAGGCCGCGGGATCAGACGAGAAGCGTCAGCCGAGTTCCCGAATTTGGTGGCTATACCGGGGTTCATCATGCACACCAAAAGGGAGACGAAGTGCGTAAAGTTCAATGTTGACGACCCGCTGCGCGTTTCGATGGCTCTCGATGATCTGCGAATCGATCATCACTATGTCGATCCAGGTATGCAGAACATCCCGGCTGTGATGACAGCCTATTACGATACTGCGGACGAAGCCGAAAGGCTTTTGATCTATCTGGTTCATCATGCATCCCGTGACGATAAAATCGAATGGCAGCAGGATGGCGCACATCGTGAAATAGAGGGCTGGTGCGAGTTGTGCGAGGCAGTGAACGGGGGTGAATGTGACGGCGGGTGCCTGATAAATCACAGACTGGGAAAACATCCGGATTGCTTGTTTGTACGCTCTACCAGGAAAGGCGCTTCGTCTGCCCTGGGTGCCCGACCAAGAGAAGATGATCCGGGCATTGGCTCCCCGCGCGCATAAACCGCTCGTGCGGTCAGACCGCCAAGCCCGGATCCGATCACGATGGCATCAAAGTGTCGGGACATGCGCAATGCTCCAGGCGACCAATATCCCTATGGCGGCCTGATTGGCGACTCAGCGGGTTTTCGGGAGGTGGACCTCGCTTTGCAACGCGTCTAGCGTGTCAACGTTAAGACAATAGTTGCGCCAGTCTGCGCTACTTGTGTCTCTCGCGAGGTCGTGTTCACAAGGGCTCTTACTGCCGCACAGCGTGCAAACCCGTTGAAGATCCCTGAGCGCGCCTAACTCGGGCGGCGAAAATTGCTCCGGATCGAGCTGCAGCGTCATCATGCGCCGGCGCAGCAGATCGCTGCCATCCGGCCATTTCGCGGTCACCGCGCGCAGATCTCCTGGCGAAAGATTTACGTCCCGTGCGAGAAGCTCCAGGCCAGTGGGCTGATGGAGCTCAGCAAGACCGTTGCGCGTTCTGCGCCAGTTGCGCCACCACTCGAGGGTGTTGACGAGGAATGCGCCACCTCCGTGAGCCTGTACGGAAACCATGGCAATCCCCTTTCTCAATGCATCATAGCGATAGCGGAGAGGCGGTGCTTTGATGCGGATCAATTGCGTTTGCTCGACGGCCATATGCGCGACCTCAGGAAAACTACGTAGCCAAACTCACGACGGGGTTTGATCTGCATCAACGCTGCAGTGCGGGAGGCGAGCTTAATTGGTGCCATTCTCCGCTGAAGAGAGAAGCAAATGAGAGAGAGAGGGTATCATGACCGAAGCACCGCGAATCTGGTCGACGGAGCTTTCCCGGCGATGCCTGTTGCGGCGTGCGGCCTGCGCTGCGGGCGCCGTCGCCATCCTCGGCGCCGGGATCGACGCGGCGATGGCGGGCAAGATGCCGCAATCGGCAGTGGGGTATCGGGGTTCCCCGAAGGGCAACCAGAACTGCGCGAATTGCAGGCTGTTCCAGGCCCCAAACGCCTGCAGGAGCGTCGACGGCGCGATCAGCCCGAATGGCTGGTGCAGCATCTGGGTGAAAGCCTGAGGGCATTGCCGGCAAGACTAGCGGCGTCCGCGCGCCGGCTCGGCGCCCGGTACCGCCCCCTGCTTTGGCGCCCATCGTGCCGGGCACAGCGATGAATGCGGAGCGCTGGATTCTGGGACTCGCGGCGGCAGCCGCGGCCTTCGGCTCGGCACTCGAACAGCAGATCCCGATTCCGATTTCGAAGCAGGAAGAGATCCTCAGACGCACCTCGAACACCTGGAACAAGCCGTTTACCTTCCCTTCTCGGGTTCCGGAGGTGACCGCAACCATCATCGAATACCCGCCGGGCGCCTCGGGAGAACGCCAGAACAACCCATATTCGCGTTACTTGTATGTGCTTGAAGGCACCTTGACTCTCGAAGTGGACGGCCGCGGGCCGGTTGACTTTCCGGCCGGGAGCGTGATCCTCAGCGGAAACACATGGTTGACGCCCAAAAACAACGGAGCTGTTGCTGTGAAATTGCTCGTGATCGACCAAGCCGAGGCCGGCGAGTCCAATGCCTTGCTGGAAAAATGAAGGCGCAGGGCCAGCCGTGATCGGAACGCTTTTTGATATCGATCAATCTACCCGCTCCTTGATAGTTGTATAGTGTTTTGGGCTGAGGCCTGATTCGAGGGCGCTATGAACACGCATACTGCTGCAAGCAATCCCCTCAATATCGTTGCTTTGGGATCGGGCATTTCGGCGGCACTGATCGCTCTGTTCATAATCTGTCTGCTGACATCCTTCATCTTTCCAGATCTGCCGGCCGCGCAGGGCTGGTCGGCATGGATCGCCCTGTTTTCTGTCACACCCACTGAACATCCTTTCCTATCACCCCGAGTTTGGATAGATGGCATCCTCTTCAGCCTGGTCTTTGGCTGGGTAACCGCTGTCGTTCTCGGCCTAGTGTACAATCATCTTATTGGTCGTCGAGCATCTGGCGTCTAGGCCAACGTTTTTCTGCCACGCCTGATCCCAACTAGCCGCTTGCTCGAATTTCGATTCGGGGCTCAAAGGCGCGCCTCGGCTTGATATTTATCAAGGACCTCCAAATCTAAGTTGCCGAAATTGATCGATCGCGCCGGAAGGCGCAAAGTCGACCGCATGCTGCCGATGCGTGCAAGACGAGATGCCGGTCGGAATCGCGGCGCACCCATACGGGTGCTTCTCGCGGGAGCGGCGTTGGCGTTGCTGATGCCAGCCCCCGGTGTTCCGATTGCCGCCGATGGCTTGACGCCACCCCAGGAACGGGCACTTGTTTTCTCGCTCTCTCCTCTGGAAGTGCCCGCGCCCGACCCGACGAACGCAGTATCCGGCAGTTGTCTGGCGATCGATTTCGGCAGGAATCTGTTCTTCGACGTCCGCCTGTCGCGTGACCGCAATCGTTCCTGCGCGAGTTGTCACATACCGGAGGAGGGGTGGGCTGACGGCCGCGCAGTGGCCTTCGCGCCGCGAGTGTTGCGGAACACGCCTTCCATTTGGAATGTGGCATATAACCGCTGGTTCTTCTGGGATGGCCGAGCCGACAGCCTGTGGGCGCAGACAGCCGGTCCGATCGAGGCCGCCGCCGAGCTCAATCTCGACCGCAGGGAGCTCGCGCGTCGAATCGCGACCGAGCCGGATCTCAGACGCGAATACGAGGCGCTGTTCGGTCCGCTGCCGGATATCGTTCAGGCCGGCGGGTCGGAGGCCGCGACGGCGCGGGATCGCCGCGACGCCGCCACGCAGATCCTGGTGAACGTCGCGAAGGCGATTGCGGCCTTCGAGGAAACGCTCACCAGCAGAGACGCGGCTTTCGATCGATTCCTGGAATCCGTTCGCGCGGGGGGCACGGACGTATCGAGCGCGCTGCCGGCGGCTGCTTTGCGCGGGCTCAAGATATTCGTCGGCCGCGGGCAATGCGTTCAGTGTCACGTCGGTGCGAATTTTTCGGACGGCGAGTTTCACAACATGCTGGCGCTCTCCGGGGATGGCGATCCGGAGGACCCGGGCCGCCATCACGGCCTCGAATTGCTCGATGCCAATGAGTTCCGCGCCGACGGGCGATTTGCCTCCGTGCCGGATGCCGGTCGCATCGCCAAGCTGAAGTCCGCCGTCCGAGGCGAGCTCACGCGGGGTCAGTTCAAGACGCCGTCTCTGCGCAACGTCGCCGAACGGGCGGTATTCTTGCATCACGGCCGGATCGCGTCGTTGAAAGCCGCGGTCGCCCGTTATGCGTCCCTCCGAACCCATGCGCGACAGGACGCGCGCGCCGATCCTCTCACGAGCTCCATCGAGGTCTCCTTGCGGGATGTCGATGATCTCGTGGCGTTCCTGCAGACGTTGACGGATACGTCTCGATTGGAGACGGTTTGGGAGGACTGTGCCGATTTGCCCCAGCCGCGCTGATCGGGGCTCCATTCCTCGGCGCCTTGTCCATAAAACAGCCACCCGATCCGACCGATAAACTCTCGAGCGCTTGATCTGTATCAAAGCTCGCTGGTGCCCATTTGATTACGTTACGTGCGCATGGAAAACGAAAGTTAGAAAGAGAGAAGGTCGATCGGGTCATTGCCATTTGTCCTCATAACGTGCGTTCTTCCCAGCGGAGAGTGAGATGTTTTATCACCTTGCCGCGGCCTCCACCTACTCCGGCAATTCCGTGTCGCTGGAGGAGCTTTCTCAGCCGGAGGGGCATTCTCATCACGGTGCCCTGCAGAAGCTGTGGGAGGGTTCTTCGGTTCGCCTGTTCAAGGCCGGACAACACGTGTTCCGTGCCGGCGATGCTCAGCTGGACCTGTACAAGGTGGTAGCCGGCACGATCCGCCTCTACAAAAACTTGAAGGATGGCCGTCGGCAGGTGATCGGGTTCCTGTTTGCGGGCGACCTGATCGGCCTTGAGCTTCAGCCGCGGCACCTCTGCAACGCTCAGGCAATCGGCTCGGCTAGTCTCCAATCGGTTCCGGTCGCGACCGTGCGCGCCCTGGCTTTGGCAGACGCCGGCATGCTGTTTGAACTCTACGCAAGCCTGTCCAACGAGATGGCTGCTGCCCAAGATCTCGCGCTTACCATCGGCAGAGCCGATCCCGAGGAACGATTGGCTCGCTTTCTCTTCGTATTGTCTCGCCGCAATCAGCGGCATGGTCGGGATCCGATTAGGATCGACCTGTCGATGCCGCGGACCGACATTGCCGATCATCTCGGCCTCACGATCGAGACCGTGTCGCGAACACTGACCAGGTTCGTGAAGCGCCGGCTCATCAAACTAGCTCGACGGCGCTCGATTCAAATCCTCGATATGAATGCGCTCGAAGCACTGATGGATGGTCTGCGAAGGACGAGTCGGCGCGGCCGAAACAAGCGCTGACAGTCCCGCCTACCAGCTGCCGAACTGTATTTCCGATCGGAGAATCGGCGGGGAAATTTCACATTCTCGCGGCGATCCGTGCGAACACGGCTGGACCCTTGGGGCTGGCTGCCGCCGCAGAAGCGCTCACTACGGCGGGATTTAACAGGGCCAAAACATTGACTTCCATTGATGTTGCCCAACCGCAACACCTCGCGGAAATACGCGGATTATTTGATTTCAATCAAATTGTGACGGCCGGGCATCAGGAACGCTCATGATACGGTTCGCTGTTGAATCAAGCGAGGCCGCCATGGTGGATCGGGGAAGCCGCTGCGGGTTCAACCCGAGACTGTTGTTTGCACTGGCATTGGGGACGATTGTCCTCGCTGCCGGGGTGATCGCGACCCCGCGGCCGGCACAGGCCATCCCGAGCTTCGCGCGCCAGACCGGCCAGCCGTGCGCGGCCTGTCACACCGATTTTCCAGCGCTGACTCCGTTCGGCCGCCGGTTCAAGCTCGGCGGTTATACTTTGGGCGGCAGCCCGCAATTCCGCGCCACGCTGTTCCCGACTTCCGAAGAGGACAAGTCGAAACCCTGGTGGCCGCCGATCGCCACGATGGCAATCGTCGGGTTTACCCACACCCAGGCACCCCTGCCGCCTCCGACGCAGCCGTTCAGCTCCAATAACAACACTGTCGTCGACCCGTTCAGCTTCTTCTGGGGCGGCGCCATCACCGAGCACATCGGCCTCTTTGCCCAGGTGACGCACGTCATGCCTCCGCCGGGCGGGTTTGCCTCGCCGCCGGCGGAGGATCCGTTCGGGCACTCCTGGGGATGGGACAACACCGATCTCCGTTTTGCCAACACCACCAAGATCGGCAATTTGGATATCCTTTACGGAATCACCGCCAACAACAATCCCACCGTCCAGGATGTCTGGAATACGACGCCTGCGTGGGGCTTCCCCTTTGCGGCCTCGACCCTGGCACCTACACCGAGCGCGGGAACGGTTATCGACGGCGCGTTTGGCGCGCACGTGGTCAGCGCCGGCGGCTATCTGTGGATCAACGACATGTTCTATGTCGAGGCGTCGGCCTATCACACGCTCGGCTTCAACACGCTCAACCATTTGGGCGCGGATCCCTTTGATGCTCCCGGGCGTTTCGACGCAGCCCCGTATTGGCGCGTGGCGTTCGAGCCGCACTGGGGCAACCACTGGCTCATGATCGGCACCTTCGGCATCGTCGCCCCCGTGCATCCGTGGGTGGACACGAGCGGCGTGCTCGGCGACCTTACCTTCCCACAAACCGACAAGTTCACCGACGTCGGCTTCGATGCGCAATATCAATATCAGGGCGACAAATACTGGCTTACCTTGCGCGGCGCCTACATTCATGAGCATCAACGGCTCGATGCGACCTTCGCCAACGGTGGCGCGCAGAACCCGACCAACGAGCTCAATACGCTGCGGCTGACGGCCTCGCTCGTGTACGGCGACGACAACAAAATCGTGCTGACCGGGCAGCATTTCAACACCTGGGGCACGCGGGACAACGTGGTGTTTGCCGAGCTCGCTGGCTGCGCTACGTTAACCAGCCCCTGCGTGCCGGACAGCAACGGCTTTATCGCCGAGATCGCCTACATCCCGTTCGGGACGAGTCCCTCGCCGTTGTGGCCGTGGTTCAACGCGCGCATTGGCCTGCAGTACACCTGGTACAACAAGTTCGATGGCACCAGCGCCGGCGCCAGCGCCAACAATACCTTGTTCCTGCATGCGTGGTTCGCGATGTAGGCCGATGGACATTCGCGAGGACATCGCCATGAAAAAGCACTGGCTCGGAACCATCGCCGCCGTCGCCTTGCTGGTGGGCGGGAGAGCGCACGCCGCCGATCTCCCGGTCAAGGCGCCGCCCGCCGCGCCGGTTGCCGCCCCTATCTTGAATTGGTCCGGCTTCTATGTCGGCGGCCATGCCGGCATTGCTTGGTCGCGGGATGTGTTCACGTTCGGCATTCCCGATACGGGTTGCGACGTTTCGTTATGCGAGGATTTCCGTTTCACGCCGAGCTCGTTCATCGGCGGCGGTCAGGTTGGCTTCCAGTCGCAGGTCGAGAAATGGGTTTTCGGCATCGAAGCGACCTGGTCAGGAACCCACCTGCGGCAGACCGATGAGAGCGCACTCTTCCCCGGCAGCTTCCGCTCCATCAAGATCGACGACATCGCAACGGTAGTCGCCCGGTTTGGCGGCACTTGGGATCGGACGCTGATCTACGCCAAAGCCGGATATGCGACGGCGAGAATCGGCGTGCATGCCCTGGAGGGTGCCAACCCGGCGGTGCCCGGCCTTACCGCGGATAACACCAGCTGGCGCAACGGCTGGACCTTGGGCGCCGGCATCGAGTACATGTTCTGGCAAAACCTGGTTTTGGGGCTCGAATTCGATTTCTACAATTTCGCATTCGACACCAAGACGCCGGCATTCTTCAGCAACGGTGTCGACACTTTCCAGATAGCGGGCAGCAACGCCGATGTTTTCGCGGTCACCGCGCGACTGAGCTACCTGTTCAACTGGGGGAAAGGGAAAGCGCCGGCTGCGGTCGTCGCGAAATACTGATCGGATGGCGATCAACTATACAGCAGCGGAAACCGCATGGTTGGGCTCATGAAAAAGCTTCTGCTCGGAAGCGTTGCGCTGGCGGCACTCGTCGTCTGCGGGCCCGCATGGGCGGCCGATATGCCGCGCAAGGCACCCCCTAAAACGCCGGCGGCCGAGCCTGCCGTACCGGCGGTGACCTGGACCGGCTGTTATGTCGGCGGCAACATCGGCGGCGGCTGGGCGCTGAAGCGTTGGGCCAATCCCAGCGATGATTTCGACAAAGGCGGCCCCGGCGATCGCGGAACTGCGGCGCTGGGCGGCTTCGTCGGCGGCGGCCAGATCGGGTGCGACTATCAGTTCTCCGGTTCGTGGGTGATCGGCATCCAGGGGATGTTCGACGGATCGGACGTGAAGGGGGACATTCTCGATAACGCCGCCCCGGATTTCGATCTGACGACCCGGGTCGACTGGTTCGCTACGATCACGGGCCGGCTCGGATACGCCCTGGTGCCCACCGGGCTGCTCTACGTCAAAGGCGGTGTTGCATGGGTTCGCGACCGCCATGCTGTTCTCGATCTGGGCGTGCTGGTCGAACGTGCCGACACCACCCGCACCGGGTTTACGGCCGGCATCGGGTTTGAATATATGTTCCTGCCCAACTGGTCGGCGTTCGTCGAATACGACTACATGGGATTCGCAACAAAGACACTGCCGTTCAGCGCTCCGGACGGCAGTTTCAGCGAGACCTGGGACATCCGACAGAATGTCCAGGCCGTTCTCGTCGGCCTCAATTTCCGGTTCAATTTCGGCAAGGCGCCGGCTGCGGTGGTTGCAAAATATTAATCTAGCCGCAAACACTTCCCGGAATGGCCTTGCCGCAGCCGGGCCCGACAGCAATCTGGCATTCAATTCCAAAAGGTCACGCTCCCATTTCGGGATTGCCAACCGCTCGGCCGCTGCATCCCAGTCCAAGGACTTGCCGGACAAATGAGGCGGCACGCGTTTTGATATTGCTCAATCAATTGCCCCTCGGATACTGTAGTTTGCCTGGAGGCTTCTTTGGGAGGGCGCTATGAACACGCAGACGACGGGCAGTAAGCCGTTGAATATCGTTGCTATGGGGTGGGCGTTTTCAGCGGCGCTGATCGTTTTGTTCGTAATCTGCATGGTTTCGTCATTCATTTTTCCGAACTTGCCCGCCTCGCAGGGCTGGGCAGCATGGATGGCCCTTTTTTCTGTCACTCAGACGGATCGTCCTTTCCTGTCACCCAGAATTTGGATTGATGGCATTCTTTTCAGCCTCTTCTTTGGCTGGATAGCCGCCGTCGTTCTCGGCCTAGTGTACAATCGTATTATCCCTCGCTGAGCATAGTCGGGGCGGCGTCATGGGATTCTTGACAGCCGCCACAGTGTGGGGCCGCTCGCCTCTAGGAAGCCTTTTACGAGTGCGGGCATTCACCAAGTGGTCTGCCCCGGCGCAGGCGACCTCGTTCTGCCCTGGCGTGTTCCACTCGTCGATTGGCTGGTCCCGTTGAACCTGACTGGGCTCGAGCGCGCCGCACTGATGTGTATGCAAATCCTGACGCTGCTGCTTGCCTCGACGGTTGTTCGGGTGAAGGGCTCCGGAAGCGATCTGGTGGACGGGCTACGAGCGTTGCGGCTGCCCGACCTGTTCGTTTACTCGCTCGACCATACGCTGGAGCTGCTCGGGGGAGCGAAAAAATCCGGTCGCGGCGGGGCCGAAGCCGCCGGGCAAGGCGGCACTTTTTCGACGGTGAAGCGGCTGCTGCGCGGCGACATCGGCTGGTTCGTCGAAACAATAAGGACGAACATCGAGCGCGCCGGGGAACGCCCGGGCCACGAAAGCGACCGCCATCTCGGCCCTCGGTTGGTCCACGATATCGGCATCGTGACCGGCATTGCGTTGTGCATGGCTTCCGTCAAGGTGCTCAAGCTGTTGCCCGGCCTGCCATTTGCTCCTGGGCACAAGGCGCTCCTGCTGTTCCCGCTGTACGTGCTGGCATCTCGCCTCACCCATTCGCGCTGGGGCGGAACGGCTGCCGGGTCCATCATGGGAGTGATCGGGTTCCTGCAGGGTGATGGCCGATTCGGCGTCTTGGAGATCCTCAAGCACGTGGCGCCCGGCTTGGTGATCGACCTCGCCGAGCCGCTGGTGCGCCGCCTCCCGGCCTGGGCCTTGGGGTACTGCTTTCTCGGCGTGGCAGCGGCTGCCGGGCGGATCACCACCGAGCTGGTGTTGGTGCTCCTGCTCGGGGCTCGAGCCGAGGTGTACCTCTTCCCAGCCGCCGTCCTGGTACCGAACCTGCTGGCAGGATTCCTCAGCGGGTTCGTGACGATTTTCGTTCTTCGTGCGTTTGCACGTTCGGAAGACAACGTGAACAAGGATCGAGATGCCCAGGCCGAGACCAAGCCGGACGAAGCTGTCGAGATACCGCCGCAGCAATTGGCAGCCGAGCCTCCGAAATTTGGCGCCTCGACATACCCCGCACGGCGGAAATGATCACTGCGCCGAATCGGGCGGATCGATTCATCGGATGGCTACGCGGCGATTCCCTCGTTCGCTGCGAGTCGAACAGTTTGCATGAGGAGGTGTCCTGTGCGGAACCGGTTGAAAAAAATCTGTGTCGCTCTTGCAATCCTCGCCGTCATGGCGTGCGCCGATTGCGCGAACCGGGCGAGCGCAGCCGAACAGGGTGCGATCCGCGTCGCTGCCGCGGCGGATCTCAAGTTCACCATGGATGAGATCGTTGAAGCGTTTCGTCGAGAGCGCCCCGCCATCGGCGTCCAGGTCACGTACGGCTCGTCCGGAAACTTCTACGCGCAGCTTTCCAACCGCGCCCCCTTCGACATCTTTTTTTCGGCTGACGTCGACTATCCCCGCCGGCTCGTTCGGCAAGGCCTGGCACTCGCCGACAGCGAATTTCTTTATGGAGTAGGGCGCCTCGTCGTCTGGGTGCCGTGGATTTCGCCCATCGAAGTCGAGAAGCTCGGGATCCAAGCATTGCTCAGTCCTTCGGTGCGTAGGATTGCCATCGCCAATCCGCGTCATGCACCGTACGGCCGAGCAGCGGAGGCGGCCATGAAGAGCCTGGGCGTCTATGACCGGACAAAGGATCGACTCGTGCTTGGCGACAGCGTGATGCAGACGGCCCAGTTCGTCGACAGCGGCGGAGCGGAAGTCGGAATCATCAGCTACTCGCTCGCGCTCGCGCCGCCCTTGCGGGACAAGGGCCGCTTTTGGGAAGTGCCGATTGATGCTTATCCGCGTCGGGAACAGGGCGGGGTGATCCTGTCGTGGGCCCAGGATCGACCTGCCGCCGAGGCATTGCGCGACTTTGTGCTCGGTGAAGGCGGCAGGGCGATTCTCCGCCGGCACGGCTTCCGACTTCAGGGAGAAGAACATGGATTTTGACGCGGTCTGGGTGAGCGTGCAGTTGGCATGGTGGACCACGGTTATTTTGTTTGTCTTGGGGCTGCCTCTTGCATACTGGTTGGCGGTCACGCGATGGCGCCTAAAATTCCTGCTTGAAGCCGTCGTCGTGCTTCCGATGATCTTGCCGCCCACCGTGCTCGGCTTCTACATCTTGATCGCCGTTGGCCCGCTAAGCCCCCA
>WNFY01014490.1_pt1 | contig 12134 bp, 8 predicted proteins | sample 5400091 | NCBI WGS metagenome assembly WNFY01 (sample SAMN13153364, study PRJNA577476) | soil metagenome | isolation source: 60 cm soil or saprolite under grassland replicate 1 | place: USA:California | collected 2016-06-15 | reverse complement strand
GGTAGGGATCGCGCTTGGTCAGATTCGCCGCAGCGTAATCAAAGCCGGCCTGAACTGCCGCCAGGTTCAGGTTCGCTGCCTTTACTTTCTTCGCAAACTGCTTGCGAATCGCCCTCTCGACTTCGCCCATGTCGATGTCGAGCAGTTTGGCCACGACGCCGACGTAAATCATGTTCTTGACCAGCTTGCGCAGCTTGGCTTCCGGACAGACCGGCGCGACAAGCTTGTCGAATGGTACCGCGTAGAAGACCAGGTCCTCGCGCAGAGAACTCAGATTCAGAGGCTCGTCGTACAACACCGCTGCCCCGGGCGCCAGCGACATTACGTCATCGCGCGCCGTCTCCGCGTTCATCGCTACCAGGAAGTCGATCTCCTTCTTACGCGCGACGTAGCCGCTCTTATTCGCGCGAATTGTGTACCAGGTGGGAAGCCCGGCGATGTTCGAGGGAAACAGGTTTTTGCCGGAGACGGGAATGCCCATCTGAAAAATGCTGCGCAGCAGCACTGTGTTTGAACTCTGCGAGCCGCTGCCGTTAACGGTTGCGACCTGTATGCTCATGTTGTTGACAACAGGCACCGTCGCAGCCCGGCCAGCGGACGGGTGCAGCCCAACGTCGGTTGTAGCCATTAAATTAGGGGATCCTTCCTGCCATGACGATATTGCACAGACAAACCATACCCACACTTCGCGGTTTTCGCGAGGGAACTTATGTACATTATACGGCAGTGGTAAAGGGTTGGTAACCGGAACGGGGTTCGAGGATTACCGAAAAGGAACTAGAGGCAGCAATCAGCATTCAGCACCCAGCTAAAGTCCTAGACGGTCCGGTTGCAGTTTCAGACCCTGCGTTTTTGTGGGACGTCTTTCTCACCCTCGCGGACTTGGAAGTCCGCCGGTAAACCCGCAAGCGATCGAATGCGGGTGCGATGCGGATCTCTTCACCGGACGAAACGCTCGAACGATTACGAACCAGAGAAGCCATAGCAGCAGAAAAGCTGCAATCAAACGAAACAGCCCTACAACGTAGAAGCCGACGCTTCCCCGAACGCGCGAAGGAGTTGAACTGCCGCGGAAAGTGGTTGGCCGCAACCGCGAATGCGATTATCGAGAGCAGGGATAACAAGAAGGCAAGACCTGAATTCCTTCTCTTCAGCCACAGAACCACCTGAGCCAGAGACGCCATCCTGTCGTAACCGAAGCCCGGAATCAAGCTACTCTTCCGTGAAGTACAGGGCCATCTTGCGGAACTTCTGGTAGCGAGCTGCGACCAGCTCTTTCGGCGGCAATCCCCTTAGCTCGGCGAGGTTCTTCTGCAGGGCCTCAGCAACCAGCTTGGCGGCTTCGTTGTGGTCGGAATGGGCGCCGCCCAGAGGCTCAGGCACAATCTCATCCACGCAGCCGAGTTCGGTCAGATCAGAAGCCGTGATGCGGAGCGCTTCCGCTGCCAGTTCCTTCTTCCCAGCGTCGCGCCACATGATCGAAGCGCATCCTTCCGGCGAAATCACGGAATAAATCGCGTTCTCCATCATCAGCACACGGTCGGACACGGCAATTGCCAGTGCCCCGCCGCTGCCGCCTTCGCCCGTAATGATGGTGATGATCGGGACCTGCAACCGCGCCATCTCGCGCAGGTTCAGGGCAATGGCTTCCGCCTGGCCGCGCTCTTCCGCACCCAGTCCAGGATTTGCGCCGGTGACATCGACAAAGGTGAAGACAGGACGTGAGAACTTCTCTGCAATCTTCATCGCCCGCAGGGCTTTGCGATATCCCTCAGGATTTGGCAGGCCGAAGTTACGATAGACCTTCTGCTTAGTGTCGCGGCCCTTTTGCGGACCGAGTAACAACACCTCTTCCCCGTGAAAGCGCGCCATGCCACAAATCATGGCCGGATCGTCGGCAAAGCGCCGGTCGCCATGAATCTCGCTGAAGTTGGTGAAGATTCTTTCTACGTAGTCGAGGAGATACGGCCGCTGTGGATGGCGGGCAAGTTCAGTCTTGATCCAGGCTTCCCGGTGTGCCATTTCGTCGCGCAGTGCGTGGACTCGAAGTCGCAGGTCGTCAATCTCTTTACGGATGTCGTCGCTCTGGCCTTCCAGCGACTCCAGTTTTCCCAGTTGCTGCTCGATGTGCTCCAGTTCTTCGGGCGCGCTGGTTTCGCCACCACGGCCATTTCGAGCTGCCCGCCGCGTCTCGACCATGGAAACCAAGAGCTGGGCGCCGGTGAGAGCCGTGCCGATGTCCGCAGTCTTCATTGGTGGATGTTTAGCCGTGGTATTTGCACCGGTCCTGGGAATTTGAGAGGCCGAACTAGTTGATGACGCGCACCGCACCCCGACCGCACAGCTCTTCCACGCGCGTGATGAATGCGCGGTCCGGCAAAACATTATAGCCTTCCGCCTCCATTACCACCATGAAATCTCCCGCGCGCTCCACGTCAAACAACACTTTGGCCTCGCCTTTGCGTTGAGAGAAAAGGAGATGCAGTTCGTCGATGGTGGAACCAGACGCGCTGTCGAGGGGTACTCGGATCCGCAACGAACGGGGTAGCGGTACCTTGGCTTCTTCAAGCGAGCTGAGATCACTTACCGTAAGCTTAGGGTTCGCGCCTTCCTCAATACGAACACCACCGCGCACCAGGACGGGCACGTCTGCGAGACCTTTGATCCGCTCCTGAAGCTTTTTGTATGCGTCGGGGAAGACCAGCATTTCAATCGAGCCGGAAAGGTCCTCGAGAGACCCTTGCGCATAGAAATCGCCTTTCTTGGACTTCAGCACGCGTAGGTTGGTGATGATCCCCGCTGTTGTCAGCGTCTCGTCTTTTCCAGTAGAGGACTTCATCGCGCACAGTTCAGAAGTTGAAAGCGCGCGTAAATCTTCCAGCTTGTCGCGATATTTATCGAGAGGGTGTCCGGTAATGAAGAAGCCGAGAATTTCTTTTTCATTGGCAAGACGGGTGTGCTCGTCCCAGTCGGGAGTGTCAGGCAGTCGGTCTTGAGGTGACTGGGTTTCCTCCTGCTGGAAGACTCCAAACAACCCATGTTGTCCGGACTCGGCGTCACGATGCGTCTTCTGGGCGTGCTCCATGGCCTTGTCGAGAACAGCCATGAGCTGTGCGCGCCGGCCCAGCGAATCCATGGCGCCACTCTTGATTAGCGATTCGAGCACCCGCTTGTTCAGCAGACGGAGGTCAACCTTCTCGCAGAATTCGTAAATCGAGTTGAACTTCCCCAGCTCCTTCCGCGCTGCAACGATCGATTCAATCGCGTTATGACCAACGTTCTTCACAGCAGCGAGTCCAAACCGGATTGCTGGCCCGTGCGGCGTAAAGTTCGCATCACTGACGTTGATATCGGGCGGCTCGACGGCAATCCCCATCTCGCGGCACTCGTTGATGTACTTCACTACATCATCCGTACTGCTGGTGACGGAGGTCAGCAACGCCGCCATGAACTCAACCGGATAATGCGTCTTCAAATACGCGGTGTGATAGGCCAGGAGAGCGTAGGCGGCGGAGTGCGACTTATTGAACCCGTATCCCGCAAACTGCGCCATCAGATCAAAAATCTTCTCTATCTTCCTCTGCGGATACCCACGCTGCACCGCACCCTGGGTGAACCGCTCGCGCTGTTGCGCCATCTCCTCGGCTTTTTTCTTACCCATGGCGCGGCGCAGCAGATCAGCCTCACCGAGGGAGTACCCGGCGAGTTTGTTCGCGATCTGCATCACCTGTTCCTGATAAACAATGACGCCGAGCGTTTCCTGCAACATCTCCTGCAATTCCGGAAGCTCGTACTCGATCTTCTTGCGCCCGTGCTTGCGGTCGATGAAGTCGTCGATCATTCCGCCCTGAATCGGGCCGGGACGGTAGAGCGCGTTCAATGCCGTGAGGTCCTCGATCGAATTCGGCTTGTAGCGCCGCAACACGTCGCGCATGCCGTGCGATTCAAACTGGAACACCCCCGAAGTCAGACCGCTATGAAAGACCTTTTCATAGGTGGTCTCATCACTCAACGGAATCGATTTGAGCTCAACCCGCTCGCCTCGGGTCTGCTTAATCAACTTCAACGCGTCATCCAGAATCGTGAGCGTGGTCAGGCCGAGAAAGTCCATTTTCAGCAGGCCCATCTTCTCGATGGCAACCATGTCGAAGGCGGTCACAATTTCGTCGTTCTTCGTCCGGTAGAGGGGGACCAGTTCGTTCAGCGGCCGTGGTGAAATCACGACTCCAGCGGCATGCACGCCAGCGTTGCGCACCATGCCTTCCAACTTCAATGCCGTGTCGATCAGTTGCTTGACCTGCGTGTCGCTCTCGTAAGCTTGCTGCAGCGCAGGAGACTCTTTGAGCGCCGACTCCAGCTTGATGTTCAGCGTGGTCGGGACCATCTTCGCGATGCGGTCCACATCCGCGTAGGGAACATCCATGGCGCGTCCCACGTCCTTGATCGCAGCCTTGGCTGCCATGGTGCCGAAGGTGATGATCTGGGCTACGTTCTCGCGTCCGTACTTGCGTGTAACGTAGTCGATAACTTCTCCGCGACGGTTCATGCAGAAGTCGATGTCGATGTCAGGCATCGAAATGCGTTCTGGATTCAGGAAACGCTCGAAGAGAAGTTCGTGCTGCAGCGGGTCGATGTCCGTAATGCCTAGTGCGTAAGAAACCAGCGACCCAGCTGCCGATCCACGGCCCGGACCTACCGGAATGTCATGCTCTCTAGCGTAACGAATAAAGTCCCAGACAATAAGGAAATAGCCGGAAAACTTCATCTGTTGGATGATGGACAATTCCCGCGTCAACCGCTGCTCGTAGTCTCCTAATCCGTGTTTGAGTTTCCCAGCTGACGAGACTTCTCGAAGCACCTCTAGCCTACGAGCAAAGCCTTCGCGCGAGATGTGCTCGAAGTAGCTGTCGAGGGTGTACCCGGCCGGCACATCGAAGTGCGGAAACGGGTTGCTGACTTTCTCCAATCGGACATGACAGCGCTCGGCGATGCCGAGAGTGCGCGAGAGAACATCCGGCGCGTCCTTGAAGACCTGATACATCTCGTCGTGGCTCTTGACGTAGAAGCCAGTACCTTCGAACTTCATCCGATTCGGATCTTGAATGCTCTTGCCGGTCTGAATGCAGACCATCACGTCCTGAGCATGCGCGTCATCCTCGCAGAGGTAGTGGCTGTCGTTGGTGGCGATCAGAGGGAGTCCGAGGTCTTTCTCGAGACGAAACAGCCCTGGATGAATGCGGTGTTCCATCTCCAGGCCCTGATCTTGAATTTCCAGAAAGAAATTCTGCTTTCCAAAGATGTCGGCGTAGGTAGCGGCTGCCTGGCGCGCCGCATCGTACTTTTCGTCGGTCAAGTATTCGGCGACCTCGCCTTTCAGACATCCCGATAGCGCAATCAGTCCTTTTGAATGTTCAGCCAGGAAATTCTTCGACACACGTGGCTTGTAGTAGAAGCCGTGCAGGGAAGCTTCAGAAGTGATCTTGACCAGATTGCGGTAGCCTTCTTCGTTCTCCGCCAGAACGAGCAGGTGATTGTATGTGTCGCCCTCGGGCGGGGTGCGCTCGATGCGGTGATCGTCCTTTTTGCAGACGTACAGCTCACAGCCGATGATGGGCTTGATTCCCGCGGCCTTGGCGGCATTCACGAAATGTACTGCGCCAAAAATGTTGCCGTGGTCGGTCATAGCCACGGCGGGCATGCCTAGCTCTTTGGCACGATGGCAGAGTTTCTCGACGTCGCAGGCGCCGTCGAGCATGGAGTAATCGGTGTGGAGATGAAGGTGAACGAATTGGGACATGCGGGTACTTCGATTTTACTTCTTCGGGCGCTGTTGCAAAACGCGAAAAGCCGCTCTGGGCTTGTGGATAATGCGTCCCAATTGCCAGTGGTAGCGCCTGCTAATGGCCCGCTGAAGCTCTGGCAGGCTCTTGCCGGCGCGTGATCTTACCGGAATCGATCGTCTCACCTGAGCGCGAAACTGTCTGATATGAAAGCTCGTCGCCATTGATTTCGATCAGCATGAAGGTGCGGTCTTTGTCGAAACTCGCCTCCATGACCTCGCGGCGACTGAAATCGTGATGCACCAACTTGCCCGAACTTCCTTGAATGAAGTAAAAGATTCCATCCTCGGGCTTGATCCGCTCATAGGCATGCTCGTGGCCGGAGAAGACTGCATTGACTCCGTAGGATTTCAGCAACGGCGAGAGTTGGTTTCGGAGATCCAGATCGGGCCCGTGCGATTTGCCGTCGTTGTATAAGGGATGATGGAGATAGCAAATCTTCCAGCGCGCAGTCGACGAGCGCAGGTTCTGTTCCACCCATGTCAACTGTTTCGCATCCATGTAATTGCTGTCGAGTGCATAGAACTGCGTGTCGCCACGCTTGAACGTGTAAAAGCGTTCGCCGTTCCCTGGAACTTGCGGGAGAAATCCTGAGGGCTGTGCCCGCCATAGATGTTGTCACCCAGCATAATCACGAAGTCGTATTTCACTCTCCCCCGGTAGGCTTCCATTTGCTTCGCGACTTCATATTGCTCTTTGTCACCAGTCCCGCTGTCGCCGATGACGGCGAACCGTACCGAGCCCTGGCGCAGCGGCAACTTAACGTCGAGCCGCTTTCCCTGCGCCGGCAGCGTAGCGACCATTGTCAGCAAATACGCGAGCAGAGCAACCATTTTCTTGGCGGAGGGTATCACTGGATAGACTCTGGTAAAGCGTTAGGGACGTAATCCACTACTAAATTGACTTCACTATCGCGGAGCACCAGCTCGCGATCCAACAAGCGGTATTCGAGCCCGTCGGGCAGTTCCGGTAACGTCAGCAATAGCGTGGGAGGAGTGGACTGCAAAGGCTGGTTTGCCGGGTAGCTCTGGTTAATCTGCAATTCCATCTTTACAGGCTCGGCGTGCTTCAGACTAGCGCGGATCTGGCTCCCATGCGGCCCCGCCAATGAGGCTGCGATTTGCTTTCGGAAATACTGCGCGATTTCCTGAGTGAAGAGTTCACCCTGTTTTGCGCCAGCGCGAGCAACCCGAATCTTATTCACCATCGCTTTTTGCCTGGAAATGATGTCTGCAGGGTTCTCTGTACGTTTGGGAGCCTGCCCAACGGTACTCTGCCGAAAATCCAGATACTGCTTTACCTTGGCTTCGAACCGGGCAACTACTGCCGCATCTGCCGTTCCCGCTGTCGGCGGTTTCTGCGAAACAAGCAATGTGCCTGCGGTCATCAGGATCACGACCGCCACGGGCAAGCATTTCGAATTTGTATTGCCGGCTTTCACTAAGCCACCGTTTTCGCCGCTTCTGCGGCAGCATCTTCGGCCGCCTCAGCCACAATGCCCTTAACCAGGCCCTTGACTGTCCGGTCCACGTCTTTCTTTTCCAAGTCACCATCTGCCTTTTGGTTGATCACCTTTGCGACTCTTTTCGCGACCGGCGAAACGGGAATTCGCTTTGCAATCTTGCGTGCGATCTTCTTCACAGCTTTCCCGGGTGCCGCGACGCGCTCTTCCGCCTGCTTTTTTGGACCTGATGCTGCCCAATCCTCTTCAAACACACGGATCATATCTTTGACAATGGAGGTATCGCGAAAGATCACGCCAATTTCACGCCGACCATCAAGTTCTAAATGCCGCAAGCTTTGGCTTCCGAGGAACGCTTGGGAGCGGTCGCGTACGATTGCACGTATGTGCAATCGCATGCGCTTCAGTTCATTGGAGGGCAGCCGGTCTCCGCTCACGCAGCCGAGAACGCGGATTTCCACTCCTGCGCGCTCCCTTTCCTGCAGATGGCGCAACATGGGCTTGTCGCTGATTTTCGGATCGTAGATCAGGAGTTCCTTTTTCGCGCCTTTGATGAACCTGGTCAATTCGCGCCGGGCATTCACTGGGCTAACAACAAAATTGTGGTAGCTGGGCGTGTAAACCTGGCGTTTGGTGTCCGCTTCAAAGAGCCGCACGGCTTCCGCCACGAGCTTGGGATTATGCGTCACAAGGCCGAAGCTGCGACTGCGGGCGATATCGAAACGAGTGAAGTTGAAGCCTAGAACGTAGAGTTCCTTGCGGTCCACAATCATCATCTTGCCGTGATAGCGCACCAGGTCGCCGGCGGTGCGCGCGACAGTTACGCCACTGGCGAGAAGATGCATCTCGAGCTTGCGCAGCTTGTCTTCGCCGCCGTGATTGGTATAGGCAATGAGGGCGTGCACGAAGAGCCCGCGCTCCACCGCATCGATCAGGGCACGCTCGATCTCTTCCCGGTCCAGCCTGAAAATCATGATCTCGATGCTCTTTTTTGCTTTCCGGATGCCCTTTACCAGGCGGTCCATCCCGTCTCCTGGTTGAATGATCAGTTTCATCCAGACACAACCTCGCGGCTTTAGATGCAGAGCTGTGGGCGCGCGTACCTCGCTTATCGATGCTATTACATGCAACCCGCAGCCCTGGACCCGCAACTCTGGAGAGGGCTCGCCATGAGCTCAGGAGGGGTTCGGTGAGACGAGTTCGACCAGCGTGGATAGCGGCTGTCATTCTGCTCGCTGCAGTGCTTTCGTCCGCAGCTGAGAACGGCGCTCCGAAACCCGTCCTGTGGACGGATCCGGGAGACATTCGCTCGCGAAACTTGTTCTGGGGGCCAGGTGGCGAGAAGCATCAGCCGCAAATGCCGGTGGAGTTCGAAAAAGAAGACATGGACGGCACCAGCCCCAAATTCGATGTTCGTGACGCGTCTGGTGGGAAATGGCGCGCGAAGCTCGGGCTCGAGCCGCGTCTGGAAACCGTCTCCTCGCGCCTCATGTGGGCGGTCGGCTACACCTGAGGTGCGCAATGTCCGCCTGCAGCGCCCTCCGGACCACTTGAAGCGAGTAGGAAAGTGGAGCTGGCGTCACAATCCGTTCTACGGGACTCGCGAGTTTGATGGTTTACGCTTAATGATGGCGCTCATCGGGAACTGGGACCTGAAGGACGACAACAACGCCATTTTCGAAAACGAAAAAGAGGCCGGCCCAGACGTTTACGCGGTGAGTGACGTAGGAACGTCGATGGGGAGCCCTGGAAAGAGCTATACCGATCGGGTCTCGAAAGGAAATCTTGCGGTTTACCGTCGCACCAAATTGATCGCACACGTGCACAAAGACTACGTTGACCTGAATTTCCCCAAGTGCCCGCCGTGGTCCGAGCTGTTGGAATTCGAGTGGGTATTCTATTTTCATCAGGTCGGCCTGGGTTGGATTGGGAAACACATTCCGCGAGAAGATGCCAGGTGGATTGGTTCGCTGCTGAGGCAACTGACCCCCGATCAGATTCGCGATGCGTTTCGGGCAGCTGGGTATTCAGACCTTGAGATTAATGCATATACACAGGCGGTAATAGCGCGGATTCAGGAATTGAAAGATTTGTGACGCGCGTGGTGAAACACCGGGCTATGTGGCAGTCGTTCGCTTCGGGGGCTGAATCTGCTCAGGGTGGCACTTCGCGAATCGCTGCTGGAGATGGCCGACTTACGAGACCCTCGTCAGATCCTCCTCTTTGAACTGAAGCTCATGAAGCTTGGCATAAACGCCATGCAGCTTCATCAATTCCCGATGCTTCCCTTGCTCGATAACGGCTCCATCGTTCACGACAAAAATCATGTCTGCGCGCTGAACGGTCGAGAGGCGATGCGCGATCACAATGACCGTTTTGCCCTCCATCAGACGGTCCAACGCCTCAAATACCAGCTTCTCCGAAGCCGAGTCCAGCCCGGAAGTCGGCTCATCGAGAATCAGAATCGGGGTGTTGCGGATGACGGCGCGGGCAATCGCGATGCGCTGCCTTTGGCCGCCGGAAAGCGTCATGCCGCGCTCGCCCAAAACGGTATCGTAGCCGTCCGGCAACTTGTCGATGAACTCGCTGGCGTTCGCCATTTCGGCAGCGCAAATGATGTCACTTCGTGAGCAGCCAGGCCGTCCATAGGCAATGTTCTGCCATACGGGTGCGCGGAACAGAATCGTTTCCTGGAGAACGAAGCTCATCTGCTGGCGTAGCGAGCGCTGCTGGAATTGTTTTATATCTGTGCCGTCGATTTTGATTACCCCATCAGCCGGGTCGTAGAAACGAGGAATCAGGCTGATGATACTGGTCTTCCCTGCGCCAGTCGGCCCAACCAGGGCCGTTACCTGCCCGCTCCTCATCGTCAGGCTGATTTGCCTCAGCATAGGCGGTCGTTCGCCGTACGCGAACGAAACATTTTCAAACGTAATTTCGCCTTTAAATCTCGGCGCACGCCGAGCACGGGGGAGGTCGTGAATTTCAACGTTGGTGTGGAGCACCTCCTGAATGCGCTCGTATCCAACTGCCGCTTTCGAGTAGGTGTCAGTCATTTTCGAGATTTCCTGCATCGGCTTGTACATCTTCCCCAAGTAGAGGATGAAGACGACCGGTCCGCCGGCGGAGAGTGTTCCAGCCATCACCAGCCGTGCGCCGAACCAGAGCACCAGGCCAGTGCCGACCGCAACCACAATGCCGACCAGCGGCGTCAGCTTGGCTTTCAGAGTGCGTGCGCGCAGGGAAACTTCAACTGCCTCCAGGCTCTCTTTTTCCATACGGTGCACTTCATAGTCTTCGCGCGCGAAAGCTTTGACGACCCGGATCGACGAAAGCACCTCTTCAACGACCGAAGTGATCTCTCCCTCTTTCTTGCGCACCGCGCGAGATGCCTTCTTGATCCTGCGCGTGTAGAGGTACACCATCGCAAAGAGAACGGGCACGACGGAAAGCGCAATCAGCGTGAATTGCCAATTCAGATAAAACATCACTGCGATCATTCCGACCAACGTCATGGTGTTGATGAGTACCCCGAGCAGTCCGTTCATGACGAAGCTCTGAATGGCGTCGACATCGTCCGTGACCCGGCTGATCAAGTCTCCCGTACGCTTCTGATCGTGAAATGCCAGCGATAAGCGCTGAACGTGCGAATAGATCGCGAGTCGAAGATCGTAGCTGATCCATTGCGCGACGCTCGTGGTCAAATACTTCTCTCCAAATGTGCAGATGGCGTCGAGCACGGCAATGGCGAGAACGGCCGCGCAAGCAAATTTGAGAAGCGCCATTTTGTCGGTGCCGATGGCAGAGTGAACGAACCGCATCACCCAGGCGTGGCTCTGGTGGGAGCGCAGCACGTCGTCCAGGACGATCTTCAGCGGCCAAGGCTGCAGCAGGTTGGCGGCGCTTTCGCCGGCAATGGCAAGAAAGCCTAAGCTCAGCGCGGCAATGTGCGGCTTCAGCAGCGTACGCATTGTCGGCCGTCTTGGAATAGGCCGATTGGGGCGCTCGAGATGGGGTTTCTCTGCCATGACGCGCTGCCGTGCGCTCGTCGAACGTGAGCGAAGAATGACTGCCATTTACGCCCAGTCATGGATGGATGGCAGAGCCGCTGGATGGAGTTGCCAACAGCGTTTGCGCCGGTTCGTTTCAGTTGTTCAGAATTCGCGGGCGAAAGTATTCAGGCCGAATGCGAATGCTACGGGAGCAAAAAGGGGCAGCGTTTTAAGCGCTGCCCCAGCAAATCCAACGACGAGCGGCCAGCGACGGTTCTTCTACTTGCTCAGCACAAAGTGTCCGCGCCGGTTTTGCTGCCAGCAGGACTCATTCGACTGCGTACAGAACGGCTTTTCTTTACCGAAGCTGACTGTCTTCACACGGTCAGCACCGACGCCAGCCGCCACCAATGCATTCTTGACCGCGCTGGCACGGTTGTCGCCGAGAGCCAGGTTGTATTCCGTCGACCCGCGCTCGTCGCAGTGTCCTTCGACGGTGACGCTCATGTTGGGGTGCTGCTGCAGGAACGCCGCATCCGCCTGTACCACGGATTGCTGATCGCCGCGAAGGTCGGCTTTGTCGTAGTCGAAATATACGTCCTTCACGTTCTGGGCGAACAGTTGCTCGTCCGTCATCGTGGTCTGCGGCGGTGGCGGCGGGGGTGGCGGTGGAGCATTGACTGTCACTCGGGCGGTTGCCGTCTGTGTTCCACCCATCCCCTTGGCATTCAGCGTGTAAGTAGTGGACTCCGTTGGCGTTACCTGTTGCGTACCGTTAGGCTGTACGGCTCCGATTCCGTCAATGCTGATGTCGGTGGCATTCGATGTCTGCCAGGTCAG
>WNFY01007765.1_pt1 | contig 12134 bp, 9 predicted proteins | sample 5400091 | NCBI WGS metagenome assembly WNFY01 (sample SAMN13153364, study PRJNA577476) | soil metagenome | isolation source: 60 cm soil or saprolite under grassland replicate 1 | place: USA:California | collected 2016-06-15 | reverse complement strand
GAAGGCGTGAAATTTTGTGGCCGGTGCGGCAATACGACTTTTCAGCCTATAGTCCCTGATCCTGATGCCCATCAAGCTCGAAGTAAATCAGGATTGGGTTCGTCGTCAGCCGAGGTATCATGCCCCCGCTGCGGGCAAACGTACCCCTCAACGATCAAGTTTTGTGGACGTTGCGGCATCCCGGTGGGGACTTCGCCACTTGATTGGCTGCCGCCCAAGCGCGTGGAAATATTTTGCAAGCTGTGCGGAAACAGTTATCCTGCAGGAACAAGATTTTGCGGACGCTGCGGCAAACCCATCAGCCCTTGAGAGCACACGATCGTGCACCGAATATGGATGTTGAACAGACTTTCGGAAAGGAAAGCTAGAAAACAACCTTGGCTTGATTTTTCCGATGCACTCCTTTTGCCCTGGTCTGGCGTTTAATATTTTTCTTTTTTCCAATATCGCGTTAGATTGATGCGCGACGCTTACGAGATCCTCAGTAGAACCGAGCCCACAGATGAGACGCTGCCCCAGCTGCAATCGCACTTATACGGATCTTTCACTGAACTTCTGTCTTGAAGATGGAACACCTTTGGTGAATGATTCACCTCCAGCATCCGATCCGAATGCGACAATGAGGTATCCTTCGGCGCGCGATACGGCCGAACCACCGCCGACAGAAATTTATCGGCCCGAGGTGCCACCGGTAAATCAAGTTCCACCAATACCGCAGCCAAGGGCGATGGGGCAGCACTGGTCCCCTGCTCAGCAGGCAGAACAGCCCAGGAAGTCGAATGCGATCTGGTGGATCCTCGGTGGCCTTGCCGTATTTGCGGTGATTGGCATTGGCCTCGTCGTCATGATTATTGCGTTGACGACCATTAACTCCACTTCGAATGCAAACAACAGTAACTCCAACAGTAATACTCGCGTCATCGGGCGAAGCGCAAATGCAAATGTGAATCTGAATGGGAATACCGACGGCCTCACACGCAACGACAATTCGAGCAATTTACCGGCATTGTTTACCGACGACTTCTCAGAAGAGAAATGGGGTGTCGGCAATTCAAAGTTTGGAGACATCTGGTATGCGGACGACGAGTATCACATGCGTTCCAAGGATAAGACATTCCTCGTAATGTACGCTCCATCAAACGAATACAACACCGAAAATGCAATCGTTAAGGTCACGGCGCGAAGCGTCGATGGTTCTGTTCCTTCTGCGGGTTTCGGGCTGATGGTCCACTGCGAGCAGTCGAAAGCAAAACAACTGGAAGATTATGCCCTGCTGATCTATCCAGGAACTGACCCGAGCTATGAAGTTATCAAGCACAAAGCCGGCAATCAGACGTCGGTGGTCTCCAAAACGAAGTCGAGCGCCATCCGCTCGGGCACAAATCCCAACCAGCTGGAAATAAGAATCAAAGGCACCGACCTGCAGTTCTACGTTAACGGACAGTACCTGACCCACATCACCGACACTGAGAATTACAAACGTGGTCTTGCAGGCTTTTACACCAGCGACTCGACCGATGTGGCGTTCGACGACCTGGAAATTAAAAGGTAGCTGGTTCGGCCTGAAATGAAATGCAGGTCAATCTCAAAGTATTAGCGGGTCCGTACAAAGGCCGCATCTTCACTTTTAATCAGCATGACTCCTTTCTGATAGGGCGCACCGGAGACGCCCACCTGTGTCTGCCTGACGACCGCTTCTTCTCCCGCAATCATTGTCTTCTCGAAATAAACCCGCCACATTCTTTTCTGCGCGATCTGGGTTCCACTAACGGAACATTCGTTAACGGTCAAAGAGTCAGAGAAGCGTTTTTGCAGAACGGCGATCGAATCCAGGGTGGCGCAACAGTCTTGCAGGTCGAAGTAACAGCGGGGGATCAACCCCAACTTTCCGAGACAACTCAGGATGCGATCCCCACTCGGCCGGTGTTGGTAATAGTGGAATGTCTCAATTGCGGCAGACGCGAACAAGCACAAGCTTCGGCGCCAGATGAGCGCTTGACTTTTCTTTGCGAAGACTGCCGCATCGAGTTGAAGCGTTCGCCACAACCAATCCCCGGTTACGACACGGTCAAGTTGCTTGGGCGCGGCGGCATGGGTTGCGTCATGCTGGGTCGCGAACAGCAAACCGGACGAGCAGTGGCTATCAAGACCCTGCTTCCGGAATTTGCAATCAGCGAGAAGGCCATGCGCCGTTTCATGCGCGAGATGGATGTAGCAGCGGCACTCAAGCACAAAAACATCGTGGAATTTATCGAGCGCGGTACACGCAACGGTGTGGTCTATCTGGTAACGGAATTCGTAGACGGTCCTGACGCAGCCAAGCTCGCGGAAGCACGTGGCGGCCACCTCTCCTGCAACGAAGCGATAGCTATCGTTTCGCAAGCGCTTGATGCCCTCGCCTACGCTCACTCTCAGGGCTACATTCATCGCGACATTAAGGACCAAAACATCCTGGTTATGGGTGAGTGGCCAAACATGACGGCGAAGCTGACTGATTTTGGTCTCGCAAAAAGCTTCACCCAATCCGGTATGAGCGGTGTAACGATGGCCGGAGAGATGTGCGGCACGTTGGCGTACATGCCTCCGGAACAGCTGCGGAATTTTCGCGACGTGAAGCCACAATCAGATATCTACGCAATTGGCATGACGGCCTACAGTCTACTGACTGGGTCTCTCGCGCTAGACCTCACCGGGAAAAGCGGTATTAACGACACTATCCGTGCGATCTTCGAACAGCCCAGCGTGCCATTGCGCCAGCGCGCCCCTCATGTACCTCCGCAGGTATGCGAAATTGTTGATCGCGCCCTTCACAAGGATCCTACCCAACGTTGGCAATCAGCGGCCGCAATGCGCACCGCACTCCTCCACTCCACCTGATTATCAGATTCAATTTGACCGAAGTCTGACTGAGAAAGATCATCTGTGCTCAACAACGTTTTGCTATCCTACTAATTCAGAGCCGGGCAATATCCTTTAGCCTGAATCGCGCGGCCTGCAAGGAGTCCATCACCTTTTGAATTCGTTCCTGACCCAGTTTCGAATTGTTGTCGAACGCCGTCTAACACGACGTTACATTCAGACTATTTGTACCCTGTTCCTGGTCATTAACCTGACGACGTTCGTTGTGGCGTTTGCCACCAGCAAAGATGGCCGCTCCATCTTTGGGCCTTACCTGGGAGCTGATTTTGGCGCGTTCTACATCGCGGGCAAGGTTTTCAATACCCATCCGCACCAGCAAATCTACGACGCGAACCTCCATCAGCAACTATATCTGGAAGAGTTTCCAGGCGCCCCTGCTGACAGCCAATTGCCTTATCTTAACGCGCCGTTCTTCGTGTTGCCCTTCACGTGGCTGGCGAAATTGCCTTACACGTGGGCCTACTTGCTCTGGCTTGTGCTGTCTCTCATGCTTTACCTCGCAGCCTTCTCTCTGATCTGGACGACCCTCGATGGAATACCTAAAGATGCCTGGCTAACTGCGCTACTGCTCTCACTTTCGCTCATGCCTTTCCTGGTTGAATGTTTGGAAGGAGGACAAACTTCCGCGGTCGGGCTTTTCGGCCTGGCGCTCGCTCTCAGCTTAGAACGTCGCGGCCGGGCAATTCTGAGCGGAGTGGCGCTCTCGCTATGCACTTACAAACCAACTCTGCTGTTTCTCGTACTGCCGATGTTGGTTGTAACTCGCCGCTATTCGGCGCTTGGGGGCTTTCTTATGGGCACTGCGTTTCTCACCGTTGTGTCGCTGCTTTCGGTTGGGTGGCAAGGATGTCTCGCGTATTTAGACACGCTCCTGAATTACAGCCACGTGTCCGCCGACGCCCAATCCGTATTGCGGTCGTGGAAGTATTCCGACGTCAACTCGTTCTTTCGACTCCTCGCGGGCGAACATCAGTACGTGAGATGGGCGCTTACGGCGACTGGTTTTCTTGTTGTGCTGCCTATGATTTTCAGCCACTGGCGGAAAGCTTATCCAAAACGAGAGGACTACCAGAGCCTTGTCTGGGCCCTCACGCTGGCGTGGACCCCAGTTATGAATATATATGTGGGAACTTACGACAGTACTATTGTTGTTCTTGCGGCATTGCTCGCTACCGATGTTTTTTTTCACCGAGCGGACAGCGACCGTCCAGCGTTACCTTCAGCGTTCAAGATGATTCTCGTGCTGCTCTATATCACACCGTGGTTCACTCAAATTCTTGCCAGGGTAACAAGGATCCAGATCTACACGGTCGTTCTTGCTTTATTTGGGACCTACCAACTTGTTGTTCTTGACAGACTGAGTCGAGAATTGCATCCTGCCAAAACTCGAACACTGACAAAGTTTAGGCTTTACTTACCTGCAGAAGGGCCCCATAATACGGCCCCTCGCCCATGATCAACCGGCGAGGTTGCGAACTTGACGCGAGTCACTACTCGCGTAGACGCGGGCGAACAGCCCGCGTTCCTATGAGGAGAGACTGAATATGAGATCTATCTGGAAGGGTCACATACGCTTTCTGCTGGTCGCGATTCCGATTCGCGTCTATAACGCAATCGAGACAAACGAGAAAATTCAGTTCAATCAATTACACCGCGAAGACTACGGTCCGATAGGCTACGACAAGCGTTGCAAAAAGTGTGGCCAGGTCGTTACTAACGATCAGATAACCAAAGGCTATCAATACGAACCTGATCGCTACGCGATTGTAGAGCCTGAGGACATCGCCAAAGTCAAGATCAAGACCACAAAGGCAGTCGACATCATCGGTTTCGTTGACCGTTCGGAAATTCCCACTACGTTTTACGACGCTCCCTACTACGCTGGGCCGGACGGACCGGTGTCGGAAAAGCCTTACGCACTGCTGCGCGAAGTAATGAAGCAGACAGGCAAGGTTGGTATCGGCAAAGTTGTTTTGCGTGATCGGGAAGATCTCGTTGCCGTGTTTCCCTTGGAAGATGGTCTGGTCTTGCAGAAGCTCCACTATCCACATGAACTGAGAAAGATGGAAGACGTGCCAGACCTGGAAGGCGCACAGAAGTTGAACAAGAATGAACTGAAACTGGCCACAACGCTGGTGGCGGAAATGTCGACTTCCCTTTCCGAGATCGATACGGTCGACAACTATCACGCGGCGTTGAAAACACTGATCGAGTCTAAGATTAAGGGTAACAAGGTTGCGGAATTTGAAGTTGAAGAACTGCCAAGACTTGATATCATGAGCGCGTTGAAGAAGAGTTTGCAGCAGTCAGGGCGGAAGCCAATGGTAAAGGCTGCGCCTGTGTCAAAGAAGAAACCGCAGATAACTCTGGTAAAGGCCAAGACGGCCAAGAAACGAAAAGCGTCGTAAAGTGGCGCAGACTTTGAGGTCTGCGCTTACTAGCTCATGAGCATCAGAGATCAGCATCTGTTCCACTCCTGAGATTATGAGCTCAGAAATGAAAGAAAGCAGCAATAAGGTAATCTCGTTTCCCTCACCTGTCCCTTCAAAGGCAGACTATCAACGTGTCAAGTCTTCCTACTCAGTAAAGGAAATAAAACAGTTATTCGGTCTCAGTGAGAAAACTATTCGCCGCTGGACTGAACAAGGCATCATCCAGGGCTCGTCTGTTGCCGGAACGTCGGAAATCACTTACGACTTTCAGGCGCTAACCCAGTTCAGGCGTGTGCGCGAGCTGCGTTCACAGGGCCACAGTATTCGTCAGATTGAAGCCGAGCTGCAGGGTCAGTTGAACTTGTTTCGCGCCGAAGCCGGCCGCGTCGCACGCCTGCTCACCCCATTTGAAGAGGCTTTACTGTTGCACGAGCAAGGTGATCCAATGGCTGCGGAGCACTATCTCGAAGCGATCAGTGAAGGTGACAACGTAGCTGAGGCTCATTGCAACCTGGGCATAATTAATCTCGAACAAGGACAACTTGGCAAAGCGCTCGACAACTTCACACTTTCTTTGAAAAGCAATCCGCGTCATGTCGAGGCCCACTATAACCTGGCAAATCTCTACTACGACGCGGGCGACCTCCAACTGGCCCGCCTTCACTACGAAGCTGCAGCACAGATTGAGCCGGGATTTTCCCTCGTTTATTTCAACCTCTCGCTTGCCTACCATAAGCTGGGTGATGTAGTCGCGGCTTCAACTGTGCTCGATCGATACAGGCAGCTCGAACCTGAGGACGAGGACATCGAGATGCTCGATCAACTCCTCAAGGCCATGCAACACTCGGGTAAACTGCTGGGTCCGATCAACTGAAACAATTGTGGATTTGCGGGATTTTGGCGGTGGGCAGGAGGGACTGCCCACCTTGGCTCGTACTGGATCGCAAGAAAGGGAACGATCTCAGATACGTACTAACTGTTCCAAAGTAATAATCACTCTCCCCTTCCAGAATTGGTGACCATTTTCTGGTCGTTTCCACGAGTTTTCCCCTTGGAGTGCTGGGCCTTGTCACAGCTTTTCGAGGCTGAATGGCTCTCAACGTTGAATATGGTTACGTCATGGCGCGTTTAACTGAATCGGATTATAATTTGGCCTCGCATCGCCCCCTTTTTCGTTTTCTTGTGAGAAAGGCGGGGCTAAATCTCATCCGCAAAAGGAGGCCCGCAATGTCCGACGTTAAATGCCGCATTCTCTGTGTTGACGATCATCAGGACACGTCTGAAATGCTTCAGCTTCTCTTGTCAGATGAAGATTATGAAGTTGAGACGTGTGGAACGATGGAAGAAGCTCGCCAGTTGGCAGAATCCAGGGAATTTGATCTCTATGTGCTTGATAAGCGATTACCTGACGGCACAGGACTCGAGCTCTGCAAGACACTTAATCTTTTGACGCCTGGCGTTCCGTGTATCTTCTACAGCGGCGACGCCTATGAAATACACCGGCATGAAGCAATACAGGCGGGCGCCGCTGACTATGTAGCGAAACCTAATCTGGACACACTAATCGAGTCCGTCCGCAAACTCCTTTCAGAAAGAGAATGTGCGGCTGCGACTTAACTCGATTCGTCGGTCTTGTACTTAACTCGATTCGTCGGTCTTGTTCGGAAACAGTGAGTACGTACCAGGAAACCCAACATCACCGATTCGTCGATAGCGACAACATTAGCCCACTACCGAAACACTAGCCCACTACCGGATTCGTCGATTAGCTTGACACCTCAACCAACACACGTATAATTTTTTTCTCCTGTAAGGGCCGTTAGCTCAGTTGGTAGAGCAGCTGACTCTTAATCAGCGGGTCGGAGGTTCGAGCCCTCCACGGCTCACCATTATTTTCTTAAGGAACTCATCTCAGTCTAGTGAACTAGCAAAAGTCGCTCCCACATATCACTCCCACATATTCACGAATCTCGCTAATCGAATTCTCAAGACTTCATAGTCTCTGAGCGCGGTGCTGCTCTTTCGCATCTCTAGTTCTTCGCGTTCTTTTCTCGCCGGCGCTCTTGCTTATGCAGCCACTTTTCACCGTCAGGGTCAAGATGAATCTGCCGATTGTTTTGTGATAGCTCTTTCACTACGGGGGAAAACGGATGCCTAATTTCTTCGGGTTCCTTAGACCGCTTCTTGTCGTCTGTGAGAAGAACGAACGGAAAAGCTTGTAAGGGACGCTCTAGAATAAGTTTGCTAATGCTCTGCCAGCCTCCTCTTCCGTTGGGTTCATTAAATGCCGTGGCTACCGCGTTGGCTATTACGTCTGCCATTTGCAAGCCAAGGCTTGATTTTGAATCCGCAAACTTCAAACCTGTTTCAAGTGACGTTGTTATTCCCAGCGTGGTGGCAATTAAGTCGGGTTGGTCTGATGTTTCATAGTTCAGGTAAGAATAATCACCACCCGAAAGAAGTTTGAAGGGACGTTGCCGGGTGATACTCGCAATACTCGGGAAGGTAATCTCTGACCACGCCTTCTCGAACTTGTGTAGTTTCGAGTCCTTCTGGTCCACTAGCCAGTTGAAGTGTTTTAGCTCCTTCGGAGTTCTCCTCGCGTAATAAGTAAGCGAACTTTGAATCACCTCATAAACCAACGACTGCATCAAGAAAGCCTGAATGAATAATTGAAGCGAAGTATTCCCGTAGGCTGCACCTATTCGCCGTGGCGGTTTTAGTTGGGTAACTGCCCAACGAGGCGCGCTGGCGATTCTGCTTGAAACGCTTTTCTGGATTGCTTCAAGCTCATCTCGGGTTTGGAGCGCCGAATCGAAGGCGCTGATTTCAACCAACGCGTCGTTGCAATAAAGCAGTTCGGCCAACTGGACTATATGAGTTGCTTCTAAGAGCTTGCCCTTTAATTCTCCGTCTTCATGCGGCCACCTTTCTGACAGTCTGCCGAAGTCTCGAAATACCTTGGCCTTGTTACCTGACGGGACTAGTAGGGCGGCAAGACAGCTCGCTTTCGGATCGGGTGCGGGATTGAAGACTCCTGATTCGTCAATGTAAATGTGCATCATTCAATTTGCGGAATGTCTTCCGGTGGGAAGTCGTGAACTCTCTTTCCTTTGAGCTCAGTAACGGTAACCTACGAGTCTTGGCGGAAGGACTACTCTTTTCGATTTTGCTTCATCGCATCAACGAATTCTTTTTGCGCTACATAATGCTTTCTGAGCGAGCGTACGACGTACTCCACAATTTTCTTAATCTTGATTGCAACCTCTGTCGCTTCCTTATCAGTGCCCGCGTGAATGTTGTAACTCAACTGCTCATGCAGTTCTTTTAACGGGTTCATCCCCTGAACAATTAAGGAGGGCGGGCAGATTTGCCCGGCGTACTCTGTCTTCGCTGAAAAGTTTTTCCCGGCCTTAACGTCGAGTATCTTTTGTAGCTCTTCTGGTGCCGCACCTTCCTCTTTTTTGAAGTCGTGAAGAAGTTGAAGAAGTGGATTAATGTAGTCTTCAATCATTCTTCTGAAATATGCACAAGCACCAATTCCGTAGCTCTCGTTCAAGCTTCTAAGGGCGCGAACATAGAATCCGCAACTACTACCAAGTTCCTTTGCGATGTCGCTATCAATTCTCGGCATCCACATTGGCATTTGTCCGAATTTCATTACTCGTCCGGTTTTCACGTCAATGTTGATAAAAAAGGAATAGATAATTCTGCACTCTTGGCACTCCAGCTCCTCCTGTCCGCCAGGTAGCCCGTCGGGGTCACTGTAATTTCCTATCATCTTCTCTCCTCTTGATAACTGCGAGCCTGTCGCTTATTTAAGCCAAATTCTATCACTGGACGGATTGTGAGGTCTTAACCGGAAACTGGGATCAAGCTGCGATTTTGCGATTCCAGAGCGCTGGCCTCCGAGCTGTCCCTACTTTGATGAATTGCTAATCGGCTCTCGCCTCAAGTCAAAGAGAACTTCGGTCTCTGCGTGCTTGGTGCGACGAAGATAACCCTTCACGCTGCCACGGGTGAGCCCGAGTCGCGCCGCGGCGGTTCGCATTGTTCCACCAGTCGCCTGTCGCGCAGCTTCGATGCTGCACCGTTTGGCGCGCGCGGTCCATTGGCTAAAAGTCTCTCCCCGACGCAACAGGCACAGTTCGAGGGGCAAGATAATGTCACCTTCCCGGGCAATGGAGACTAAGAAGGAGTGCAAGGAGTTCGGATCAATGTTCCTATCGTTACCTCTGAGAGTGGCATTGTTAGAGTCGAGAAATCCTTCCGAACCCATATTTGAGCCCGTGACGTGATCCCCTTCGCGGGTCGCAGCTTATCAAGCGCAAACTGGACCAACTGAATGGAGATCGGCTCGTTCTCTTCTACGTAGCTAGTTAGCTCATAAATTAAGTTCCGCAAGCCCCTAATGTTGCCCGGGTAATCAAACTCAGAGAGCAATGTCAGGGCGCCCTCCTGGATGCAATACCTGCCGTTCTGCATTGGGGACCCAGCGATTTCGGAAGCAGCTTCGCGGAGGAAAAGTGCAATCATGGCCGGAATGTCTTCGCGGCGATCTCTGAGTGGAGTAGTTTCCACGGTCAGTACCGCTAAACGACAATATAGGTCCTCGCGAAATTCGCTTTTATGGATCATCGCAGGCAAATTCCGTGACGTCGCGGCGATGATTTGGACGTCGCAGAATATATAGTGATTAGACCCAAGCCGCTTAATCTGTTTTTCGTCGATCGCTTTCAGCAGTCTGTTTTGAACGGTCGGAGCAATGTCGCCAATTTCATCGAGAAAGAGAATTCCACCACCAGCCTCTTCAAAGAGTCCCATACGATCCCGGTCCGCTCCAGTGAATGCCCCCTTGCGATAGCCAAAAAGTTCGGCTTCGACGAGATGTTCTGGCAAATTCGCGCAGTTAAGCTCCATGAACGCTTGTTGGCCCGAGCTGAATGCCTGTGTATCTCCCGAGCCGTGTCAGTCTTTCCCGTTCCGGTCTCCCCTGTTATCAAAATATTGAAAGGCCGGCGCGCCACCCGTAGGATTTCAGCGCGCATCGTTCGCGCCGGCCCGCTTGTTTGATCGCGAAAGATCTCTTGAGATCCGTCTATTTGCGTCTCGTCTGCGTCTTCGACCAAGTGATAGCGGCTTCGATTAGCTCCTGATCGCAATGCTTTAACGGGAACCAATCGCGAATCGGTCCTGGGCCGAGCGTGAAACGGATGTTTGTTAGTGAATCCCATTTCCTGAACGCGCCAGCAGCAGAATTAGGTTGTCTTAACGGTCTGTCTAGCAGAACTTGTTGACTGCCACCAAGAGCAACTGGAATGCTTCAGTTCGTTACAAATAACGTGCGAAAGGTCAGAAGGAAGGTTCGCAATATCAGGTTCCGGTATCGGCACGAGAACAACTTGCAGCGAATTTTCGAGATGTCTCGGCCCGATGTTGTGCCGAGTGACCTTGATTTTAGTAGAGACACTTTTGAAGAGTTGATGAAAGCGTGCGGCATCGAGATTAGGCGGACGTGGCCGTACGATGGATGGGAACTTCATTTCAAAGGAAAGTGCAAGCGCATAGATGGTCCCAGGGCAGCAATGTCAACATCACTATTATTCGCAAAGTTACCGAGTTCCTGAAGTGTGCCGGCGTGGAAGAGCCGAGCATGATTTACGACTACCTACCCGGCGCTTGATTTCTCTTGAGCTAGGAAGCCACCCGGCTGCGTCGAACGAATCGTTGATCATGGAAGAACTGGCGACCACCTATGGTGACCTATCCGCCGAAAAAGCGTCGCGGCACCATGCAGCGGTTGTTTGCGCGTACGTAGTCCTACTGTTGCTTTCGCTTCTCAGCCCTCAAGTCTCTGCGCAGCCAGCCGGCCCGGCTCAGACCCATGCGCCGCTGCCAACTCAAAGCCCGAATGCGTTGATTCAGCCGTCACCCACGCCAGACCAAGATAAGCTCAATCTTGAGAAGGAGAAGCTTTCCCGCGAGATTGAGAAGCTTAGGATTGACAACGAAAACAGCAAGCGCGGCCTGGTAAATTTGCTTTACGGCAACCTTTCCATCCTACTCGCCTTGGCTCTCGCCTTGGGCGGTCTGATTAAGTACTTCAAAGAGCAAAAGACATCGCTGCGGAAGCGGGAGGAGGAGCGTTTCGAAAATGTGGTCAAGAGTCTGGGAAGCCAATACGAGCAGGAACGCATGAGTGCTGCCGTCTTGCTTCCCACTTTCCTCGGCCCTGAATACAGTCGCTTTCATGAGCAGGTGTTCAACTTGGCTGCCGGTCATCTGAGGACGGGACCGGCCAGCGCTCCGTCACCTGCGACTAAGGTCGAGATCCCAGGGCTCGTTCGGAGGTTTGAGTTTTCGCTCTCGCTTCCTTCTCTGGAAGATTCATCGATGCAGCAGGACGTCGAGGCGTTGCCGACGCAGCTGCACCCGCTGACGCAGCCCCCTGCTAACGTGCTCTGCCAATCATACCGGCTCATCCGGGATGCGAGGAAGCTGGACTCCAATGATAAGAAGGCCGAGACCCAGCGGCGGCGACAAGTCAATGCGTTCGGCGTGCGCATGGACGGGGTTGAACTCTCCGGCGAGGATTTGAGGTACGCTTTGATGAAGCAGTCGTCGATGCGCGGAGCTATGCTGGAAAGCGCGTTCTTGGCTAAGGCTCTGCTCGCCTCGGCTGACTTGTCTGGGGCGACTCTGACTGGAACCGAGTTGATTGGAGCCACTTTGATCGACGCAAATTTCTCAGTCGCCAACCTCACGTCAGCAGCGTTAGACGGT
>WNFY01004945.1_pt1 | contig 12134 bp, 7 predicted proteins | sample 5400091 | NCBI WGS metagenome assembly WNFY01 (sample SAMN13153364, study PRJNA577476) | soil metagenome | isolation source: 60 cm soil or saprolite under grassland replicate 1 | place: USA:California | collected 2016-06-15 | reverse complement strand
ATCCAATCGTTTTTGAACTGCCGAGACTGAATAATGAGTCTTCGTTTTTTCGATGCCATTCTCCGATAGGCGGTTCCAAAGCTCTTCGGATTCGTAAAGTTCGACCACCCCCTTCGCGAAATCTTCCGGCTCGTCGGCAATAAGAATATCTTGATGGTCAGTCAGCGGCATTCCCTCCACGGCAGGCGACGTTGCCACAACCGGAACACCAAATCCCATACTTTGGTTAATTTTGCCTTTGATACCTGCACCATAACGTAAGGGCGCCACCGATAATTTCACGCTCTCAAAAAATGGACGAACATCCCGCTGCAATCCAGTGACAATAACGTTCTCGCTCGCAAGCACCACCACTTCTGGGGGTGCCTTCTCGCCGATTATGTAGAATTTGGCGTCGGTGAGGGACTCTTTTACGAGGGGGTAAATTTTCTTCAGAAAAAAGATCACTGCATCGATATTTGGCGTGTGTTGGAATCCGCCAATAAAAAGAAAGTCCCGCCGCAGGCTAAACGGTGTATTTGAGCCCGGAACATCAACAATCGTGGGCACGATCTCGATCGGTTTATTCGGCCGCTCCCCGCGCAAAAGCTTCTGCTCGACACCGCTTACCACCCAAGTCTCGTCGGCTTGATCGATCAAGTCATATTCAAGCTGCTGTTTCTCTTGAGCTCTGCGACGCAATTCCGAATCGCCGATCAATTCCGCTCCGCGATTTTCCCGCAGAAAATGTAGATCGACAGTATCGAAAATAATGCGGCTTTGCGGTGCGTACAGCCGGGCATCGTCAATATGTTTGCGGGCAAAATCGCATCGACTTAGCACTACAGCGTCGAATTCGGATCCGTGAGAAATAAGATAGTCGCGCACCTTCTTGATGTAAGGATGGTAGACGACTTCAATCCCGCGCTTGCGCAGTTCATCGCCGTAAGGCGGGACGTCAGTGAGATTGTCCGGAATAAATGTTACATCGTGCCCTAGCCGCCGAAGAATATTAAGAATATGAAACATCCGGACCGATCCCGCATCTTTATCTGGCATTGGAAGGTAATGGTCGATGACGAGAATTTTTTTTCGCCCCGGCGGTGCCTTCTTTAAGAAGGAAAAATCGCTGGTCACGGGTTTTTTCATCAGCTCGGCGGCCCACGTGTCCGCAAAAGTCAACCGATTAATATCCTGGTGTTTCTTTGTGCCTTTTGAGAGATCGGTGCCGCCAGTTGCTCCTTCGTAGTGGATGACCTCGCTCAGCGGCTGGTACAGAACCTTGTAACGGGCCCGGCGAACCTTGAACGATAAATCGGCGTCTTCGTAGTAGGCGGGCGCATATCTTCTATCAAAGCCACCGACGCTCTGGAAGAGCGCTTTGGGAATCACCAACGCTGCCGCTGAGCAATAATCTACTTCGCGGAGGTAATTGTATTCAGGTTTTTCAGGGTCATCGAACTTGCCATAGTTCCATCCAGAGGCATCCCGCCAGATGATCCCGCCTGCTTCCTGCAAACGACCATCCGGGTAAACGAGTTTTGAGCCGACGATACCGGCTTGCGGCTCTTCTGCAAAGGTGTCCACCAGCGCGCTCAGCCAGCCGTCCTTAACAATTGTGTCGTTATTTAAGAAAAGGAGATAGTTGCCGCGCGCCTTCTCCGCGCCGCGGTTGCACGATGCGATAAAACCGCAGTTGCTTTCGTTGCGTAGGTAAACGACCCCCTTCATCTGTGGGACAAGCTCAGCCGTCTCGTCCGTCGAGCAGTCGTCAACAACTATTACTTCGAAACGCGCCTGTTCCTCGGTAGTTTGGAGCGATCCAAGGCATGCGTGTGTGTATTGAAACTGATTGAATACCGGAATGATGATTGAAATTTCGACCTGTTCGTGAACCGGAAACTCGATTGGACGCGTTGGCACGGGAGGTTCGTAAATACCTGCCGACGATGTCGCGCGCGCGTTCTGCCCGGGGGCTGAGACTGCGCCTGAAATTAGGGTCCGGATTTGGTCATCAATCGCAGCCACCTCGGGATGGGTGGTTCGCCACTTCTGATAAGTCGAGACGATCTTTTCCAAATGTCCGTAGCCTAACGAGCTGCGTGCAGGAGAAAATTTTGCCTTTAAGGCGGCAACCGGATTCGCAATTTGCCAGCGACGGGAAGAGCGCAGGCGCGCGGCGGCGTCTTCAACATCATCAAGCAAACGCAACAGCCTCCGAGTATCCCAAAGCTGTTTGCGCAACCGATCTGTCAGCTCGACGACGCGTCGCTCTTGTTCTGCCAGGCTTATGCTTTTGGAATGCAGTAACCGGTTGCGCTGTTTCAGCTCCTCTTCCGAGCGATGGACCGCGGCCGATATTCGCTCAATGTGCGCATTCAAGCGCTCAAACTCGGCGCCGTGTTGGGCGAGCTGTTTTCGTAATCGATCTGCTTCAAGAGCGGCAAGATTTAGGACCGGCGATCCGTGGTGACTCATCGCCCCTGTCGTGAGCGCGTTCTCGCTAGCCTCACGTTTTCCCGACCGTGGCTGCCCCGCTTCGCTTGGTGCCGCAACTGCGGCGCTCGCCGCTAACTCTGCCTCAATGACTCGACCGGCCTCGGCGGAAAGCTTTTGATACAACTCAAAAAGCTGGGGCGGAATCTGAGCGCCGAGGAGCTGCTCCGTCGTGAAATGAGTGTGCCGTCGCTCCCTTGAGATCAGCGCCGCTGCCTTTGCCACTTTCGAATCTGGCAGGCCGAGAAAAGAGATTATCCGCAGAAGCTCCGCGTGCGGGTCATAAAAAAACGAGTCGTAATGCGATACGATCCGATTTTCGGGCGTGGTCGCGGACAAGGCATGCTGGTTGTAGACCCCCCAAAGCGAGAGACCCAAGTGAAGCGAAAGGCCGTTGCGCTGATGTAACGAGTGCGCAACCTCGAGGGGATTTCGCACGACAAGGATCGTGCGCAGCTCCGGGATGATCGTGCCCCAGAACGAAAGAGTCAGGCTATTGCGTGGGTCTTTCCAACCCCACGGCGTACTCGGATCGAATTGCTGTATCAGAAGCTGGGCCTTGGTGCGCAGCGGCTCGAAGCGTTTATCGCTGAAGTCTTCCTCAATTTGTGGTGGCAGATCCCAGGCGCCGCCCAATTCATTCAACAATTCGTCGTTCAGCGCCACGAACCCCAAATGTTCCCAGAAACCATCGGGGTTATCGGCCTGCGCGGGCATCAACTCGTTTTCTGGGCCCAAATAGAGGCCGCAAGCATGCAATAGCCTCGTGAGCATCGACGTTCCTGAGCGATGCGCGCCGGCGATGCAAACAGCGGTGTTGGAGGTCGACGAATCCTTCAAGTGTTTTCGCTTTAAAAAACAGGCAAATACCTATGCCGAATAACGAACGCGTACCATAGATGGCACGCATGGTAAACGCCAGTCTGAACAAACAATTTCTTCAGCGAGGGTTGGAGTCACTTGCTGTGCGGGTTTGATCGCTGGCTTCAAAGCGAGATCAGGGGGGCCTTTGTTACCTTTCAATGTTTCAACGACGGCGCCGACAGCCGCGATTCTGGAAGCGAACAATGCGTTGGTCTTTTCAAACCATTAGGTAAGATTGAGGACTGCAAATCGTCGGGATAAATGAAATCCTATTGGCAATGTGATCTGACGGGCCATGAACTCGCCTGAGGCGCGCCCGAAGCTTTCGGTCGTGGTCGTTTGCTATGAGATGGCCGCGCAGATTAAGAACACTCTGCGCTCCCTTCTCCCTCCTTATCAGCGCGGCGTCAGGACGAGCGATTACGAGATCATCCTGATCGATAACGGCTCAGCGAAGATCCTGGATGACGAGACGCGAACAATTTCGCCGAACCTGCAATACATTTACGTCCCGCCTAACGAGTCGATCCCCAATCCCGCTTCGGCGATGAACCGCGCCGCAGCGCTCGCACGCGCTCCGTTGCTTTGCTTAATGATCGATGGCGCACGCATGCTTACTCCGGGAGTGTTGTCGTGGGGAATACGCCTGCTCGAATTGACCCCGGGCGCTATAGTGGAAGTGCGGGGCTGGCATCTCGGGCCTAAATGGCAACCGGAAAGCGTGGCGGAAGGTTACAACCATGACATTGAGTCTCACCTGCTCGATCAGGTGCGTTGGTGGGAAAACGGCTATCGGCTTTTCGATATTTCGTCAGGCAGCGCGCAAACCAAGCTGGGAGTTTCACAACCGGCTTCGGAATCGAATTGTCTTTTGGTCAGTCGCGCACTCTTTGATCGACTTGATGGGTTCGACGAACGCTATGAGGAAGCCGGCGGCGGATTGGTCAACCTCGACTTTTATGCGCGCGCGGTGGCCGCAGCGGATCATGTTTGGACGCTTCTCGGAGAAGGGACATTTCACCAGGTGCATGGAGGCGCTGCGACCAGCCTTTCCCTGGAGGAACTGCGACTTGCGATAGTCCGCTGGGGTGCGGAATCCTCCAGACTACGCGGCCCCCTGCCACCCCTCGACCCTGCTAAATTCATTCTGGCTGGCCACATTCCACGGGAATTTCAGGCATGGCTAAGTCGGATGACCAGTACGCGGCAGACCTAACCATTCTTGGAATGAGCGAAATCAATCAGTATTATCAGCAATTAACTCAAGAACAGATCAACGCTGGAACACATCGCGATATGGTCGGGGGGATGTGGGAAGAAATCGGAAGACTACAATTCGAATTCCTACGCGCGCGTGGTTTGAAGCCAAGCCATCGGCTCCTTGACATCGGGTGCGGCTCTCTTCGTGGCGGGATTCACGCGATCGAATATCTGGAGGCCGGAAATTATTACGGGTTGGACATTAATCCGTCGCTGATCGAAGCAGGCCGGCATGAGATCAGGCTCGCCGGCTTAACCCACAAAAATCCTCATCTGGCGGTGAGCGATCGTTTCGAACTGGGTCTGTTCCGCGAAAAGTTTGACTACCTGCTCGCGCTCTCCCTCTTTACGCACCTCTTCGCGAACCATATTATTCGCTGCCTTGCCGAGGTTCGTGAAGTGCTGGCGCCAGAAGGTCGGTTTTTTGCGACGTTCTTTTTGGCGCCGCACAGCGTGCACCTCGCCCCGATCGTTCACGAGCCCGGAGGAGTTAAGACGGAATACGACCGCGATCCTTTCCATTACTCTGCGGATGAAATTCGAGCGATGGCAAAACTGGTCAATTTATCGGCGGAAATTATTGGTGCTTGGAATCACCCTCGTGCGCAACAGATGGTAATGTTTTTACCGTGACTACCTTTCGGCCAGTGAGGATCCGCTAAACGGTAATGCGTTCGCATGTATGGGAATTCCTGATGCTGTGCGACCAGGCGCTGCCTCGCTGAACCGATCGTAGATCTCTGCGTGCATTTCAGATGGTAGGACCGAAAGAGATGTCCGATCTGCGGGCACTCTCGCCTGGAAAATTGCGTCGCTTGCGATTGGCCGCCGGGGCGCGGTCGCGATTCCCTGTTGATCAGCAGGACGATACTCTGTCGAGCCGCCAGAACCTACTAGGGTTTCGGGGATACTTCGCTCAGGCTCTCGAGGCGTACCTTAAATATCGCGAACTCGGAGTTCGCAAACACTTTGGAGAGGGCGGAGGGAAGCTTCGCTGGGACCCCTTCCGTTCGCTTGCTTACGGCGACGTAGCGAACTCCAGCCTCCCGCAGTAACCCGTCTTGAACCTTTCCCAGTCGCCAAGCCTTCCAAAATTCCTTCTCTGCCGTCTGCCTTTGCGAGTAGTCGCTTAGCGCAACAACGCTCTGAGAGAAATAGCCGAGCGGCACCCGGCATTTCGTAAGTGCGAGGGTAGGTGCGAGCAGGTTGTCCCCCGGCAACACGACATCGCCCGGCTGCGTATCCTTCGCCAGGAAGTCGATGACACTCAGGGTTTCCAGGCTATAGCTTTGAAACTCCTTCGCCAATGGCTTTCCGTAGAGGCGGTAGGGATCGCGCTCCAGCACGAAGTGCTGCACCGTTGCAGGTACGCTTAAGGCGACGGCGCTGGCCGCGATCCCTCCTGCGGCGAGAGAGGGCCGCACGCCTCGCGCGATGACGTGCCGGTACAGCCTTTGAAGGACTTCAACCGTGAAGATCCATGCCACGCATTTGCTTTGGGCGAGAAACCAGGCGCTGTTGTTGTACGCGTGTCTCCACCCAGTCGGCGTAACGCTGTAGGTCAGTGCGATTAACAGGCCGATCACCACGAAAAACGCCAGAACGAATCGCAGACCGGATTGCCGGTCCGGACGAAATATCGCTCTGAGAATCGCGGGCACGCCAATCAAACGCAGGCCAAGGCAGCCGACGAGATAAATCGGCAACGCAATGCTTGTGAAAGCAACCACGCCAGCGAACCGATCCTTCATCCCAAGCAGCTTCATCATGTGAGAGACGTAGAGTCCCGGGTCGAATGTCGTGACAATGTCTGCTCCACTTTTGTTTTTCAGAAAAACTGACCAAACCAGCGGCGACGCCAGAGCGGCAGTCAACGCCGCGACTTTGAACAAGTCTGTATTCCGAAAGATTAGAAGATAGACGACAGCTGCAAATCCCAGGCTGCACATGATGTGCGCCGCCGTAAATAACTTCACCTCTATCAATGCAACCAATAACAGCGCGGAAAGGAGAAGCCACGCTCCGCCGCGCTCCCGCAGATAACGTTGCAGACAAAACAACCCGGCAAAAAGGAGCCCCACTCCAGGAAGCATTGGATTGGTATAAAACAGCGAAAAAACCGTGGGCACGCTAAAATACCTCACGGACCAGTCGGTTTTTTCGCCCTGGAGCAAGCCGGGAATAAAGGCAAAGTCCTCGCCGAAAAAAACCAGGAACACGACGAGGACAGCGAAATATCCCGAGCCGAGCCAGCATCGTGAGAAGCAAAAGACACTCAGTATCGAAAGAGCCAGGAAAAGCGTCGGAACAAAGCGCAGCGTCAGGTCGCGCGTGTTGAGACCAGTCGCGTTGGCGAACATCGCGACCGAAAGATCCATTCCGTAGTGATAGGTCAGCGGCTGCCCGGAAAAGACCGGGCTTTGGGGCGGCACAGCATGGGTCAACTCGTTGGCAATCGCGATGTGAAAAAAGACATCAGGAACAGGGTGGACCCGCATGGTGCCGTCCGCCCGTCGCGTTAGATTCGTGTAATATTGCGGCAGGACGGCCAGTACCGTGACACCGAGCGCGACAACTCCGGCCACGGCCAAACCGGACCTGTCGCACGGTCGCCTCACCGTCCCTTGATCGAGCGGTGCGACCTTCGCGGACTGGCGCAACAGGGATTTCCACTTGCGGCCATGGAGCAAAACAAAAACTGCGGTAGTCGCCAGCGGCCAAAGAACGTAGAGGTGCGCTTGGTGAGCAAACGCAATTAGCCAATAAGCGAGACCGCTCACGACAAAACCGAGAACACAAGCCAAAGTGACATCTTCCAGCGGGCTCAATGTTCGCTTGAGCAGAAGCAGCGCGAGCTTGCCAGGCAGATAGGCCAGCAAAATGACCGCGACGAAGAAGAGGCACGCCCCGAAGAAAATTTGCATAGCTTGTACGCGGGTAAGACGAGGAGCCGACTAGCTCACTTCCCGCCGCCCGGCGCAAGGCAAAACTGCCGGGACCCGCACCTTTGTTTTTGACGAACTCCAAGCCGTCCTATAATCTCCGGCAGCTTGGTGGAACATGGACCTACCATCGCAATCCCCCGAACGGCGTTCGCTTTCGGTCGTCACGCCAGTTTACAATGGCGAGGCTTCTGTCGCTGAGCTGTGCCGGCGCTTGGGCGAAGTGTTGCCGCGCGTCGCGATGCAGCACGAGATCATCTTGGTCAACGATGGCAGCCGGGATCGAAGCTGGGAGGTGATCTCAGAACTATCCTCGTGCTCGCCGATAGTGCGTGGTCTAAATTTAATGCGCAACTACGGCCAGCATAATGCTCTGCTCTGCGGCATCCGGGCGGCGAAATATGAGGTGATCGTGACCTTGGATGATGATCTGCAACAGCCGCCCGAAGAAATCCCGCGGTTGCTCGCGCGGCTCGATGAGGGATTCGATGTTGTTTACGGCGCGCCCGAAAAGGAGCAGAACGGGCTTATGCGCGCTCTCGCATCGCGTATCACGCGACTTGCGCTGCGCACAGCCATTGGCAGCGAGGTGGCGAAAAACGTGAGCGCATTCCGTGTCTTTCGCACACAACTGCGCGAGGCATTTGCCGGCTATCAGTCTCCGTTTGTTTCCATCGACGTGCTGCTCACCTGGGCAACCACTCGTTTCGGCGCGGCAACGGTTCCCTTTCACAAGCGCTACTCCGGTTCTTCAAATTACACCTTCACGAAACTGGTGCGCCATGCGCTCGATATGATGACCGGTTTCAGCACGGCGCCGTTGCAGCTTGCGAGCCTGATCGGGTTTGGATGCATGTTGTTTGGCATTGGCGTTTTCTTTTATGTCTTCGGCCGCTATTGCCTGGAAGGCAGCGTACCGGGATTTCCATTTCTGGCCTCGATTATTGCAATATTTTCAGGCGCGCAGCTTTTCGCGCTTGGAGTCATCGGGGAATACCTGGCCCGGATGCATTTCCGGACGATGAATCGTCCAGTTTACTTCATTCGAAGCGTTAGTGGTGAAACAATGGACTGCCCACAACCGCGCCGATGATTGCACGACTTGATTTGGCGGCGATTGATGAATTAAAGGAGGCACTACCGCGCTTCGCGCACAAGCCCCTGGCTCATCTGTCCTATCTTGATCGCGATCAAGTCGAGGCGTACTGGCTGGATGAAATCGCTCGGGACTTGACAGATGAATCCTCGGTCGCATTTGCGTCACGTATCTCAGAGCGCATCCATGGTCTGGTGCTTTACAGCGACTCGCCATGGGACACGAAAGTGGTGGGACGCCGGATCGCGGTGCTGAAGCACATCCTGGAGGCGGATGGTGCGCCAGACTCGGACGTGCTCGACGACTTGCTTGACAAAGCCATCCAGCATGCCGGCGGTCGTGGGATTAAATGTTTGACGTGCAAGGTTCAACCTCTTCAGCTCGCAGCGATTCATGCGCTCGAGCGGCATGGGTTTCTTCTCATGGACACGCTCCTGGATTTCCTCTTCGATTTTTCGCGCACGCCGCTTGAGAGCATCACCCTTCCGAAACGGCTGAACGGATTGCGCACTCGTCTGGCGAAGCCAGAGGACTTGCCCGAAGTCCTTGCGCTCAACGAAAAAGCCTTTGCGAACTATTTTGGGAGATATAATTCAGATCCCAAACTGCCACCTGGGACGGGCACAAAAGTTTATGACGAATGGGTGCGCTCCTCTTTTCGCGGCTGGGCGGATTGGATTCTCGTCGCCGAAGTTGATAACAGAATTGGAGGTTACGCCGCGTGGAAGAAGGCATCTGCACTCGAAGTGAAACATTCGCTCGACATCGTGCACTATAGTCTCGGAGGGATCGATCCGGATTTTTTTGGGCGAGGACTTTACGCCGCGCTCACTCTCGATGGGATGCGAATGGCACAGAGTTTCGCGAACCACCTCGATGGGCCAGTGCACGTCAGCAATTATCCAGCTCATCGCGCGTGGTTAAGACTCGGTTGGAAGATTGCTGGCGTAAGACATTCCTTTCATAAATGGCTCCAAGCGTGAGTGCGCGATGAAACGCTGTCTCGCCTGCCAGTATGGCTTTGACAGCGAAGAGTGGGACTGCCCGCAGTGCGGACATCGGCCAACGGTGCGCGACGGAGTGCTTTGTTTTACCCAAGATCCGCCCGTGGCTGGTAGCGGGTTCAAGCCGGAATATTTCGAAAAGCTCGCCAGGATTGAGGAAGGTAACTTCTGGTTTCGCGCGCGGAACCGACTCATCCAATGGGCGCTGGGCAATAACTTTCCGGGTGCCAGAAGTTTCTTTGAGGTTGGCTGTGGAACCGGGTTTGTCCTCAAAGGCGTTCGTGAGACCCTACCGCTGATGCGCTTGGCGGGAAGCGAGATTTTCGGTGACGGTCTGGTCTTTGCGCGGGCGCGCTTACCCGGGGTGGATTTATACCAAATGGATGCGCGCCAGATTCCCTTCGAGCGTGAGTTCGATGTCATCGGAGTATTCGACGTTCTTGAACACATCGTCGAAGATGATGCGGTGCTTAGGCAAATGTTCAGGGCGACGCGGCCCGGTGGCGGTCTTCTCGTCACGGTGCCGCAGCATCGGTTTTTGTGGAGCGCCAACGATGAGCACGCGATGCACCAGCGCCGCTACAGCCGGGCCGAATTGCGCAGCAAAGTCGAGCAGGCTGGCTTCGACATCGAGCGAATCACCTCTTTCATTTCGCTGCTTCTGCCCGTTATGATCTACTCGCGAATGAAAAGAAACAGCAGTCGCGACTTCCAGTTGTGGAAGGAATTCGAAATCAGCCGGCCGCTCAACGCAATCCTGGGAAACATTCTGGCAGTCGAACGTGCGATGATTGAAAGAGGTGCTTCTTTTCCCGCCGGAGGCTCGCTCTTGCTGGTCGCAAAGAGGCCAGCGTCTGCACAGTGATCCGCATTCCATTCAACCGCCCATTCGTCACTGGCGACGAGATCGATTACATCCGCGCTGCAATCGCGACGCCGAAATTCTCCGGTGACGGCAGCTTTACCGCGCACTGCCACAGGCTCCTCGAACAATCGCTCGGGATCCAGAAGGCCCTCCTCACGACGTCATGCACGCACGCACTGGAAATGGCTGCGCTGCTGCTGGAGATTGCGTCGGGGGACGAAGTCATTCTCCCCGCCTTCACTTTCCCTTCTACCGCAAATGCCTTTGTCCTTCGCGGCGCCAGACCCATCTTCGTGGATATCCGCGCGGACACGCTGAACATCGATGAGAAGCAAATCGAACAACGCATTACCGGACGTACGAAGGCGATGTTTCTTGTCCATTACGCGGGCGTCGGGTGCGAAATGGACACGATTATGGCCGTTGCCCAGCGGCATGGTCTCGCCGTGGCGGAAGATAATGCGCACGGTCTCTACGGGAAATATCGTGACCGATATCTTGGCACTTTTGGCGAACTGGCCACGCTCAGTTTCCACGAGACGAAAAACTTCTCATGCGGAGAGGGCGGCGCGCTGCTGCTCAACGATGCACGATTTAATCAGCGGGCCGAAATTCTTCGGGAAAAGGGAACGGATCGGAGCCGATTTTTCCGAGGTGAGATCGACAAGTACAACTGGGTCGATGTCGGGTCGAGCTATCTGCCTTCGGACCTGTTGGCGGCCTTCCTGCGCGCACAGCTGGAACATCGCGAGCAGATTCAGTCGATGCGGCGTGAGGTCTGGGAAAACTACGCGCGCGAACTAGCTTCCTGGGCCGAAACGAACGGAGCCCGGCTCCCGATCGTCCCAGCTGAATGCGAACAGAGTTACCACATGTTTTATGTGATCATGCCCTCTTCTAAGAGCAGGCAGGCCTTGATCTCGCATCTCGCAAGTCTCGGGATTCTGGCCGTGTTTCATTATCTGCCGCTCCATCTGTCCCCGATGGGTTTGCGGTGTGGCGGGGGCGAAGGCGACTGTCCCGTCACGGAAGATCTCGCGGACCGCTTACTGCGTCTTCCATTTTTCACCGGAATGAGCAGTTCGGAGCAGGCGCAGGCAATTGACGCGGTGCACGCATTTCGCTGCTAGGCAGCCTGTGCTAATCGCGAGGGTCGAAGGCTGGCGATGAGTGAAAGTCAACAACGAACTGACAAATTCGAGGAAGAGCAGCAACCCGCACGCGCTTTCGACAGACGATGCTTGTTAGCTTGCCTTGCGATTTCGATCTTCCTTGTCGTCTGGATCACACTCGCTAGTGGAAGCTTTAATCTGCGTTCCGCAGTGTTTCTTTTGTTGCTGCCGTGGGTTTTGCTCAGAGCTGGCGGCATCATCACGGCAGCGTTGGGGCTGCCATCCTTCTTCGCCTTAGATTTCCTGTTAGGAGTCGCCCTTGTTTCGGTCGGAGTGATGACGTGGAAGATCTTCGTGCCATTCTCACTCTGGGTTGCACTGATTATTCTTCTGATCGCGGTGGCGGGCATTCCGAAGTTTCTCCCAGATCATCAGCGTGACCCGGTTTCTGCCTTGGGACTGCTAGGCGTAATTGCGAGTCTTGCTGCAGCAACGGGTTGGTGTCAGGACCTTATT
>WNFY01004944.1_pt1 | contig 12135 bp, 15 predicted proteins | sample 5400091 | NCBI WGS metagenome assembly WNFY01 (sample SAMN13153364, study PRJNA577476) | soil metagenome | isolation source: 60 cm soil or saprolite under grassland replicate 1 | place: USA:California | collected 2016-06-15 | reverse complement strand
GAAACGGTTAAGTCTCACATAAAGCACATCATGGAAAAGCTCGGTGCTAGCGATCGCACGCAGGCTTTTACGATCGCTGTACGGCGCGGAATGATCCAGCTTTAACATGCTGAACTACGCCCCCCGAAAACCTGAACCACTAACGGACACCTGAAAACCTGCGGATTAGTACCCGGAAGTCGACGTTGGTAGGACGTGATCTTCGCACGCGGCAATGACGAGAAGTGACCTCCGTGACGTGCAGCCGAAGGACTATTTCTTCCAAGTCCATCGAATGGCAGCTTTGAACGAAGACACTTTGGCAGCAGCGTTTCACATTCTGGAGCAGCCGGATTTCAAGGTCTTTTCCGCAACACGTGCTCACGTTAGGGCAGAATTACGCTCTCGTGTACATGCTTTTGCCGACGAGTCAGGACTACTGGCTCCAGTCTGCGATAGACCGCTTGCGAACTGAGCACGACCAGACTGCGCAGAAGAGCCTGATTCTCGTGTTGTGGTACTCGCAGACAGATGCCGCTGATAAAGCCATCGCATCGTTCGCGGCCGATGCGAGCAAGCCTCCGGGCGCACGTGATTACGCGAGGCAGATTGCGCAGGCGCAGGACAAAATCGGAGCGAAACAGAGAGCCGAGGCACTGGCTTTCACGGAAGCTTCGCTGCGCCAGAAGCGGCGGGAACGGCTCAAGGCTGTCAGTGATGAAGCCCTCATTGACCTCGACGACTACACTATGATGTTGGCGGCGAAGCGGAAGTGAATGCGACCTGCTGACACCCCGAGACGACCCGATGCACATTACTGCTTTCCTGTTTCTCGCTCTCATGGCATGCAGTCTGTACGCACAGACGAACTGCCCTACACCGGATCACAGCGCACCGATTCCGTTGGCATTGGTATCCTCACCGCTTATACGTGTCCGGCCGCCGCTATCGCAGTCTCTCCTTAAAGTGCCTGCCAAAGTCCACGTGGATGTGAAAGCCACGCTGAAGCCATCGCGAGTCGAACTCTGGACTGGGCCGACCGGAACCGACGTCGCAGAATTCTATTGCCGATTGGCCTCAGGCGATAGCGCGGTACGAACAGGAAAATATATGAGATTCAGTTTCGAACTGACGACTTGCAAGCAGGTAGGAATGCGCTTGGAGCCGCGAGTGTTCGTTTCAGGCAAAAAGCAGCCGTTGTCTGTGTATGAAGGGCCGTTTGAGTGTCAGGACAAAGAGAGTAGCAGTGATCTCGTTCCTCTGACAATCAACGAAAAGACTTATTGGTCACCGGATGCGGCCATGGTTGCTGCTATTAAATCCACAATGGCTCCCGAGGCGACTCCAGAGAGCCTGATCGAGTTCCGCACGAAAGACGGAGAATTGCTTTGCGCCCTCGACTACGCATCCCAAGATCGTGAGCATGGACTCGGGGTGGTGAAGGCCCAGTGGACGCCTGATGCGAAATACTTCGTTTTCAGTCTGACGAGTTCTGGCGGTCATCGAGCGTGGCACGCAGCAACTCAGTTCTACAGCCGCAAGACTGCAACCATACAGACGCTTGATGACTATTTTGACGGCGAGGTCTCAAATCCCGATTTTCAACTGATCGCCCCTAGCAAGGTGAAAACTGAGCTTTGGGAAGGAACGTCCAAGCCTGTGACAATCAATCTTAGTTCTCTTGCTACGCCAGCAAACACGAAAGCATTTTCGATTCCATGCACAGGAGGGCGGGTCAGCACGCCGGACCAACCGTAACGCCCGCGCACACACCTCTCCGGATTGTGTCCAGAAGGTATACCCGTGGGCTAGCTGAAAATTCTTGGTCGTGGTGATGTGAAATCAGCAGCTTAGAGAGAGGCTGGAACGCACCTTTGCGGGCCACAGGTGTTTCCCCGCTCCGTTCTCTGCTGAACGCTATTTCGGGGCTGAGTACAAGCACCAGTACCACTCAGGCGCATTGGCGACCGACGCGCCACGTCCTTCATGCGGAAGTACTGCGACTACGTCGGCTGGAGTCTTCCCGTCTGGATAGCGGATGAAGTCAACGCCGTTTCCGGTTCCGCTTGCCTGCCGTTCACCATCTGCGAAGACCACAGTAAAAATCGTGTAGCCCATACCGGACTCACCATTTCGATAAATCTCATTCGCAAAGCGGGCGGGCAGGCGGGTTGGGCTGTCTTCCGCATCCGTCACGTCCTCGATGCGAATCCATTGTTTGGGCGCGGTCGTCTTCGGGATACACGCCCCAATATTTCAGGTACGGCTTTTCGGGAACGATATACACGGTATCAAGAATCTGTCCGGATTTGATTGCCGCACGGCACGGATAGTATTGGAGTTCTCCGTCGTGACTCGGCTCGATTCGGGCCAGTGCGTCACGAAGATGCGAAGGCAATGTGGAATAACGGCTCATCTTGCTAGCAGATGTCCACCTCTGGCGGCATGGCGGTCTCGTCCACAAACGGAATCAAAACTCCCAAATAATCATCGCTTGTGGTTTCGAAGGAGACATCCCAGTGCAGAGGCTGCTCGTTCGGGTCTTTCACGCCAAAGCGAGTTTGAACACGACGAAGATGTCCGCTGGCATTGCGTCATGCCGTTCGTCTTGGTAACCCTTCCCCAGAACTGGACGGCATGCGGTAAGAATCTCGTTGAACCGACCGGGCAGGTCGAGGTAAAAGCGTCGCCACTCGGGTCTCGGCCCCGTTTGATCACCATCCAACGTGATAACCGCAACGGAGCCAGTCGGCGGGAATTTCCATTCGCATTCCCAGTATGACCGCTCAGGGCTTTTGGAATTGTGCATGAAGACCATAGTCCCAAAATCCGGATCGGCTATCTTCGGCGGCGACAACCAGAGCTTCAGGTTTCTCAGGAACCCCATAGGGAGTCGGTGAAATATTACGCCTTGGGCTCCGCTACGTCGGTGTTGGAGGCTCTGTCTTGCATTCCCGATCCTGTCTTGGCCTGTTGCCGCTCGTGCACGGAACGCGGCGGAAAGATGCGGTCGAGAAGGAGAATTAGGCCATAGACCGAGCCAAAGCCCAAAATCGGCGCTGGCAGCATTCCCCACCAGCCGATCTTGGCGTAAAAGCACCGCCCCACCAAGACGGAAAGTGCAATTCCGAGGACAAAGAGCAAAAGTTCGATCAAGGACATGGGCTTGTCTCCGAATCGCCTATGATCCTTGAACGAACCTAACCGCGAGAACTTGCGCCTGATTCTCCGCACTCTAAACTGGAGGCAGTCGGACAAATGGCGCAATTACGGATTCGGTTCTCGCTACTGCTAATGGTGATGTTTTTTGTCGGCGGAGGCGCTTCGCCCCAGACTGACCGCGCCGACGTAGCCAAGAGACGCTCCGCTTTGCCGTACACGATGGGTCGGCACCTGAAAGCAAAGGGCGTCCCGAACTTTGGCGAAGTCGCGCCGACGCTTTATCGTGGCGGTCAACCTTCCGCTGAGGGATTTGAGACCCTTGCCCACATGGGAATTGCAATCATTGTTGATACTGGCAGATCGAAGCGCGACGAAGCCCTCGTCCAGAAGTTGGGCATGACCTACATCTCTTTGCCGTGGTATTGCCCGTTTCCTAAAGACAAGGTGTTCGCACGTTTTATAGAAATCACGCGAGAAAATCCGGGCAAAAAGATTTTCGTGCATTGTCGGTTGGGGGACGACCGCACTGGAATGATGATCGCAGCGTATCGCATGGGAGAACGAGGTTGGACAGCGAAAGAAGCCATGGAAGAGATGCACGAATTTGCTACCGGGGCATCCATCACCTGATGTGTCCCGGTCTGGGGAGATACGAGAAGAGCTTCCCCAAGCGTTTGCGCCACGACCCTGTGTTTAAGAACCTTCGCTGAGGTGGGGGTCGGAAAATCGCTATTGCATCGCGTTGCGTTGCCTCCTGACCCTATGCAATACGTCATCGAGAGTGCCTTTCAAAACCAAAATCTTCACTTCTGTGACCGCCTTCTTTCCCGCTGCCACGGAGGTCTCCGGGTCAACGTGCTGGCAGGTGAGTTCGGGATTGCTCCACACGTTGCCAGTTGTGCGCGTGAAGCTTGCCACAACCCACTTGCGGTCTTCTGAAAGCGTGGCAATCAATGGCTCGTCCACCGGACGCGACTTGTTGTAGTACGTAATGCCATCAGTCCGGCGCTCAACTCGCTGCGTCGGAATATGCCACGTGAATGAAGCCAGATAGCGAGACGGCAGCGACGCGCGACTGGAGCAAGGATCCCGCCGACCAACAGACAGGCGACCAAGGCGCCAGTCGCTACTCCGGCACCAGCCTTCAGAGCGCCCCATCTCACGGCATGAGCCAGCATGCCGATCGCAACTGGCCACCCCAACATACGCAATGGTGTCGAGAAGAAAACACTGAATGCGGCGACCGCCACGCCCGCAGCGATCGCGTCCAGCCATAAGGGCACTGCTCTGCCACGTACTCCGACTGGCAAGGAGACGGAGAGAATGCCCATTCCCAGGAGCAATCCTACGGAGATTGCCAAGATTATGAGACCAGCGTGTACCAGCCGGGAGGCGCCCAGATTGATTCGTGCCGCGATAAGATCCATTGCTCCGTTGAGCACGTGTGGACCCGGAACCAGAATCATGCAGGGGCAGACGGCCGTCCGCCGATTGTTCTGCAGAATATGCAGGAATCTTAACGCGCGCTATTCAAGTTCGCATTCTCCCGACCGTTGCTCAGAAAACGAATAATCCGCTGTTCAATTCCAATCTGTCGTCTGCGCGAAAAGTCTCTCGTGTTTCTCTCGTGTTAGCTCACGACTCAGCGGAAACCCGCACGAATAGTGGGGCTGAAATGCACATTTGGCGCGCCTCCGCGAGTGTAAGTTGTTGAGGATGTGGGAAGACTCGCACATTACGAATCGGCTGCTCTACCAACTGAGCTACGTCGGCTTGTTCTGATTCTAAATGTGGCCGAGAAATGCGTAAAGAAACCAGAGTCTCTTTCGGATAAAGGTGAGGTTACGTGCAGCCTTCGCGCCTCGGGGGACTATTTCCAATTTTCGCTGCCGAAGTCCCACGCCTAAAAACTGGGTCGAGCGCGAGACTGGAGTAGAACAACGGCGCGAAGTATATCACCGGTGCCGGCTGGAGCTATGCCCCAGCACTGAGGTACTTCTCGTAATCTTCCTCCGACTGTGCTGGCAACAGGACCCACAGTGTGTATACGCCCAGTGCGGTTCCTAAAGGAACGTTGATCAGATCGAGGAAAGCAAGAATCAGCGCAAGCACTCGCGCCCACGGTTCCCGCTGCAGAAGTCCCCAACCTGTCGCAAATCCAGCAGCGGCCTTGACCAAAATAAAAAATCCCACAAAAGTGAGTAGGGGATGCAGGAACGCAGTCGGCGCCTCCGGTGCCCCCATGTCGTGCAGATGAAGAAATAAGGTGTTAGCGAGAATCACAAGAATGACGCCACCAAGCACATGCAAGGCGGAAAGAGCGAACCAAAGAATCGCCAGCAGCCGCACATGTTCCTGAACTCGGCTCCGGCGCGGATAGCCGGGTGTCGCACCAATCACTTCTCTGCCACAGCGACTGCAGAAGCTCTGATTCGCCTGCAACTTTTCGCCGCACTGATCACAAAACATAGTTTCCCTCCCCTTCGCCTGAATCAGATTACGTCTTCTTCACGCAATTAGTTCTGTTGCAAACGAAAAGGCCACCCGGCAACAGGGCGGCCTCTTCTTTTCAAGGGAGAATAGTTCCAACGGAGGTTTATGCCGTCAAAACTTTCTGGCGAAATCTTATGAGGCGGGGACTAGGGTGTCAAGAAACTTTTTAGGAAATAAGTGTATTGTTTTCAGTAGATTGTACATTGCATAACTGAAGTTCGGGTTTGCCTCAAATTGAGACAAATGTGCTTGGTACGGGCTCAACCGGCTTTAATTGAGGAGCTTACACCCGATTCATGGCTCTGCGGGGGCGGATTGGAGAGATTCAGGGCGATCAGCTCAACCTGTTCCGGGCGGTCGAACACTTTGCCGGGAAGCAACCGTTTCACGGTCAGACGGAAGCCCACGAAAGCGGCACTACTGGCAAGCAAGAGTCCCATTATGACCGCAGCAAGAAGAATGGCGCCAAGCACCACGCGCCCCACATTGTCACGCGGATTGTGATACGTGTTCTGATTCCAGGTCACATCCGTGTCATAGTTCACCGCCGAAACCAGAGATTTGGCAGCGTCTGCACCAAGGCTCCCGCCGGCCAGCACGATGATTCGACCCGTGCGCCGCTTGGCGAGAGGCTCCTCCTGGAGCTGGTGAGCCTGTTGCGCCGCTTCGACCCTCGCGAGCTCGCTGGCAGCGATCTGCGCCGTCGGATATCCGATCAGCATGAGCTTCCCGGCATTGTTCGAAACGCTGTAATCTCCGAGCACAACCTCTGCGCCTTTGCTGAAATCCACATATTGTGCCGTGAAGGGCGCATCAATTTTTTCAAGAGCCAATGGGCCGATGATATATTTCGCGGTGTTCGCAACATACGATTCCTTCGGGAGATATCCCGGAAGATCAGGCAATTTCGCTTCTGTACCAGGAGTCTTTGGCAAACTGTCAGCGAGTTCTCGTAACTCCGCTGCAGACATCCCGGACAATTTTTGGAACACTGCGTCCACTAGAACCTTGCCGCGAAAAAACAAAACCCGCTGATTGAGGGACGATCCCTGATCGCCAATTTCTTCGGTATGCATTTCGGCGGTTCGATAGAAGGTATATGCGCCGAATGCGCCGCTGGCATCCTCAAAACGTGCCGCTTTCAGGCTGAGCTGTCGTCCGTCATCACGGGTGTAGGTTGCGGTCGTGATGTCGATGAAACCGTACTCTTTGAGCACGGCTGCGTTTGTGGCATCCGCGGCACGAGGGTCGACACTCGCCGGGCTGGACTTGGTAAGGTGCCATCCCGCGAAGATCCGCGGAAGCAACGAGGAAGGCGGTGCAGCCGCAAAACACACGTCAGACAGCAAAATGACCGATAGGGCGACAACCCAATAAAGGCGCGGGATGCTCATGAAGTCAGGGAGTCTCAAGTTCTTATTTATTAGAGTACAGACGGCTGGAGGAAGTTTCCAGCGCGGCACTTAGGCTCAAGAATGAGTTCAAGCCGCTGAGTAAAGTGATCGCCAAAGTATTAGTCGGCTGATGCTTTCTCGATTCGGCTGGCCACCTTAATTCCACCGAGACCGTTCACATACCGCGAGATCCCACGATAAAGGGATTCGGCGATGCGCTGCCGATATTCAGGTCCCTTGAGCTTTTTCTCATCGCCGGGATTGCTGATGAAAGAAATCTCGGCCAAAATCGAAGGCATATTCGCCCCTATCAGCACCACAAATGGCGCCTTCTTAACGCCTCGGTCGCGGATTCCGGCACTCTTCGCAGACAGCCCGCTGTGCAGCGACTGCTGGACGTCCGACGCAAACTCCCTCGACTCTTCGATCTTCTCTTTCAGCGCGATCTTCTTGACCAAGTCTTGCAGCTCGTGGATGTCTTTGTCCGATGCGGCGTTCTCGCGCGCCGCTACTTCCAGTGCTTCCGGCGAAGACGTGAAATTCAAGTAATAAGTCTCGACTCCGCGCGCGTCGGGATCGTGGCTGGAATTGGCATGGACTGAAACAAACAAGTCGGCCTGCTCCTGATTGGCAATTGAGGTCCGAGTCTCGAGAGGAATAAAGGTGTCGTCTCGGCGGGTGAACACGACCTCTGCTCCTAAGCGAGCTTCCAGAAGTTTGCCTAGCCGCCTGCTCACGTCGAGTACCAGGTCCTTTTCGAGGAGTCCGTTCGGCCCGATTGTGCCGGTGTCGTGGCCGCCGTGGCCGGGATCAATCACAATTTTGCCGATTTTCAATCCCAACGCCCGGATCAAAGACCGGTCCCCGCTCGAGGTGGGCTGCGCTTCTCGCGTCGAACTGATGGAAGCCGTTTGACGGCGCGTTGCCTTAGTCTGTACGACCGCCTTTGCAGTCCTTGGGCTTGCCTTCGTAGGAGGCGGATCGGCATCGCCAGTTGCGGGATCATCGTCGTCTGCTTCGACGACTACTTTCTTCGGAAGCCCCCCGGAACTGGTCGTAACGGATTTTTCCGCCGCGGGAGTTACCTTGACCACGCCCGAGTCACTGGTTGAAGCCTCTACTTTCGCTGAGATTGCCGCCGCATGTTTCGCTCCGGTGTCGTCTCCATGTACGTCAATAATCAGCCGAGGCGGATTCAACAATAATGACGCATTGTATGTAGCGTCGGCTGAGGTCTCGATTACGATCCGTGCCTTTCCCGGTTGGAATTGTGCTACTCGAACTTTTCTCACGAGTCCATCGTCAACGTCGAAACTTTTTCCCTTCAATGCTGAAGGCAATGATGCATTTTTTAGGTCAAAAAATATCCGGTCGGGATTGGCGATTCGTTGAGATTCGAACTCCACATCCTGTTCCAAATCAACCACCACCCGCGTGTAGTCGGGGGTTGACCAGTGCTCCACCCCCGTGACTTGAATCAGATCGCCATCCTTAGCGACGACCGAGGCTTCTCGCTGGCCCTTCTTTCCTGCCTCCTTAGATTTCGCACTCACTGATTCTTGCGTCGTCATCCGTTCAGGGGAGGGAATCTCAAGCGAACTCAGCTCCTCACGAGCTTTTTGCCCGGACTGGCTGTTCGCGTACTGGCGAACTAATTCCTCGAGCGCCGCCTGTCCGTCAGCGACATCGCCGAGATCATTCTTATAGATCACGCCGATTGCGAGCAGCGCCTCGATTCGATGTTTGCTCGCAGGATATTCCCTTCGCAGGAATTTGTATTCGCGCACCGCGGAGAAAAGTGCGGCATCATCTTTGAAACAGCGACCCATTGCGGCGGTGAGTTCGGCGACTTCGAAGGCACTGCCGTCAGCTTTGGTTGAAATGGGCGCTTCGAGAACTATTCGGCGATACGCGGCAATTACGCTCTCATATTGCTGGCGGGTGCGGGCCTGCTCGGGCAGACCCATCAGAGATTCACGTTGCGACTCCGCCTTGTCGTACTGGTTTTCAGCCCACGATTGCGAACGGTGGATTCTGGCTTCGGCGAGAGAGGTTGTCAGCAGAATACAGAGCAGGACGGCGGTCACCGAACTAAGCTGGTGTTCGCAGAGATTTCCGCTAGCGCGCGAGGCGCTTTGTCTGGGATCAACGCAATTCAATTCGCGACCCGTGTTCTTGTCCCTGGAAGACTGTTGAACCTGGTTGCCTACAAACCGCTATTGCCGCCGTTTTAGATGCTCTTAATCCGTGTTGCTGATGTAAAGCACGCCTCGGGCATCCCGTTGCACTTTTACTGGCTCCCGCGATGTGCCGAAAGCGTAACTGCTACCAAGACTTCCACCGTATAGCTCCGTGATCCGCTTCACGTAATTCCGCGTCTCCGCGTACCTGGGAATACCTGAACTACGCGCCACCGCCCCGGATCCTGCGTTGTACGCGGCAAGACTCAACCGCACATCCCCGCCATAGCTTTCAAGCAATTGCTTCAAGTGCCGCACCCCGGCATCAACGTTTTGCTCGGGATTGAATGGGTTCGTTAGATTGAGTTGCCGTGCCGTTTGCGGCATCAATTGCATCAGTCCCATCGCGCCTTTGCGTGATACGGCGTTGGGATTGAAATTGGACTCGACCTTCACCAGGGCCCGCACCAAATTCGCGTCCACATTGTGGCGAGCGGCGGCCTTGTCAATAGCGGCATTGACCTCCAATTGGCTGAACCCAGCAGAGGACAAAGAGTTTTGCGTGGATTGCGACTTGCCCAAGTATTGGTCCACCTCAGCTGCGGCGGATTGGGCCGCTTTTACATTCGCATGTGGGACGGTCTTCCAGCGGCGTTCAGTGGTACTCCAAAATGCAAGGTGATTCTGCTGCGTTCGAAAGGTCTGGCGAGCTGCGGACGGCGCAACCACGTCGTTTACGTACACTTTGTGCCCGGTGTCATCGGTGGCAGGCGTAATTGAGGCGTGCGACGCCGCTTGCGCGTAGGACGTGAGAGAAAGGGTCGCGACAGCTGTGGCCATCAGGGCGATTTGCAGGCGTTTTTGCATACCGGGCAAAGCTTCGCAGAGTCACGCACACCTCTGCCCTACCTTCCCGGAACCTGACGGAGAATTCCTACCAGAGTGAACCAAGTATAGGCTGGATCAATAAGCGGAACAACCACCCAAAGGGGAATTGAACCACGGTGGTAATTTCGGTCAAACCCATTAGAATCAAATAGTTGATGAGTTACTGTGGTCATCATTGGCCGCCTAATATCGATAAAAAACATCAACAGCGAAGTAAGCGAGGATAGGGCAGCAGTAGTACCCCAGCAACAGCTTGCGGATTCGCCACTCGTACTCTCCGCGCACGGATTGTGACTTCGTAATGAGGAGACGCACACAGTTCTCTATTCACAAACCAAATCAGTCAAATTCGTGATTCGGTCAGAAGCTGAAGGGCGTCGTCTCGGCTTGCTCTTTGTTTTCATCGCACAGAGAAATTTTCTTATCGCCTCGATAGATTTCTCTTTTCAAAATTTCTCTAATCGCAGCAAAAAAAACAATCAATTGGACACCCCTGTGAGAACGCAATACTTTTCAACCACTAGTCACGACACACGTGGCGCCGGGGCGAAGGTCAAATCATCAAGAGCACGCCTACGCTGAAGCGCAAGATCAGTTCGCTCAGTGGTCAAGCTTTCGAAAAAGGAGATTAACTTTGCATAAACGATTTCTACGTTTCCTTCCCTTCTTATTTCTGGCGCTTGTGGCGCTTCCGTCTCTTGCGCAGGATGCTCCATCAAGCCCCCAAGCGGCGCCGAGTTCTGCGCCGGCTGCAAGCCCTGCTCCCGACGCCAAGCCCGCTGACCCTCAACCTCTTCCCATGCCGTCCATGTCCGGGCCGTTGCAAACTGCGCCGCCTCGTGAGATGGAAGGCGGAAAATTGGCGGTTACGGGAATCTTGAGCGGTATTGGCTGGACCGAAGGCAACCACGTTACCGGCGATGACTCGTCGCATTGGGACATAAGCAATGCTCAAGTGTTTGTGCAGAAGACGACTGGCTGGTGGCAATTCTATTTGCAGGGCGGCGCCTACAACCTCCCTGCGATCGGGGTGCCTTACCTTTCAACCGCAGACACGGTGAAGAACGTGTATGGGCCTTTTCCACAAGGCTACGCGAAGTTCGTTAAAGGGAATTTCAATGTGGAAGTCGGCGCGCTACCAACCCTGATCGGCGCCGAATACACGTTTAGTTTTCAAAACATGAATATCGAGCGTGGCCTGCTCTGGGGCCAAGAGAACGCAGTTAACCGCGGTATCCAGCTCAACTGGACGCATAAAAAGGTGACCACGGCTTTCAGCTGGAATGACGGATTTTATTCGAACCGCTACACCTGGCTTACCGGATCCTTGGCCTACGCATTCAATGCCTCAAATAGCCTGGTATTTGTCGGTGGTGGCAATGCTGGGACATACGCCAAGAGCACACTTGCGACACCTCTGGCTCTAAACAATTCACAGATTTACAACCTGATCTACAGCTATATCAAAGGTGCTTGGGTCGTCCAGCCTTATTTTCAGTACACTGACGTGCCAACCAACCCGAGCATTGGAATCCTTCAAGGCGCGAGCACAAAAGGTGGCGCGGTTCTCGCGACCTATAACTTCAAACGCGGGTTTTCGCTCGCGGTTCGGCCTGAATACATCAAGTCGAGTGGGAACCTGGCAAGCGGGTCAGTCAACTTACTCTACGGTCCGGGCAGCGGTGCTTTTTCGTTCACTGTGACACCGACTTACCGCAAAGATGCATTCTTCCTGCGGGGCGACTTCGCAATTGTCCACGCAACCGACTCGACACCCGGATTCACTTTCGGCACATCGGGTACGAGCGTGAACCAGCCTCGCGGTGTTCTTGAAGCCGGCTTCATGTTTTAAATTTTCTGCTCCGGCAAGGCGCGGACCTGTGCCTCGCCGGATTTTAGTTTTCGTGGTACAGCCGGCACCGCCGGCCGACAATACGCGGGTTGGCTTGGAGCGCGCAACCTCCTGCCATGACCACGATGGTTTTCAGGCCAGCCCGCGCCAACTTTTGAAGCCGAGAACAAGAAGGGCAAGATGAGCG
>WNFY01004942.1_pt1 | contig 12138 bp, 11 predicted proteins | sample 5400091 | NCBI WGS metagenome assembly WNFY01 (sample SAMN13153364, study PRJNA577476) | soil metagenome | isolation source: 60 cm soil or saprolite under grassland replicate 1 | place: USA:California | collected 2016-06-15 | reverse complement strand
TTCTGCGATTGTTTTTCTCGCATCTTACTATCCTGCATTACTGTTCAACTGCCGACATTACCTATTGTATCATCCCGTGTGAACCCGTAGAGGCATGCCTTGCGTGTGCCGCGTCGCCCGCCAGCAACCCGGTTGAGCATCATGGTAGTCCTCCCCAGCAACGCGGCACACGCAAGGCATGCCTCTACGGGACGGTTGAATCATCATCCTATGGCTATACTCTTGAACTCGTCAGGTAGATTGCTTCGGTGCGATTGCGTGCATGCAGTTTCTCGAAGATGTTCTGGACATGTTTGTGTACCGTCGATTCCGCAATATCGAGGGCTATTGCGATCTCCTTGTTCTTACGTCCCTGACGCATTTGATCCAGAATCTGACGTTCGCGACCAGTAAGTGGTCTGGGGGGGCGTGGCGTCGCGGTAGGATCCTGTGGATCTGTTGCTCTGGCACGTCTTGCTCGCCGTGGTCTTCTGTATGCGGTTGCAGCCATCGAAGTCATTGCATCAGGAATAGAGCCTGGGGACCAGCAAGCGGTGAGGGCTTGCGTGAAGGATAAGCCTTTGTCCTCGCCCTTCTCTCTGGCCGGGTGCCATGTCATGGCCTCCTGAGCTTGCCATGTGTTGCGTAAATGGGCCATGACGCTGGATGCAAGCGTGCCTGGTATACAGAGATCGTTGCGGGCCGCACAGCGAATGGCGTGTAGCAGTGCATCGGGCTCGACATCTTTCGTGAGATAACCCATGGCACCATTTTGTAAGGCCTGGAACACAAGCTGCTCACGATGCGACGTCATGAAGATCACGATGCACGCATTGGGGCAGCAGATACGTATACGCTCCATCATCCCAAAACCGTTTCCTCCCGGTATATCCAGGTCCATCAAGATCACATCTGGCTGTGTCTCCACCGCCAACGCCTCTGCCTCAAAGCCATTACAAGCCTCCGCCACTACTGACAAATCACCTTCTTGCTCGATTACTTCACGTACTGCGCGGCGCATGAGCGAGTGATTATCAACGATCATGATCTTTACCATGTATTCTTCCCTTTCTACTTCTACAACCCCAGTCAATGATGTGAACTGATTAGCCATAAATTTGAATGGCTATACTCTTCATTATACTTCTTCATCGAAGAAGCGAGTGGTGATACATGTATTTGTGTCCTGCATGTGTCTCCCTCTCTTTCCATTATACTCGCTGTATGGCATATAAAGGTGCTAATAGCCGAAATCGCTATCGTTAACTTTGTTAGGAATAATTTGCGCCTGTAAACTGTTCTAGTGATAGAAGTTGAGTCTCTCCGGGAAATGTTCGGCATAGACAAGTTGTGCATTACGGAACAAAAATTTCCTTTGTGGGGCAGAGGCGAAGGTGGCTTGATGGGAGTCTGGATACGTTTCATAATTTTGCATCGGTAGAATCTGTCCATGTAGGGGCGCGATTTATAAGCCCGTGCATCAGCCTGGGGAGCGTCACGGGCTTATAAATCGCGCCCCTACATGGGTAATTGACCAGATCATGGTGGTCGTCGATGCTTGCTCAATGCCAAAAAATGAAACGTACCCATGGAGGTCTGAAATTGTTGCTTCCCAGGCATGACTGTGTTATACTTCTGAGTCAGCAGGGACTACCACCTGCCATTATGTGATTACGATAATTGCATCATTAAGTACACACGCTCTCTAGACGACGCCAACCCTGGGGTCCATAGAATGCAAGCACCTGGGGGACCCTGACGCCAGTAAATGAGGAGAGCGGAGGATCAAAGGGAGGATCTGTTTTTGGCAAACATCATTTCGATGAAACAACTTTTAGAAGCGGGCGTTCACTTCGGGCACCAGACTCGTCGCTGGAACCCCAAAATGCAGCCATTTATCTTCATGGATCGCAATGGCATCCATATTATTGACCTCCAACAGACGGTAACCCGCCTGAACGAAGCTTACAAATTTGTTGAGCAGTTGGTGGCAAATGGCGGCACTATTCTCTTTGTGGGCACAAAGAAGCAGGCCCAGGAAGCGGTGGCTGAAGAGGCCAGGCGTTGTGGGATGTACTATGTGAATCAGCGCTGGCTGGGTGGTATGCTGACCAACTTCCAGACGATTCAGTCTCGTATCCGCTATCTGCGCGAATTAGAAGCGCGCCGCGATCGTGGTGACTTCGAGCGCCTGCCCAAAAAAGAAGTACAGCGTCTGCAGGATGATATGGTGCGTCTGGAGCGTATCCTGGGCGGCATCAAGGATATGCGACGCCTTCCCAATGCTATCTTTATTATCGATACTCGTAAGGAACGCACTGCTGTAGCTGAGGCTCTGCGCCTGGAGATTCCGATCGTTGCTCTGGCCGATACAAACTGCGACCCAGATGAGATGGACTATCCCATCCCGGCGAATGATGATGCTATCCGCGCGGTTCGCCTGCTCTGTTCCAAGATCGCCGATGCTGCGGTCGAAGGACGGCGCGAACTGGAGGCGCGGCAGAAGGATGCCGAGCCAAAGGATATCGAGGAACCCACTTCTATTGAAATAACAACAACGCCTGAACTTCCGGCCCCGGCACCAGCCGCTGTGGAAGCTCAGCCCGAGCCCTCTCCTGCGGCTGCTGAAACTCCTGCTACCCAGGCAGAGACGCCCGGCGCTCCCGCTGAACCGGAGCTCGTCGCGAAGGAGGCCCTCTAAAACCGGGCACTATTCGTCGGGCGGGGGGTAAGGGGCGAGACGCCTCCTGCCTCCCGCTTCTTCCTGTGTTCTAGACGAAATTGTTTCATTTCACGCTGGTATCGCGTGATATCAGCATTAAGCACATTTGTCAAGCACTCAGATGCCAAAAAAGATGGTCATAGATCATTGCTCCATCGTCACCATCTGAGTATGATACACAATAAGTTGAGGAGAAATCACGGTTATGAACTACGCTGCTGCTGATGTAAAGAAGTTGCGCGAGGAGACTGGCGCAACCTTTGCTGATTGTAAAAATGCTTTGACCGAGGCGAAAACCTGGGATGAAGCGGTAAAATATATTGAAGCGAGAAGCGACAAGAAGGCAGAGAAGATGATCTCTGCTGGCCGCGAAACCAGAGAGGGTGGCGTTTTTTCCTATGTTCACCATAATCACAGCGTAGGGGTCTTACTGGAACTCAATTGCAGTACCGATTTTGTGGCACGCAGCGAAAGCTTCCGTCACCTGGCCAGCGAACTGTCGCTGCATATCGCAGGTGTCGCGCCTAAATATATTAGCTATGAGGATATTCCTGCCGAGGTTATCGAGGAGGCATGCCGCGAAGCTGCGGAGGATTCTTCGATGGAGCGTGTGCCTGCGGCTAAGCGCGAGGAAGTGATCGACAATAAAGTCAAAAAAGCGATTGGTGAGCAGATCCTGCTGTTACAACCCTGGGTAAAGGACGAGTCGGTGACGGTTGGTGACCTTGTACGCAAGGTAATTGCCGAGACTGGTGAGAACATTATTGTGCGGCGCTTTAGCCGTTTCAAATTGGGTGAATAACTACAATTAGAAGAGGGTTTGTTATGGCAGTTGAATTGAAGTATCGGCGTATCTTGCTCAAGCTAAGTGGCGAGGCACTGGGACCACAAGGATACGGCATTGATGCTGCAACGGTGCAGCGGATTGCTAACGAAGTTATGCGTGTACGCAATCTGGGAATAGAAATTGCCATGGTCATCGGCGGAGGCAATATATGGCGTGGGGCAGATGCTGCTGCCACGGGCATAGATCGCGCCACTGCTGACTATGTAGGTATGCTGGCAACAGTGATGAATTCGCTGGTCATGCAAGATGCGATGGAAAAGCTCGGCATGGTCACGCGGGTGCAGACTGCCATAGAAATGCCGCCCGTAGCAGAACCATTTATCCGCCGCCGCGCGGAACGCCACCTGGAGAAGGGACGCGTGGTCATTCTCGCTGCGGGAAGTGGCAACCCGTTTTTCACAACTGATACGGCAGCGGCCCTACGCGCCGTAGAATTGAATGCAGATGTGTTACTCAAAGCGACCAAAGTAGATGGTGTCTATGATGATGATCCCATGCATAATTCCCGTGCTCGCAAGTTTGATGAAATCAGCTATATGCAGGCATTGAATATGGGCTTAAAGGTCATGGATAGTACCGCCCTTTCGCTCTGTAAGGACAACCATATGCCCATCATCGTCTTTAACCTGCAACAGGCAGGGGCATTGGAGGCCATTATGCGCGGCGAAAAGTGTGGTACACTCGTCACTGATGACGTGAAAGAACCCGTTTCTTAATGGAGCGATGTTCTATCTTTCTGCCACGTCTCGTTTTGGAGTAACACTTCGTCCATAGAAAAAGGGGTAGGCTATGACAGCAGATTTAATGGGAGATGCGGAAAGACGCATGCAAAAAGCGGTTGAAGCTCTTAAACAAGATCTCAACGCTATTCGCACCGGACGTGCCAGTTCGGCTCTGATCGAGCGGATCAATGTCGATTACTATGGCGCGCCAACGCCGATCAATCAGGTTGCAACGATCTCTATCCCGGAGGCTCGTCTTCTGGTAATTCAACCGTGGGACAAGAAAATGTTGACCGATATTGAGAAGGCGATCCAGAGGTCCGATCTGGGTATCAACCCAAATAATGATGGACAGGTTATTCGCTTGAATGTTCCGCCCATGAACGAGGAGCGACGACGTGACCTTGTGAAGACGCTCCATAAGAAGCTCGACGAGCATAAGGTAGCGATACGCAACGTGCGACGGGATGTTCAGGATAAACTCCGCGATCGTGAAAAAAAGAAAGAAGTTTCCGAGGATGAGCTGAAACGTAGCATTGAAAAGCTGCAGAAGCTCACCGACCGCTACATCGATGAGATGGATAAGGTCGGGAAGACCAAGGAGCAGGAGATTCTGGAGGTCTAACGTTGGCCAAGATACAAGATCTTTTTTCTTCAACGAAGAGAAAAGAGGAAGCACAGTCACAATCTATTGCATCTGAGCAGGCTCATCGTCCAGTGCGCCACCTGGCTATCATTATGGATGGCAATGGTCGCTGGGCAACGCAGCGCCATCTTCCACGTCTGGCCGGACATAAAGCGGGTGTGACCGCCTTGCGGCGTGTCGTGGAATGCGCCTCCGATGAAAATATAGAGATGCTCAGCGTGTATGCCTTTTCAACCGAGAACTGGGGACGACCTCGTAGTGAAGTTGATGGCCTGATGCGTCTCTTCTGGGAGACAATTCGCTCGGATTTGGAGAAGTTACACCGCGATGGAGTGCGGCTGCGCCATCTTGGTCGCCTACAAGATCTCTCACCAGACATTCAAAAGGCGGTACGGGATTCTGTGGAATTGACCCGTCATAATACCCGTATCGGCCTGAATGTCTGCTTCAATTATGGTGGGCGCGCCGAACTTGTAGATGCCATACGTCAGATTATTGCTGATGGGAAGGCACCGGAAACCATTACAGAAGAACTGATCAGCTCTTATCTGTATACTCGCGATCTACCCGACCCGGATATGGTTATTCGTACCGCTGGAGAGATGCGTGTCAGTAACTTCCTGCTATGGCAATCCGCGTACAGCGAATATTATGCAACACCTACGCTCTGGCCTGATTTTGGACGAGAAGATTTACTCGCGGCACTGGATAGCTACCGGCAACGTCAGCGCCGCTTTGGGCGTCTGACGGTGTCTCCCGGCTAGTAGAAAATAGATAACAAAAAGTGGGGCGGTTCTTCTGGCCGTCCTGCTTATCTGTTTCGTATGCCTATATTAAGAGGACACGCTTCGTGAGTGTCTTTGCAGTCGCGAAGAGGATGGTAATCGTTTGCAAGGCACCAGTGAACAGAATATAGAATCGGGTATGCCCGAGCCTGAAAAGACCAACAAACAGGGTCAATCTGTCGGTCAGCGTTGGCTGACCGCTCTGATAGCTATACCTATCGTTCTGGTATTTGCCTGGTTTGGTGGTTGGCTCGCTTTTGCTGCTACGGTATTTGTGGTGGTGCTGGGGACTATAGAATTATATAATATGTTACTTCACGTAGGTTATCATCCACTTATCTGGGTTAGTTTTGGTCTGAGCGTTTTTTTTCTTGTTGCTGCTATGCTGCCCCAGTACAGGCTATCTATCATCGAAATTGGTCTGGGCGGTTCATTGCTCGTTTCGTTCCCCTGGCTGTTCTTCCGCAGGCGACTCGATGGCGCGATGGTTGACTGGGCGTTGACGCTGGCGATCTCTATTTATCTGGGCTGGCCTACGAGCTTTCTGTTGCTCTTACGTGGGTATGAACCAGGAACGCTCCATATTGGAAGCGGCTGGTGGATGACGTTACCAGCAGGTGTGTGGTGGCTTCTTGTGGTGCTCCTGGGCGTCTGGGGCTTCGATGGGGCTGCATTCTTTAGTGGGCGTCAATTTGGTCGGCATAAGCTGGCGCCAAATATCAGTCCCAGCAAGACATGGGAAGGTGTGCTGGGTGGGCTGGTGCTCTCTATTATCGCCTGCCTCGTTCTCACTGTTGTGCCGTTGCATGTGCCCTGGTACCTTGCAATCCTGCTCGGCATACTCATTGGTGTGGCTGCGACGCTGGGCGATCTCGCGGAGTCGCTTATCAAACGGCAAACTCATGTCAAAGATAGTGGTCAGATTATGCCTGGTCATGGAGGCATGCTTGATCGCGTAGATAGCATTCTGTTCGCTGTCATCGTGGTCTATGTATTTTCCCAACTTGTTCCTACATTCTCGTAGGGGTGAGGCTGGCCCTCACCTGGTGAATCGAGATATTCCGGCATTGTTCAATTTGTGAGCCGGGTGGAGGCCAGCTCCACTCCTACTGGTGTACGGGTGCTATAATCTGGATAGAGGGTAAGTCCCGGGCTTGCTAGAAATGGAAAGGCAGGCAGGGATTTTTGCCACAGGTTGAATGAAAAATGACTACGTTTCCGAGGCGTATTGCTTTACTTGGTAGTACAGGTTCGATTGGTCGGCAAACGCTCGACGTGGTGCGACGTTTTCCCGACCATTTTGAGGTCGTTGCCCTTGCTGCTCGCAGTAATGTTGAACTGCTGGCAAAACAGGTGCAGGAGTTCAAGCCCTCCCTCGTCACCTGCTTTGCTGATACGCCAGGGGTTGAGGAGAAAGCTCAAGCCGCTCTACCTGGCGTAGTTCTTGGCGAACAAGGGCTGCTGGAAGTGGCAACGCATGCAGAAGCCGATATTGTTATGGCAGCTACTTCAGGCTTAAAAGGGCTCAAGCCAACGCTGGCGGCTATTGGAGCAGGAAAAACTGTCGCCCTGGCGAACAAAGAAACGCTGGTGATGGCGGGTCACCTGGTAATGCAGGCGGCACAGCGTGCTGGCGTAGCCATTTTGCCCATCGATAGTGAGCATAGCGCTATCTGGCAGTGTTTGCGTGGCGAAGACAGCCGGGAGATCAATCGCTTGCTCCTGACTGCCTCTGGTGGACCATTCCGGCATGCTACGTTGAAGGAGTTGCAATCAGTAACGGTCGAACAAGCCCTGGCCCATCCTACCTGGCGCATGGGTCCTAAGATCACCATCGACTCCGCAACTCTCATGAATAAGGGCCTGGAGGTTCTCGAAGCTCGCTGGCTTTTCGGAATGCCATTTGAGCGCATAGACGTTGTGGTCCATCCTGAGAGCATCGTTCATTCGATGGTTGAGTTCATCGATGGATCTATTAAGATGCAAGCCAGTTTGCCCAGTATGCACCTGCCGATTATGAATGCCCTGGCCTATCCACAACGACTGAATAGTGCCGATACAGGCTTTATAGATGAACTGCGCTGGACTGATGTAGCACGACTCAATTTTGAGGATCTGGATATCACGCGTTTTCCCTGTTTCCGCCTGGCACTGGAGGCAGGCAAACGCGGCGGAACGTATCCATGTGCCCTGGTTGGAGCTGATGAAGAGGCGGTTGAACTCTTTTTGACTGGCGCGCTAGATTTTCTGGGTATAGCACAACTCATAGAAGATGTGCTGGAGTGTCACCAATCGGTAGAACAGCCGGACGTGACAATGATATTGGAAGCATGTGCGTGGGCACGTAAGACAGCACGAGAACTCAGTGCGCGGCGTGTATAGCGTCTGAGAGATTATTGATATGGCAATTCTGCTCATCCTGATGGTTACTTTCATGATGAATGATGTGATGCCTAGGGGGAGCTAAGTGGAGTAGTTTTAGTATGCGGAGAAAAACGCGACAGATTCATGTTGGCAATGTAGCGATCGGTGGAGATGCACCTGTTGTGGTGCAATCGATGACCACCACGTACACACGTGACGTAGAAAGTACCCTGGCGCAGATCTATCGTCTTGAGGACGTTGGCTGCGAAATTGTGCGCGTTGCGGTCCCTGAGATGGAAGATGCCGTGGTGCTCAGGGAGATCAAACGACGTATCCACATTCCTCTCGTTGCCGATATTCACTATAACCCTGTGCTCGCACTAGAAGCGATCAAGCAGGGAATTGATAAAGTACGTATCAATCCTGGTAACCTGCTCAACGGACGTAAATCGCTGGAGCTGATTGTGAAGGCTGCTAAGGAACATGGTACGGCAATGCGTATCGGAGTTAACTCTGGCTCCATTGATGCGCTTGATAAGGTTGCTCAGATGCAGCGCATCCAGGTTCGCTTGCGCGACGATGGTACACTGGAGCGCAGCGATCCTGCCGAAGCTCGCCGCAAAGAGCGTGAGCATCTGGCCGAGCGTATGGTCACAAAGGCATTAGAATATGTTAGCTGGTGCGAGGAACTGGACTACCACGAGATTGATGTCTCGCTCAAGTCGTCCGCGGTCCTCACTGCCGTTGAAGCTTATCGCCGCTTCTCGCAGCGTTCGGACTATCCACTCCACCTTGGTATTACCGAAGCTGGTACTCTGGTCTCCGGCTCCGTAAAGTCTTCCGTTGGCCTGGGACTCTTACTGGCAGATGGCATCGGCGATACCATTCGCGTCAGCCTGAGCGCTGAGCCGGAGGAAGAGATACCCGTCGCATACGAGATCCTGCGTTCGCTGGAACTGCGCAATCGCGGTGTTACATTCGTCTCCTGCCCATCCTGTGGACGTGTTGAGATCGATGTCATTAGCGTTGCCAATGAGGTCGAGAAGCGCCTGGCAAAGGTGCAAACACCTATCCACGTAGCTGTCATGGGCTGTGTCGTCAATGGCCCTGGCGAATCGCGCGATGCCGACGTCGGTCTCGCCGGTGGCAAAGGCAAGGGCGTCATCTTCCGCAAAGGCGAAGTCATCAGGACCGTCCCAGAAGATCAGTTTCTTGACGCCGTACTTAAGGAAGTCGCCAGCCTGCTGCCAGAGCACGAAGCGCGCGTCGTCTACCCTGAAGGTGGTATCAAAGAGACCGCTGGTTCCCACCGTACCCGCGACGAGGGCATGAACCTGCCCATCTTGCAGCGATAGTCATAGCATAGGTGTTCGTCGCTTTTGCTCATCGAGTATCCACGGTCCGCAGGGCGACCGCAAGAGTCGACCCCTACTAAAGAACGCCAGGGCACGTCAGGTCGGATCTTTGTAGGGGCCGACCCTTGCGGTCGCCCTGCGAGCGGCTCGACAGAACAAACTCATCCCTTCATCCCTTGACGCTTATGGGATGCGATTTATCAATCTTCTACCTGTTTGCTAGATGTTGCCGATTAACTTATGATCGCAGTAAAATACATGTAGTTGTGCCATGTGCGTAGAGTTTGCCAGAAGCATCGGTCAGCCGACCCTCGGCAGTAGCTATGCGGCCTCCCATGTGGATAATCTTACCTTCACAGTACACAACTCCAGTTCTATTTGTCATAGCGCGCAGATAATTGATCTTCAATTCCAATGTGGTATATCCCGCACCATAAGGAAGCATTGATTGGACTGCACAACCCATCGCCGAATCGAGCAGCGTTGCCGCAATCCCTCCGTGGACGGTGCCAAGCGGGTTATAGTGATATTCAGCAGACTCCATAGCAAAAACGACGCGTCCTTCACTCACCTCCGTTATCCACATCCCTATAAGATTTGCTATTGGTGGAGGTGGCAACTCCCCTGCTTGCATAGCCTTTAAATACTCTATCCCACTCATTAACTTACCTGCCTGGAGGGCAGCTATTGGATCTTGCCACGTGATAGTACGTTTACGATCTGCCTGAGAATCACTCATAATGAGTTCCTTTCGCTCTATGAACAGGTTACAGACGATCTGGTCTATTTTCAGTCAAAAACAATGATTTAAGACTGATCGGTCTTAAATAAAGTATAAGCAATTTGACTCTCTTGTCAAGATACTTCTTCCCATCCCCCAGGGCTGTTGCAAGACACAACCCCTACGAGCACTTTTCAATCGCCCTGTTCCCATCCCTATTCGAGATGAAATGGGAGTGCAGCCAGAAGCGAACCTATCTATTAAGATAGCCCGTATTACAAGTGCAAAACATTTCTGAGCAGAGGAAAAAGAGAGAAAGCTATATTTCTATCATCGCTGGCGCGCAACGTTCAAGAACACTTCATCAGAAGTTGCTTTCCACCTCCTGTAAGTACAGCCAATTGGAGAATGTATAGAAGAAGGGGTAGTGGTAAAAAAGAGCATGATATGGTAGAGTAAGAGCATCAAAGACTATCGTGGCAAGCTGAAGGTGATCGGACGCATCGCCAATAGATGGCCTCGATGATTTTCGTGATGTCATACACATGTCCCCCAGAGCTGGCCACCCTGCCATCGCTTGAGCCTGAAGAGGAGAAAGATAGCAGATCATGACGATGCCAACCCTTCACATTCGCTTGCTCGGCGATTTTAACCTGCTCTACAACGATCAGCAGGTGACCAGCCTCAATACTACGCGCCTGCGCTCACTGCTTGCCTATCTTGTATTGCATCGCGATGTTCCCCAACAGCGCCAACATCTTGCCTTCCTCTTCTGGCCAGATGCCACCGAGGCTCAGGCGCGCAATAACTTGCGCCAACTGCTCCACCAGTTGCGCCAGGCACTTCCGGCGGTGCAGCAATTCCTCTCTGCCGACACGCACATGTTGCACTGGCACCCCGTCACGCCCTTCCACCTCGATGTCGCTGAGTTCGAACAGACGCTCACTCTCGCAGATGCAGCCACACAACGGAATGAGCAGCGCGCACTACAAGCCGCTCTCGAGCAGGCAGATAGCCTGTATCGAGGGGAATTACTGCCTGGCTGCTATGATGAATGGATCTTGCCTGAACGAGATCGGCTTCGCCAGCGCCACTTGCAGGTCCTCGAACAACTGCTCCGCCTCTTTGAGGTGCAGGGCGACAACGTCACTGCCATCCGCTATGCCCAGCGCTTGCTCGGACTCGACCCTCTCTCCGAAGACCTCTCTCGCCGTCTGATGCGCTTGTTTGCGCTGAATAACGATCGCGCCAGCGCGTTGCACGTCTACCATACCTGTGTCACCACCTTACAACGCGAACTGGGAGTCGACCCCGATCCGGCGACTCGAGAAGCCTACGAGCGACTCATGCATCAAGAGACGCCTGTCATTCCGGCCAGAGCCCAGCAAACGCTGCTCGCTGCTACCCCAACGCTCATCGGACGAAAGCGCGAGTGGGAGGCTCTGCAAGAGGTCTGGCACGCTGCGAGCGCTGGCGAGCCGCGCTTCGTGCTCGTGACGGGGGAAGCGGGCGTGGGCAAATCCCGGCTGGCCGAGGAACTCCTGCTGTGGGCGAGCCAGCAGGGTGCCGTCACCGCGAAAGCACGCTCCTATGCCGCTGAGGGGCAACTCTCGCTCGCGCCAGTGACGGATTGGCTCAGGAGCGATGGCCTGCGCGCGCCAGTCAGACAACTCGACAAGGTCTGGCTTACCGAGGTCGCGCGCCTCTTGCCGGAACTGTTCGCTGAGCAGCCAGCTTTACCGCGCTACGAGTCAGTGACCGAGTATGGCCAGCGCCAGCGTTTCTTTGAGGCGCTGGCGCGCGCCATACTCGTCGCATCACAACCGTTACTCTTGTTGATCGATGACTTGCAATGGTGCGATCAGGAAACGCTTGAATGGCTGCATTTTCTGTTGCGCTTCGACCCCACGGCACGACTGCTGGTCATCGGGTGCGCCCGCGAGGAAGAACTGCCACAGACTCATCCGTTGCGCACCCTCCTGCTGCACCTGCGCACC
>WNFY01004941.1_pt1 | contig 12139 bp, 8 predicted proteins | sample 5400091 | NCBI WGS metagenome assembly WNFY01 (sample SAMN13153364, study PRJNA577476) | soil metagenome | isolation source: 60 cm soil or saprolite under grassland replicate 1 | place: USA:California | collected 2016-06-15 | reverse complement strand
TGCTCTCGGCGTGGGCTTCATCCACGGCGACGCTTACCCCGGCAACACCCTGTGGGACGGTCAGTTCGTCCGGCTCGGCGACTGGGACGAAGTCGCCCGCGGCCCGCGCGAGCTCGATCTCGTCAACACCCACCAAGGCGCACGCTTCGGCCGGTCCGCCGAGGAGCGGCAAGCATTCACGGATGCGTACGGCTGGGACGTCACCACATGGCCCGGCTACCCGATCCTTCGCGAGATGCGCGACCTGCACACACTCGGCGCGTTCAGCGAGCGGGCCGCACGCGGTGACGATGTCGCAGTCGCCGAGCTGCGACGCCGTGTCGCCACGCTTCGGGCTGGCGACGCCAATAGCCGATGGCACGCAAGCTGACGTAGCTGCATTCTGTGGGTCGACTCAGATTCCGGGCTCGTAGACGGGGTCTGGTGGGCGAGCACTCGGTTGTCGTCGACTTCGCCCGGGTCCGCTGTGTCGGCGGAAACGACCTGTACCGATTCGGATTCGGATAGCGCCACCTGATCGTCCTGGGCGTGCAGGATTGGCGGCTCGGCTCCGTCCTGGGATGACAGAGCCGTCGACGATAGAGACGCCGGCTGCACGGCGGGTTCGCCGGCGAGGTCTCGCAATCGCGGTGGTGCTGCGGTCCAGGCCTTCAGCTCTTGCAGGACGTCAGCGTAGAAGCGGTCGACCGCGTCGAGGACGGACTTGATGAATGAGCCGCGGTCACTGCCTCGCTTGGAACCGAGCTTGCTGGAGAGCGCGACGCGGAAAGATCGCAATTCCTTCTTCGGGTCGGCGAGGAGCAGAGCAGGGTTAGTGCGCACATCACGCAGCAGCTCAGCGGCGCCGGGGCCTCGGGCGTGGGCTGCGTAGGCCTCAACGCGCACGGTCTCGGGCGCTCGTTGCAGCTGCCTGAGCAGCCAGTTGATCCGAGTCGTCGGACGCCCTTCCCGCGGCGCGTCGACGTCGACGTGGCAGGTCACGCTGTTGGCTCGCAGATCGACGGTCACGTCAAGTGCCCCGACAGTGTTCGGGATGCGGATCGAGCCGGCGAACGCGCCACCGGCGACGAGCGCGGCGATGACCTGTTGATTGCGCAGCGCCGGATCTGCGGCGGCTCGGCGAGGCAGGACCGGCACGACGTCTGTCCCTAGCTGGCGGCCGAGCAGCAGGCCCGCGTAGCGCAGCAGCGCGTCCAGGCGGCCGGCGACCTCGGCGAGACCCTTGTCCGCGGGGCGCAGCGTTCCGGTGGTGATCGCATTACGCACGCCAACCCACGACGCGCCCATATCTTCGAATTCCAGGACGCCGGAGCGAGGGTGTTCCATGTAGCGGATCAGCTCGCCGAGAATCCAGGCCTGGTCGGGATCGGCGATGCCGCGGTGCTCTTTCTGCATCACTGCCTCGGAGAGGATCTCCGCCCACGAGTAGTGGTGTAGCGCGACCTTGGTCAGCTTCCGCCGATCAACCTTGGTGGGATGCTGCCCGGCGATCGCGGGGACCTCGTTCGAGATCGTGATGACCGCCTGGAAGCCCTCGTGTCGCGCGATCTCTAGATAGCTCTCGAGCTGCTCAGCGGCCAGCTCATTCGTTCCGGTCTTGACCTCGACCAGCGCCGTCCATTGCTGCTTGGCCCGACTCACCCTGATCAGGCCATCGGGAATGCTCGCCTTCCCGTCCAGCTCGAACGGCACCTCGATATACGTCTCCACATGGCCAGCGGGCGCGCCGAACGGCTGAGTCAGTACCCGCCCGCACTCCCGCACCGATGTCATCACCGCCAACAGCGCGGACGTCGCCCGGCGTTCCTGCTCGGCGGCCCCGTTGATTCCTGACGTCGGGATCAGGCGAGCTTGATGCCAGTTTTCCTCGGCCACGACAATTCTCCCCTCCCGCGACCTAAGCGCATGAAATTGCCATGAAGATAACCCTTAGCGCCGCTTGGTGCTGATCTCGGTGACTACGACGGACTGGATTTGAGTGACCGGTAGCCCTCGGGCAACTCGTACCGAGTCCTGGTCAGGACGCCGACATGGTGAGCATCTGCCGGCCACCAGAAGCGCGGACCGCGGTTGGTCGGTCGCGGCCAGAGCGCCGTGTCGTCGGGCAGCTCGACTTGCGGAACGTCGCTGTAGTTCTCACCGGACCTCTGCCGAACCTGAGGAGCGGCAGCCCAACCGAGAGCACATGATCGCCGAGCGGCGCATCATTTGCTTCTGCTGGACGACCAGCTCGCACCACGTCACCAGCGCCCACCATCCGCGTGAGCTCTGGCCCCAGCAGTCGAGCTCAGCGGCAAACGGCGGGATGTCCAGGTCGACGGCGGGCCTCGCGCTCATGACGACAAGCTACTCGAACGCCTGTTCTAACGCATCGGACCGTCGTGGTGACGGCTGCGAGGGCGTCCCGGCTAAAGCGTTTCAGATGCGTCGCCAGGTTCGTCACGCTCCCAACCGGGTTCGACCTGGTGACGGTAGTAGTCATCCGCGAGCCCGCTGCCGGCCGCCCACTGTTGCAACACAAGGTCAGCGGTATGACCCAGGTCAGGATCGAAAACCCAGCCCGTGTAGTCCGCGATGAGGCGGTACGCCTTGGTGATAACGACGATGGACGGCAGCACGTTGACCGCGACATGAGCCGTGCGTTGAGCCGGGGCTTCCTCCTCTCCAAGGCCAAGCACGATTCGGAGTCCCTCGTCCTCTTGGCTGTGCACAACGGTCGATAGCGTGTGGTAAATGAGGCCGCGGGGTGGGTGCTCTAAGGCGTGATCGATCATGGTCGAGGCACTTACATACGGGGCCAAGCATCGCCCCTGCGTGGAGTCCTTGGTTTGTCCGCGTTGCTTGGCATAACTGGCAAGGGTCTGCATCTCGCTGTCGAGCTGCCCTTCTTGCTCCACATCGCCAGTTTTGCGGGCACTCTTCCACGAGTCTTGCAGGGCGACTATCTCGGCGTTAAGCGTTTGAGTTATGCGTTCATCTGCCGTGAGAGTGGGTTCGAGAAGGTGACAGACGCGTGCTGCGGCTTCAAGGGATATCCGAGCAAGCGCCATCGCGGCGAGCGTTGGGCGCTCGTCCTGGAGGATGATGCCGATCGCGCGTAGATGGTCCACAGCCGCCTCTGTAAGCCGACGCACCATGAACAGTGTTCTGCCGAAGTCGCGACTCCAGTCTCGCTGCTGGAACTCGATGTCCCAGCCGCCAGCTAGCAGTTCTTCTCGTTCCCTGCGGGCAGGCGAATCCTTGGCGGGTACCCAACTGGTGTCATCGACGTCGTCGGCGTCCTCCTGACCGGCAGCTTGGCGACGTTCCAGCTCAGCGATAAGCCCTTTGACCAGAGCTTGTTTGATCGCCATCTCGATCAGGTTCGTCAGCCCGACGAGCGACTCTCCTAGAGCTGTACGAGACGGGCGCAGCGCAGCGACGGCACGGCCGATCTCGGCCTCGCGATGCACTTCTTCGAACAGCCCGTGCATGTACTCGTCGGACCATGGTTCATCCGCAGACGCATCCTTGTCTTCATCCGGCACGGGTCGGAGCCTGCCACGCATCGGGCTGCCGCGGCTCGCGCGCCGCAGCAGGTCCACGGCGACTCCCGGGCTGTGACTTGATGGCTGATCCGCAACAGTTCGTTTGACTGGCTCGCTGCGGAAGTCGCTTGCCTCGCTCGCCATGGGCTGCACGCTGCCACAAGCAATGGCAGACGACCCACGGTGCAAAGCCGGGGTGATCGCACAGGCACGCACGTGCCGTTCGAAGTTCGGTACGCGCTCTGGCTGACTCACGGGGCAGGATTATGTCCGTGACAACGTCCGTCTACCTTTCGGCAGCACACGCTCGGTTCGACCTAAGCTCGGAGGCCGACATTCAACGTGCGACCGCGGCCGGCCTGCTAATCGAGGGCCACTTCCTCGACGTCAAACGCCTAATCCCGCCTGGCAAGCCTAAGAACCTTGAACTCGCGCGCGACATCGCTTCCTTCGCTATCGATGGCGGCACGATCCTGATCGGCCTCGACGAGCAGACAGACGGCACGGTCATCCCGAGTCCGCAGGCGCTCGATGGTCTTGCGGAGCGTGTTGAGCAGGTCGCGAACATGATCCCCGACCCGCCCGTTCCCGTCAGGAGCGTCCGGATCCCCACGGCCAGCGATGCCCGCGTGGGCTACCTGATAATCCATGTTCCCAAGAGCAGCCAGGCCCCACATATGGTCGACGGTCGGTACCTGGCTCGCGGAGACAAGACAAAGCGCTATCTGACCGATCCCGAGGTGCGCCGCCTGCATGCTGAGCTGGCGACGAACCGGCTCGATGCTGACGCGCTGCTGCGGGCGGAGTTCAACCGCGACCCGATTCCATCGTCCGTTCGCCAGAAGGGCCATCTATTCCTCGTCGCGCAACCGCAGACGTCGCGGCCTGATCTCATATCCGATCTCATCGACGGCGATAGGTGGCAAGAGCGCGTCTTCGCGTTCGTCCGAGAACACGCCTACAGCGAAGTGGTCAATTCCGCCCTGCAGCGCGCTGACGCCTTCGACTTCAAGCCAGAGGTCGCTTCAGCGAGTGTCGTCATCGATACGCGCGCGCACGGCGTCGCCATAACCACGCCAACCATCGGGCGCGGCCGTGCGTACACGCCGGGCCAATACGCGCACCCCGAGGACGCAGCTGAGCTGGAGCTGCACGACAACGGCGCGATCCGCTTGTTCCTAGGCCGACTCACCGATCACCTCCCGAAGAACGTTCACGGAGAACGGCAGCAGCAGCACGTCCTGTTTGACGTCGCCGCCGTCATGTACGCGCGCCGTTTTCTCGGCATCTTGGCCGGCATCGCCGAACACGGCTATCTCGGCACCTGGACCCTTGGAGCCGGCGCTACCGGCGTGCTCGGGGCAAGATCCTTCAGGATCGTCGACGACCCTCGATCGTTCGAAGACGGCACGCCATATGGTGAAGACACCTATGTGCAATCGACGACGTCGTCGTACGAGGAGCTGACCACGAAGCCAGGGGCGATTGCAGATCGGCTGATTGGGCGGCTGCTCAGGACAGTGGGCACTCGACGGACGTACATCCAGGCGTTACAAGCCCCGTCCGATGGCCTCTGACGCCCGATTCGGGACATATCGTCATCGGAGTCGAGTGGTCGACAGTCTCAGTCTTAGTCTCATTCGCCAACGTCCACGGCCGTCTACTAATGGTCGTCTGCAGCCTGAAACCGAGCGACGTCTAGTAGGCAAACAGGACTGGACGGTGCCGCGCAGAACTCGAAATCGTGTGGGCTTCTGTGGTGGGCAGCGTGGCGTTTGCGTGGCAGAACGGCACGGTGAGCGAGGTCGGACATGGTGACGCGCAGGGGCAGCTTCCCCGAATGCCCCTGCGCGCGCTGTCGAACAGGTGTCGCATTGTGCCGCTCGTCAGACGGCGATGTGGATCCCGATGGCCGAGATCGGGTCGGGTGTCGCGTGCAGGCTGTTGCCGGTCTCATCTGAGACGTTGGTGCCCGAGTAGGTCACGTCCTGCAGGAACAGGGTTTGTCCGGATGGGCAGGTGAAGTCTCCGGGTCCGGGCGGGCCTACGTGATGCTGTCGGTGGTTTGCCCGTGGCGTACCGGGAACGTGCCGGTTGCGGTGAGGGGAGCGGTGACGGTTTCCTTGTTGCCCGCCTGGGGGTGCTTTCCGCCGTTGTTGAAGCACTGGTAGACAGATGGTTACGGCTAAATAGTCGAGGATTGCGATTCAGCAGGATCCGCCGACGGCAGCCCTGTCGATTTAGGGGAGACGTGGCGCGGCGGTGCTGTCCCGGGGGGTTGGACGCTCCTCGCCACGTCCCGGCGCCAGTGTGCTCCTTTCTGGATGGCCGGGGACGTTTTGCGTACGAATGAATGGTGATGCGAAGAAGATCGCGCCGAGGTATCTCCGTATGGTTAGCAACGGTTCGTATACGGACCGTGTCCAGCGGTGAATTCCGGCCATTGTTATTGCCACCGGGCAAGTGGAGCCCTAGGCTGCGCGTGCTCGGGTGGCAGTTGTCTTGCTGCTGAACCGAGGGACGGTTGGGCTGCTTCGGTCGCCTGGCTGATCCGGCGAACGGGGGCCGCCAGATGGGGGCAGGGTTGCGCACGCAACGGCTGCGGGATGTTTTTTCGCGCGCCCCGCCCCGATTTCGGTAATTCGATCGTATTTCGTATATTCTCTCGCCCGTCGCGACACTTCGTGCGTGCCGACCTCGGCACGCTACAGATCCGTCGGGAGCGTCTGGCGATGGTATTTCTTCCGCTGCTTGTCATGACGGCCGTGATTCGGGAATAGATCCTGTCCGGCTGATTGGCACGCGATTCGGCACGGCCCATTCGGGGAGTTCGCCCATGTCCAAGCATCTGGCGCGACGGCGCGTCTCGATCAAGACGATGGTAATTCCAATCGCGGTATTGGCGGTTGTGACTCTGGGGCTCGCAGGCGCTGCGTCGGCGAATCTGTCCGGCAGCACCTTTGAAGGCAACGACGGCAACCTGGCCGTGACCACACCGGGTAACACCGACTGGGTGAACGCGCCCAACCGGGTCCGGGGTGACGATCTGGCGTCGGGCACGAGTGACAACTCGTTCGGCCAGGGCACTAAAGAGGACGACCCGAACGTCAGCGTGGTGACCGGGTCCATCCCCCCGCAGAAGAGCGACCTGACCCGCTTTTACGCCGCAAACGAGTTCGCCAACAGCAGCAACTACCTCTACCTGGCCTGGGAGCGGACGAACGTCCTCGGCTCGGCGAACATGGACTTCGAGATCAACCAGAAGACGCAGCCGAACCTGACCACCACCGGTCCGAAGACGCTCAACCGCAGCGCCGGTGACCTGCTGATCACGTTCGACTTCGGCGGCAGCGGCAGCCCGGTGCTGGGCCTGCTCAAGTGGGTCACCAGCGGCGCGACCAGCCAGTGCTTCTCCGCCAACGCGCTGCCGTGTTGGGGCAACCGGGTGAACCTCAGCGCCGCCGGCGAGGCCGAGGGCGCGGTCAACTCGGTCACCGTCAACGACCCGATCGCCAACGTCAGCCTGCCGGCGGGGACCTTCGGTGAGGCAGCGGTCAACCTGACCGCGGCCGGTGTCTTCCCCGCGGGGACCTGCACCGCGTTCGGCAGCACGTTCCTCAAGAGCCGCTCGTCCGCGTCCTTCCCGGCCGAGGTGAAGGACTTCGTTGCACCGCAGCCGGTCAACATCAGCAACTGCGGCACGATCGTTGTCAAAAAGGTGACGGAGAACGGCAACGCCACGTTCGGTTACACGACGACCGGTGGTCTGAGCCCGTCGACGTTCACGCTCCAGGGTGGCGACACCAAGACGTACGGCCCGGGCACGGTGCTGCCCGGTACCTACACGGTCACCGAGGACAGCCCGCTGCCCAGCGGATGGACGTTCAAGAGCCTGACCTGCACCACGGGCGGCGCGACGAACGGCCAGGTCGCAACGATCACGATGACACCAGGCGCGACGATCACCTGCACGTACACCAACCACACCAAGGTGAGCCCGTCGATCACCACCCTGCTGTCCGCGAGCACCGTCAACATCGGTGATCCGGTGCACGACTCGGCCACGCTGACGGGCGCGACCAGCGACGCCGGCGGGACAGTCACCTATTCGGCCTACGCCGGCGCGAACACCTGCACCGGAACCGACCTGCTCAACAGCACGAAGACCGTCACCAACGGCATCGTGCCCGACTCCGATCCGATCTCCTTCAACACGGCTGGCACCTACAGCTTCCAGGCCGTCTACAGCGGTGACGCCAACAACAACGGCGCGATGAGCGTCTGCAGCACCGAACAACTACTGGTCAAGGCCAACCCGTCGATCACCACCACCCTGTCCGCGAGCACCGTCAACATCGGTGATTCGATGCACGACTCGGCCACGCTGACGGGCGCGACCAGCGACGCCGGCGGGACAGTCACCTATTCGGCCTACGCCGGCGCGAACACCTGCACCGGCACCGACCTGCTCAACAGCACGAAGACCGTCACCAACGGCATCGTGCCCGACTCCGATCCGATCTCCTTCAACACGGCTGGCACCTACAGCTTCCAGGCCGTCTATAGCGGCGACAGCAACAACAACGGCGCGAGCAGCGTCTGCAGCACCGAACAACTGCTGGTCAAGGCCAGCCCGTCGATCACCACCACGCTGTCGGCGACGAGCGTCGACGTCGGCTCAACGGTGCACGACTCGGCGGCCCTGAGCGGTGCGACCAGTGACGCCGGCGGCACCGTGACCTACACCGTGTACACCAACAACACCTGCACCGCGGACGCCCGCGATGCCGGGACCGTGACGGTTACCAACGGCGTCGTTTCGGATTCCAACGCGCTGGCATTCAACACCGCTGGCACGTTCTACTGGCAGGCCGTCTACAGCGGTGACACCAACAACAACGGCGCGACGAGCGTCTGCACTGACGAGACGCTAGTCGTCAACAAGCTCCAGCCGAGCGTGACCACCGCGCAGAACCTGATCCCGAACGACGACTTCACCCTGTCCGGAGCCTTCGGCACCCCCGGTGGAACGATCACGTTCAACCTCTACGCCCCCAGCGACGCAACATGCTCGGGCACACCTGCGCTGACCCAGACGGTCAACGTCAACGGAAACGGCACCTACTCGACAACCAACACGACCTTCATCGCGAGCACCGAAGGAACCTGGCGCTGGGAGTCGACCTACAGCGGCGACGGCAACAACCTGTCCGTCACATCCAGCTGCGGCACCGAGCGGTTCACCATCACCAACAGCTGACAGGAGGAAGACCGTCAACCACTGAATGAAAGGAACGAGGAAGGGGCCGACCGGCGTTCGCTGGCCGGCCCCTTTCGCGCGGACTGACCACTCGACGGCCTGCTCGATAGTCTCAGGTCTAGTCTCATTCGCCGACGTCCGGCACCGTCCGCTGAAGCTCACCACGGGCACGAAACCCCAGCAGCTACCGAGCCGCAGACCCGCCCGGACGCCGCGTGTAGAACTCGAAGCGTGGACATCCCTGGGACCCTGACACGTCGCGCAGAGGCCGCACCCATCGAGGTGGGACAGCAGCGGGCCCACCGGACTAGGCCGGCGTGGACTTGATCGAGCGGTAGCCCTCGGGCAGTCCGTACCGGATCCTGGTCATGACGGCGACATGGTCGGCACCTGCCTACATACCCCACCGGCATCCGGCACGGCACCGGCGTATATGTCCTCACCCTCGCCGGCGACCGGATCTGCGCCATGACCCGCTTCGACAACAGCGTGCTCGCGGCGTTCGGGCTGCCGCGATCGCTGCCTAGCCGGTAGCCCGGATGTAGGGAGGTCGACGTGTCGTCGCGTCGCATCGCGGTCTGCCTAGAGGTCACGCCGACGCAAGCGTTCGCGTCCGCGCTGGACTGGCGCGGCTGGGGCCCGCACGACAGACTGTCCACAGTAGACAGTCGCATCTGCGGCCACGTCACGATCATCGATGAATGCAGACATTCACGCGGGATTTTCAACGACGCCGCCTCGAGAGGATCTTCGCCGCGCGGAACAACGAGAACACTGGCAGCGGTCGCCGCCCGACCTGCGCGGTTCCTCATCGCAGCTCTCAGAGGGAGGAGATGAAGTCGCCAATACCGTGAAAGATGTTAATAATCCCATTCCATAGGTCATGCGCAATATTGGCAGCTTGGCTTGGTTGGGTGACGATGAAGAAGACAACAAATATCACGACAAGCCAGCCGACCACCTTTTTCGTAGTCATTTGCGCCTCGCCACTTAGACCGGAGAACGTCAACGATTCGCTATTTGCGTACCTTGCCACACACGGTAAGGCGTCACACTGCCGTCGCGATATAACCGGGCCGTGTCCGACGGGCACTTCTCGGCTGACGACGGTTCGCTGGAGCCGAGATCACGGCTGTATCCGTCTGATCGCGCTCGGGCGATCGATCGGGCCACCAACTGGTCGGGCACGCGAAACTAGATGCTCTGGGACGGGTGCATGCAGGCGCCTCGACTCACCAGGCTGGGCCGGTAGGCGATCCGGACCGTCATGAAGCTGTCGGCGACACTTGAGACGCGGGCCGTGATCTTCCGGACCGAGAGGCCGCGCCGACTACGACGGGGTGGCTTTGAGTGACCGGTAGCCCTCGGGCAGCTTGTAGCGCTGCCTGGTCAAAATGCCGACATGATGAGCATTCGCCGAAAACCAGAACCGTGGGCCGCGGTCAGTCGGCTGCGGCCACGACGCCTCATCGTCGGGCAACTCGACCTGGGGCACCTCGGTGTAGTTCTCGCCGGACCTCTGACGAACCTGGCGAGCGTCGGCCCAACCGGAGCACATGATCGCCGAGCGGCGCATCATCCGCCTCTCCTGGCCGACGCTCTCACACCAGGTGACCAGCGCCCACCACCCCCGCGAATCCTGGCCCCAACAGTCCAGCTCCGCGGCGTACGGCGGGACGTCCAGGTCGACGACCGGGTCGCGCACTCCTGCCGACCAAGGTAGTCGAACTCTTGTTCGACGACGAGGGGCTCAGTTTGGGTCTCAGTTCGCCCCGGTGCGTGTGGGTGCGCCGACAGGCGAGTCGCCGAACTTGCCGGCAGCGACTGCGCTCCCGATCGCGCCTGAACTGATCACCGGTGATCTGAAAAGCGGTAGGTCGGCGGTTCGATCCCGCCCCTGGCCACCTCCATGAAGGCCCCGGATTCCGGGGGCTCCGTGCCATTGGGGTAGAACGCGTCGAGGAGAACACCGGGGCTGACCGTCTCAGTTCGTCTCAGTTGTCTCCACCGTGGGAGTCGTCGAGCCGACTCGCCGATCAGCTCGCGCGTGGCAGGTCAATCAGCCACTCGCCCGTTCTCGGGTCGACCATTCCCATCTGCACCGCGACCCGGACGGCGGCGAGTCGCGAGTGCGCGCCCAACTTAGTGAGCACGTTCTGGACGTGTGATCTCGCGGTGTTCGTCGACATGCTGAGCGAGCGGGCAAGCGTAGCCGTGTCCTTCCCACGCACGAGAGCGGAGAGCACCTGTCGCTCCCGCGGCGAGAGATAGTCGGCGAGCCGCTGGCCTTCGCTTCGCTGCCGACCTTGGCCGGACGATCTGCCACGCGGCGCGGTGGCGCTTAGAACGCGCTCGCCCGACAGCACACCGTCGAGTACCCGCAGGACATGGCTCAGGCTCTGCCGCTTGGCGACGACAGCGCGCACGCCTGCCTTCACGACGCGCGACTGCACGTCCGGATCCACGTCCGCAGCTAGCAGGACGACCGGAGCGTCGCCCACAGCGCGGCACAGGGCGTGCAGATCATCGAGCCGATCCGGGTCGTCGACGTCGACCAGGCAGACATCGACAGGTTCGTCAGCCACGATCGCGGTGGCGTCACTTATCCGGTGGACCACTCCGACGACGTCGTGACCACGCACCGTGAGAACGTAGGCCAGCGACTCGGCGAAGGAGACGTGGCGGTCACAGAGCACAATGCGCACGCTGCACCGATCCCGATTGTACTGCGTCATGTTCCGGAAGGAGCATGCGCACCCGGCAACCGCCTTGCTCGCTTCGGCCGATCTCGATGCGGCCACCGCATGAATCGACGAACTCCTCGACGATGGACAGCCCGTGCGACGTCCTCGTCGAGTCGTCATGCTCGAACCCGGGCCCGTCGTCGTCGAAGTCGATTGCGGCGAAGCCGTCGACGGATGACACGTTCGCAGTCAGCCTGCCGTGCGGGCCGGCGGCGTCGAGCGCGTTGCAAAGGACGTTGCGCACCGCCCGCCACAGCGAGAGCCGGTCAAGCTGCACGGAAACCGCCTCGGCGTGCACGCTGACCTCCGCGGCACCAGACAATTGGATCGGGCGGACGATGTCGGTGACGAGCTCGTCGAGCCGGACAGGCCCGTTCGTATCGCCACAGCCAGGGACAGCGTCGTACGCGCGAATCAGCTCGTCGAGCCAATGCGACTCAGCGATGAGTTGCAGCACCCGGCCGCGACTCTCCTGTCCCAGGTCCTTCGACGTCATCAACGCCGCCTCGAGCATCATGATCGTGCCGAGCTCATGGCGAATGTCATGTGCCACCTGGTGGCGGTATACCGCCGCCTGTCGATCAGCCGTTTCGCCCGGAGCCTTAGTG
>WNFY01008756.1_pt1 | contig 12144 bp, 11 predicted proteins | sample 5400091 | NCBI WGS metagenome assembly WNFY01 (sample SAMN13153364, study PRJNA577476) | soil metagenome | isolation source: 60 cm soil or saprolite under grassland replicate 1 | place: USA:California | collected 2016-06-15 | reverse complement strand
TCTTTCCAACATCCCAGTCGAACGATGGTCTAGAGCTGGATGATTCATAGTAGCTTCTTCTGGTAGTTTGTAGGATCGCTCCCAGGTTGGTCTTGGATAGTAGGCGAAGAATTCCGAGGAGTTTGCTGTGCATGTAGAAATGTCTCTTCCCATCGCCTCCGGTAACTGAGGAGATTCTCGGGTCGCTGAGCATGAAAAGAGCCGTTAGGAGGAGAGTTGTCCAGATGACTGCTCCATTCAGATACTGGAGGTTGAGAAAGTTAATTCCTGCTTTCGTGGCATAGGTCGAATATTTCACGTCAAAGGCGAGACCATTGTTCACCCCAAGGGTAAAGGCAGCGAAACAAGCGAGACCGAGAAGAATGTAGTATACAACCCAGGGGGTCCGAGAACCAGACTGGCGTTGAACCCTTGCAGACAAGAATGATCCAACGAGTGCCAGGGCCAAAAGCAGAGCAGCGATAGCAACGAACTCTGTGGCAAGGACCCAGAGCCCAAGCCCTGTGTTGAAGACGGAAAGTTCTCTGAGAAGAGCGAACTGTATTCCGAGAACGATTATGATGGCGAGAATTCCAGTGAGGAGACCTATTCCAAAGGATCCCTTCAAACCAGCTCGGATCTCTGTCAAAGTGGCGTTTCCCAACTCCTAGTCAAACGGTCAATGAGATAAACTCAATTGGTCTGTCCGACCGATTGTAACATCGTTGTCTGATGTATTGCAAGAGGCCTTGGTTTGTTTATGAGAAGTCATAGGCTGCGATTCTGTCTAGGTCTCTCCGCCTTGGCTCGGTCCACAGGTCGAGTGGAATCAGTCTACCAGCATACTTCGCGACAAACGTCAGTTTGTCTGAACCGCAATTCGCGCATCTTGCATGGACTCCGGCGTTGACTTGATAGCAGAATTGGCATCGGGATAGCATCTTGGAAAAGGTGAAGTGTTTGACTCCTGAATCTGCGAGCAATTGAGATGCTCTCGCCAACCCTGCGGTCTCTGTTTTTTCCCCCATGAGAAGCGGCAAGATTGTCCCTCCATCGAGGAGTTTCTGAGCTTCCCCCTCAAGAAACGCGCGTGAAGATAGCGGTATTTTCTGAGTCAACGGAATCAGGGGCACGTCGGTGTAGTAGGGGTGTCGTTTGGATCCTTGGTAGACTATTGTGGAGAACCCGTATTTTTCAGCGTCGACGCTCGCGAGCCTCGATGATGCTTCGGGAGAGGGATGAAGGCCGACGCGGATTCTGAGTTTAGGATTGTCGCTTTCTGATATGGCGCGTCGCGCTGCTTCGATGATCTTTTTGAGAAAGGCGAGGGAGTCATTGGCGTCAACATCTTTCTTGGTGTGATGCCTGATGGCCTCGTTTAGCCCGAGGAGGCCTATCTCTGCCATTGGTTGGGATCCATAATACTTGCTCCCGTCTGTTTCCCATGAAAGTAGAGGCAGAAGTCCCTCCTTCATTCTTTCCTGTACGGCTTGTCCGCGAATCTCTAGGGCCCTTACCGCTTCATCAACGGCGTTCTGAACTCCCTGGAGGAATCGTTCGTCTTTTCCCGTTGCCTCATAGGATATTCTTGGGAGATTGACTTGGACAGTTCCCACCATTGCTCCAGTGGCAATATTATTCGTGCCATCGGTGACTATTGCGTTGCCGTCGGAGGATACGGTGACGGTCTGTTCTGAATCATTAATACTATAATTTGGGATAGAATATTTCAGAGACGCATCATATGTCATCGAGAGAAGGCTGTCAGGCTCAGAGAGTCTTTCCCGGGTGAGGTTCACTGTGACTGAAGGGTTGAGTAGGAGATTGTTCCTTGCAATTTCCATACTTGCATCGATGATTGTCCGGAACAATTCTTCAGCCTCGTGGGGGTAGTCGCCGTACACTCCCTCTCTCTTTCCATTGGTTGCTATTGCGTCTGATTTCTCGAGAAAACTGGGAATCGTTCGGTCAAGTCCGATGGTGGTCCGGAAAGGAAGGCTGTTTGAGAAACCGTCCCAGTTGAGTTGAGAGAGAAAGAGTCGGATTGCTTCTTGGATTCTTTGGCTCGGGACCCCTTTGATGAACGGTGCCAGTAGGACGTTGATGTGGTCGAAGACTTGCTCACTTGATACCTGCCCTTCGGTTACGCGAGCAAGCCGGAGTAATGCTCCGAGCGCGGTTTCGAAAGAGACTGGCGACGTGGATCGTGGGAGGCCTCTTTGGAGGAAAGGGCGTGGGTCATGGAAGAACATGCTGGGCTTGAGTATCCAGGACTCTGCGTCTTCTAGGTGGATCTGTCCATTGAAGTGGGCGTCGACTAGGGGTCGGGGGAGGCTGTTGAGTAGGACATATTCTTCGGTGACAGCAGCGCCTGCAGATTGTTGTACCCAGGCTGAGTCGAGATGTTTCCGGCCGGCTTCCTTTAGGAGGATTGTTACATCGTTTACGGGGAGTCCTAGTCGGGTTAGCTTGTGGCGGTATTCTTCGAGTTTTCTCTCGACGAGGATGGTATTGACGAGTTCGCGGACCAAGGGTGCTGTAAGATAGGTTGTTCCAAAGCGTAGAAGTCTCTCTTCAGCTTCTGAGGCTATCTCGTCTGCTAGGCTTTGGGGCATCCCGGCCTCTGTGACGAGAGAAGACGCGATTCGGGTTCTGTCAAACTCTTCTATTGTCATCTTGGAGGTTCGGACGAAGAGGCGACCTCGCTTGACCGCGACCCATTCCTCTAGGTCGCGCGAGAACTCGACGAGCATCTTTCCGAGGTCTGTTATGCTGTACTTTTTCGTGCCTTTTTCGATCGCAACCAAACCGGCTTTTCGGAGGGTCTTGAGATGGTAGACGAACTTTCCAGCGTCCCGCACAGGATCCATCTTCGCTTCGTACATTATCTCAGTGTACGGAAGAGGACCTTTGGAGACTAACAGCTTGAGAATATGAAGACGAACTGGGGCAGAAGCAGCGTCTAGAACGTCTGAACTGAAGCGTTCGTAAGATCGCTGCAAGAAGAGGTCAAGAGTCTTCTACCCCAAACCTGTTTAAAAAATTGTACTTGACTACATCATATTGGACTCTGACTTCTGTCCGGAGCGGTACGGCGGCATACAGTGCATGTTTTCCAGCCTAACGTGTCCACGCTGAAGAGCTGGTCTTTCCCGCAGTTCGTGCAGTACTGGAGGAATCCCGTGGGATGCCGCGGTTCTGATAGAGTCTCGGTCGATGTTGCTGCTCGCATGTTCGGGTCTTTCTTAGGAATAGGTTTCGTCAAACGTTGAAGGTAGTCCTTGCTGAACTTGAGTTTTGGCACCGTTACCCACCATACATGTCACTCTCTCTAGGCTTTGAGGACTAGGGTCTGCCGAATTGCTGCCATGTGGAGGGTCAACGCGACAAAACAATCACATTGGTTCCCACCCAAACACCGCGAAGGAGACAAATTCTTGAAATCTTTCACGCTGCCTCTCAATATGATGAAATAATTTGATAGCCTCGGGAACGAAACCCGATCCTCAAGCTCTCGAATCTTCTGTAGTCCGTGCGACATCATCTCCTATGATGAACATGTTCTTGGAGTTTCTCGAGGTTCCAGGAAACGTCCTGCTTATCCAAGGAGCACCGGGGACTGGAAAGACGACTCTCGCGTTTGAGATACTGAATGCTATTGCGGACTCGCACAGGGTCTACGCGTCCAGCAGAGTCTCGCCCGTCAAACTGCGCATTCAATTTCCTTGGATCGATGAGGTTATCGATTCTATGTCTGGAAGATCCTCGAAAGCAAATTGGAATGATGAATTCCACGATCTCCGAGGCTCCGATACCGACAGTGTTTTCTCGAAGATCGTACGACTGAAACAAGCCAAAGAGAAATCAGTCCTGGTCGTAGATAGCTGGGAAGGAGCCTTGAGAAATGCGACCCCGGAGGGACGCAAAATGCTGGAGTCAGCCGTCATGTCAGAACTAGATCAGACAAAGGTCAGTGTGATTCTCGTGAGCGAGGCCGAACGAGCCGACAACCTTGGCTACCTAGTCGACGGAGTCGTAACTCTGAAACAGAACGAGCTAGATGGGAGGAGAGTGAGGTCCCTCGGAATAGACAAGCTAAGAGGATTCAAGGTCGAGAGCCAATACTTCCCATTCTCTCTGGAAAAGGGAAGGTTCACCTTCTTGGACGAAGAATACGAAAACGGCCCGCCTACCATAGTGAGAAGTCCAGAGAAAGTTCCACACACGGCAACCCACTTCTCCACGGGGAGTAGGGAACTCGACCAGTTAATTGGAGGCGGAGTCCGGAAAGGCTCATTCTTCATGATCGACACGGACAGCAATGTTTCTCCACAGTCGCTGAGATTATTGATCAACTTGATCCGTGCTAATTTCGTCAACCAGGGCGGTGCATGCTTCAGCGTTTCAACAGGAACCTTCAGCTCGGAATCCTCGGCGGAGGCGCTTAGACCCTACGTAGGCGACAAGGCCCTTGCAGAGAGGGTTAGGATTGTCGAGTTCAATCCGCAACTACCTCCAAAGCCTTGGAGGCTAAAAGTGAGGGGACAGCTGATGAGCGATTTGGCCGAGTTCTACAAAGCATGGAATGCGCTGAAGGAAACCTCGACAGGCATGATGTTGACTATGAACTTCGACAAGCTCGTTCAGGTCTATGGGGAAGATCTGACTCTTCCGGGCTTTACCGAGATGGGAGAAGGCTTGCGGGACGAGGGAGCCTTCAGCATTGGCATGTCATCGCGTAACACTAAGGTGCGCGAAGAGTTTCTTAGACAAGCGGACTATCACATAAAGGTCCAAAGCTGGAACGGTCATCTTCTGATCTATGGCGTGAAACCTTTCACGCATATTCACGGGGCGACTTTCAACTTCGACAAAGGATACCCGTCCCTCGACCTCATAGAGATTGTCTAAGCCTGTTTGTACGGTTTCCCAGGTGAATGGGCTAGAATTTCGATTTGCTATAGTCCCAGGTCGAGAAGTATTGCGGGGTTATCTCAACTAGGACTTCCGAGCCCTTCTTTACCTCGTCTACCATGTTCTTCGCCGTTTTGCCGTTGAGATCGCCTAGATATTTTGTAATAATCTTCTCCGATAGCGGCAATGCTCTCCCTAGGTCCTTGATTATAATGGCGGTTCCTCTTCCTTTTACTCCCGTGTTGGGCATCGCTTCAGTATCTACCGAAAAGTAGACCGTCTTGTTATGTTTTAGATTCCGGACTTTCACCGCGTCTTTGTAGCTCATGAAGTAGAGCTTGTTTGTCACGTAGTGGTACCATACGGGGTGTATGTTGGGTTCGCCCTTCGAGTTAGTGGTTCCGAGTCGGAGTGGTGTCTTACTACCAGCTAGAAATGCGTCAATCTCAGACCGGTCCATTCCCGGAGCCATAGACATCGCTTTGTAGATTTTGACCGTTGGCAAGATATTGAAAGAGGCTCTAGCTCGATACTTCTCCTTTTCCTATGCCGTCTTCCACGGTCGTCTGGACCCGCACTAGGGTTTGAATTTTCACACTAAACAGGATTGACATCTTCGTTGCTGGACTGGGACGCAGTAGAAAAAGTCGGGTCGCCTTTTCTATCCTCCTATAGCGGCTATACTACATGAGCGATCTGTCGTACAAGCTGGCTGAACTACGACCAGCCCTACGTCCCGTCGCCGAGTCGGCGGCCTGGGTAGCCAGCTTTGTCTTTGCTAACGCCATAAGCCAAGAACCAGTCTACTTCCTGATTCTCCTCCTCGTTCTAGGCTCAGACGTTCTCGACACCTCTGACAAGAGCAAGGGACTCTTCCGAGACTTTGTAGCAGGAAGCATAGCCGCAATCTTGGCCTTAGCTCTTAACGATCAATTAGGCCTGGATGTTGGAGTCGTAGTGGCCGTCATAGCCGTGGCAAGGCTTCTTCAGAAGCTCTCCTAGAGGCAAGTAGAGAAAAGATCGAGAAGAGCTTACGCTGAAGTCTTGGTTCCTACGAAGTGGAATAATACTGGCTGAATCTCTTCGGAATCAATCAATAACTGTTCCATACCTCTGAACAGGTTCACGAGTGCCTTCTCCCTATTCCGATCATGAATCCTCATTGCGCTGAATATGCCCCAACAATAGTAGCAGTGCCAGGAGAAGCGTCCTTTATGGAAGAGTTGGTCGAGGGGATGCCTCATCTCCTCAAACTTGTTGATATGCTCCTTCCTTCCATACAGGTTTTCTTGCATTATGTTGTCAACACCTTCTCTCGGATTCTTGGGACGATGCGATGAATACCCATCCGTTAGTTCTAGTGTTCGTTGGATTTGGTAGAGCCAGGTCGCAGCTCTCCGGTCCATTCTGTCATACGCATATTCTAGGCAGACCAGTCTTCCATTGTTTTTCAGCAAGTGGTGAGCCTTAGAGAGGATCTTTCTGGGATGAGGAAGATCATGGAGGACCCGGCTAAAGAGAACAATGTCGTATGTTCCCGGAGCATCAGACCATTTGTTGAAGTCCGCTACTTCGTATTGTAGGTCGCCACGGGTCTTACTGTAAGGGTCCGTTTCCATCGTCCTCCTAGCTACGCGGATGATCCTCTCATCGAGGTCTATTCCAACAACATCATGGCCCATCCTAGCTAGCTCTAAGCTCATGAAACCGGTCCCGCAACCGACCTCAAGAATCCTGAGATTTCGGCCACGAATGGAATTCTTTACCAGGCGGAAGTTATCGGCATAGGTTAGTTCGATGAGATAGGGTTGCCTCCAAAGACTGTCTTTCATAGAGGGCCAGGGCTTCAACCGACGCAGGTCTGGTGTGAAGTCCGAAGGATATCGTGGCAATGGTTCTGAGAACGTTCGGGACCGAATCTAAGAGGTTTCTCTCGGGCTTTTCTGCAGCTCTTATCGGTAAACGCTTGGTTTAGCGGTCTTCACATCCCCTTTTTGGGCTCTTATTCTTTGCCGGTCGGATGTGGCTGCAGGGGATAAGCATAAAACGGCCCAGGGCTATCTCCAGTAGTCTAGAGATACCATGGGCAAAGTAATGATCTCTTTATCGTCCGAAGCAGAACAGCTGGTTAGACAGGAAGTTGACAAGGTCTACTATGGTAGAACCGGGGGGTTCAGCATCTTCTTCGAACGCCTCGTACGCACATACTTCAACGGACTCAAGAAAGCCCCGTCCGACCGTAAGCAATCGAAATAACGCGATCTCCCGCCCAGAAAGCAGGTCGAGTCGAATACGGCCAGTCACTCTGGGCCAACTTGCAGAAAGGGTCAGCGGTTTATTGCACTAGTTCTCAGCGCCGTTGTCTAGCATGATTAGGCTGATTCTGGGCCGCTTGCGGTCGAACCAAAGCATTTTGAATCATTGGCTTAGGGCTCGCGGCAGGGGCGGTGGTCCAGACCACGCACATGTGGGGACAGCTTGGTCTAAGAGAGCTGGTAGGCAACTACTGGTTCGGGGAAATACTGGTCTCGGGCACCAGTGATGGTGTGTCTCCGAACATCGTGCGTTCAAATCCAGCCCGCCCCACCACGGATGTTAACTCATGTGGGGTTTGCAACCTTGGCTCACCTGCGCTTGGAAAGTTGCGCTGGCTGAGAGTTTCCAAATTGCATCTAGGTCGGAATTTCTTGTCAGGGAGCTCGAGCCGGCATACTGACCATTGAGAGATAGTTTCTTCCATCGGCGAATCTGATTCCCCTTCCCTGGGTCACTCTAACAATTACAGTCGCTTGAGGTCGGTACTTCTCCCATATTTCTAGGGCATCCTTTGGTAGCTTCGCAACGCCCGCGGGGGTCATCTTATGCTCATTGAGCAGCTTCCATGCCGTTGCTATATTGTACTTGGACCAGTTGGACCCGTTTCGCCTGGGCGTGTATCTGATCACCCATCGTTCCGTGTCAATGGGCTTGAACCAGCCGTCAATCCAGCCAAAGCAGAGCGCCTCCTCGAGAGCTGCCCGCGAAGGGAATTTCTCGTTCTTCGGGGCTCGCTTGTAGATCACCAGAAGCGCTTCTCTCTTTACAGCATGATTTCTCTGTAGCCAATTCCTCCATTGCCTTCTTGAGGCAAACCGAAGAGCCGCCCGAAGGTCCCGCATGTCGCCCCATGAACGAGCTCAGTATTAGATATCTTCAACCCGACGTCGGTAGCAAGGACGTCTGCGTCGGAATTGAGTGAAACATGTCCGGTAGCCGGGATCTGAACCCAGCATGTTGACGGAAAATTCCCGAAGCTTTTGGCCGAGGCAAAGGAAGCTTTGACCGGACCCGCCGAAAATCAGCAAAGGAGAATTCGTTCTTATCAAGGGAGACTACAAAGGGCCGATTGGGGTCGAACTTGACTCGAAAGATCACGGTGAACATGTATATGACGCTCGACGGGTACGGCGAGTTCCCTAAGTATCCTGGGTCTGACGTTCAGTCGGAGCAACCCGGTGATGGGTTCGCTGAGATGTGGATCAACCGGTATGATTCGGTGGACACGATCTTGTACGGGAGGCGGTCCTATGAGGGTCACCTTGCTTACCACTCCGAATCCGCGCGGAAGGCATCTGATCCGAAGTACCTTTTCGAGTTCTCGCGCTTCCTAGATCGTGCTCAGAAGATCGTCCTCTCTCACTCCCTGAAGAAGACCGATTGGCAAAACTCTAGGATAATGAAGGGAGATCTCAATCGAATCGTCGCTCGTCTGATGAAACAGCAGACCCTGAAGCTCCTCTCGGTCAAGAACCTCAAGCATGGTGAGCTGATGTTGCACTACGAGACGGTGCTAGGGGGATGCGGCGATAGCCCTACCTCGCGGGTATAGCGGAACCCGTTGAGTTTGGCCCATCATTATGCGATGCCGTAACTATTTTCCAGAAAGTCCGAAGGCAACTGGCTAGTAAAACCACTAAATAGCCCGGTTGGTTCGGCTTCGCGACATAAAGCGTGTTGAATGTTGCCTGAAGATCGCGCGATCGAGACTCATGATCTCTCGAAGAATTATGGTGATAGGCTCGCGGTAGACCGGCTGAACCTCACTGTTGCCTCCAAGCAAGTCCACGGGTTTCTCGGCCCGAATGGAGCAGGAAAGTCCACCACGATCAAGATGATGGTTGGTCTCCTGAGGCCGACTTCAGGCAGTCTCAGCATCCTCGGCCATGGGGTCAGAGGAGACAACCCGAAGGTTCGACGCAAGATAGGTTACATGCCGGAACTACCACGTTTTCCAAAGCACCTCTCAGGCGAGGAGTTGCTCGATGTCTATGGGCGCATGTATGGAATGTCAAAAACCGAGAGACAGGGGAGGATACCGGAGCTGGTCAAGATGGTAGGATTGGAAGGCCGTGGGAAAGACAGGATTGGAAAGTACAGTAAAGGCATGCAGCAGCGCATCGGGATCGCCCAGGCGCTGATCAGCGACCCTGAGCTGGTAATCCTTGACGAGCCAAGTATAGGTCTCGACCCAGTAGGGATGGTCGAGGTCAGGAACATGGTCAAGGACATTGTGAGGTCCGGGACAACAGTCTTCTTCTCATCACATCTGCTCGCCGAGGTCCAGCAGGTATGCGATCACGTGACGGTGATTCATCTCGGGGTCATGCGCTACTCGGGAACGCTAGAGGATATCTCCAGCAAGGTGATGGCACGTCGCAGAATCGTCATCGAACTAGAGAAACCGGTTGACGGGGTTCTCGCCGCCTTGAAGACTATGAAGTTCGCGACGGTTGAAGCTAACCTGAACACGTACACGCTCCACTTGGACACGCGCGAGGACGTACGCGCAGAGGTCTCGCGCGCAGTAACGGGAGCTGGAGGGCTCATTTTGAGGATGCAAGAGGAAGGAGGAGGACTCGAAGACGCATTCCTCAGCCTAGTCGGAAAAGAGGGAATGGCCTAGTGGCACAAAAGAAACGAGCCGGGATCCTTGCCGCATTCCTCGCCGTTCTCTACTACGAGTTCCTCTGGAATGTCCGAAAGAAGAAGATCATCGCCATATTCATCATCATATTTGCCATCGCCACTGTCCAGCTCGCCTTCACCCCGATAGCCGATGCCGTCGCAAACCCGCCCCAGACTCTCCAGCCAAATCCGACATTCACCTTTGATGGAATCGCCGCGCTGACGGGGATTTTTCTTTTCCTCGTTGGCGTGGCAACGACGATGAACACGGTATCAGGCGAGTTTGAGTCAGGGACGATAGTTCCTCTGCTGACCAAGCCTGTCTCGAAGACTCTCGTGTTCGCTGGAAAGATCGTCGGAGCAGTGATAACGCTCCTCGCTGCCTACGCCTTCCTCGTCGCATACATAACAATCGGAGGGACCCTGATCTATGGCCCGCAAAACTACTTGAACGTCGTTCCCCTCGGAATACTAGGACTAACGTTAGGCAGCATGGTGTGGGCCTCGATAGCCCTGACCCTCGGCACTCTCTCCAAGAACTCTGTTCTCGCAGCCCTAGGCTCGTTCGGTTTCTACATCGGACTGCTGATAGGCGGAACCCTCATTGCATCGCAACTGGGAGCATCAACGATACTATTCTACGCCCCAGGCATGGGCGCAACCGGAACCACTGGCCACTGCGAAGGCGTAACGCGCGGCGAGGGCCAAACGTTCAGCACGGGAACGGACGCACTCGCTTCGATGCTAATGCAATGGGTTCTAAACCCAGGACAGGCGCTGAACTTCTGCGGCTTCCAGTTCCGCCAATCGGGACCCCCGACGACGACGCTGCTCGCGTCCGACAACTTCGCAAATGTCGCGTTCAGAGACCTCTGGGTCTCTCTTGTCTACGTCGCCGGGCTTTTGCTTCTCAGCTGGTTCGCGTTTCGCCGGTCCCAGATTGTGGAATCGTAAACCTATCGGATTCAAAGTTTAAAGGAACGATAGGCTTCCAAACGCTCCGAGCATCTGTTCGGTTTGACGAGTACTATTCTTCCGCGTTCGGCTGACTACGAGGTCAAGTTGACCCCGGACCACGAGAGCCTCAGAAATACCATCCGTGACTTCGCCGAGAAACAAATCCGACCGATAGCCGGGGAGATTGATCGTAAAAACCACATTCCACGGGAACTGCTTAACCAGATTGCAAAGCTCGGCGTGACCGCGATCACCTACAAGGAAGAGTACGGTGGTCTGGGCGCTGATCTATTGTCGATGGTCATCGCGCTTGAGGAGCTGGCTCGCGTCTCAGCGGCTTGCTCGACAGTCTTCGTTGCTAGCCATCTCGTCTCTGAGCCACTGAACGAGTGGGGGACGGAAGAGCAGAAGAAACGCTACCTCATCCCGATGGTCTCGGGCGAGAAGATCGGGGCTCACGCCATGACCGAGCCTGGCGCCGGGTCCGATGTAGCTGGAATAAAGTCCACGGCGAAACTCCACGGGACACACTGGGAGATATCAGGGCGGAAGACGTTCATCACAAACGGCGAGATAGCCGACCTCTACCTTGTCTTTGCCCGGACGAGCCCCTCGCCCAGCAGACAGGAGAGACACAAAGGTCTCAGTGCGTTTCTAGTCGAGAGGGGAACCGAAGGATTCCAGGTAGCAAGCAAGATCGAGACAACCGGATTGCGTGGCTCGCAACCATCTGAGCTAGTTCTTGACCATGTGAAGGTTCCCAAGGACAACTTGCTGGGAAAAGAGGGTGATGGCTTCTATGTCGGAGTCAAGACCTACGACAGAGGCAGGATAGACGTCGCAGCACAGGGCGTCGGGATTTGTCAAGCCGCGTACGAGGCTGCTGTGAGCTACGCACAGACCCGCCTCAGTTTTGAGAAGCCGTTGGTCGAGTTTCAACAGGTACAGTCCAAGCTTGCCGAGATGGCTATGGGTTTGCACACGGCGCGCTTGTTGACTTACTGGGCCGCATCGTTGAAGGATCAGGGAAAAGATTTCGTCAAGGCTTCGTCGATCGCGAAGGTCACATCGACAGAAGCTGCGGAAAAACTCTCGTTGCTTGCAATGATGATACACGGTGGTTACGGAGTCGCGACGGAATATCCGGTAGAACGGTTTCTGCGGGATTCGCAGATCATCAAGACCTACGAGGGCACCAACGATATTCAGAGACTAACGATTGCAAAACAGCTATTACGAGAACTGAAAACATAGCCCGCTTCTTTCTACAGAATGCCCTAGAGTCCTCTTGTCCGGTCGAGCCGCGACGATAGCCTGTAGTGACGCGCAATCGATTTCGCAACATTCCTT
>WNFY01004935.1_pt1 | contig 12144 bp, 12 predicted proteins | sample 5400091 | NCBI WGS metagenome assembly WNFY01 (sample SAMN13153364, study PRJNA577476) | soil metagenome | isolation source: 60 cm soil or saprolite under grassland replicate 1 | place: USA:California | collected 2016-06-15 | reverse complement strand
TCGTTTTGGTTTTGCCCTGGAGCAAAATCACCGCGGGCGTTGAGCCTTGGACCGGTTCGTTCTTCGCAGTCACCCTATTCACGTTCACAATGATCATGTCGCTCTTCGATTCGACCGCCAGTTCCGCATCCGCCGCAACCGGATTTTCGATCTTCGCGAAAGGCGTGCCATCCTTTGCCGCCTGACCGCCAAGGCTGACGGGAAATGGAAGCGAATCACTCGCGAAAAGAGCATACGAAAAAGCTGCTGAGATGATGAAAAATAAGAGAAGCCGTTTCATAAGGAATAGGTTGATGCCGGATTCTGCGCAGGAACGCAAGGCTGGAATCTCAAAGCGCGCCGGATTCATCGTAACCGTTTACAGGGATCATTCATCGGCTGGCAACCAAAGCGATCCCTAACAGTGTTATCGCGTTTGTTTCGCCATCCAATCGAATACATCATTCTTGTCGTAAAGATCGAGAATGAAATGGTCGCGGTCCGCTAACGATGTAAACCGCGGATGTCCTCCGCTCTGCTCGATTGCATCCACTAATTCTTGTGAATCTTTAACCGGCGCTGCGGTGTCCTTCGCACCGTGAATAATCCAAAGTGGAACGTTCCGTAGCTTCTTCGCCCACACCGTGATTGGCGATAATGGACTCATCGCCACAACTGCGGCGAACCGCTCTGGATACTTGTAAGCAAGATAGAGCGCGCCGCGCCCACCCATGCTGTGGCCAGTTACATAAACACGCTTTTCGTCGATTCGATCCGTCCGAATCACATGTTCGACTAGTTGCGCCAGCGCATCCGCATCTGTCCAAATTTCACTTTCTGGGCATAGCGGCGCCACAACGACGAACGGAAATTGTCGATCTTGTTGCAGCCGATGCGGAAGTCCGAGCGTGCGCAAACGCTCGACGTCATCACCGCGAAGTGACCCTCCATGCAGATACAAAATGAGCGGCCAATGCTGCTGCCCGTTTTCGTCGTAGTTCGACGGGAGAAACAGCAGATAAGACAAACGAACTGCCTGGCGCGATTCGCTTTCCAAAACCTTGGCTGTCTGTTCGCCGAGCGGACCTGCCGCAGTAGGACGATCAATGACTGGCGGCGATTCTGCCGTTGCCGTACTGCAAAGGAACGCAACTGCAACTGTGAATGTCGCGCATCTCATTGCGACGGTACTAATGGTGCATCGCGAAATGAACTGGTAGCTTCACGAACGAATCTTCTGTCGCGAAAGGATCTTTTCGCTGAGATTGCTCGACTTTAATGGGAGGACAAGAGCCCGGTTTGAAGCGCCATTGCTTGAGAGCACGTATTGCAGCGGCATCGAGAATTGGCCATCCGGTGCTGTGTGCAATCTGGACGTCCTTTACCAAACCAGTTCGAATCTGTACGCGCATAATAAACACACCGTCGCCCTTCATACGGGAGGCACGCGCCACTGCTGGATATTCTGGCTGGACAGTGTAGATCGCCAGCGGTCCTCCTGATGCCGCACTGCAAAGGAAAGCAACTGCGATCGTGAATGTCGCGCGAGTCATTGCGACGGGATATATCATTTTGTCGCTGCCGTGCGGAGAGTAAAAGGGGGCGTAATCCCGGCACCTGAAGTAATGGGAAATTATCGCTGACAATATCAGCAAAGCCGGATGGAGTTGGGGCTGTATTTCAGCCGTCGATCGTGATGGGAGAACAATCTGGATCGTGGACGCGCATCGCGACAATGGACAGCGGTTCGTTGTGCATGCCGATGAAAAGCGGACTGCGTTTCTGGAATTGGAAAGAGCAATTTGTATTCACCTATTGAGCCATGAGCCGTAAAGCGCGCAGGAGGTGCCAAAGATACCGTGCCGGGATTCGTCAAGGCATTCTGGCTGCTTTAAGAGCGTTGAGGCGGTACTAAATCCGCTAGCAGGGTTTCAATTTTGACTATGTTCTCGCGTATTCCTTCGAGCACTGGTTTCAATCTTGTTGTGTTTAGCTCCACATTCCGCGCTTGCATTCTCTGGTACCAATCTTCATCAAGCGATAATTTTAGCTCCTTACGAAGCGCGAGAGTTACCGCAGTGGCGGGTGTGTTCAATCTCTCTACGATGTTTACGCAGTGGTCGATTAGTTGCTTTGTTAACGAGACATTCGCTCGCGAGAGCTGCAAAATCTGGGTTTGCAGTTTGTTTCTTTCATCCGTTGTATTCGCTAGCGCGATCCGTTGTTGGATGGACGCAATCGCGGCTGCATTCATCTCAAACAGGCCCTTCAGCTTCGCACCTTCTATATACTCACCGAGAAACGCATTTAGGTAAGTCATCACAACATTTAGCGTCGTTTGATCTGCTAAAATGTGAAGCTTTCCCATCGCACCTCCAACTTTGCGCATCACCGGCAGTCCGCTTGCCAGTGTAACATTCGGCTCAACAAGAGTTGTTAAAAACTGAACCGCTTCCGCAGTGACCTCGCACGCTTCCAGATAAGCCTCACGACGAAGCGTGATTAACTGATCTTCCCGAGCACGAACCTGGTTTGATCGGATTGTGAGTAGCACTCCAAGAAACGCGATTGCCACGGACACAACGGTGGTCGTTGCGCCGATTACCGCCGCGCGAGTCGGCGCGTCCAGAGAAAGCAACCACTGCCAAACCGAATGCATGCTAATCCCTCATCATTCTTTGAAATCGCCCTTGTATTCCTGTGCCTGGATCACGTTGCCAGGGTCATCATAAACGCGAATCGGGCGGTCATACTCCGGCACACCATAGCGCAACGATAGCAATCACCCCGGCAACGCCTACCACGAGGTCGTTGAAAACATTCCAAATGAGTCCAAGCCCGTAGGCCCAGTTGCGGTACGACGGATAATGCCGCGCTAGGAAAACCAATGCGGCAATCATCAACGCACCAAAGAGAATGTGCTTAACGAGCGTCAGCGTTGGGGCAAGCAATAAGTGCGCCTTACTCTGCGGATTCATCGCGTTGATCCAGCCGATCCCTAAGCCAGTCATCATGTCGGAGACAAACGAATAGAGCCACCACCATCCGCCGACCACGATTGCGTATGCGATCCAGAAGTGCATAAGAGCGTAAATGATTCGTTGATGAGATCATGGACGGATCATCTACCGTCCGGCAATCAAAAACGATTCTAGCGCCGTGAGCCGTAAAGCGTCTGTACTCGGCGATGGATCCGGGGACGCGCGTTAGAGTAGGATGGAGAGCATGGAAAACGAAGAAGAATTAAAGTCTATAATCGCGCAACTTCGCCAGCAGCTTGTCACTGCGAACGAGTCAGCGAAGCATAATGCTGAACAAGCCATTTTGTCTGGGGCTCAATTGATAAACGAAAAACAAAAAACGCAGATATTGTTTGGACTGATTGAGCAAATGCTGGAATGGCACTGTAATCCTAAATCGTCGAGATATAATAGCGGCGGCACGCCAGAAACGGAATGTGATTGGTGCGAAGAAGCACGTCAGACTCTCCGTGAGATCGAACCAGATTTAGGACGGTTCTAGTCACATTCATCCGGCAGCATCGCCGACGCAATAAACGCGCCTAAAATCATCGCGAAGATACCGCCACCTAACGCAGTCACGCGGCGATCAATTACCAATGTAGCGCGATCCTGGGCGCGGGCCGGGCCATTTCGGATAAACGTCAATGGAGTGTCAATACTGGGCGGCTACCTAGCATAACGGCGTATTTTAAGTCCGTTGGGTCTGCCATTTCGCCACATCGGCGCTGCGTTCTTTGGATTCTAAGCATCTTGTGCGCTCGGCGAGAATGAATTTCGTGGCGAGCGGAGCTTTCAACGCCCTTGGAAAGAAGTCTTGAACTTCGGTCCCCTAATCTGGTAAAAGGTTCCAAAATCTGACACTACTAAAAACCTCTCAACAAAATGCCAAAGTATTGGATGATCAATGATCGTAGTAACGGCGGCGTCGGACCCGACGTCAATTTCGATGGCGTTACCTATTGGGTCAGCGACAAACAACCGCTAACCGACATCAAGAACTGGCGGAAAGTTACCGCTGCGAATTTCCAGAAGCTTCTTGTCGCTGCCGCGGATAAATTCCCCGCACATGACCCGGCGGAGAACGAGAAACAAAGTCACGTCACCATTCTTGTGCACGGGTTCAACAACAAGTTTACCTCGGCAACGAAGTTTTATCAGGATCTTTGCGGGAGACTTTTTGACGGTCCAGATAGTCTCGGCCTTTGCATCCTTTACGATTGGCCCTCACGCGGGAGCATCCTTGGCTACGAGCCTGATCGTTCGCATGCGCGGATTTGTGCCCAGGATCTGACAGGCGTTTTGAGCGCGCTCTTCGATTGGCTGGTCGCTAAGCAGCAGGCGACGATAGACAACCCTGCGAAAGCTTGCAAAGCGAAGGTCTCCCTCATTGCTCACAGCATGGGAAATTATGTTGTGCAAAAGGCGATGGCCGCGGCTTGGACGCGAAAAAATCAGCCGCTGCTCGTCAGCCTCATCAACCAGCTCGTCATGGTCGCCGCCGATGTCGATAGCGATCTGTTCGACGAGGGCGCGCCGGACAACACCGATGGCAACGCCATTGCCAACCTCACCTATCGGATCACGGCGCTCTATAGCGGACGCGACTCGGTCCTGGGCGCGTCTGCCGGCTTAAAACATTTCGGCATACGGCGTCTTGGTCGCAGCGGTCTCCCGAATCACCCGCCTTTGGCAGACGCGTCGTCGCCAACAGACAATGTGTGGGACGTCGATTGCTCGAGTTTCTTCAGTCCGGACGTCGCCGGCGCGGGTATTCACGGAGCTTATTTTTCCAACGACGAGACGATCAATCTTATGCGCCACGTTCTGCGCGGTCTCGACCGCGATGTGCTTGACACCCTTGGATATACCAAAGGCACCGCCTGGCCGGGAACGCGATGAATGCAACCAAACGGCATTTCCAGCGTTAAACACATGCCGACTATCGCGGGTGAGTTTGTCAAACGCGCGATGATGTTCCGCTTAAGCCTGGAACGGATTTTGTTTTATCTCGAACTGCGAAATCGCCAAGACGAAAAGCTGGCCTAAAACGCGCGAAACCTGTCAAAAAGATCAGCAAGATAGCGGCGCAACCAGAGGAGATCATCCTCTTTCGCGTAGAAGGAAAGATGTCCACTTTTGGCGGGCCGCACGATCTCGGAATGAGTCCGGATGAGGGCCGGGCGCTCTTCAGCAAGCTGGATCTGGAAAATCCGAAATATGCTGATCTGTTTTTGCCTGCCCCGCCGCCGGGCACAAGCTGAGTTGAGCGCCGGCTTAACCCCGCCCAATATTATTTCGCATGCCGTTGGAATTATGCCGACAGGCCAAGGCGCCGCGCATGCTCAACGCACCATCGCCGCGTCGGTGGACGCGAACGTATGAGGCGCGTTATCGCCGGGGCCCAACCTTATTGAATCTAGTTTGGGATCTACTGCGTGATTGCTTTCCTTTTAGCAAGTTCTAGAATCAATGCCGATCGGTCAAACGAAAGGAATCAGTTATGCGTGTTTCAATGTTTGTTGCGCTTGCTTTCTTTGTCACTGCTTGTGCTCAACAGCCCGCAACTCAGGGCCCGGTCAAATGCCCGGGCGTGACGTCACCGGACGAGCAGCTGCGGGCTTGCCTGTTGTCTGTTGGAAGACATCCCAACCCTCCGTTCAATGAATCCCGAGTCGAGATTCACAACATGAAAGGCGCCGTCCTGGCGACCAAGGACTTTAAGTCTCCGGATGGTGAGCATGGCCGCAACGTTCAGAAAACGGAGTGGTCGCCGGATTCGCAGTTCTTCGTTTTTAGTACCGCGAGCTCCGGCGGACACTCGCCGTGGCATTGGCAGACGTACTTCTACGATCGCAAACGGAACACGTTCAAAGAGGTGGACGACTTCACCGGACCCATCATCAAGCGAAACTTCAAATTGAGCGCCCCAGATTGGATCGAAGTTCAAGTGCAGGGCACCGCCGCTGATCCTGGCGACATTACCAATGGGCACTCGGAGAAACGGCGTCTGAGCACGCTGCATTAGCGACTTTGGGGGTCGTCCCCGAGCTAGTGAAACGGCTTTGAAAGGCTTCGATTGCGGTAACCGTGTTCGAAGTCGCAGGAGGCCTTACGATCTTTCCATCAACTCCTTTCGGATCAAGTTGAGGAGCTTGTAAAGGCCTGTGCAGCCGCTTCCAAAAGACACTGCACGACTTCTACATCGGGTCGGAGGTTGGGCGCCCTTTTTTCCCAACGACCGACTGACCGGGAGATTTGTGAGCTCAAGTGATTAAATACAGACGGCAGGTTTGAGTTAAGTTCCGTCTGCAGCTTGCAGGAGTACCTGCCACGTCTGACTGCCGGGCTCAATTAATCCATCAATCGAAATGTTGAAACGGCTCTGAAAAGCTTCGATCGCAGCCACTGTATTCGACTTCCCGGGCGACCGCGCAATCTTTCCATCAACGCCCTTCGGATCAAGCTGAGGAGCTTGTAGCCTTTGCGCCGCCGCTTGCAAGAGACGTTGCACCGTTTCCACGTCCGCTTGAAGATTGCGCGCGCTTTTTTCCCAGCGGCCGACGGAGCCCGTAATTACTGCCAGCGAAGTGCTGGCAACATCATTAGACTCGGGCTTCGTTTCGGTCTCCTGTTCCTGCTTGCCTTCCGCCCCGAGAGCGGCGCTCACATTTGCATCCAAAAAAAAGCCTTTGTCCTTGCGGGCCGTCAGAATACCCACGGCCTGATCGACGTTATCCTTCATCGTCTTGAAGTCTGCCGGGGTAAATAGGATCTCCGCTTGGTACCATTGCGCGACTTCGGGTTTCTGAAGCTCCTTTTGTAGATCAAGCAGCCGGTTATAGGTTTTGGAGTCCATGTGGCTGATTTTTTCCAGGAGATGGTAAGTCTTGGCCGAGTTGCCACTGATCAGGCCGGCGTCGTTGTCTTTCATAATCATCCGATCGACTAGAACTGCCTCGGGAGGGATCTGCTTCAACTGTTCGGCAGCCTTTGCAGGATCGCTCTTCTTGGCCTTGTTTTTTAGAACACCGTTTTCAATCCACAGGTAGATTTTTGCCGAATGCATATTGCCGCTGAAGCGATCAGCCTGGCTCATGATGAAGTCCATGAGCACCATGTCGGAGAGATCCCTGACTTGTACGATCTGCTGAACAGCGGCCTGATTGAGTTTACCGCTCCCGTCTTTGTAGCTTAGCTTAAGCGGGTTTGGGTTGGTTACTTTGGCAAACTCAGACGAAGCTGCAAAAGCACCGGCTCCTCCGAGGTCGCTCAGATGCGGATAGGATTGTTCACCGCTGGGATTGACTTGGAGAGAGCCATAGAGCTGCTTGCCATCTTTAGTGTAAAGGGTCGGGTTGCTGTGGGCCTCGTCGAGGGTTCTTAGCTCGGTCCACTGATTTCTATTGTTCGATCCGGCGGCCTTTGCCTTGCCCAAATCAGCAAGAGGCTTGTGCGCAGCCACGTCCATCGTGCGAACGATGGCTGGCTCGACATGGCCCGCATCAAGGAACCGCGACAAATGGTAATAACCGAGAATTGAGGGACTATAGGTGAAATGAGTCGGAATAGACTGCTTATACTTCGCGATGACCCCGTCGCCGCTGGGTTGAGCCTTTGTCGAATGGGCTGCGGCATAACTGAGACGGCTCATATCTGCCGGCAACGTGACCGCGTGCACGTTAATCCCGGGCGAGGTGCTGTATGTTTTGGGAATGAGAACGATGTCTAATCCTTCCTTTGTTTTGCCGTTATAAAAGTCTATCCCGGCGAGTTCCTTTTCCTTCTCGATGTCCTTCTTGCTATAAATTTCGGGGTGTCCCGGAAAAGTCGCAGGCCGGATGGCGAGCTCGACCGTTCCGTTTGGAGCCGTGTGTTCGGTGATTTCCTGTTCACGAGGTGTGTTGAGCTCAGGCTCTTGCGGCGTAGGAGCCGGCGTGGTGTCGTCCGGAGGAGGCGAGGGCGCGACGGGTTCTGTGCCGTCCGATTTCTTGCCCGGGGCAGCCTCATAAAGCTTCTTCATCGTTCCCTCGAAATCCAAGTCAAGCTGAATATCTTTGGCGTCCACTCTGCTTTTGAGCGATGCCGCCTGCTTGATGAGGCTGGCTTTCATCTTATCATAGTTGTCGCCTGAGATATGGACGGCGTTCACAAAGTAGTCCTTTATCTTCGCGTCCGAACCCGGTTCGCTATTCTGCATCAAGCCTGCCAACCATTGCAACCTGTTGTAGATCGTTTGGTCAATGTGATGAGTATCGTTGAGAATCGGAGTGACTGAGATCGAATTCATTCCCCACATCATTCCATCGTCGTTATCTTTGTATATGATTCGCTTCAACGGGTGAAAAGGACTCACCGCTTCAGCCTTGTCCTTGTCGCTAACTTTGTCATCCCACTTCACCTTTCCTTCATTGGTCACATAATGTTGCAACTCGGCGATGCTGATGTTGCCCAGGCGATCAACTTGGTGGAAGATCGAGTCAAGAATCACTCCTCGCGTCATGTCCTGAGCAAGAGCCAGATCCTGAAGACACCTCGCGTCGTCCAAGTTCAAAGTATTTGCCACCGGCGATTTTGAAGACAGGACCCTGTAGAAGCTGTGGCCTCTGATGCTACTGACCGTCCAATAATCTTCCGGACTACTGTTCTCGCCGCGCGGATTCTCCGCCAGGGATCCAAAGACCAGCCTTCCCCCTGGAAGAACTACTTTCGGATTGCCTGACTTCGCCATCGCTCGCAGATTAGCCCAAGCTTCCGTGCAACTTGGATGGCCGGTCGTCCGGGCCTGGTTACCGATTTTCTCGAACTCCTGGACATCCATCGTCCGATAAGTCGCGGGCGGCACCTCGACAAGATGGCCGAGCAGCCTAGACACGTAAAAGCACGCGAGCCCCGACTCTGCCATGGCACCCACCTTAAACTTCGCAATCTTTTCGCCGGACCTCTTGTTACTATACTTTTTGGTTATTCCCGATCGGTACGGTCCCTCCGTTTCTTCAAACGTTTCTTTGCTTACCGTCGAAGGAATCTGATAAATTTCCACTCCTGCTGAAGTGTTATGAAGTTTCGGGACAATACCCACACTTTCGGGTCCGCTTGAGGCGTAGAAGTCGAGGCTGTCGAGCTGATCAATCTTATTCTTGTCATGTTTGGTGAACCAGTCAGTCGAACCCGAGAGAGCCTCTTTCTCTTTGAGCTTCACATCAGGAGGAGCGAATGGAAACGCAATAAGTCGCTGCGCGATTTCGGTGGCGCCTGTAGGCGTCGAGTGTTCCAGCACAGGCGGATTTCCCAGAGGAAGTGACGCGTCACCCGGAACAGATTTCATGGCTCAATCCTCAATTGGTATTACTGACACAATGTTAAGAAAAAGTCTACAGAGGCAAAGATCAAAATTTCAGGAATCGATTTATTCTGAGGAACTGGGGCTGCAGATTCAGGGCGTTGCTGTGGCTGCGAATATCTCTTCACGATTGGTGATTTTCCTTCTTGCTTAAAGAGGGCGCACGCAAGCAGAATCCTGCAACTCTCAGCTTCACACCAAATCCCGCCGAGTACATCAGAGCATGGTTATGCCGAAGGAATGGTACATCAGTTTTCACGGCGGCGACGAGAAAGTCTCGTTAAACAATATTCACGTCTATTCCACTGCTGGGAAGGAATTACGGAAGGCTTTAAACAAAAAGAGTGTCGCTACTGGTGTCACGCTTCGTGAGCTTCGAGGATTCGTATTCGGGCCAGACCAAAATCTCTATGTGGTCAATTCCTATTTCGAATATAGCGAGGTCCTGAAGTTTAAGGGCGCCCTCAATAAAGATGGGCAGCACGACTTTGCGGGAGTCTTCGTAAAGCGCCATCCGGACATGAATCCCGGAATCGATCACCCCTTTAACGTAGCGTTTGATGCCGAAGGCGATCTCTACGTTTCGAGTCAAAATACGAGTCTAGTCGCGAGATATCATGGTCCCGCCAGTAAAAGAGGCCAACCAGGGATGCCGATGCCTCTCCCTGAGGGCTTCGATCTCGACATGGACCTACCGCCTGGAACCTTCGTTCCATCGGCGAAGCTTGCGTCGAAAGGTCTCCTGGAAGTCAGAGGAGTGATTTTTGCGACAAATAACGACTTATATGTCGCGGATCGTGCTGCCGATTGTGTCCGGATTTATGAGGCCCGTACCGGTCGGTACTTGCGAAATCTTGTTTCGCGAAGCAATCAGCTTGATAAGCCGATCCATTTGTTGCTCAGTCCAGACGGCCGTTATCTTCTTATTGGAAGCGGCGGGAACGATTCAATTCTGCGACATGATGTTCGCCGGAACTCCACGAGCGTCTTTGCCGCGTCAAAGTCCGGTGGTCTTAATGGCCCCGCTGGAATGGCATTCGGGGAGGATGGCTTCCTCTATGTTGCCAGTCGCAATTCAAAGGAAATACTTCGCTACGGGTGGATCGATGGTCGACCACGCGGCAAGCCGTTCATCAAGAACCTGCCGGATAACCCGGAGTTCTTGATGCTGGTAGGCCGTTGAGCCCTTTTGAGGCAATGATCTAACCGGTGCTGATCACGCCTCAAATGCGCCATTGCCAAACGATTGACTACGCCGTTGAAATTTGGCATTAATAAATCCTCATATGAAAAATCACCTTAGAACAGCATTTCTCGTTACGTCGCTCCTTTTATCCAGCTGTGCCTCGGTAAACACAGCACATACTCCGCCAGATGGCAGCGCAGAGAGGAACGCAATCCTCCAGGCAACTCACCACGTATTGGCTCGCCAGGGACGAAAGAATCTGGCGCTGGTTGTTCCGTACCTGAAGGTTCATAACGGATGGGCCTGGATACAGATCAATCCGCAATCGTCAGACGGGACGCAACATTACGAAACACAGTCCGGACTTCTGCAAGAGACGACGAAGAAATGGACACTATTGGAATGGATGCCTGCCGAGGAAGGAACCGATTACAAGAAGTACTTCAAAAACCTGAAGGCCAAATACCCGTCAGCCCCGCCTGATATTTTCCCTCAGTAACCCAATAGCTCTAGATAAGGAATCCCCTCTATGAAAAAATCATCAACCCTCCCAAGCTCCCTGTCGCTTGTAATTGGCGCCGGCGTTCTCCTTGCTCTCGCTGGTTGTGCGACGCAAGGGCACGAGCCATCTGCCTTGTGCCGCCTAAGCGATGACAATGGAAATCCGATACCCGCCACCTTTGCAGGCACTCTGAATCCGACCCACCAAGGTCATGCCGCAACCCACGTCGTGCTTGTGCAAAAGGCCGAGACGGCGTGTTGCCACGGTTTCGATCGAATCGTCTTTACCTGCGAGGGATTTCATCACCCCACATGGAAGGTCCGGTACGTTAATCCTCCGATTCAGCAGTGTGCCTCTGGGAAAAATATCGCGGTCGCCGGGAATGCATTTTTGCAAATTTCCATGGATACCGCGCAGGCCCACACTGACGTAGGTCAGCCCACCATCACCGACCGCAATCGCCATTTGAATTGTCCGAATCTGAAACAACTCGTCTTAACCTGTGATTTTGAAGCGAAGGTAGGATTCGTGTTGGGCCTTAATTCCAAGAAACCTTACCGTGTGGTGGAGTTGCAAAATCCCACGCGCCTCGTCATCGATGTAAAGAACTGAGCCGCCGGTTGTAGCGGGGCGATTTATCGTGCGGCTATGATAGCAGGAAAGGGCGTCGCATAGCGACGGCGCGTTTCCCATCCACAATTCGTCTGCCGCTAACGCTGTCTGTTCTTCCGGCCAGCCCGATACCTAGCTACCCGTCCTGAATTACCGGCTCCGGCACTTCTGCCTTTCGGAAAATCATCCACACGCCGGCGAGCACAAAACACGCGCCGACGAGCGACCATAGGGAAAATTTCTCGCCGCCGATTGCCCAACCTAACGCGACCGCGCCAGGTGGCGTGATGAGCGAGATTGCTTGTAGCCTCGCCACGGTCATTCGCGGCAACAGCCAGTAAAGCAGTAAAAACGTAAGTGCTGAGCCGATGACGGCCAGATAGAGCAAACAAAAGATCGACAGCGGGCTCCAGTGAAACCGCGCGGGATTTCCTTCCACCAAAAATCCGGTCACCAGCAATGGCACTGCGCCGAAAATCATTTGCCAGGCGGCGATCATCGC
>WNFY01015628.1_pt1 | contig 12147 bp, 14 predicted proteins | sample 5400091 | NCBI WGS metagenome assembly WNFY01 (sample SAMN13153364, study PRJNA577476) | soil metagenome | isolation source: 60 cm soil or saprolite under grassland replicate 1 | place: USA:California | collected 2016-06-15 | reverse complement strand
CTGATTGCCCCAAGCAATCCGGTAACGAGTGTTGGACCAATACTCGCGATTCCCGGCATTCGCGATGCCCTGAAACATACCTCTGCCTCGATCGTCGCAGTGAGCCCAATCATTGGCAACGCAGCGGTTACCGGACCGGCTGGCGCGCTAATGGCGGCTCAAGGCCTGCCGGTATCGATTGTCGGAATTGCAGCCGCGTACAGCGATTTCCTGGACATTTTGGTCGTACACGGGTCTGATTCTGAATCGGCGCGACAGATCGGAAGGGCTGATCTTCAAGTCCATTCTACGAATATCCTCATGAGCACATCAGACGACCGGATAACCCTGGCGCGAACCCTTGTGGAGCTGAGCACGTCAGCAGCTGTGGGCACTTTCCTTGCGGAGGCGGGATGATTCTCGTTCCAGTCAAGAACCTCCATAATGCGAAGCAGCGCCTTGCTCCAGTGCTTCCACAATCAGATCGCACGGAACTCGCCCAAACCATGCTGCAAGATGTCCTTGAAGCGGTTTCTCAGGCATCATCAGACGAAGTCGCTTTAGTGACCAGCGATTCTTTTGCCCTTGACCTTGCAAGCTTCTTCAACTTTGAAGTATTCCGAGACGATTCCAATCTAAGCGAGACTGATGCGATCGCAACCGCAACGCAGGCGTGCTTGCGGCGAGGGATCCAGACAACCGTGGTGATCCCCGGAGACATTCCTCTCATCCGCGCTGCTGAAATACAGCAAATTTACGAAAATGCCCCGGAATGTGGATGCGTTCTGGTCCCCTCGTCCGATAAGCGTGGCACGAACGCCGTGCTGCGTCGTCCGGCAGCGCTCTTTCCTCTGCGCTTCGGCAATGACAGCTTTATGCCCCACTTAACGTCGGCTATTGCGGCCGAAAGTTCGGTTGTTGTGCTCGCGCTGCCCGGCATAGCTCTGGACGTAGATACTCCGGATGACCTGCAGCAACTCGCGCTGGCTTTAGGCGAGAAGAGATCTCAACTGCTGGCGCGGCAATTCGGTTTTGGGCATGCTCCTGCCGCCGTGAACTCATGACCGAGCGAACGGGTGAGGTCCGTTTGATTCCGCTTCAGTTTGCGGATGAAATAGCGCCCGGGGACGATCTGTTCGAGAAACTTCGCGCAGCGCTGTGGCATCAGAAAACGCGACTCCAGGACGGTGACGTTCTCGTGATCAAGCACAAAGTTGTTTCCAAAGCAGAGGGAGAAATCGTACGGCTTGATAGCGTGCCCCCCTCCCGAACTGCGCGATCATGGTCGCGCAAGTGCGGCGCCGACGCGCGCCTGGTCGAGTTGGCGTTAGGCGAAAGCAGGAGAATCGTCCGCAAGAAGAATCGTGTGCTCATCACCGAGACCCGCCATGGGCTGGTCTGCGCCAACAGCGGCGTTGACGCGTCGAATGTCGATGGAGGAAAGAGTGCGGTTCTTTTGCCTGTTGATCCCGACCGGTCGGCGGCGCGGCTGCGTTCCATGATTAGGAAGCGGCTGAATGTGTCGATCGCAGTCATTGTTTCCGATTCGTTCGGCCGGCCCTGGCGAGAAGGCCTGACTGAAGTCGCCATCGGAATCGCAGGCATGAAGCCGCTGGCTGACTATCGAGGCAAGCGCGATCCTCATGGATACCTGCTTCGCGCGAGCGCAGAGGCCGTAGCCGACGAACTGGCTTGCGCCGCGGGCCTTGTCTGCAGCAAGCTTAATCGGACGCCGGTTTGCATCGTTCGTGGATTTAAATATCAGCGCGGCACCGGGAGCGCTCGCGACCTGATACGTCGGAAGGAACAAGATCTGTTCCGTTGAGGCTTGCAGAAAGAGAGATCGCCAATGCGTATCTGCACAACATCCGAACTCGAAAGCTTCTCACGGCTTGAATGGTCGGATCTTGCACCACATATGCAACCCGATGCGCGCTCCGCTATCGAGCAGGTTCTTGAAACCCAAGATGGTGCGGCGCTCACTCGCGAGCAATGCCTGCTGCTGGCCAACGCCGAAGGCGACGACCTTCTCGGCTTGCTCGTTGCCGGCGATATGCTACGACGCGAATTGACCGGCAATATCGTCACTTACGTGGTCAACCGGAACATCAATTTCACCAACATCTGTTTTGTTGGTTGCAAATTCTGTGCCTTCAGTCGCGGCCCTCGCGAATCCGACACGTATTTCCTCAGCCCTGAGCAAGTAGCTGATAAAGCGGTGCAAGCCTGGGAACTTGGCGCGACTGAAGTCTGCATTCAGGGCGGTTTACCGCGCGGACTTCCTCCTCTTTACTACCGCGACATTCTTCGCGCCGTGAAGTCGGTGATTCCCGCCATGCACATTCACGCCTTTTCGCCCATGGAGATTGTCTATGGCGTCGAACTCACTGGTATGACGCTGCGTGATTATCTGAGCATGCTATCATTCGCACGGCCCATGCCTCCGGAATTCGCACGACATCCACACTGATGTACGGCCACGTGGAAACTCCGGAGCACTGGGTCAACCAGTTGCTGCTGCTCCGAGAAATTCAGCATGAAACCGGTGGGTTCACGGAATTCGTTCCCCTGGGTTTTGTTCATCAAAACACGCTTCTATTCCATCAGGGACTCTCACGCCCGGGTCCGACGTTAGCTGAGCATCTCAAGATTCACGCCCTCGCGCGCCTGGTGCTCGCGGGCTCCATCAACAATATTCAGGTTTCGTGGGTGAAACTGAACCGCAACCTCTCACGACTCTGTCTGCAGGCAGGAGCGAATGACTATGGCGGCACGTTGATGGAGGAAAACATTTCGCGTGAGGCGGGAGCGACTGCAGGTCAATACACCCGCCCCGAAGAATTCCAATCCCTGATCCGCGAGATCGGACGCGTTCCAGCAGAGCGCAATACTACGTATTCGCGTATCCAGATCAAAGTTCCCTTCGAGAGCTTACTCACCGAATCGTTGCTCGAAGCGGAGTTCGCGTGACCATCGCTATTATCGGTGGCACCGGCCCGGAAGGTTCGGGCCTGGCGTTGCGATGGGCAAGAGCGGGAGAAACAATAATCATCGGCTCTCGTGACGCAAAACGTGCAACCGAAGCCACCGAGAAGCTAAATAACCCGGATTCTGGTAGCGCGGGCGTCCCCGCCCGCGCTACCGCGATCTCGGGAACTGACAACGCAAGCGCGTGCCAATCCGCGGAAATCGTCATCCTAACAATTCCCTTTCAAGTCCACGCCGACATACTCAAGCAGCTGAAGCCTGCGCTGCGCCCTGGACAAATTCTCGTTGACACAACGGTGCCTCTGGCCGCGAGCGTCGGCGGACGTCCAACGCGCACCATCAGTGTCTGGCAAGGCTCTGCCGCGCAACAATCCGCAGAACTCGTCCCTGAAGGTGTTTCCGTTGTTGCCGCCTTTCATAACGTCTCGGCGGAACTGCTGCATCAGGAAGGTCCCGTTGACTGCGATGTCATCGTTTGCAGCGATGACAAGGCCGCCGCGAAGCGGGTCCGCGAGCTAGTCCGCAAGATTCCTGGTCTGCGTGCAATCGACGGCGGTAAGCTCGAAAACGCGCGCATCGTCGAGCAGATCACCGCCTTACTCATCGGCTTCAACATCAGGCACAAGGGCCACTCGGGCCTCCGCATTACTGGGTTGCCGCCGGAAGCGTACGATATCTGATCACGCTCTGCGCCCACCGTTGCCTATGGCCGAGACAGTTGTCGAATTCCGCGATGTTTCCTACGATCTCCCCGATGGCCGGACAATTCTGCGCAGCTTGAATCTTGAGGTTCCCCGAGGAGAGATTCTGGTGCTCCTCGGCCGGAGTGGCTCCGGAAAGACCACAGCCCTGAAGCTGGTGAACCGCCTGCTTGAGCTTTCACGCGGCGAGCTCTTTGTGGAGGGCCGTCCGGCGCGCGAATGGGACCTCATCAAATTGCGCCGCCATATCGGATACGCAATCCAGGAAGTCGGGCTTTTTCCGCACCGCAACGTGCAGCGCAACATCGGCCTCGTGCCTGAGATTGAAAACTGGCCCAAGGAGCGAATTCAGGTGCGAGTCAAGGAACTGCTCCGCATGGTGGGTCTGAATGGTGAGGTTGCCTCGCGGTTTCCGCATCAGCTCTCAGGAGGCCAGCGCCAGAGAGTGGGGGTCGCGCGCGCCCTCGCCGCTGATCCACCGATCCTTCTGATGGACGAACCCTTCGGTGCGCTCGACCCTCTCACGCGTGCGGATTTGCAACGCGAGTTCTTATCACTACAACAGACCCTGCAGAAGACCGTACTCTTCGTCACACACGATCTTCATGAGGCGCTGCTGCTGGGCACGAGAATCGCTCTGCTTGAAGAAGGTAGGCTGATCGCGATCGACAGTCCCGATGATTTTTTGAAATCGCCGGAACCCCTCGTTTCCCGCTACGTTCAGGCATTCGGCACGTTGGAACCGGAGCATCGTAATCTATGAACTTCTGGAAATTTATTGCGGAGAACCGTGCGGAAGTGGCCGGGCTAACGTTTGAGCACCTATGGATCGTGTGCATCTCCACGCTTCTAGCGATTGCGATCGGAATCCCACTCGGCATTCTTATCACCCGCCGGCCTGCTCTATACAAACCGGTAATTGCCACCGCGAATATCATCCAGACGGTACCGAGCCTCGCACTATTCGGATTTTTATTACCCGCTCCATGGATCGGCGACCGTGCAGGTCGTCTCGCAATTCTCGCCTTAATGCTCTACGCGCTATTGCCGCTCATCCGCAACACTTATGCCGGAATCAAAGGTGTCGATCGATCTATCGTTGAAGCGGCACGGGGCATGGGGATGACGGATCGGCAGCTTTTGTTCCAGGTCGAGCTTCCGCTTGCCGCAAGTGTAATTCTCGCTGGAGTTCGCGTAGCGGTAGTGCTTTCAGTCGGACTGGCGACGATTGCAGCTGCCATCGGCGCGGGGGGCCTGGGCGAATTGATCTTTCGCGGTCTGGCGATGGTGAACAATTCCGTGATTCTGGCTGGAGCTGTCCCTGCCGCTCTGATGGCGCTACTGGCTGACGTCCTGCTTGGGTGGCTTGAAAGACGCTTCGCGCCCCAGCGAACCGCCTGAAGAAAATGAAATTCATTTCAAGCGCGCTTCTTCTTTTGTTCCTTTTTCCTCTCTCGTCTTGCGAACATCGTGCGCGAATTGTTGTCGGGTGCAAGAACTTCACTGAGCAAATCATTGTGGGTGAACTGATGGCCCAGCAAATCGAAAACAGAACGCACCTTCCGGTCGAGCGGCGGTTCTACCTCGGAGGGACCTACATTGCGCATCAGAGCATTCTTGCTGGCCGTATTGACATCTATCCTGAATACACGGGCACTGCGTTGACTGCCATTCTCAAGCAGCAGCCCAACTCCGATCACAAAATAGTGTACGAACGCGTTAAATCAGAATACGAACAGCGGTTTCGTCTGACGCTCGGGCCTGCGCTCGGATTCAACGACACCTTTGCCATTGAAATTCGTGGCGAAGATGCGCGACGATTGCATCTGCAAACACTCACTCAGGCCGCAGCGTACACGCCGCAATGGCGGGCCGGCTTCGGCTACGAATTCATGGAGCGTCCAGACGGCTACAAAGGCTGGGTTGCAACCTATGGTTTTCGTTTCGCAGCGCCGGCGCGAATCCTGGACCTCGGACTTCTTACCCGCGCTCTCAAAGATCGCCAGGTCGATCTCATCGCGGGCAATATGACAGATGGTTTGATTCCGGCTCTCGATCTATTCGTGCTCGAAGACGATAAACACTACTTTCCGCCATATGAGGCCGTGCCGGTCATTCGGCAAGAAACATTGGTTGAGCATCCTGAGATAAGGTCCGCGCTTGATGAGTTGGCAGGAAAGATTTCCAATAGCGAAATGCGTGAACTCAACTACGCGGCAGACGGAAAGAAGCAAGATCCAAAGGAAGTAGTGAAGCAGTTCTTGCGAAGCAAGGGTTTGTGAACCATTACACCTTCTAGGATGGGTCCTTCTCCGGTGCCTTCAACCCGAGTTCCTTCATCACCATCTGCAGATCTTTCCACGCTTCTTTCTTCTGACGGGGGTCGCGAAGGAGAAAAGCTGGGTGGTAAGTAACTGCCAGCTTTGTTCCCCGGAAGTCATACCAGCGTCCGCGCAGTTCCGACATGGGTGCATTAATAGCGAGTAGCGTCTTTGCCGCCACCGCCCCAAGCGCCACGATGGCCTTAGGGCCAATCACTTCGACTTGTCGCATCAGGAACGGAGAGCAAGTTTCGCACTCGTCTCGCTCAGGCGTGCGATTGTTTGGGGGGCGGCATTTAATAATGTTGGCGATGTAAACGTCTTCACGCCGAATCCCCATCGCCTTAATCATGTTGTTCAGCAACTGCCCAGCCCGTCCCACAAATGGTTCACCCTGCTGGTCTTCGTCCGCTCCCGGCGCTTCCCCAATGAACATCAACTCGGCACTAGGATTCCCCACTCCAAAGACAATCTGCTTTCGTCCCTGCTTGTGCAGTCGACAGCGGGTGCAATCGCCAATATCTTCACGAATCAAACGCAAGGCGACGGCAGGATCGGCACTTGAGGCAATAGTTGATGTAAGGTCGCTCATCTTCTTTTCTGGGGTACTTATCTCTGGAGCAGCTTCGCTGCGAATCAGCGGGTTCCGGCGATAGAAGTCGTAAATCCCGAGATCGTTGTAGAAGTGAAGGCGCTCGGCCAGAGCGCGCCGAAGTTCCGGGTCAAGAGCGAAGGCCATCTGTTCCCGATTGTAATACGCCATAGCTTCGTGCGGAATCGGTGAAGAAAAGAACGCGACGAGATATTCGATAACGCTATCGGCTGGACGTCGCCACTTTACGGCTTTGATTTAGTCGGGCCGCACAGTCAAGCAGGCGCTGGGCAACTTCCCACTTGGTGGTTTCAGGCACCTCGATGGATTCATCGGCAGTGAGAATCGTCACCGCGTTGCGTTCCGCATCGAAACCGATCCCTTCGCGCGAAACATCGTTCACCACGATTGCATCGAGTGATTTAGAAACCAGCTTCTTACGGGCGTTCTCGAGTACGTTCTGCGTTTCGGCCGCAAATCCGATGATGATCTGCGAAGTCTTGCAACGCGCGATTTCGGCGAGAATATCAGCGGTTGCGTCGAACTCCAGAGTCATTCGCCCGCTTTTCTTAATCTTCTGCTCGGATGGATTCTTAACTGTGTAATCAGCAACGGCGGCCGCTTTTATAACGATGGAAGCTTCCGGCAACAACCGCAACACCACTTCCTGCATTTCCTTTGCCGACTCGACCCAGGTCACTTTCGCAGCGGACGGCGGCTTAAGCGCTGTCGGCCCGCTTACAAGCAGTACTCGCGCGCCTCGCCGCAAAGCCGCTTGCGCCAGCGCGTAACCCATGCGTCCGCTCGAACGATTGCTTAAATACCGGACAGGATCAATTTTCTCACGCGTGGGGCCGGCGGTTATCAGCAGCGTTTCGCCCGTCAAGTCTTGAGTCGCACCCAGCGCTTCCAACACGGCCGCAACAACGGCCTCATTTTCTGCGAGCCTTCCAGGCCCGGTCATCCCGCAAGCAAGATAGCCGCTTCCCGGTTCGACGATTTTCACTCCACGCTTGCGAAGGACATCCAGATTCTGCTGCGTTGCCGGATGCTCCCACATGTTCACATTCATGGCAGGAGCTGCCACCACCGGAACGGTTGTCGCCAAATAGAGCGTGGTCAGAAAATCGTTCGCAACTCCCTGAGCGAACTTGGCGAGGACATCAGCCGTAGCTGGAGCAACCACCAAAGCGTCGATCGACTGCGCCACTGCGATGTGCTCGACCGCTGAGTCGATGTTCGATTCCGCGCCTCCCTCAGGCGCGAACATGCCGGTGATGACTTTCTCTCCGGAAATAGCAGCGAAGGTCAGCGGACGGACAAACTCCTGGGCGGAGCTTGTCATAATCACTTGAACACGAATCTCTTTGTCTTGAAGAAGGCGGACAATCTCTGCTGCCTTATAGGCCGCAATTCCACCGCAGACACCGAGAGCGACTTTCATGATGATTCGTGGAGATAGAACGCGGTCGCATCGACGAACGTAAGAGCGAAACCGAGAACCTCAGTTCTCCTGCCCGATAGCCTTGTCGAGCAGATCCCCGGCCACTTCCACGGGCGATGGCGCCACTTCAGGGATGACCCATTTCACTTTGCCGGCTTTGATTTCATCTTGCGCAATCCGGCAAGGCTTTCGCGAAAGCGTCTCAATCACCGGTGGCGCTCCACCCTGGAGCTGTCGGGCGCGCCGCGCCGCTACCAGGATGTACCTGTAATTGCTATCGAAGCCATCAATCAACTTCATTGTATTCTCCCTGCTTTACTGCCCTCTGACTGCTGTATTTTCGAAAGATCCTAGTATCTGCTGAATCCGTGCGCCGATTCGATCCAGACGGCACGCTTCAGCCCGTTCATTCAAAACTGGGTCTGGCTGACCGCTGCGCTTCAAGCGTTCCGAGAGCAGAATAGCCTCAAGCGCGCCGACGGAATCCTCTAGACGGTCGTTCACCAGAATATAGTCGTATTTCCAGTAATTCTCAATCTCGCGGCCGGCGGCCTTCAGGCGGCGCTGGATGACCGTTTGATTTGTTCCGCCCCTTGCACATCAATGTCGAGCAAGAGGTCGCTGTCGTCCTGTTCCGCTTTTTGCAGAAAGCTGCATGCCGTTCCGTAGTAGTCCGTTTCGAAAACTCGGGCATACTCCAGAAACTCATCTTTGCGAATCATCTCTTCAAACTGCTCGTTCGTGATGAAAAAGTATTCGCAGCCGTTCTTCTCATTGCCGCGCGGCTGGCGAGTCGTGTATGAAATCGAGAACTCCAGCCCGGGGACGGTTCGCCGGATCTTATTTACCAGCGTTGATTTGCCGGAACCGGATGGGGCCGAAATGATAAAGACATTGCTCATTATTCGATGTTCTGCACTTGTTCGCGCGCCTTCTCGATCTCGGCTTTCATGGCGAGACCGGCTTCAGTAATTCGTGCGGCATCTCCAGCCAGACCAGAGGTCTTTGAGAGCAAAGTGTTCGCCTCGCGATTCATCTCCTGCAATAAGAAGTCCAACTTCTTGCCGACTTCACCGCCGGAGTCGAACAATCCCAGAAAGTGCTGCACATGATTTTCCAACCGCACCAACTCTTCCTGAATATCGCTGCGGTCCGCCAGCACTGCTGCTTCCTGCACAATCCGGTTCTGGTCAACGGAAGCCCCCAGCCACTCCTGTATTCGCGATTTTAGTCGCTCAGAGTAAGTCTGGAGCACGGCTTCACGGTGCTTCCGTACCTCCGTGCATGCTGATTTCAGATGAGCCATACGTTCCCGCAACTCGCGCTCAATTCCACGGCCTTCTTCCTCGCGCATGCGGTTCAGTTGCTGGACTGCGTCTTCCAGTTTTTCCGTTACTGCCGGAATAAGTTCCACTTCGGGAGCGGCAGGCGCTGAATCCAGCGCTCCCGGCAAACGGAGCACAGCATTGAGATCCGGCTCAGCTGCAATGCCAGCCTCCACGGCAGCCGCACGGAATGCCTGCACGTACGCGTTAACCAGTTGCCGGTTAAGCGCTAGCGAAGCGCTTCCACCTTGTTCGAAAGAGAGATTCACATCCACGTGACCGCGGGCCAACTTCTCTTTCAGAGCTCGGCGTAAAGCTATTTCCAGTTGGTCGGTGTTGGCTGGCAGCCGGAAATGTAGATCAAGAAAACGATGATTGACAGCTTTAAGCGAGAGAGTGAAACCCAAACCGCCTCCGATTTGTCCCCTCACCTGCGCGAACCCGGTCATAGATCGTATCGGCATCAGCGTTGTTGGCTAAGCTTCATTTTGCCTCAGCGGTCATCCGTGGCGTTTCAGCATCGATGAACTGAAGGTCATAGAGTCGCCGATAAGTCCCGAGCTTCTGCATCAATTCTTCATGTGTACCGATGTCGGCTATCGTGCCGTTCTCCAGCACAACAATTCTGTCTGCCCGGCGCACGGTGGAAAGACGGTGCGCAATCACCACCACTGTGCGGCCAGTCATCAGGTTCTGCAATGCAGACTGCACCAGCGCCTCTGACTCGCTGTCCAACGCAGAGGTAGCCTCGTCCAGGATCAGAATTGGCGCGTTCTTCAGTAGTGCACGAGCGATCGCAATCCGCTGGCGTTCGCCTCCTGAAAGCCGCACGCCCTTTTCTCCGATCATGCTTTCGTATCCGCCGTGTAGCTCCATGATGAAATCGTGCGCCAACGCCGCCCGTGCAGCGCTTTCTACTTCCTTCTGAGACACTCCCGGCTGGCCGTATGCAATATTGTTGCGGAGCGTGTCGTTAAACAGCACCGTCTCCTGCGTGACCACACCAATCTGTGAGCGCAGCGAGCCTAGCGCCGCATCGCGAATGTCGTGCCCATCGACTGTAATCCTTCCCGACGTCACATCAAAAAAACGCGGGATGAGAGAAACAAGCGTGCTTTTGCCGGCGCCACTCGAGCCCACCAGCGCCAGAATTTCTCCAGCCCTCACTTCCAGGTTGATGTTGTGAAGAACTTCGCGATGGATTCCTTCCGATTCGTAACAGAAGGAAACATCCTCAAGCTTGATCTTTCGCGAAAACGGCGGCAGATCCGAGGCCCCGGGTTTTTCCTGCACATCGTCTCGAACATCCATGAATTTGAAAATTTCCGACGAAGCCCCAATAGCCTGCTGGAAGTTGTTATAAAACGTCGCAAACTTGCGCACCGGGTTGTAGAGACTGAATACTAGGCCGATGAATGTTCCAAAAATTCCCAGCGACATGTTGCCGGTTTTCACTTGGTCGCGACCGAAGGCCAACAGCAGGGCGACCGCAATGGCGGCGAACAAATCCATCAGCGGAGAGCTTACGGCGGTCGCGGCCACCGAGCGCATGTTGGCCTTGAACAGGCGTCGCGCGGCGTTGCGAAAACGAGCGATCTCCCAGGCCTCCATGCTGAACGCTTTCACGATACGATTGCCGGTGATGGTTTCCTGCAGAATGTTCTGCACGTCCGCCAATTGGTCCTGGCCCGAGCGCGTGGTATGGCGTACCCGAATGCCAATGCGCCGCGCGGAGTAAAGGATGAACGGCACGAATACCACCAGGACCCACGCGAGGTTCCGTCCCAGCGCAACCACGGCGTACGCCGTAAAAATAAACGTAAAGAACTGCTCCAGAAATTCCGCTAACACAGTGGACATCGCGAATTGAATGCGCTCAATGTCATTCACAATCGTCGAAATCAACTTGCCGGTAGGATGTTTTTGGAAGAATGCGGATGATCGCTTGAGAACGGACTCGTAGAGATCATTCCGCAGTCCGGTGATCATTCCATATCCCGCATGGTTCACCAGATATGTGCCGGTGTAATCGCAAATGCCTTTCAGCAACGTAGAGAGGACCAACGCGTAGGCGACTACCGACCAAACGCTATGGATTCCCGCCGGAACAAACGTTTGCAGGTAAATGACATGGTGCGTGCCGGGAATTTCCAGGAGCTGCATATCGCCCTGGCCGGAAGCAGGGTTAAGGACGCGGTCGAGGATTGGCCTCAAGAGCACCAGGCGGAACGCGAACAGAAGCCCGACTGCCGCCAGCAGCAGCGAGCCTGCGAGCAACTGGAGAAGGTACGGCACCAGATAGCGCAAAACCCGCATCAGTTGGCGCATACACGCCCCCGGATACTGCTTGGTTTCAAAAATCGACTTCGGCAGGGCGTGGCTTCAGCCATGCCGCTCAGCATCCCGAAACCTTTCGGGTAGCCCGTCAATGCTCCAAAACGTATTTGGGAGACTCGTTCTACAGTCTTGTGGAAACTGGAATGGGCCCGCGCTGCGCGGTTTCGAAGAATGAAGCAACTGAGCAAGGAGTTGGCCATCAGATGCGAGATTCTATTCTACTTGAGGGCAGGAATAGGCTAAGTAGGAAGAGCGGTTCCGGAGCTGATTTCTCTTGCTGCCTTGAGCCCAGACGCGATGGCCCCTGCATTCACCCCGGCCACGACGAGGCGTGCTCTCCCCCAAACCATATGTTTCCTTCATGCCTGCTGATCGCCGGAGACCGTTTGTCGCTATTCGGAGTGGAAACTTGCGGCAGCGCCCAGCCCAGATCCAGGGAGCAAAAGTCCCGGCACCAAGC